>Ga0315280_10008484_pt1 | contig 13434 bp, 11 predicted proteins | sample YL17G06_40_MG_FD_203697 | JGI IMG/M metagenome (GOLD analysis project Ga0315280, IMG submission 203697) | Sediment microbial communities from Yellowstone Lake, YNP, Wyoming, USA - YL17G06_40 | ecosystem: Environmental > Aquatic > Freshwater > Lake > Sediment | place: USA: Wyoming | collected...
AAATCAAAGCCTCGCCGATGGAGATAGAAGAGATCGTTAGAAGGATCAAGAGATCGCAGGAGGTCATAGATAAAGGCGAAGCACAGATGACCTTCTACCAGATCAAGAAGTTGATGAAAGATCTGCGAAGAGGTTTGACAGAAGAGGAATTCTGGAGAATAGTCGAACAGGTCACAAGACAGAAACCCAAGCTTCACCAGGAAAAAACGCCGATTACTTAGCTCTCGACAAGTAGATATATGTTTACCTTTTGTGCCAGAGAAGCCCAAATCAGCCTTCTTTCGGTACTTGCCGACCACATGTATTTCTTTAGTGTGAGGACAGATGTCGGGTAAACGTAAGAGTCCGAAGATGATTGCGGCTGGTAAGCAGGCTTGGAAGACGCGTTTGGCCAATCTGCGCAAGAGGAAGCGAAAGCGCTCTCGCAAAGGCAAAGGTCAAGTCGTCGGTTTCTACAAGGACCACGGTAAGACGAAGCCTATCACAAAGTCAGCTGCTCAGGTCCAGAGGAAGAAGGTTGTTGCAGGCGGCAGAAAATTCGGTGGTGTCAAACCGAAGGCTTATGGACGAAGGGATGAAGTGCAGAACAAATACGTAGATATCTACAGAAAACTGAAAGCAGAAGGCGTTAATCCTGACTTGGGTGAATTTATCTCACAGAGCGGAGGACTTGCAGATTTAACGAAGGGAACACCGTCCTTGATCACTGACGTAATAACGAAGTTCCTAAGAAACAAGGACAACCTGTCTGCTGAGGATAAAGGAGAGATTGGAAAGTACATGTTTGCAATGCGGCCGCTGTTTCCATTTGGCGTACCTAAACTTATCAGAGACATTGCAGTAGCTTACCCACCTTCTCTAATTCGCGGAATGCAGAAAAGAGGCGAGTTGAAACCTTTCATCCAGAAAGCAGTAACACGACCATCTCCACCAGTTCCACCATTCTAAAACCCAAGCGGCTTCAGTGTTGCCCGCATGTTTCTCAGAAATGGCGTCAAGAATGGATTTATCATTGACGCGATTTTATCTTGAACGTTTATATTGAACATCTTTTTGCGAATGGCTTGAGGATGAACATGACAATGGAGTCGAACAACAGCAATGACTTGAAGCATCTTGTCGGCAAGAAAGTCCAAATTAACTATGTCAGTCCCGCACAGGAAGAAACGACCGTGGCAGGACGCTTGCTTGAAGTTACCGCAGACACCATCATCGTTGACGGAGCCGTAATGAGAACACAACTGAACCGGAAACAAATGAAGATCGTGTCAATCGACTATGTTGCTGAACCGAAAGACGTGATGATGCTGAACATGGTGATTCATAAAGGCAAGGCAAAGATGACAGCTGCAGACTGGAAACAAATAGGAGCAATGATAAGCGCAGGTCTCACAAAAGGCAAAAACACTCCAGAAGGCGTAGACTGGGAAATGTGGAGCTCGTTATGACTAAAAGAATCATAGGGCCTAACAAGTTTGAGACAATTAGAGTAGTCTTTTTTGTGCAGATATGCCTACTCGTGACGGGGGCACAGATTTAACGCTCTTCAAACCGGGGTCTCTTCAAACGGGCCCTGGGCCCATTTTGACAATCAAACTTGAACTCCGCAACCTGACTGTTCTCGACTTGATTCAGGTCGAGGGAGTGAGGAACAATGAAAATGAACAATATGTATAGACAGTCTATTGAATCCTGGAATCCTTTCGTTGGATGCGAGCATGACTGTGTTTACTGTGATTCAAGTTTCAAGAGGCAGATGAAGCGTCGAAAGAGACAGTGCTTGGACTGCTACAATTTCAAACCCCACTTTCACCCTGAAAGACTAAACAGGTCCTTGCCGAGGACGGAAGGAGACAACTTCATATTTTGTTCTGACATGGGCGACGTCGCCTTCTGTAAGCCTGAATGGATGCAGCAGGTCCTCGGGAGAATAAGACAGTTGCCGGACAGAACGTTCTTGATACAGTCTAAGGATCCACGCATATTCAACGATTATCAGTTTCCAAGAAACGTTCTTCTTGGGACAACAATCGAAACCAACAGAGACGACCTGTACGTAGGGATCTCCAAAGCGCCTCTTCCCTCACAGAGATTCGAAGCGATGTTGAAACTTCAGCATTCACGAAAAATCGTAACAATTGAGCCGGTGCTCGACTGAGAGAAACAACGAACGTCAGAACCAAAACGATTCGAAGAGCGTGGTGGTAAGAAGCTGACTAACTGTCCCTGGGACAGTTATTGTTTGATGAGGTTGGCAGCACTAATTGTGAAGTAGCTTATTTGGAAAGTCTGCGTCCTTTTCGTGAAACCTCGGCCCGTTTTCGTAAAACCTCTACCGCGACACCAGCTATCACCATTATGCCCCCAATGACCTGCAGCGCGTTCACCTGTGGTATAGACGTCACCCCAAAGGTCGACAGCAGACTCATCAGACGATAGCTGTTTCCGCCGTAGCTTATATAACCCAGCAGCGTGTATGTTCCGCGAGCTGGCAACGTGAAAGTGCCTGTCCATTCGGTGTCGGCTGTCGTTTCTGTCAGCGTCACTTGTGTGTCAAGAACTGGAGACTCACACTTAATACCAATCCAAACTCCGCCGTTTATTAAATCACCGTTTTGTGTACATTTGAAACTCAACGTCAATGTAGGCGAAGATACAGTGAAGGTGCTGTCGATGTTTGCTTCTTGGCCGTTAATATAGAATTTGCCTACAGGACCGCCTGATTTGCCATAGCTGGTTGCGTCTGCCTTGTAGACTGTACCTGCCACGTTACTTTCCACATGCCATACGAAGGTCAACAAAATTCCGTCTGGCAATACTGGAGCTGTCCAAACGCTATCGATTTTGTCGTAGTTGACAGTATGACGCCATGTCAAAGGCACGACCTGTGAATAACCCGTTCCGCTGATTGTAACTTGCTTCACAGTTAAACTGCCTACGTCAAGCACCGTCAGATAAGCCTCTAAAGTGTAGAGTGCACCACCCTTCAACAGTGTCGGCGTAGCCAGTGTTCCACTTGGGAAGCTTGGTGAAATAGTTAGAGTTGGTGTCGTATAGATCACGGTTGCCAGTTGCGGATATACCGTACCAACACCAAGCATTACCAGTCCTGCTATTATTAACACAGTGCTTGCTATTCGACCAACTTTTAAACTCGTTTTTTTTGCTCCTTTGGTCTTCTTACAATAATAGAATATGCAAGCTCTCAAAGCTATAGCACACTGTGTTTTTCAATGGAACAGTCTGGTTTGAGTTTCCACGGTAGGACTTGGACTGCCAGCGTCAAAACGAGTCAGACAGGTTTTCTGCGTTTTGTTCCAGAATATAAAACAACGCTTAAGCTTGTTGCAAGGACAACTCCAATGATTGTTTGAACCTGATAGGTTGGCGTGGATGAAGCTGGAGGCAGTGTTACATCAAACTCCACCAAACAGCTGACACTGGCCATTACTGATCCACTCTCACAAGTGAATATGAAAGTCATTTGGTAAGAGTTGAGAGGCGCAGTGTCTGGAACAGTTAAAGTCATGCTGATTGACGCCGTTCCGTTTCCGCTGAGGCCCCTGTAAAAAGCGTGAGGAAAAATAACAGGTAACGTCCAGTTCGGCCCGAGAGTCGACATGTTGTTAATTTGTATCTGGGTTGCTCCAGTCCATGTGACGACTACTTGAAAATTGACGGTTCTGCCTCGAACAATCTGTCCTAAAGACACTTGGCTGCCATAAAAGAGAACTGCTGACTGCGTTGGCAGCGGGCTAACCGGTCCCACAGGCCCGGTGGTTCCATGAACGTAAACGTTTATCGACTGGTTCTGGACGCTGTTTGCTCCTGCGTAAACCGTCCAGGCATACTCGCCTGCTGCTCCAGGAGCCACTACCGCTATTTGAAAAGTTCCATCGCTCCCTATTGATGTCGTGCTTCCCTCAACTATGTTATCCCGCGCTGCGTAAACTGTAACTGAACCAGTTGGCGGGGCAACCGTGGTCCCGTTATAGTAGACGACGCCTATCAAGTTGAATGATGAAGTAATCACAGGACTTATAGGATCACAGTAAAGCCCGGATTGAATGCTCAGACCGGTGGGCAGCATCAGCACGGAAACAGTGTTACTCAATGAGCTGCTTCCTGTATAATCAGCCACGTTCACTTGGAACTGGTGAAGACCCAATGCAAGGCCTGAGTTTGTTATGGTAGTCTGGTTTGTGTAGCTTGAGAGCAACACGCCATTATCGAACCAGTTGATAAGGTATGGTGCAGTACCGCTTGAAATAGTCACATTGGCAAACCAGGTTTGACCGAACAAGAGGCTGGTATTTGATTCTGAAAGTGAAGCGGAAGGGGGCCAGAAAGCAAATTTCACATGCAACGGATTCACACCGTTACCTGTGACAAACGCCAGGCCAACTGTGCCGTTGGCAGCCTGATAAAAAGACGACATTGGATAGCCAGTGTTAAAGGTAGGCATAGTTTCAGTGCTTTCGTCGAGGACTTTGTAGAACGTATAAGTTGAAAAAGAATCTGATGATATTTCGCAATATATAGAATTGTTGTAGGCCCAGAACACGGTCAGTTGTCCATTGTTAGGATCCACGCTCAACGCTGGAAACCCCGTATAGCTACTGCTTGCCCTAATTTCTAATTGAGTCCAGCCAACACCATACGTTCTTTCCGCAATAGACAAAGCCTTGTCAGTATGGTTAGTATAAGCCACAAAAACATTATCTCCATACGCAACTGCTGACCAGTAAAAATCAGTGTATCCAACACTGATGTTCTCGCCAGAGCCAAACGAAGAACCGTTCCAAAGCATCCCCGCCATGGGTGCGCTTCCAGTGGCCCACAACACGTACATACGACTGTTATTCAAACCCACAATGGTCGGATAGCAATAGCCAGTATTCGTCATAGTGTACGGAAAACCGGGAGCGGTTGACCATGTTCCATTATTCAAGGATGATTTTAGAATCGTCACATTGTTATAGATTGTAGAGTTAGGTATCCATTCCGTGTTAAATATGATGAACGGGTACTGGTTAGAGTCCAAGGCGATTGTGGGATATAGCGCGTTGACACCATAAACTGAAAAGGCCGGGTAAGCTGTTTGCTCCGGAGTGACCCATGATATTGTTCCATCCGTGTTTAGGATGCCTTTGCGAAACATCACGTCAGAATCGTAGCCATAAGCATAGTAGACATCAGATTCCGTTCCTGTGATGTAGGTACAAACAGAAATGCTTTCGCCTCTTGCTACTCCGTCGTGTATGAGAGTGTCTGAGGACCAGGCTATTCCATCCGTAGACGACTTGTATATGTCCGCGCTTCCATTGTTGTAGAAAACCCAGAACCTTCCAACAGAGTAGAAACTCTTGATCTGTTCAGGATAACTGACAGCATGAGGATAAATATCTACCGAATCTGATTCTGTGCCGACAAAACTTCCCCCTCCAGGCGCTATCACAGTTACCGAGTTGAGCCCTGTCGCGTTCCAGTTGTTAGAAGTGTCGTTGCACCACCATTCATATTGAACAACGGCTCCGTCTGTAGCGTTCAACATCAAAGTCACATCAAACCACGCGTTTTTCGGGGGATTCACCCAGCTTGTCCACGCGTTAGACCACGTGTTGTTTATGGGCGTTCCAGAATTGTTAGAACCAAAAATGCAGCCACTGACACCATAATCATCAGACCAGTAGACGTGGAATGTTATTATTTGACCGGCTACAGGTATGCTCGTGCTGATGCTGGAATACGTCGGAGACTGAGAGCCTATGACGGGTTGAGAGGAAAACGTGACGTTGTAAGGGCTGGAATTTTTAGTGCTATACAAGACTCCTATGGTGTTGTTTCCAGGGTAGAAGGCTGAAGTAGTTACAAAGCCCAGAGCGTTGTTTGTGAAATGGGCTGCGGTTTCGTCTTGGAAAAGTGTTGGTGTAGAATCCCAGGCTCCGTTAACATTCTTTTCAAGCCAAATATAATAGTGGCTGTAGTCAGACCAGTAGCAATATATGACATTCGACGTGGTGTCAATGCTCAATGTTGGGCTGGAGACTACGTTTGTTCCGTTTGGAATGGCCAAGTCTGTTCCGAAACTGTTATTCTGGTATGAATAGACATTGTAGGTTATGTTTGACGGACCAGCTCCAGTAAGATAAGCTACAGACACGTTGTCACCTTGTGACACTTCTGAGAACGTGCCAGTGATTGCCATAGAAACAGATGTGTTGGCTGGAGGGCTCCATGCGGTTGTGTTCCACACTTGAACACTTAGGTAGCTGCTCATATTAGGATAGACTACTGCAACCTTCTGGCTTGTCAATGGAAGAATAGCTGAATAGCCAGGTAGAGAGGAGCCATTAGCCAGAACAATAGGGTAGCCCGGCGCTGTGGTCCAGACTCCGTTATTCGTTGTTGATGTTGTGACCTCCACATAATACTGTGAACCAGTGTTGTTGGAATAGGAGATCCAAGGACTATTAGAACTGTCAACTGTAATACTCGGATAACCCAGAGTGACGCCCCCCACTCCGGCTGATATAGTTTGTTCAGCCGTGCTCCAATTGACTGATCCATCAGTGTTAGGCGTTCCTTGCCGATACGTCAGGGCTCCAGCCAGTCCGTTTGTCATTGCATAACTGAAGTACGTGCCGTTATACCACACGTTGATTCTTGTGCCAGATGTGGAGGCTGCTATCGTGGTTTGTGCAGCCCATGTTATTCCTCCGTCTGAGCTTGAAGTGTAGTTCATGTTTGAGCCGTCACAGTAGAAAACCCAGTTTCTTCCTGCAGCATAGAAGGTTTTACGTTGAAAGCTGAGTCCTACACTATATGAAGTTGTGCTGGTTCCAAGAACGTTCCCTGCAGCTTCAACAGGTAAAATCTTGAAAGGCGCTATCATTGAAAATAGGAAAACAGAAACCATAACCAACAATATTAAGACCGAAAATTTACGTTGCTTCATCTTCATTTGTCATCACAATAAAGAAATATACTTTCGCTTCGAGGCCGGCGGTAATGAGCCGATGCAACGTTGACCCCTAACTGTGCTGAGAACGGAGCCCGCGTACTCGGTCCTTCACGATCCTTACCTGTGCACTGGTTCGCTGTATTTCTGCGTCAACTTGAGCACTTACCTTGCCCTCTGCCTGCAGCGCCGTTTGCTGCTCTCTCAGCACGGCCAAATGATCTTCACGCAAGTGGATCTCTGCCAACAGATCCTCGAGCGCTTCCGACAGGCTGCGCACATGCGTTATGACGGTAACAGGCTTGAACTCATGAGAACCCTCGACAAACTTCTTACGTTTAAGGTCAACAGCAGACTTCGTGATAGGCTTAGTCTTGCCATGGTCCTTATAGAAACCAACAATGAGCTTTCCTTGCTTCGCTTGTTTCTTCATTCTAACCCCAAAAAGGAATATCGACGTCCCTCTTTTTTTCCATGATGACTTTCTTAGCAGTTTTGCTTAGTGCGGCTCGTGGTTCGCGACACATTTTTTGTGGTAGCTTCACTACTTTATGATTAAAGTTAATTCAACCAGCGGAGCTCAGTTTGCGCCGCGATTTCCCAAAAACTTTTTGAATGTCCATTCGAATGCGCTTTTTATTAAAAAAACGCATTGGTTTGGACTTTCAATTCAAGAAATCCCTTGCCTATGGGCTTTTCCATGGATTCTATGGACTTGGCGCATTACGATTAACGTTCCCGCGAGCGCTAAGAGCAGAAACTTCACAGGGTTCCAGGGTTCTGAAAACAGAGGTCCTCAGAAGTTTGCCACTACCCTGCGCGCTCGAGAGAGCCAAAACAATTTCCGCGAATAATCGCGCAACATGCTTCAGGTGATTTGTAAGCCGCTGGAACATAGGGCCCTATGCTAAGGAAGTGCGGAGGGAGAAACTCGCGTCTGGAATAAACGGGAAAAAAGATTTCTCCGTTGGGCAGGGAAGAAGCCGTCGTGAACTATGTGGCCGAAGACTCGAGAAAACTCACGGCCTTTTTCAAGAAGTCTGTGCTCTGAGTCTTCTCTTAGCGCCTGATTATTTTTCGGATTTTATTCCAGACATCAAGGGCAGACAAAGAAGCCGCTGCAGACCGTGAGGATCCCGCATGATTTATTGCAGAAACTCTCGAACAGCGCGCGTGAACAGCCTGTCGGCTTCAGGGCTTCTCTCGTTTTCAGCTTTCCATTTCCGTAAAGAATGGCACGTGGGTCGTTTCTGCTTTGCTCAGCTGCTCAATAATCAAGTCTATAAGCCCTTCTCTCCTGCAGGGACGTCATGACACCTACCGTTGCTTAGATGGGCCCCCCCTCGGGTCAGGTCCCTGATCGGACGGGCCCTATTGCGGACAGTTAATGTTTGGGATTCCAGCCGTGTGAATGGAGGCAATGACATTAAGCATCCATTATCGCTGTTTTGATTTGTGTCAATCCACCGATACGGCAAAGCAAGCGCCTTTGAATGAAGCTCTAAAGAGTGTCAAGGGGACGTCTTCAAACGTAATGGTAACACGATGTTACCATTTTCTTTAGGTCTGCCTGGCTGGATCTGATTCTGTTCCTTCATGTCTGCGAGGATCTTCAGCAGCTGAAGCCAACCGTCCGACTTGCTGTGTAGACTCAAGAAGTTGACGTATCCGATTCGCATGGCTTCCGCAGTGCCAGGGCAGGGCGGTTAGGCTGGGAGTCTGGTACTCAGAGTTGTGGCGTTTATGTTAGACGATGGGTTAGTTCATGGATAAAAAGATATAAGCGTGAAGTCCATTCTGTCTAACCGAGAGGATAAAAAGTGGCTCGGGTTTTCGAGATAACTGAGAAGGAACAGGCAATGCTGGATGCATGGGCCAAAACTGGAAGCTTAACGGCAGCAGCTAAGATTCTTGACATTCCGCAGTCGACAATGAGCAACCGCAAGTCACGTCTGCAGTGGCGTTTTAAGAGGGCCCGCGACTTTTGTCGTCAGGTTGAAAGACAGATGGCGAGGCTCCCAGGACCGTTAGAGTAGGGCCCTGGTCAGAAGATCAACTGCGCAGAAACTGGGGATGAACCAGAAATGAATGAATGTCCTTGTGTGAAATGTAAGGAAACCATGCCAGAAGAATGGCTGAAAAGGAATTGTAGTCCAAACTGTGTTCAACGAATCCTGTTTGAAATGGGTTACTAAAATGGTTGATGAGGGTTTCCTGATGCTCGTAGTAGAGCATTTTGTGGGAACAAATGTTTTTATTTTTCGGAAAGAAATCAGCAGTTGAACTTGCGTAATGGGAAGCTGAAAATACAAGTAATATCAGCACGATAATGCTTGTAAATCGCCCGATTTGAGACTGTCTGTTCCTCGAGGCAGACGGGGCAAGTCCCTACGCTCAACCATAAAGAACTCCTGAACGGACTTAGGACGTGCGAGAGTCCTGACCATGCATCCAGAACACTTGGAAAGAACGAAAACAGAGGCCAAAAGGAACGGCTGGCGTCAAATGACGCGAGCGACAAGCCTAAAGGAGGGCGTCGAATAAACTCGGAATAATCGATGGTATGGGATTCTTGCCTTCGAATAAAAAACCGAAAATAAAATGAACTCTGGAGGGCCGCGTGGTTGATATTTCTTCTTTGAGACAGGTTGAAAATGAGGTTTTGCCTAATTGTGTCGTGTATAGTGGGATGCAAAGTGTCTTTCTTTGAGTCGAGACAGACGGGCAACATCAACTACCCCCAGGTTGAAGGGCATGGAAAAACTTCTCTCTTCAAACAGTCCCCAGGGATCGTCCTCTGATCGAAGGGCACAGCTTTTTTAACATTTGAAGCTGAAAAACAGAGGCGTTTTTCGTTTACAAAACTCACACGGAGAGCGCGGATTAAAAAAGAATAAACTTGAAATATTGTTTCAGGCTCAAACGCTATGGGAAGTCAACATCAGTTCCTAAAAGAATAAAACTGGAAAAACAAACAATGAACCCATGGACTTTGAACCCTAAAAAACATTTTTCACGAATATTCCTTCACACCGTCTGGAGAAGGAAAAGTCATGGGAAAACACAAAAGATTATTCGCAGAAATTCCAGACCTCAGTATTTCTAAGTTGAGGTGCACTATGACGCCAAAAAGTCATCAGGAAATTCGCATTTCGATAGGGCAACATGACGTCGACGAATTGCAAGCCGGAGAACCTCTCCAAATTGGACTCATCGATTTCGGCTTGCCCATAAGAATTTCTATGAAAAAGAGAAAGAGTCCCGAAAAAGTCGCGGAGGCAACTTGTTGATCGTATTTATGACGAAAAAATACCTTTTGCGGGATGAAAGAGGCATCGTTTTCAGCCTGGTCGGGTACATTGCGACCTGAACCAGTTTTGACAGGGCCTTACTCTTGATGGCGAGATTCCCGCGCGTCCCCCCAGATTTCAGCGAAAGCAGTGTATGTAGGCTGGCGTAGACATCCCAAATTCTGGAGCGTTGACTTCTGGAAAGGCTGGGCAAATTCAGCAGACTTACGGCGCGCCGAACATCCGCTTCTGTTACTTTCCATCTTTTTCTTCCGTCCTTGTCGGCACAATAGACTGGCTCAAGTCTTTCCGCAGCAGCCAGCACGTGCTGGAAGATTGAAGGAAGAGCTTTCGCTTTCATCACAATGTCGCACCAAGAGCAAGCTAAAATGAACATGTTTCCTTGACGCCTAAGTTGCCAAGTGTGAAGGCAGCCACGGAGGCTGCTCGGCTTGTCATCTTTCAGCATAGAAAGCCCGCGTGGTCGAAGGGCCGTGGTGCTTTCCAAAACATGCACGGATACTTTTTCTTCCTGGCTCATTGTCTCCCTCAACGGATGCGAAAGCAGTCTCGCATAAACTTCTCGTGGAGTTTGAACGCCTATACGTTCAAATAAACCATAGTTATATGTACATGCGGGCTTAAAAACCTATGTTTTCACGACTTTTTAACATGTCGCTGTGAACAAAAATGCTTCTGAAGCTGACAACGCCATGTTTTTGCCATACCCACCATGAAACCGGCCTTCTCGGCATGCCGAGTGACTTTATCGTCTGTATTTATCCTGTGAGGTGTAGTAAACGATTACCAATAAAGAAGAAAAACCCGTACTGTTCGACCTAAAAAACAAAGATTTACTCATCAAGCGCTATAAACTACGAACATGTGGCAAACAGGGCCGGACCGTTGAAACATCCATTCCAAGAGAGGTTTTAGAGCGAGAGGCCAGGCGTCAAGGACTAACATTGGCTGAAGCATTGAAGAAGCTGGCCGCGGTCTGGCGATATGACGGCTTTGCAGGATTATTCTTGTGTTTTGAACCCGTCGACCAGAAAGGTGAAAAACCATGAATGAAGAAATTGAGGTCCTTCTAAAAATCGGCAATCGTTTCTACGAGGGGAAACTGCATCCACAGGTCGGTCAGCATGTAAGTTTGCCTTCAGAAAGTAAGGCTAAGGCACCGGTTTTTCCAGAGCCCTACGCAGGGATGCTTACAATCACTGATGAGGGCAATTCCTGGCGAATAAAACCTAAGCAGTTCCTGAAAACTGAGGATTTCGCTCAAATCGCGCGAATCGTCAAGCAGTACGGCGGACAGTACATCTCCGCTGGAAAGTTGTCACATTTTCGCGTACCAAAGTAGCGCGGGCTTTACTGGATGGATGGATAAAAAAATGATTCCCGAACAGTTACATGGATGGCGCTTCATTCTTCTGGCAGGAAACAGCAAGATTCCCATAGCTGAAATGAAGGGATGGGCGAAAGACCGAGAAACAAAGACCTTCACTTACAATGACAGTCAGTTGATAGACCACATAAGAGTTCAAGGAAATTATGGAGTGGTGACTGATATTGACCGTTTTGTCGTGGCAGCTGATACGAAGGAAGTTGAATCAGCCATAGAACAACACCTACCTAAAACATTTACAGTGCAAAGCCCTCGGCATAAGACTAAGCATTTCTACTTCTACGGTGTGATAGACGGACCGGTATTATGTAAACCTACAACTGAGGGAGATCCATGTGCAGACGTCAAAACTGGAAACGCCTACGTTGTAGGGCCGGGAGGCATATTCGAAAACTATGGAGAGTACAAAATTATCGACGACGAGCCCATTGCCACTATTACGAAAGAACAGCTCCTGGCCGCTATTGATCCTTTCATTCTCCCGAGAAAAGAGACGAAATTTCTGAGTGGAGAGAGGGAAAAACATGATAAAACCCTGGAATTTCCCATAACTGCCATTCTTCCCAACTTGGAGGCTTTAACACAGAACGGAAACGAGCTTTTCGGACCTCATCCTCTTCATGGCAGCACAACCGGAGCCAACTTCCACGTTAACATGGAAGAAAATGTGTGGCATTGTTTCAGAGCCGGACATGACAGCGGAGGCGGACCATTAGAGCTCTTCGCGGTAATGAATGGCTTGATCAAGTGCGAAGATTGCCATAAAGGAGCTTTACGCGGAGAACTGTTCAAGGACACTGTTTTGTTAGCCAGGGAGAAGGGTTTGGTGACCGGGACGCCTATGGAGTTTGAGGAAGAAAAAGACGAGGAAGATAAGAAAATGCGTCTGGTAGTGGATAAACTTCAAGCCCAATTCACGTTCAAAACACCGGACGACATCGAGACAATCTACTTTTTCAATGAAGGCGTCTATGAAGAGGCTGAAACCATGATTAAAGGGCTAATTGAACAGTGGTTAGGAACAAAAATATCAAGGTATTTCATTGACGAGGTCTTAGGGCATATACGACGCAGCAGCTACGTGAAACGCTCCGAGTTCAACAAGGCGTCAGCCCTGATTCCGGTTCAAAACGGTCTTTTAGACCTGAACACCCTTGAACTCAGCTCCTTCGACAAAAACACTATCTTCACATTCAAATCAGACGCGATCTACTGCAAAACTAAGAAAAGCATCAAATTTCTGAAAGCCGTCTCTCAATGGGTCGACCCTCAAGACGTTCCTTTACTTCAAGAAATAGCCGGCTACTGTCTACTCCCAGGAATGCCTTTCCATCACCTGTTTTTCCTTCACGGAACCGGATTCAACGGAAAAGGCAGCTTCATACGTACGCTACAAGCGATACTGGGCAAGGACCACTGTTCAAATCTGAGTCTTGAAGAATTTGACGGAAACCACCGTTTTGCTATGGCTCGACTCTATGGGAAAATGATCAACGTTTCCAGTGAGCCAAGAACTGATAGGGACCTTCAGACGACAAATTTGAAGAAAATGACAGGCGAAGATTATATTGATGCTGAAGAGAAAAACAAACAGAAAAGACTAAACTTCATGAATATTGCCAAACCTTTCATTCTTGGGAACAAATACCCAAAAGTCAACGATAGTACCGAGGCTTTCTGGCTTCGCGCAATAACACTGAAGTTTATATCAAGTTTCGCAGATCCTAAGAAAAATATTCCAACAATCTGGAACACTTGGATAAACGATCCGGATG
>Ga0315280_10008485_pt1 | contig 13434 bp, 11 predicted proteins | sample YL17G06_40_MG_FD_203697 | JGI IMG/M metagenome (GOLD analysis project Ga0315280, IMG submission 203697) | Sediment microbial communities from Yellowstone Lake, YNP, Wyoming, USA - YL17G06_40 | ecosystem: Environmental > Aquatic > Freshwater > Lake > Sediment | place: USA: Wyoming | collected...
CTGACTGCATCCGCGAACCAGAGATCTTGGGTTTCACAATCTGTTCCTCCTTGTTGAGGCCGAAGCCTCTCTTACCCTGTTTACCGAGAACCGGAGCGGAAAACTCTAACAAGCTCGCAGAAATTTTTGCCGCGACAGCAAGTGTTACAATTAGCGCGGAGGGGAGTATGGCGTCTGGTGCCCCCCAGGACATCACCGGGTTGCTGCGGGCCTGGGGCAGGGGCGATCAGGCGGCGCTGGAGAGACTTATCCCTTTGGTTAATCGGGAGTTGCGTCGGATGGCCAGGCGCTGCTTGCAGAGGCAGGGTCCGGACCCGCTTCTCGAAACTGCTGCCCTGGTGAACGAAGCCTATGTGCGGCTGATCGACGTGAAACAGGTGGGCTGGCGGGACCGGGCCCACTTCTTCGCTTTGTGTGCGCAGATCATGCGCGGCATCTTGGTGGACTATGCCCGGACCCGCCGCTACGCCAAGCGAGGCGGAGGGGCGGCCCATGTCTCGCTGGACGAAGCGTTGGTGGTTTCTCAGGAGCGATCCTCGGATCTGGTGGCCATCGACGACGCGCTGAATGCGCTTTCGAAGACGGATCCCCGCAAGGGCCAGGTGGTGGAGCTACGCTTCTTTGGCGGGCTGAGCGTCGAGGAAACGGCCGAAGTCCTGAGAGTCTCGCCACAAACCGTCTTGCGGGATTGGAAACTGGCCAAGATGTGGCTGCTGCGGGAGCTGAGCCGGGAGAAACTCCATGAGCCCCGCACAATGGCGACAGGTTGACGAACTCTGCGATTCGGCGCTGAGGCTGGAACCGGCCGAACGGACGGCCTTCCTCCACGAGGCGTGTGCTGACGACGAGCCACTGCACCAGGAAGTCGAATCGCTGCTGGCCTACGAGCAAGCGGCTGAACAGTTCATGGAAGCGCCAGCGCTGGAGAGTCTGACCGCCACGTCCGCTCAGCAGGACCAAGGGCCCGGCTCCCAAACTCTTCCCGCGGGATTGCAGGTGGGGCCCTACCGAATCGTTGCACCACTGGGGGGCGGTGGCATGGGGCGCGTCTACCAGGCCAGAGACACCCGGCTGGAGCGCGACGTAGCGCTCAAGTTTCTGCCTGCCGAGTCCGCCCAGGACGCGGAGGCTGTCAGGCGCTTCCAGCGCGAGGCGCGGGCAGTGCCGGCTCTCAACCATCCCCACATCTGCACGCTGCATGACATCGGGGAGTACGAAGGCCGGCCCTTCTTGGTGCTGGAATTGCTGGAAGGGCAGTCACTGAAGGAACGCCTGGCCGCCGGGCCTCTCCCCCTCGGGGAGTTGCTGGAGGTGGCCTCCCAGATCACCGATGCTCTGGAGGCCGCCCACGCGAAGGAGGTCGTCCATCGGGACATCAAGCCAGCGAATATCTTCCTGACCGCGCGCGGGCAGGTGAAGGTCCTCGATTTCGGGCTCGCCAAACTGCTTTCCGAGCCGCGGCGGACCGCGGAGGCGGCGGTCACGGCGACTGGTGCGGTTCCTCCCGGTGACGAGACCATCACCAGGCCGGGCGCGGCGATGGGCACGGCCGCCTACATGTCGCCCGAGCAGGCGCGCGGGGAAGAGGTGGATGCACGCAGCGATTTGTTTTCTTTGGGAGCGACCCTGTATCAGATGGCCACCGGCCACCTGCCATTTCAGGAAGCCACCGCGGAATTGACTGTGGAGGCCATTCTCCGCAAGCAACCCCAGAAGCCCCGCGACTTGAATCCGCGGCTGCCGCTCGAACTGGAAGGAATGATCCTGAAAGCGCTGGAGAAGGATCGCACTGCGAGGTATCAGAGCACGGCCGAGCTGAAGGCTGACCTGGAGCGGCTGAGGCGAAAGGAGCTCAAGCCTCGGACGCTGCTGGTTGCCTCCCGCAGATGGGCGCTGATGGTCCTGATTGCGCTGGCCATCGCGATCCCGGCTTACCTGCTGCGTGGTCCAGGCCCTTCCAGCGAGGCGCCTCCCGCTGTCCGGTCCGTGGCGGTGCTGCCGTTGCACAATGCGTCTGGCGACCCTCAGCAAGAGTACCTCGCCGACGGGCTGACCGAGGCTTTGACCGGCAGCTTGGGAAGGATCAGCGCCCTGCGGGTGATCTCGCGCGCTTCGGCTATGCAGTACAAGGAGACGGCGAAACCGCTCTCCGAGATTGCACGGGAATTGAAGGTGGACGCGGTGGCGCGGGGTTCGATGGCGCGGTTCCAAGACCGCGTCCGTGTCAGCGTGCAGCTTACCCAAATCTCAACGGGCCGGCAGTTGTGGGGCGAAACCTACGAACGCGACCTCAGGGATGTTCCCGCCTGGCAGAGCGAAGGGGCTTCCGCCGTCGCCCGCGAGGTGAAGCTGAAGATCACCCCCGTGGAAGCAGCTCGGCTGGCCAACGCGCGCCCGGTCAACCGCGAGGCCTTTGAGGATTACCTGCGGGGCCGCCACTGGTCCGACAAGCGGACGGAAGAAGCCCTTCACCAGGCCATTGACCAGTTTCGGAGGGCCATTGACGAGGACCCGGCCTACGCCCCGGCCTACGCGGGCCTGGCCGACTGTTACAACCAGCTCGGCACCGTGCTGATCGGTTCGCAGCCGCCCTCGACGACACGTCCGCTCGCCCCGCCGCGGCTGCGAAGGCGCTGGAGATCGACAGCGAGCTGGCTGAAGCCCACGCGGCGCTCGCTTACACGAAGCTCTACGATTGGGACTGGTCTGGCGCCGAGCAGAGCTTCCGCCGCGCTATCGAACTCAATCCCAGCTACGCGCCGGTGCGCATCTGGCACGCCAGCTACCTGGTCTGCACGGGACGGACCGAAGAGGCTCTGCGGGAGGCCGGCCGGGCTGGGGAGCTCGACCCGCTGTCGCCCATTGTCACGACGCAGGTGGGCTGGATCTTTCACTTCGCCCGGCGATACGACGAAGCGATCCAGCATTACCTGAGGGCGCTGGACAGGGACCCGAACTTCCTCTGGGCGCTCTGGCAACTCGGCCAGGCCTACACCTACAAGTCCATGTTCGAGGAGGCCACCCGGACGCTGGAAAAGGCGGGTACGCTCTCGGGGAGGAGCCCGGCTGTTCTTGGGATGTTGGCATACGCTTACGGCGTGGCGGGGCGCGCAGGCGAAGCGCGCAAACTGCTGAAGAAACTGACCGAGTTGTCCAAGCGGGAATATGTCCCGCCGGCCTCGGTGGCCTGGGGTAATTTCGGGCTTGGCGACAGGGATCAGGCTTTCGAGTGGATGGAAAAAGCCTACCAGGAGCGGTCCAATGCGCTCGCCTATCTGGGAGTGTGGCCGGTGGTTGACCCCTTCCGCTCCGACCCTCGCTTCCGGAGCCTGCTGCGCCGCATCGGGCTGACGGAGTGAGCGGCCCCAATTGTGTTCCGGACCTGGACGGCCTTTCGGCCCATGGTGAGGTCTACCGCGGAGCGCTCAATAGCCAAGAATTTTCAGGTCTGGGATCCGCCGGAAGTGTCTGGGATTGCGCGTGACCAGCGGCAGGTCGCGCTCAATGGCCGTGGCGGCGATCCAAACGTCATGGTCGCCGATGGTTGAGCCGGATTCCCTCAGCTTGCGGGAGATGCGCGCGGCGCGCCAGTCGATGGCCGAGTCGGGCAGGATCAAGGAAAACCTCGACAGAAACAGCCGGCCGGCGTCGTCCTTCTCAGCAGGATAACCTTCGGCGAACTCCATCCAGGTGAACAAGCTGATCCACGGCGCCGCATCCGGATTGCTGCTGAGGAGGCGGCCCGCTCGATGCATCCGGCCGCCGGCCAGCTCGCGCTGCAGGTTGATTAGAAAGGTGGTGTCGAGCAGCGTGGCCCGCCTTAGCGCTCCCACGGTGAGGTGCGGCGCGACGTTCGCTTTCGACGCTCGAGCGCGCGCAAAACGTCCGGCGCCAGCAGCACCTCCGGATGCTCGCGAGCCAAGGTGCGAAGATCCGCGAGCACGCTCCGGGCATCAGGCGGCAGATCGTCCCAGCAGGCGCGGCGCACCACGTTGGAAAAGGACTCCCGGGGTGTGCGCTTGGCCCGGCGTAACTTCTCGTAGGCGTCCATCTCCAGACTGATAGTCTTGACGGCCATGCATTGATCATGCATGATAAGCTACGCGCGCCTCAACCTGGGTATCCGCTGATTCGCTGAGCCTTGTATCTGTACCGTGTGCATCACCTCAGCGTTGGGGCATGAGCGGCGCCGGGGCCAGCGGGGGTGGTCAGGGCCGAGAGCCGGGCTCACCGCACCGGAATCTTCACCTCCGGCGACCCTGGCGGTCACGCACCGGCGCGGCGCGGGGATGCGGCAGGAGGCAAATTCAGCTCTCGGGGTCCGATTTGGAACGGAAGCTTGCGGCCTTCTGCTTGGCCTGTTCGGCCTTGCGCTTGACCCACTCGACGGCCCGCCGGGCCCAGTGAAAATGGGCGCTCAGGATCACCAATCCGAGCAGAATCAGGGCAAACCCAGGCCCCGGCACTCCGGGGATGGCGAGCACCATCCCAATGAGGAGAACCACGAATCCTAAGGCAGCCCGGAAGATTTTGCGCACGGCAGACAGACGGACTCTCATTGTAGCATCCCCACATAGTACTAACTGGGTTTAGTTTGCTCTTAGTACCAGGACTACGTTTTGATACAAAATGGCCCAAAACTCTTGACCTGCACTGGCTTATAATTCTAGATTAGAGATACTCCTCCTGTGACCGAACAGCGCAGAAGCCGGAGATTCGAGATACGACTGCCGGTGAAGATTGTCCGCAGCGGCCTGTCGCCCTTGTCCGCCAGCGGCGAGACTCGGAACATGTGCTCGCGGGGCGTGCTCTTTATTTGCGATGCGCCGGTGGAGATCGGCGAATCCGTCGAGTACGTCATCGCTCTGGCGGCTGGGCTACGGGCCCCGTGGCCAGTCAACCTGCGTTGCCTGGGCAAGGTCCTGCGGTTCGAGAGCACCCGCCTGGACCCGGAGGACCCGGACCGGCCCTTCTGCATGGCCGCCAGCATCGAGCGGTATGAATTCGTCCGGCCCGAACCGCAGGCCGACCCTGTAATGCCTCAGTCTCCGGAAGGTATTGGACCCCTTGTGGGATAAGCTTTAGCTGGTCTGGCCCATTTTCGACTACAGCGGGAGACAAGCTGAAGCTTATCCCACCCGGGGGCCCCGGAGACTGAGGCATTACCCGGCCCTCCACTTTCGCCTTCTCCTGCCCCTGAATCTGACGTATACTAGAGCAAAGAAAAGGCGAAACCAATGGGCATCAACCTGACCCTCGGCTTTCCGGAATTCAGCCCTGAAATCGCGCTGGCGCGAGCCACCGGCCTGGAGGCGGCCCTGGCCCGCTTCCAGGCCTGGAGAGCGGACCACAACTCCCCCATTCGCGCGATCCATCATCAGCCGGCGCGCCCGGGCGAGTATGCGCCGTTCCCGGAGGGCGTCGAGGACCGGCTCAGGCAGGCGTTGATCGAGCAGGGCATTGGGCAACTCTACAGCCACCAGGCAGAGGCCTTCCGCCTGATTTGGGCAGGCAAGAACCTGGTCATCGTGACGCCCACCGCCAGCGGCAAGACGCTGTGCTACAACCTGCCGGTCTTGAACCGGCTACTGGAAGACCCCGAAGCCCGCGCCATGTACCTGTTCCCCACCAAAGCCCTGGCCGAAGACCAACTGCACGAATTGCAGGCCGCCGTGGATGCGATGGGTTCGCCCATCCGGGCCTTCACCTACGACGGGGACACGCCGCAGGACGCCCGCAAAGCCATCCGGGAGCGCGCCCACGTGGTGCTGACCAACCCCGACATGCTGCACAGCGGCATCCTGCCCCACCACACCCGCTGGGCCAAAGCGTTCGAGAACCTGCGCTACTTCGTCATCGATGAGCTGCACTACTACCGCGGGGTTTACGGGAGCCATCTCGCCAACCTGATCCGGCGCCTGAAGCGGATCTGTGCTTTCTACGGCTCGAGCCCGCAGTTCATCTGCTGTTCGGCCACCATCGCCAATCCGCGCGAACTGGCCGAATCGCTGACCGAGGAACGGTTCGAACTCATGGCCCACAGCGGGGCTCCGGTGGGGGAGAAGTACTTCATCTTCTACAATCCCCCGGTGGTGAACCGGGAGCTGGGGATTCGGAGGAGTTACCTGAACGAGGCCAAGCGTGTGGCCATCGAGTTTGTCGAGCGCGGCCAGCAGACGCTGGTGTTTGCCAACAGCCGGCTGGCCACCGAAGTGCTGGTGACATATTTGAAAGACGCTCTGGCCGGCCGGGGGCCTGCCCAACAGGAGGCGGTGCGCGGCTACCGGGGCGGATACCTGCCCCGCGAGCGGCGCGAGATCGAGCGCCACCTGCGTGACGGCGGGATCCGCTGCGTGGTGGCCACCAACGCTCTGGAGTTGGGCATCGACATCGGAGGGCTGGATGCCGCGGTGCTGGCGGGCTATCCCGGCACCATTGCCTCGACCTGGCAGCGTGCCGGGCGTGCCGGGCGCCGCCAGGCCACCTCGGCCGCGGTGCTGGTGGCATCGAGCGCGCCGCTCGATCAATACGTGGTCGAGCACCCGGACTACTTCTTCGGCCGCTCGGTCGAGGAAGCCCACATCAACCCCAACAACCTCGAGATCCTGATCAATCATCTCAAGTGCGCGGCCTTCGAGCTGCCTATCCGGGACGGGGAGACGTTCGGCCCGCACCCCACCGGCGATCTGTGCCGTTTCCTGGAAGAACTGGGGCTGCTGCACCATTCTGCGGGCGCCTGGCATTGGACCTCGGACACTTACCCGGCCGACGCCATCAGCCTGCGGGCGGTTACCAGCGACAACTTCGTGGTGATCGATGAGACCGCAGCCCCGCAGGTGATCGCGGAGGTGGATTTTCCCTCCGCCCTGACCACCCTGCACGAGAAGGCCATCTACCTCCACGAAGCCCGCCAGTACCAGGTGGAGCGCTTCGACTACCAGGGGCGCAAGGCCTACGTGCGCCGGGTCGAGTGCGACTACTTCACCGACGCCATCGACTACTCGCAGGTGAAGGTGCTCGAAGAGTTCGAATCCGCGCCGGTCGGCGAGGCCCGGGCAGCGCATGGGGAAGTGCGCGTGAACCGGCAGATCGTGGGCTTCAAGAAAGTCAAGTTCTACACCATGGAAAACGTGGGCGCCGGCCACCTCTCGATGCCCGAACAGGAAATGCACACCACGGCCTTCTGGCTGCATTTCCCGGCCGCCTTTCTGGGGCGCTTCCCGGATCTCTCGCCCACCCAGAAGCAGAACGGGCTGACCGGGCTGGGCAACATCCTGCGCACCGTGGCGGCCTTTCTGCTGATGTGCGATCCCCGCGACCTGGGGGTGGCTTTCGGGGAAGACATCGGGCAGGGTCTGAGGGTGTTTGAGCCCGAGCTGTTCCTTTACGACAACTATCCGGGCGGAGTCGGGCAGAGCGCCCCGCTCTTCAAAATGACGCGGAAGCTGCTGGCCCACGCCCGGGAGCTGCTGGCGGCCTGCCCATGCGACGCTGGCTGCCCCAGTTGCGTCGGTCCCATCGGCGAGGTGGGCGAGCGCGGCAAGGAGGCCGCTTCACGTATACTGGAAGAGTTGGCGGTGTGTGGTGGTGATGAATAGCGGGCAGGTCGGGGACCTACCCCACAACACCGGCAGGTTGTTGATGTGGCGCAGGCCCCCGGCCTGCGTGTTGGTGCGGATTAAAGATTGCCGGATGGCCCGGTTCGGGAGATAATAGAGCCAGACACCCGTTTATGCGCTTAGGAGCCAGATGGTAAAGCGGCCGGGTTCCGATGAGCCGTTACGGTGCTCATTCTGCCATAAAAGCCAGGATGTGGTGGGGAAGCTGATCTCCTCGCCCAGCGATTACCCCAGGGCCTACATCTGCGATGAGTGCATCGCGGTGTGCAACTCGATTCTGGAGGACGACCGGCACGAGTCTCCCTACGCGGCGCCCCACAAGCTGCCCAAGCCTTTGGAGCTGAAGGAGTACCTGGACCAGTACGTCATCGGCCAGGAAGCCACCAAAAAGAAGCTGGCGGTGGCGGTCTACAACCACTACAAGCGCATCCACATGAACAAGCAGCGCAGCTCGGATGTGGAGGTGTCCAAGTCCAACATCCTGCTGATCGGGCCCACCGGATCGGGCAAGACCCTGCTGGCGCAGACCCTGGCCAAGATCCTGGACGTGCCCTTTGCGATCGTGGATGCCACCACTCTGACCGAGGCGGGCTATGTGGGCGAAGACGTCGAGAACATCATTCTGCGGCTGCTGCAGAACGCCGACTGGGACGTGCAGCGCTGCCAGCAAGGGATCATCTACATCGACGAGATCGACAAGATCAGCCGCAAGGACGAAAACCCCTCCATTACCCGGGACGTCTCCGGGGAAGGGGTGCAGCAGGCCCTGCTGAAGATCCTGGAAGGCACTATCGCCAATGTGCCCCCGCAGGGCGGGCGCAAGCACCCGCACCAGGAGTTTACGCCGGTCGAGACCACCAACATCCTGTTTATCTGCGGGGGGGCTTTCGTTGGGCTGGAAAAGGTGATCGCCCGGCGGATCGGCAAGAAGTGCATGGGCTTTCTGACCCCCGAGGACCGGCAGCGCGACGGGGCCAAGGCCCTGGCCGGCAGCCGCCGCGACATCGACCTGCTCGAGCAGGCCCAGCCGGTGGACCTCATTAAGTTCGGGTTTATCCCCGAGTTCGTCGGCCGGATGCCGGTGGTGGGGGTACTCGAGGACCTGGACAAAGACGCCCTGATGCAGATTCTCACCAAGCCCAAGAACGCCATCGTGCGTCAGTATCAGAAGCTGTTCGAGTTTGAGAATGTTCGCCTGAAGTTCAACGACGATGCCCTGGAGGCCATCGCCAGCCTGGCCATGGAACGCAAGGTGGGGGCCAGGGGGCTGCGCATGATCCTGGAAGATCTGATGCTGGACCTGATGTACTATCTGCCGTCCTACAAGAAGGTGCGCGAGTTCCTGGTCACCAAAGAAATGGTGATGGCCCAGAAGATCAATCTGGCCCTGCTGGAGAAGGCGGGATAGCCTGAAGCGGGCTGAAAAGCCTGGGCCGCAGCTCAGCCTTTTTTGGAATCTCGTGGTAAACTCCAGATAGAAGCAGTCGTAGGCGAGCCCGTCGCTGGTTGATATCAAGAATGCTCACTTCCAAGGAAAAGTCCGACACAAAGCGCCTGCCCATGATGCCGGTGCGCGACGTGGTGATTTTCCCGCACATGATGACCCCCTTCGTGGTAGGGCGGGAATCCAGTGTGCGGGCCCTGGAGGAGGCCCTGGCCGGGGACAAGAAGATCTTTCTGGCCACCCAGCATGACGCCTCCGTGGATGAGCCGCGTCCGGACGAGATTTACAGTATCGGGACCATCGTGAGCATCGTCCAGAGCTTGAAGCAGCCGGACGGCAACATCAAGGTGCTGGTGGAGGGGTTCGAGCGCGCCAGGATCGTCACCGTCAGCGAGGACGAGGGTTTCTTCCGCGCGGTGGTGCGCACCTTCCATTTCCGGGTGGAGGCCGGGCCGCAGTTGGAAGCCCTGGTTTCCCGCGTCAGCTCCACGTTCGAGCAGTACATCAAGCTGAGCCAGAACCTCAACTATGAGACCATGATCGCGGCCATCCGGGTGGAGGATGCCGGAAAGCTGGCGGACACCGTGGGGGCCAATTTGCAGCTCACGATCGAAGAGAAACAGGAGCTGCTGGAGATTTTCGATCCCATCGACCGGCTCACCCGGGTGGCCGAGATGCTGGACATCGAGATCGAGAAGCTCAACGTGGATCGCACCATCCAGGGCCGCGTCAAGCGCCAGATGGAACGGGCCCAGAAAGAGTACTACCTCAACGAAAAAATCAAGGCCATCCAGAAAGAGCTGGGGCGGGGCGAGAAGAGCGAGATCGACGAGCTGAAGAAGAAGATCGAGACCGCCGGCATGAGCAAGGACGCCTGCGAGAAGGCCATGGCGGAGCTGAAGCGGCTGGAGAACATGCCCCCCATGTCGGCCGAATCCACCGTCTCGCGCAACTACCTGGATTGGCTTTTGGCGGTCCCCTGGAAGCAGAAGTCCAAGGAGATTCGCGATCTCAAGTACGCCGAGCAGATCCTGGAAGGGGACCATTACGGTCTGGAGAAGATCAAGCAGCGCATTCTGGAATTCCTGGCGGTCCGCCGCCTGGTGAAGCACCCCAAGGGTTCGATCCTGTGCTTCGTGGGGGCTCCGGGGGTGGGCAAGACCTCGCTGGGAATGTCCATCGCCAAGGCCACCGGCCGGAAGTTCATCCGCCTCTCGCTGGGCGGGGTGCGCGACGAAGCCGAGGTTCGGGGCCACCGGCGCACCTACATCGGGGCCCTGCCCGGCCAGATCATCCAGATGATGAAAAAGGCCGGCACGCGCAATCCGGTTTTCATGCTGGACGAAGTGGACAAGATGTCCATGGACTTCCGGGGCGACCCCTCGGCGGCGCTGCTGGAGGTGCTGGACCCGGAACAGAACTTCATGTTCGTGGACCATTACCTGGACGTCGAGTACGACCTCAGCCAGGTGTTCTTCATCTGCACCGCCAACGTGCTGCACACCGTGCCGCCGGCCTTGCAGGACCGCATGGAAGTCATCCGGCTGTCGGGCTACACCGAGCTGGAGAAGCTCGAGATCGCCAAGCGCTTCCTGGTCGGCAAGCAGATGAAGCAGTGCGGGCTGACTGACCGGCAGGTTCAGTTCACCGACCAGGGCATCATGTCGCTGATCCAGTTCTACACCCGGGAAGCCGGGGTACGGAACCTGGAACGCGAGATCGGCAACATCTGCCGCAAGGTGGCGCGTAGCGTGGTGAACGCCCAGGGCGCTTCCGCCCGGGCCGGGGACGGGAAGGAGAAGGCGGAACCCGCCACCGCGGTGATTCGCGCCGAGAACGTGGCGGACTACCTGGGGCCTGCCAAGTTCCGGGATCTGGACGCTGAAAAGAAGAACGAGGTGGGCGCCGCGATCGGCCTGGCCTGGACCGAAGTGGGCGGCCAGATCCTGACCACCGAAGCCACCATCATGGACGGCAAGGGCAAGCTGACCACGACCGGCAAGCTGGGCGAGGTGATGCAGGAGTCGGCCCAGGCGGCCCTGAGCTACGTCCGGTCCCGGGCCCACCTGTTCGGACTGCCCCGGGATTTTTACAGGAATATCGACATCCACGTGCATGTTCCCGAAGGCGCCATTCCCAAGGACGGCCCCTCGGCGGGGATTACCCTGGCCACCGCCATTGCCAGCGCTCTCACCAAGATTCCGGTGCGCTGGAACGTGGCCATGACCGGGGAGATCACGCTGCGGGGCAAAGTGCTGCCCATCGGCGGGCTCAAGGAGAAGCTGCTGGCCGCCCGCCGCCACGGCATTTTTGAGGCCATCCTCCCGAAAGATAACGAGAAGGACCTGCCGGACATTCCCGAGAACATCCGCCACGAGATGAAGCTGCATTTCGTGGAATCCATGGACGAAGTGCTGAAGATCGCCCTGGAACGGGAGGTCCCGGTACTGCCCTTGGAAGTGCCGGTGGAGATGGCCACCCAGGCCAGCGCAGAGAAACTGACGCAGTAACAAGGTTGTGGGTTGTGGGATGTGGGTTGTGGAGGAGACCTCCCGGGCCCACAGCCCACAACCTACAACCCACAACCCTCCGAAACAGCGAGGTTAACTTGGCAAGCGACACTGAAAACCCAAACCCAGAACAGACTGTGAACCCGGTCCCGGCGCAGGAGGAAAAACCACCGCAGGCGCAGCCCCAACCCGCGCCTTTTCCTCCCATGGGTTCCAAGAAGAGGCACGGCGGAGGCGGCAACGCCAGGAACGGCTCGCCCAGTACCACCCTGGATCTGGTGGCGCTGAAGGACCTCAGCATCCAGCAGTTGAACCAGATCGCCAAAGATCTGGGTCTCAGCGGGACCTCCGGGCTGCGCAAGCAGGAGCTGATCTTCAAGATCCTCCAGGCCCAGGCCGAAAAGAGCGGGCTGATTTTTTCCGAAGGGGTGCTGGAGTGCCTTCCGGACGGCTTCGGGTTCCTGCGGGCGCCGGAGTACAACTACCTGCCCGGTCCCGACGACGTCTACGTCTCGCCCTCGCAGATCCGGCGCTTTGACCTGCGCACCGGCGACACCATCTCGGGCCAGATCCGCCCGCCCAAGGAAGGCGAGCGGTATTTTGCGCTCATCAAGGTGGACGCCATCAATTTCGAGCCGCCCGAAGAGGCCCGCAACAAGATCTTCTTCGACAACCTGACGCCGCTGTATCCCAATTCGCGCATCCACCTGGAGACCGTCAAGGAGAACTACTCCGGGCGCATCATGGATCTGCTGACGCCCATCGGCAGAGGGCAGCGCGGTCTGATCGTGTCCCCGCCGCGGACCGGCAAGACCATGCTCTTGCAGAGCATCGCCAATTCCATCACGACCAACCATCCCGAGATCATCCTGATCGTGCTGCTGATCGACGAGCGGCCCGAGGAAGTCACCGACATGCAGCGCTCGGTGCACGGCGAGGTGATCAGCTCGACCTTCGACGAGCCGGCCTCCCGCCACGTGCAGGTGGCCGAGATGGTCATCGAGAAGGCCAAACGGCTGGTCGAGCACAAGCGCGACGTGGTGATCCTGCTGGACTCGATCACCCGTCTGGCGCGCGCCTACAACACCATCGTGCCGCCCTCCGGGAAGGTGCTCTCGGGGGGCGTCGATTCCAACGCCTTGCAGCGTCCCAAGCGCTTCTTTGGGGCCGCCCGGAACATCGAGGAAGGCGGCTCGCTGACCATCATCGCCACCTCCCTGATCGACACCGGCAGCCGCATGGACGACGTGATTTTTGAGGAGTTCAAGGGCACCGGCAACCTGGAGATCCACCTGGACCGCAAGCTGGTGGACAAGCGCGTGTTCCCGGCCATCGACATCAACAAAAGCGGCACCCGGAAGGAAGAGCTGCTGCAACCCAAGGAGGAGCTGAACCGGGTCTGGGTGCTGCGCAAGGTGCTCTCCCCGCTGTCCCAGGTCGAGTGCATGGAGCTGCTGCTGGACAAGTTGAGTAAAACCCTCAGCAACAACCAGTTCCTGGGTTCCATGAGCGGGTGAAAAGAACCTGCTGGCGGCTCGTTGCCGGCGGATGAAAAATGCTTCACAATTGTCTCCCAGCCCATAGCTAACCTTTCTTGCGGTAAAATCGTCTTTGAGTATGAGACGGCTCAACGTCAAGCTGGCGGACGCGTGGAGTGTGCCGCCCTGGAAGGTGCCCAATGCAGCCTCAAAAGCAAGGCTTTCCGGCCCCGGAAGATGAACCCGGCCAGCACCCGTTGCTTCCCCAACTTGCGCCCGCAGCGCCCAAGCGGCGGCGGAGAAGCTGGCTTTGGGCGCCCGCGGTCCTGGTGGTGCTGGTCGGGGCAGCCGCTTACTATTTTCTGGCCCGCCAGCCGGCTCCG
>Ga0315280_10008486_pt1 | contig 13434 bp, 9 predicted proteins | sample YL17G06_40_MG_FD_203697 | JGI IMG/M metagenome (GOLD analysis project Ga0315280, IMG submission 203697) | Sediment microbial communities from Yellowstone Lake, YNP, Wyoming, USA - YL17G06_40 | ecosystem: Environmental > Aquatic > Freshwater > Lake > Sediment | place: USA: Wyoming | collected...
CTATATCCTCCAGCGCAAGGACGTGGAGGGGGTGATCTTCGCCACGCCCGACCACTGGCACGCCGTGCAGACCGTGCACGCCCTGGAGTCGGGCAAGCACGTCTACGTGGAAAAACCCTCGTCGGTGACGATCGCCGAAGGGAAGGCGATGCTGGCCGCGGCCGCCCGATCGGGCAAGGTGGTCCAGGTCGGCTCACAGGCCCGATCGGCCGAGCCCGCCCACCAGGTCTGCCTCTATCTCCGCAACGGGATGCTAGGAAAGGTCCACAAGGTCACCTGCTGGCACGATCCAAACCCCACGGGCGGGACCGGTCCCGGCGCCGACCCGCCGGCCGGGCTCGACTGGGACCTCTGGCTCGGGCCGCTCCGCTGGCGGCCGTATCATCCGGCGTACTTGAACTTCCGCTGGCTGATGGAGTCGGGCGGGGGGGTGATCCGCGACCGCGGGGCCCACATGTTCAGCGTCATCCGCTGGTGCCTGGACGCCGACGACCAGGCCCCCGTCAGCGTCGAGGCCACCGGCTCACCCCCGGGGCCGGGCATCTTCGACTGCCCGCCGCGGATGAGAGTCGTCTACACCTTCAAGAACCCCGATTGGGAGGTGATCTGGGAGCAGCCGGGCGAGGCCCCGGAAGGCAACCCCGGCGGGTTCGGCATCGTCTTCCACGGCGAGCGGGGCCGGCTGGTCGTCCACCGCGACGGCACGCGGATCGCCGCCGCCCCCCAGGTCCGCCAGTTCAAGGTCCCGCCGGGGGGCGTCTGGGTCGATCGGGTGGCCAAGCACGACGACTACAACATGAACCACAAGGAGGACTGGTACCAGGCGATCCGCAGCGGGCGCAAGCCGATCATGCACTTGGCGGCCGGCCACGCCGCCGCCACGATGTGCATCCTGGGGAACCTCTCCTACGTGCTGGGCCGCAAGCTCCACTGGGACGCCCAGCGGCAGGAGGTCGTCGGCGACGACCAGGCCAACCGCCTCCTGGGGCGGCCGCAGCGGTATCCCTACCATCTTTGAACTCAAATCCTAGAGAGCGCTTGATCGGTTGCGCTCGACCGTCACCACGCGGAGGTCGCAGACGTTGGTGTGGGTCGGGCCGGTGCGGATCAGGGCGCCGAGCGGCTGGAAGAAGCAGTAGGCGTCGTTGCGGGCGAGATAGTCGGCCGGGTCGAGCCCCTGCCGGCACGCCGCGGCCAGGATCGAGGCGTCCAGGAAGGCCCCGGCGGCGTCGGTCGGGCCGTCCTCGCCGTCCGTCCCGCCAGAAAGAAGAACGATTCCCCGGGCGCCGTCTTCGGCCAGTCGGGCCAGTGCCGCCAGCACCAACTGCTGATTGCGGCCCCCCTGCCCACGCCGCGACTGGTCGACCAGCTTCACCACCGGCTCTCCGCCGCTCACGAGGCAATCCGGGCCAGGCTGGTCGCGGATCCGCAACGCCTCCTCCGCCAAGTCCCGGCCGACGGCCTCGGCCGCCCCTTCCGAGGCCGGGGCGCTCCGCGTCGCTGGCCGGTAGCCCAGCCGCTCCGCCTCGCGACCGGCAGCCTCGACCGCCGTGGCGTTGTTGCCGATGACGAGGTTGGTGATTCGGGAGTGTGCCACGGGCGGCTCGCCAGCCAGTGCCGGGTCGGCGGCGTCAGTTCCGCGGGAGCCGCGCCCTCCCCAACGCGCCGCCTTTTCGAGATACTCGAAGATCCGCGGCGGGATGCCGAACTGGCGCGCGCGGAAATGCTCGAGAATCTCCAGTGCTTGCTGCGGGGTGGACGTGTCCGGGACCGTCGGGCCGGAGGCGATCACCTCCAGCGGGTCGCCGAGGACGTCGGAAATGATCAATGCCACGAGCCGGCCGGCGCGGCACGCCCGCGCCAATCCTCCCCCCTTGATCCGGCTAAGCTGCTTGCGCACCGCGTTGAGCTGCTGGATGTTGGCCCCGGCGGCGCTGAGGTGCCGGGTGACGGCGAGCTTGTCGGCCAGCGTGATCGTGTCGACCGCGGCCGGCAAGAGGGCCGAGCCGCCCCCCGAGATCAAGCACAGACACAAGTCGGCCGGGCCAAGCCCTTGGACGATTTCGAGGATCCGGCGGGCCCCGTCGGCGCCGGCCTGCGTGGGCTCGTTGACGCCGGGGGGCCGGGCCCCGTGAAGGTGGATCCGTGCCAGCCGGCGAACGCAGTCCTCTGGGACGTTCACCCAGCCCGTGACCCGCTTCTCCTCCAGCCACCGCGGGCCGAGGATTTCCTCGACTGCGACCGCCATGCCGGCGCCCGCCTTTCCTGCCCCAACCACGGCAATCCGGTCGATCAAGCGAAGGTCCAAGCGTTCCTCACCGACCAAAAGCGAAGAGCCCTCGACGCGAAGCGCGGCGCGGACGAGGCGATCGGAGCGGACGGCGTCCACGCCGGCCTGCCAGATCCGGAGGGCGTCGCGGCGGAGCTGTTCGGGCGGGCGGGGCATCGAGCGGGTCTCCTTCGGCCGGTGCGGTCCGCCCCTTCAAGCTGGCCCGCGGATGCGAAAAACGTCCAGCCACTGGGCCTCTTCCCCAAGGATCCGCTGGCCGAGGTTGGTCGGGGCAGCGGCGCGGAGAATCATCGCCAGCATGATCGGCTGTCCCTCGATCTTGAACACCCCGGCCGCCGAGGACCAGGGCGTCCCCTTGCCCCCGCGGCCGGGCAGCTTGGCCTGGCTGAAGAACTGGTGGGCGAAGCCCGAGACGCTGAGCTGGGCGGGCCAGCGGCGGATCAAGGGGCGGTGGGCGGCGACGACTTCGGAGAGGCCGGGCAGAAGCGATTCCAAGAGGTCGTGGAGCTCGCCCGGCGGCGGCAGCTCGCGGACCCGCCCCGCCGGTGCCAAGACCAGCGCCGCCAGCCGCACCGGGACGCTGTAGTAGTAGAGCGCCGGCCCGCCCGCCGGAGGACCGGCCGCCGGCAGGGCCGTCACGTCGATCGAGAGGTCGGCGAGCGGTGGCGGCGGCTTCCGCCGCCGGGCCCCGAGGATCTTCACCAGGACGTACAGCACCACGACCGCCACCAGGGCCAGGACGATTCCCGCGACGAGCGGGCCGGGGATCGCCGCGGCTGCGTTTTCGAGCGAGTCGAGCCCTGCGTTGACTTCGTCTGCCATGGTGTGTGTCACCTCCGCTTGGCCAGTGCGCCGTTGATCAAGAGGGCGGCCATCAGGACCAGCCCGGTGACCATCTGCCGCGACAGGTCGTTGATCCAGTTGATCTGAATCAGGCCGACGTTGAGCACGGTGAACGTGAGGACGCCGACGATCGTTTTGGGGATGTTTCCCTCGCCGCCGAACAGGCTGGTGCCGCCGAGGACGACGCAGGCCACGGCGTGCAGCAGCAGGTCCTTGTTCTGGTCCAGCGTGAAGTTGGTCAGGCGGCCGGCATTCACCAGCCCGCCCAGGCCGGCCGCCAGCGCGGAGATCGCCAGGCAGGCGGCGACGATCCGGCCGGTACGGACGCCGGCCAGCCGGGCCGCCTCGCGGTTTCCGCCCGTCATGTAAACGTAACGCCCGAACCGGCTGTGCTGCAAGACGAGGTGACCCAACAGCAGGACCACCCCGGCGATCATCGCGTTGTAGGGAAGCTCGAGGAACACGGCCAGGTTCTCGGGCAGCCCGAGCCACTCCCCAAGGCCGAGCGACTCGTTGCCGACGTTTTGCAGCAGCGTGGGCATCGCGAAGGTCTGGCTTTGGGTGAGGCACTTCGCCAGGCCCTCGGCCACAAACCACATGGCCAGGGTGATGATGAAGCTCGGCAGCCGGGTCCAGACGGTCAGTACCCCGGACGCCAGGCCCAGCGCCAGGCAGGTCGCCAGCGGCACGGCGATCACGATCGGGATGGTCCAGGCCGGGGCGTTCTCGCCGCCGGCCCAGCGGACGTAAAGCCAGCCGCACAGCCCGGCCGACCAGAGGGCCATCATCCCCGCGGCCAGGTCGATCTCGGCCGAGATCAAGACGAACGTCAACCCGACCGAGACGATCGCCAGCACGGAGCCCTGCTTGAGGATCGCGGTAATCGTGGCCGCCGTGGCGAAGCTCGGGCTGGCAAAGCCGAAAAAGACCACCAGCACGACCAGGCTCACCAGGGGAGCAATGCCGTGCCCTTCCCAGCGACCCAGCCACGTCGGCAGCGGCGAGCAGCGGTTCGACTCAGAGGATGGCGTCATAAAGCGGTGACTACCCTGGGCCGATAAAGGATGAAGGATGAATGGCGAAGGGTCAAGCACCGCCGCTTGCGGCTTAGCCTGAGCGGTTTGTCGGGGCCGGACCGGGCGAAGTTGGCGGCGTGGTCGGGCGCTCCGTGGGCGGAGTGGCGGACCCCCTCCCCGGATACGGCGCCGACTCGCCCAACAGCCGAAACACCGATCCCCACTGCCCGAACAACACCAACACGATCAGCGCAACCGCGGCGAGCCCGTAGCCGATCAGGCTGGAGCGCAGTCGGGCCAACGTCGAGCCGATGGTCGAGTCGTAGGCCTCCTGGACGATCACCGCCCAGCCCGCGTCCGTTCCGCGGAGCTCAACCGGCCGCATCTGCGCCAGCCATCGCCGATCGTAGGCCGTTCCCTTGGGATCGGCGGCCAGCGGGTCGCGGTAGTGCTTCCTCGTGGCCTCCGTGTTGGGCAAGGCCTCGGCCGTGAGCCGGTAGTCTCGGAACCGCAGCATGTCCGCCCGATACTCCTCCACCCGCTTGCGATACTCCTGCCAGAGATCGGGCCGCTGCGTTTCCGCTTCGCTGGGGGGCGCGGGGCGCAGGATGTCGAACAGCCGGTGCTGAAGGATCATCCCCGTGTGGTCGCCCGGGCGGAGCTCGACCAGCACGGCGAACAAGTGCTCCTTGCCTTCCATTTGGACGAAGCGGTTCACCCGCACCGTCAGCGCCACGACCCCGAGAAACTTGTTGCCCTGCCGCCGGTCGACGACCGGCGCCATCACGGCCACAATCCAGGCGTTGCTGGCCTGGCTCTGGAAGACGGCCGAGAGCCCGGTGCGGGCGAGGTGTTCTTCCGGCTTGGGCCGCCAGTGATCGGGTCGGTCGCGGTCGCCGCCGTGAAAAAAGCTCCGCCAGGCGTAGTTTTTGCCGATCGTCTTGGACTGAGGCACGCGGACCGTGGAGAGCCCCCGGGCGTCGCAGAAGAACCAACTGGCCACTTGCCCGGCCTCATCGCCCCCTTCCGCCTTCGGTGGTTGCATCCAAGAAGGAATCAACTGCTCCTCGAACTGCTTCTGGAGCCTGAGCCGGTCCGGGTCCGCGCGAAACTTCTCCCGCAGCGGCTCCAATTCCTTCTCCTCCTTCTCCCCCCGCCCAGGATCGCTCAACTCCTCCATCATCCGGCTCAGCCCGGGCTTCTCGATCGAGTCGGCCAACAGTTCTGCCCACTGCGGAGAGTTGGCCACCTGCTCGACGGCGTCGTAGCGGTGCTGGAGCTCGATGGCAGCCAGGCCGGCGACGTAATCGGCGATCTGCCGGTTGTCGTCCAAGGCCCGCTGGACGAGGGCCTGCTCCGACCGCCGCACCGCCGTGTTGGCACCCTGCCAGGCGAAGACCGAGACCACCAGCAACAGGAGCGCGGGGCCCACCGCCCCCAGGATCATCATCGGGCGCATCGCCCGCCGCGCGGCCCGGGCATCCAGCGCGTTGAGGACGGCCTGCACGTTGGGGTAGCGTCGGGCCGGATCAGCGGCCAGGCAGCGATCGACGATCTCGGCCAGCGCCCGGTCCACCCCCGGCACGTCCCGGTGCGCCGAAGGCGGCGGGGCCTTGCGGATCAATCGCCGGTACGCGGCCAGCCGCTCCTCCAACTCGGTCGACCGCTCCAGGAGCCGGACCTGCTGATCGCTGCGATGAGGCGGGCTGCCGGTCAGCATGCAGTAGAGCAGGGCCCCTAAGGCGTACACGTCCCAGCGGGCGTCGGGCACGGCCTTCAGGTCGGCCTGCTCGGGGGCCATGTAGAAGAGGGTCCCCAAGGCGGGGACCTGCTCGTGAGAGAGCCGCGACTGCCCAAAATCGGCCAGGCGGGGCTTGCCGTCCTGGTCCAACAGGACGTTGGCCGGCTTGAGATCGCAGTGCAGGACCCCCTTTCCGTGGGCATGGAGCAGCCCCACGGCGGTCCCCCGAAACAGCTCCACGGCCTCGGCGAGCGGGAGAGGGCCCTGCTGGAGCCGCTCGGCCAGGGAGCCCTTTTCGAGGAACTCCATGACGTAGTATGGGGGGTTGGCATCCCACCCGACGCCCACCAACTGGACCACGTAGCGGTCGGCGAAGAGGAAGGCGAGCTTCTCGACCTCCCTCGAAAGAAGCGACCAATCGAGCCCCCCGCTGTGGGCATAGAACTTGATCGCCACGCGGCGGCCGGTGTTCCGCTCGATCGCTACCCAGACTTCGCCGTAAGCCCCTTCGCCCAAGAAGGATTCCAGTTCGTAGCCGGGGACCTGGGCCGGCGGCTGCCCCCGGGTGAGGCTCATCTGCTGGGATCGGCGGCGATCGGGTCCGCCTTGGGACACCGTGGGATCGAAGCTCATAAGTCCAAGTATAACAGTGGCTCGCCGCGGCAAGCCAGAGCGAAGGTGATTTGACATTGACCCGCGCTCCGTTTTCACTAAAATGTTGCGATTCTTCAGGTTAGACCTTCGCGGACGGATTGGTGTCGATGGCCAGGCAAGCAAGCGACGAGCCGAGCGGCAGCGGGGCGATGCTCGAGGCCTCCCGCCGCGAGAAGCTCAAGCGAATCCGGCAATTGGGGTTGGACCCGTGGGGCGAACGCTTCGACGGGCATACCCCCATCGCGCAAATCCGTGCCCGGGAAAGCGAGATCCAAATCGTCCCGGCCGGCGATTGCCAGGTCGGCAAGCGGCCCGAGCAGCGGGGGCCGAGCGTCCGCGCCGCCGGGCGGATCATGCTCCAGCGCCGCGCCGGCAAGATCATCTTCCTCCACATCCAGGACTGGACCGGGCGGATCCAGGTGCTCATCGGCAAAAGCCAGGTCGGCCAACAGAACTGGGAACTCGCCGACTGCTTCGACCTGGGCGACCTGATCGGAGTGGACGGCCAGTTGAAGCACACCCAGACCGGCGAGCTGACGATCTTCGCCGCCGATCTCCATTTCCTCGCCAAGTCGATCGAGACCCCCCCGGCCAAACACAAGGGGCTGACCGACCCCGAGCTCCGCCAGCGGATGCGCTACCTCGACCTGGTGTACACCGAGGGCGTGCTCGAGCGGTTCCGGCGGCGGACCGAGATCGTGCAGTCGATCCGCAACACGCTGGCCGCTGAGGGATACGTCGAGGTCGAAGGGCCCACGCTCCACGCGATTGCCGGCGGGGCGGCGGCGCGGCCCTTCAAGACCCATCACAACGCCCTGGACATCCCGCTCTACCTGCGGATCGCCCTGGAGCTGCACCTGAAGCGGCTCCTGGTTGGCGGGATGGAGCGGGTCTACGAGCTGGGGCGGGTCTACCGCAACGAAGGGATCAGCAGCCGCCACAATCCCGAGTTCACCATGTTGGAGGTCTACCGGGCCTACGGCGACTACCGCACGATGATGGACCTGACGGAGAAGCTGGTGGTCGAGGCGATCCGCGCGACGGGGCAGCCGCTAGGGCTGCGATGGGCCGGGACGGAGATCGATTTCTCCCCCCCGTTTGTCCGCAAGACCTACGACGAGCTGCTGGCCGAGCACGCCGGCGTCTCGCCCGGCGACGCGGCCGCGGTCAGCGTAGCGGCCCGGAAGCTGGGGCTGGAAACCGCCGGGAGGCACCCGGACGTCGTTAAGAGCGAGGTTTTCGAGAAGCTGGTCGAGGAGAAGCTCACCGGGCCGGTGTTTGTGCTCGATTACCCGGCGAGCATCTGCCCGTTGACGAAGCGGCGGCGCGACAACCTGGCGATCGCCGAGCGGTTCGAGCTGTACGTCTGCGGGATGGAAGTGGCCAACGCCTACACGGAGCTCAACGATCCCGACTTGCAGGAGGCCCTCCTCAGCCAGCAATTGGAGGGGCTGCCGGAAGAACAGTCGATGGCCCGAATGGACCGCGACTTCGTGCTGGCGCTGCGTCACGGGATGCCGCCGGCGGGCGGGCTGGGGATCGGCATCGACCGGCTGGTGATGCTCCTGACCGACAGCCCGAGCATCCGCGACGTGATCCTCTTCCCGCTCTTGCGGCCGGCGGCGGAGGGGAGGGAGGGACGAGGGATGAGAGACGAGGGACGAGGGAATGATGAATGATGAGTAATGAATGATGAATGACCAAGAAGCACCGCTGACAAGGCCAGAATAGGCCCTTCGTTTCTGGTCATTCCTTCCTCATTCATCATTCATTACTCATCATTCATCATTCGCCATTGGCCCCCCAGCACGGCAATGGAGTGCCCATGTACAAACTGCTGCTCTGCCTGCGATACCTGCGGACGCGGTACATCGCCCTGGCGTCGATCGTGAGCGTGATGCTGGGCGTGGCCACGATGATCGTGGTCAACAGCGTGATGGCCGGCTTCGCCCGGGAGATGCAGGACCGCATCCACGGAATCCTCTCCGACCTGGTGCTCGAGGTCGGTCCCTGGGAGGGCGCGCCCGACGCCGAGTACCACATGGCGGAGATTCGCCGGGTGGCCGGCGACGCGATCGCCGGGATGACGCCGACCGTGTTCGTTCCGGCGATGCTCACCTACCAGTGGCGCGGCCAGCCGCGGAGCCGCCAGGTCACCTTGATCGGCATCGATGAAAAGACGCAAAGCCAGGTCAGCGACTTCGGCAAGTACCTCCAGCACCCGAGAAACCGCGAGAAAATGAGCTTCGTGCTCCGCGAGGGAGGCTACGACACGCGGGACCACCAGGCGGGTCCGGAAGCCCCGGAGCGGCCCGAGATGAAGACCGCCGGCTGGGAGCGCCGCCGGATCGTCGCCCAGAACGAGGCCTTTCAGCAGTCGTTGGACGGCCGCAAAGCGATCCGCCCCGAAGCGACACAGCGGCCCGATGCCGAGAACCCGTTTGGCCAAACAGCCCCCGTCGAAACCCTGGCGATCGACAAGGCGACCCAGCAGCGCACCGGCCTGGTGATGGGCATCGCCCTGGCCGGCGTTCGCACGCCGGACGGCGTGGACCACTTCCTGATCCTTCCCGGCGACGACGTCAAGCTCACCTTCCCCACCACGGGGATCGACGGCACGAGCGTGGCCTTCGCCAGCGACCATTTCACCGTGGTCGACCTCTACGAGTGCAAAATGAGCGAGTACGACGCGAACTTCGTCTTCGTGCCGATCGAAAAGCTCCAGGACGCCCGGGGAATGATCGACCCGACCACGAAGACGGCCAACTTCAACTCGATCCAGATCAAGCTCAAGCCGGGCGTTAATGCCGAAGAAGTTCGCGACAAGCTCCAGGCCGCGTTTCCCGTGCACACCTACGCCGTGCAGACCTGGCGGGACAAGCAGGGGCCGCTCTTGGCCGCCGTCCACATGGAAACGGCGATTCTCAACATCCTCCTGTTTTTGATCATCGCCGTCTCCGGATTCGGGATCCTGGCGATCTTCTTCATGATCGTCGTGGAGAAGACCCGCGACATCGGCATCCTCAAGTCGCTGGGGGCCTCGGGCCGGGGAATCATGGGGATTTTCCTCGGTTACGGGCTGTCGCTGGGGCTGGTCGGCTCGGGGATCGGGCTGGCGGCCGGGCTGCTTCTGGTCCGCAACATCAACGGCATCGCCGACCTGCTGGGGAGTCTCAGCGGCCGGCCGGTCTTCGACCCGTCGATCTACTACTTCTACAGGATCCCGACCGAGACGGACCCCTGGACCGTGGCCTGGATCGTGCTGGGGGCGGTGGCGATCGCCGTGCTGGCCAGCGTTCTGCCGGCGCTCCGCGCCGCGATGCTGCACCCCGTGGAGGCCCTCCGCTATGAGTGACGAGCTGGAAGGAAAACCCCTGCCCGCGCCGCGGCCCCAGCGCCCCGGCGCCGCCGCTTCGCCCCGGCAGCGGAACCGCCGGGCCCGCACGGGCGCCGCTCCGCAGGCCGGGCCGCACCTGGATTTCGCCGCCGCGCGCCGCTCGGACCTCGACGAGGAAGATCGGACTGCGGCCGCCGCAGCCCCGCGGACCACGCCCGCCCGCGACCCCGAGGATACGGGCGACTACCAGTTGGAGGCCGTCGAGCTGAAAAAGACGTTCTACAAGGGATCGACGGAGATCCCCGTGCTCAAGGGGATCAACCTTGGGGCGCGGCGCGGAGAATTCCTGGCGATCGCCGGCCAGAGCGGATCGGGCAAGAGCACGCTCTTGCACTTGCTGGGGACGCTGGACGCCCCCGACGCGGGCGAGATCTACTTCAATGGCCGCCGCATCGACTCGCTGCCCGGCTCCCAGCGCGACCGCCTGCGGAACCGCCAATTCGGCATGATCTTCCAGTTCTACCACCTCCTGCCGGAGCTCACGACGCTGGAGAACGTGCTGTTGCCGGTGATGATCTGCCGCAGTGCCTGGCAGTTTCTCCGCCATCGCCGCGCGTACCGGCAGATCGCCGTCGAGCTATTGGAAATGGTCGGACTGGGGCACCGGCTGAAGCACACCCCGCGGGAGCTTTCCGGCGGGGAGATGCAGCGGGCGGCGATCGCCCGGGCACTCATCCCCGGACCCGAACTCCTGCTGGCCGACGAGCCCACCGGAAACCTCGACCGGGGCACCGGCCGCGAAATCCTCGAACTGCTCTACTCCTTGAACCGTCAGCACGACCTGACTATAGTCATGGTTACCCACGATCCGGCGATTGCCCGGGAGGCGGGTCGGGTGGTCCGGCTGGTGGACGGCCGGGTCGAAGCGGCGTAGGAAAAAAGCAGTCAGCGATCAGCTTTCAGCACTCAGCGATCAGCTTTGGAGAAGAACGCGGAGAAGTGGTCCCAACGGGGGGCCCGGTTTGTTCCGATCCACCCCCGGGGCGTAACCCCCGGCAAACTAACGAACTCCAGCCGGGAGCCCCCTGTCTTGGCTGAGAGCTGATTGCTGACGGCTGATGACTGGCGGCTGAGAGCCGACCGCGGCGAGGTTTCGTCGCTCCCCTAACTTACCCCAAAATACGCAGACTGCCATGGCAATGAAGGTCTACATCAGCGGAAAGCTCTACGACAAGGAAGACGCCAAGATCAGCGTCTACGACCACGGCCTGTTGTACGGCGACGGCGTGTTCGAGGGGATCCGCAGCTACGGGGGGAGAGTCTTCCGCCTGGACCGCCACCTGGACCGGCTCTGGAACTCGGCGAAGGCGATCTGGCTCCAGATCCCCATCACGAAGGAGCAGATGGGCGCCGCGATCTATGACACGCTGGAGCTCAACGGCATCAAGGACGGCTACATCCGCGTCGTGGTGACCCGCGGCGTGGGGACCCTCGGGCTCGATCCGAACCGGTGCAGCAATCCGGAGGTGATCGTCATCACGGATTTCATCTCGCTCTATCCGGAAGAGCTGTACCAGAAGGGGCTGGAGATCATCACCGTCAACACCCAGCGGAACCACCCGGCCGCGCTCAGCCCGCGAATCAAGTCGCTCAACTACCTGAACAACATCCTGGCGAAGATCGAGGGTTTGCAGGCGGGGTGCATCGAGGCGCTGATGCTCAACCACAAGGGGGAAGTCGCGGAGTGCACGGGGGACAACCTCTTCGTGGTCCGCGGCGGCCGGCTGCTCACCCCGCCCAACGACGCCGGGATTCTCGAGGGAATCACCCGCGAAGCCGTGATCGAGCTGGCCGGCCAGTCCGGGATCGACGTCCGCGAGGTCCCGCTCACCAAGCACGACGTCTACATCGCCGACGAGTGCTTCCTCACCGGGACCGCGGCCGAAGTCGTCCCCGTGGTCAAGGTCGACAGCCGGCCGATCGGCGACGGCACGCCCGGGCCGATCACGCGGGACCTGATGGAACGGTTCCGCCGCCTGACGCGGAGCTGAGCGAGGGTGGCTAAGCCGCAAGCGGCGGGCGGGTGGCTAAGCGGCAAGCGGATCCCACGTTTCTCTTCGCCCGCTGAGTAGCCAGCAGTGATGGAACTCTTCCGGCAGTTGATCGACTTGTTCGTGCATCTCGACGAGCACCTGAAGGGGATTGTCGAGGACTACGGCACGTGGACCTACCTGATCCTCTTCGCCGTGGTGTTCTGCGAGACGGGACTGGTGGTCACTCCAATCCTGCCCGGCGATTCACTGCTGTTTGCCGCCGGGGCGTTGGCGGGGCTGGGGTGGCTCGACCCGACGCTCCTGTTCGTGCTGCTTTCGGCTGCGGCGATCGCCGGCGACACGGTGAACTACTGGATCGGGGCCTATGTCGGTCCGCGGGCCTTCAGCGGGGAAATCCGCTTCCTCAAGAAAGAGTACCTCGATCGCACCCACCGCTTCTACGAGAAGTACGGCGGGAAAACGATCGTCCTGGCCCGCTTCATCCCCATCATCCGCACCTTTGCCCCGTTCGTGGCCGGGATCGGGACGATGAGCTACCCCCGGTTCCTGATCTACAACGTGGCCGGCGGGGTGGCCTGGGTCGCGACCTTCGTCTATGCCGGCTACTTCCTGGGGGAGCGCCTGAAGGAGCGTTTCAGCCTGGTGATCCTGGCGATCGTTGTGGTTTCGGTGCTGCCGATCCTCGTCGAGTGGCTTCGTGCTCGCTGCAAAGGGCGAGCAGAGGCGCCCGCCGAGCCGACCGCAGAACTACCGGATCGCGAAGAGGACTGAACCACCCGTTGGTTGTATAATCCTCAGCCCGGGGACCGGAATCTCGACAACCCGGGACTTGTTGTTGCCGTTGCGGGGGGGAGTCAGATTGACGGGCACTCGCAACGGCGATAGAATTTCCTACCGGAGTAGCGGGTCGCCGCCCCTTGCGGGATGCGTGCACAAGCTTTTCTGCGACCCGGATTTAGGGCGGGGGCCCGGCAAGGGCGCCAAGGATGCACCTCCATCAAGACCCCCGAGGTGTCGTCGTCCAGGCCCCGGCAAAGTTGAACTTGTTTTTCGAGGTGCTCGGCAAGCGATCGGATGGATACCACGAGGTCGAGACCCTGGTCACCCCGATCGATTGGTTTGACACCCTATGCTTCAAGGAACAAGGCGATAGCCAGGTAAGGTTTTCCTGCGAAACGGTTTCCGGGCGAGGGGGCAGCGACGGGTCCCGGGTGGCGGACGTGCCGGAGGGACCGGAGAACCTTGCGGTCCGGGCCGTCGAACTGCTCCGCCAACGGGCGGGAGTACGGAAGGGGGCCTACCTGCGCCTGGTAAAGCGGATCCCGACCGCCGCGGGACTGGGCGGCGGATCCAGCGACGCTGCGGCCGCCCTCGTGGCTGCCAACGTAGGCTGGCGGCTCGGATGGCCGCGGTCGGCCTTGAGGGAACTTGGGGCAGAATTGGGCAGCGACGTGCCGCTGTTTCTCGCCGGGGGTGCCGCGGTCTGTCGCGGCCGGGGA
>Ga0315280_10008488_pt1 | contig 13429 bp, 9 predicted proteins | sample YL17G06_40_MG_FD_203697 | JGI IMG/M metagenome (GOLD analysis project Ga0315280, IMG submission 203697) | Sediment microbial communities from Yellowstone Lake, YNP, Wyoming, USA - YL17G06_40 | ecosystem: Environmental > Aquatic > Freshwater > Lake > Sediment | place: USA: Wyoming | collected...
TGCAGTCTCGACGCGAGCTCGTCCCTCACCTCTGGTGGAAGGCGGAGCGCTCTTCTGGTCCACGAGATTTCGAGGGTCATCCCCCGAGTCAAGGGCTTCCTTCCTGAATATCCTATCCCCGGGCCAATCAGCCGGACCTCAGGATTTGGCCCTGAATGCCAACCACCGATGTCTTGACTGGGATCTTCTTGCCAGATCTCTTGACGGCCTCGTCCACGATCCTCTTGAGTCCATGGCAGCAAGGCACCTCCATGTGCACAAATGTGACGCTTCTAGGAGTGCCGTTCTTGAAAATGTCCACCAGCTTGTCGATATATCCTTGGGCGTCGTCCAGCTTCGGGCAACCGATGATCACCGGCTTCCCTGATAGGAATTTTGCATGAAAGTCTCTGTACGCGAATGGGGCGCAGTCCGCGGCGATCAGAATGTCCTTCCCCTTGAAGAAGGGCATCGAAGAGGTCACGAGCCTCCACTGGACCGGCCAGTTTGTCAGCTCAGGGGGCAAGTCCGCCTCGGCCTGACCTCCGTACTTCGCGTGTGGAATCTTGGCGTGGGAAGCTGTCAGTATCATCGGGTTGTGAGACGGGCATCCGCAAGGCTCCGCAGCGATTCGCTCCTTCCTCTCCTCGTGCTTCTGCTGATTCTGGTGCTCCTTGACCGCCTCTTCGTCGAACTCTGGAGCGTCCTTCCCGACTATTCTCAGCGCGTCTGTGGGACATTCTCCAATGCACGCTCCCAGCCCGTCGCAGAACGCATCGTTTACGACCTTCGCCTTGCCGTCTATGATCTGCAGGGCGCCCTCCGCGCATTTGGTCACGCACGCTCCGCAACCAGTACACTTGTCCTCATCGATTTCGATTATCTTCCTCTTGGCCATTATGCCATCCTCTTTAGGGTCGTCTCGGGGACAACCATGCTTGCTTTGGTAGAATAACTAGTTGCCGAACAACATGGGCCTGCCATTCGCGGGCGTTCAATCGCCCTTCTGCGCGGCGAACTTCAGGCTGGTCTCTTGTTTCCTAACCGAGTCCCTCACGTACTGGCCGAAGACCGCGCCCATGAATCCTCCGAGGCTGAATATGAACAGCATGATGATCGTGAACCTGAAGAACATCGTGTAGTAGAAGCTGGCCAGTATCTGGTGGAGGCTGTAAATCGTGTACGGGGCGGAGTACAGGACGAGGCCGAAGAGATATCCGCTCGCGACATACGTGATGACCGTGATCATGGCCATGTCGGCTCTCCTTGTCAAGTATCCTGCTGGAATGCCAACCAGGATGGATATCAGGAATGCTGCCAGTAGGTTCTTGCTGAGCGATGGTGTGGCCATGTTGGGGAACATGAAATCGAAAGTCATGAACCCTATGGGGAACGCCCCGAGGGCCGTCAGGACTCCGAGCACTGCCAGGTCGCTCCTTCTCAGCTTCATGCCTACGCCTCCCCCAGATATCGCAGATCGATTGCCACGAGATCGTTCAGATACTGCTCCCTGGTGTAGTCGTGCTTGAAGTCGTCAAGCCACGTTATGAGCCTGAAGTCGTTCGTGTAGGGCGCCGTCTCGACCGTGTAGTTCTTGCCAATCGAGGCGCTGTAGTTGAAGAAGCCATTGAGCCTCGCGAGGATCGCCGAATCCGACACCAAGAGCTCGTGGTTGAGGGTCGTCGTTCTCTTTGTTAGGATGTCCTCGTACGCCGTAGGACCTGTGTAGACGAGGCCGAGCGAGATTATGTGATAGGGTCCTGAGGTACCGTTCTCTATGTAGATCTGCCAGCTAGCCGAGGCGACGTGCAGTAAGTAGTCAGTCGGGTTGTTCAGGTCGATGCTGAACCTGAGGGTGATAGTGCCGTTGGTGTTCGCCGTCGCGGTCTGGTCCGCATTCATGAGTCCTATGTCCACCTGCGCCTGCACAACCGACGAGTAGGTCATCGTGGAATAGACAGCGGCACCAAAGAAGAAGGCGGACATCGCCGCGAAGAGAACCAAAGCGAGTCGGTGCTCCTTTAGCTCATCAAACGAACCCATGTCGATCACCGCGCCCTTGGACCCGCACAGAACAGGCCGTCACTTGCCCTTTGCCTGCTTGTACAGAAGGCACGCTACTGTGTGCCCGCCGCCAACATTGACGAGAGGAGGCTCCTCAGCCCTAATGAAGTTGGCGACAACGGTATTCGCCGGGCCCTTCCTCTGCTTGATCCGTGGGCTTCCGACAGCCTTGGATACGGGGTCTCCCTCGGAGGCCTTCTTGCCGAAGTACTTCCTCAATTCCTCAGCGAGCGTGTCCCACCGCTCCCTCGGGCCGCTCACGACGATCTTCACCCTGTTCTTCTCAGCCTTCGGCGGCAACAGGTGGTTGAAGAACGCCGACCGGCTGTCTGCCGCGATGTCATTGGCGATCATCTTCGCCACCTCCTTTGAGACTCTCCGAGCCGGCATCACGGCCTCTCGACAGGAAGCGACGACTCTGCTGTCGGACGGCTCCGTCCTGATCTCGGCAACGCCCTTGAGCTCTGGATAGCCGGCAAATCTGTAGTGCTTGACGAAGTCGTTAAAGAAGCTCAGCATCGATTCGAGCTTCGCCTTTGCCTGTGCCGGTGCTATCATCAGCGCGACCTGCGGACCTTGCCTCTGTATGTCCAAGATGACACCGTGGAGCGGGCTGTCGACGTTCCTGTAGCCCACGGTCTCATTGAGCAGCCTGAGCAAGCTCTCAGCAACCTGCTCGGCACCCAGCCTCGCGGAGGAACATGGTACGACTATTTCCAGGTCGCCTATTGATTCCATTATCGAGTGAATGGCCCTGAACATCGGCCTGCTCTGGATCTGGGCCGCAACTTTCGACTCGATGAACTCCTTGACCTTGGCGGGGCTACCCCCTTCTTTGATGTCAATCGTCACTGCAAACTCCGTCGGGTGGACCTTGTCTGTGTGTGAGTTCAACGGGTGGTCCGGCTGGCTGACCTTCTCTTCCTCGAGCAGCCACTCGGCGAGATCGCTCCCCTGCCAGCCGCACTCCCCGAACGCCTTTGGGCACCTCGGCCTGAACCTGCAGCCCAAGGGGACGTTTATGGCGCTTGGTACTTCGCCAGTTATGAGCACGCGCCCGTGTTTGTGCTCGGGATCGGGCACCGGCACCGCTGACAGCAAGGCCTGCGTGTACGGGTGTTTCGGCTGGAAAATGATCTCATCAGTCTCGGCTAGCTCGACGATCTTGCCCAAGTACATGACCGCCAGTCGGTCGCTGACATACCTCGCGACGGCGATGTCATGAGTGATGAACAAGTAGGGGATTTTGTATTTTTCCCTCAGGTCGAGCATCAGGTTCAGGACGCCGGCCCTGATGGAGACGTCCAACATAGAGACGGGCTCGTCGGCAACGATGACCCTGGGGTTGAGCACGAGAGACCTCGCGATAGACACCCTCTGTCTCTGACCGCCGCTTAGCTCGTGTGGGAACCTCGCCAGATATTCTTTGGCCGGCGCGAGCCCGGCATCCTCGAGGGCCTTCGTGACCATCTTGACCCTGTCTTCGAAGGTGCTCCCGATGTTGTGGTTGATGAGAGGCTCCATTATCGTTTGCAGGACGTTCGTCCGCGGGTTGAGCGACTCGTAGGGGTCCTGGAACACCATCTGTATGTTCCTTCTGAAAACCTTGAGATCCTCATCCTCGAGCAGCGCGATGTCCCTGCCAAGGAAAAGCACCGATCCTTCAGTCGGGTCCTCCAACCGGGTCAGGAGTCTGCCGGTGGTGGTCTTGCCGCACCCGCTCTCTCCGACGAGGCCGAGTATCTCGCCCTCCCTTATGGAGAAGCTGACATTGTCAAGCGCCTTGACGAGCACCGGCTCCGTCTCGAAGCTGAAGAATCCCTTCTTGAGCTCGAAGTACTTCTTGAGCCCGCTGACCTGGATGACGACATCGCCGTCCATCTAGATCCCACTCCTCCTCAACTGGCTCCACAGCTCTCTCGAGAAGTGGCAGAATGATGTGTGTCCCGGCTCGATCTCGATGCCTTCCGGCCTCTCCTCGCTGCACCTCTGCTGCGCGAATCGGCATCTCGGATGGAACGGGCAGCCTGAGGGCGGGTTCACCAGGTCGGGCGGGAATCCGGGTATCGACGCGAGCCGCCGCTTGGTACCCTCAATCGATGGAAAGGACCCGAGCAGGCCCGCAGTATAGGGGTGCGCCGTATTCCTGAACACCTGCGGCGTAGCTCCGATCTCCATTAGCCTGCCAGCGTACATCACGCCTATCTTGTTCGACACCTCAGCGACGACGGACACGTCGTGGGTGATTATCATCATGGCCATGTGCAGCCGCTCCTGCAGCTTCTTGATCTCAGTAAGCACGCGGTCCTGAGTGATGACATCCAGCGCGGTAGTGGGTTCGTCCGCGATTATGAACGACGGCGACAGTGCGAGAGCAAGGGCTATCACGGCCCTCTGCTTCATGCCTCCGCTGAACTCGTGGGGATAGTTGTCTATCCTGTCCTCGGGGATGCCGACGAAGGCGAAGAGTTCTCGCGCACGCTTTTTCGCGGCCTCGGCATCGATGTCCTCGTGGAGCTGGATGGCATCGATGATCTGGTCGCCTATCTGGTACACAGGGTTGAAGGCATTCATTGCCCCCTGGAATATCATCGAGATCTCTTTCCAGCGTATCTTCCTGATGTCCTCGTTGTAGTCGTCCAGGCGCCCGTCCTTCTTCATCGAGATGGACAGCAGCTCCTGACCCTTGAAGAGTATCTGGCCGCCCTTGATGTAGCCGTTCGGCGGGAGGAGCTGAGTGATGGCATAGGCGGCGGTGGTCTTCCCGCATCCGCTCTCGCCCACAAGCCCGAGGGTCTCCCCCGTGTCGATCGTGAACGACACTCCGTCGACGGCCTTGACCCAGCCGTCTTGTATCTTGAAATGCACCTTGAGGTCCTTCACTTCCAGGAGTGCCATTCGATCACCTCTTCCTCAGGCGCGGGTTCACAACCTCGTCGAACGCCCGGCCTATCAGGTAGAATGACAGCGAGAGAAACGTGATCGCGAGGCCCGGGGGCAGCAGCCACCAAGGCGCGTTGAGCGCGTGCCCGCTTATCTGCAGGTACTGCAGCATCATGCCCCATGTCACGTAGTTGACGTCGCCGAAGCCGAGGAACGCGAGTATAGCCTCGGTAACGATCGCGCCGCTTATCGTGAAGGTCATGTAGAGGAAAGTGTATGGCAGCACGTTTGGCGCGATGTGCTTGAAGATAAGCCTGCTGTCAGAAGCACCAGCGATTATGGCTGCATCGACGAACGCCCTCTCCTTGAGCGAGAGCGTGACCGACCGGATGACTCTGGCGATGCCGGCCCATGACAGTATGCCGATGATTATGATTATGTTCAGAAGAGAGGGCCCGAAGACCGCCGCGAACAAGAGCATGATGACGAGGCCGGGCAGGCTCAGGACCACGTCAGTCGCCCTCATGAGCAGGTCGTCGGTCAAGCCGGGATAGAAGCCTGCCACCAGGCCTACGATCGTGCCTACCAATACCGCGAAGAAGGCGGCGGTGACGCCGACAGCCAGCTCCGCACGTGTTCCGAACATGAGCCAGGTCAGGATGTCGTGGCCTTCGTAGTCGGTGCCGAGTATGTAGCGGTTGCCGGACGGGTATGTCCCCGGGGGCAAGGGTGCCACGTTCACGCCGAACAGCGTCTCGACGAATAGCCTGTTGTCCTTCGTTACCACAGCGAAGTAGTTACCAGTGTTGGGCGTCGTGACTCCGCCGACGTAGATGTTGCCAACATAGGCGACCATCGTGGCGGATCCACCCCCAGGCGCGCTGAAGGTCGCGTTTATCCGCATCAGCTGGTTGAGAAGGTAGATGCTTCCGTCCTTGGTGCTGAAGACGTACATCAGAATCCCTGGCACCCACTGGGGCTCGCTGTTCGGAAGGCCAGGGAAAGCTGTGTATTGGGTCAGGTTCACGCCGATCCTGCCCGTTTCAGGCAAGACGCCGGCTATGAACCCTCTCTCCCCCGTAACCCCCATAACGACGACTGCCTTCGGGGAAGGGTGTAGCGTCTCGATCTTGAAGTCCCTGAAATTGACGAGGAGGTATTGGTGATACAGAACTGTGCCGTTCTCTCTGTCATATGCGACAAGCTTGTTGTCAGACGTGGCGATGATGACCGCCTGCTTCCCGTTCTCGTCCACCGCACCCTCGGGAAACGGGAACGTGATCATGCTCTCGGACACGACGGGTGTGAAGTTGACGAGAACTGTCTGATTGTTCTCGTCAGTGTCGTTGTAGGCGTACGGGGCGAGCCACTTCCTGGAGCCGAACTCGATGTTCGAGACGTAGGGGACGAGCAGGCCGCTATGTGTGACATCGATGTCATACGCCATCACGCCGATGTCGGTCGGGATGATCACCATGCTCCCGTTGTCAAAGTCGCTCGAGTCAACGACGAGCGGATTGCCAATGATGCTCGCATCGGGGATGGTCAGGGTGCTGTTGTATGTCCTGATCCCCGGATCCGCAAGACTGTTCGGCCTCTTGTCTATCAGGTATAAGGTCGTCTCGTTCGCGAAGACGAGTGCCATCCTTTCCTGGTTCAGACGTGTGGAATAGGCGTTCCACAGGTTTGAACGGTGGATGGGCACGAACGGCAGTTTGTACTCGACCATCGAGTCCTGTAGGTTGTAAGTGAATTCGTGCAAGACGTCGCCTTCGAGCACGAAGAAGAACGGGACCTGGAACCGCACGTGCTCGATGTATGTGCAGTTCGGGGGAAGGTTGTGCGTGTCAGGAGCGCCCACCGCTATGTTCTGCTGCGTTCCCACGCTCACCGGGAACACATTTGTGAGCCCTTCCTGTGAATAGACCACGATGTTCTTCATAGTCTCCCCGTCACCTTCGAGGAGGCCCATCGGCCTAGTCCAGTTGTTCGGTGCCGTGAGGTTGACAAGTTCGTTGTCAGCCACGAAGATGTCCGTCGCTGGGGCCTTGAAGTCGACCGAGTACGGGGACAGGATGGGAGCGAACGCCGCCATTGAAAGGAATCCAATGACTATCGCGAGACCCACGAGGCCTATCTTCGACTGCCTGTAGAGCTTCCAGGTGTTGCCCAAGCTCCTCCTCGTCCTTCGGACGAGCCTGAGGCTCTGCTCCTGAAAAGATTCAGGCTCTTTGGCGGCCTCTGCCCCTTTCGCTGTCTCCTTTTCCGAGCTCACATGCGCACCCTCGGGTCAAGATATCCGTAGAGCAGATCGGCTACGAAGTTGCCGATCAGCACCATCAGCGTGATTATGAAGAGCGTGGCCTCCGCCGTGGGGAAGTCCAGCTGGGTGAGGGAGAGTATGTACAGTTGACCCACGCCGGGGAACGAGAAGACGTTCTCCAGGACGACCGCTCCGCTCACGGCGAATACGATTGAAATGATGAACGATGTGACGACGGGCAGCATCGCGTTCCTTGCGCCGTGCTTGAACAAGACCGTTCTCTGGGAGTAGCCGATGGCCTTCGCCGTGACCATGTAGTTCTCGCCTATGATGTCGAGCATCGCAGTTCGCATGAGCAATACCGTCCCTGCCAGTTCGAGCAGAAGAAGGACGACTAGGGGCAGAGTCATGTGCCATAGGATGTTGACGTAGGTGTTGGTCGGCCCTTGCGTGGGATCGAACCAGCCGGTGAGCGGGAACCAACCAAGGTTAGCCGCGAAGAACACCAGGAAGATGAGGCCTATCCAGAACGAGGGCATGTTGTAGAAAGTGAGGCTGACAATGACGGACGAGCCGTCGAGCACGCCCCCTCGCCTCCACGCGATCAGAGCCCCCAAGTAGATGCCTATCAAGTAGGCCAGGATCGTCGCCAGCCCGAACAGCAGCAATGTCCTTGGGATGCGCTCGCTCAACAGCTTCCAGACTGAATCCGCGTGCGTGAAGGAAGTGCCGAAATGAAACGTCAGCATGTTCTTCATGTAGATGAAGTACCGCTCGTAGACAGGCCTGTCGAACCCGAACTGCTTTATCAGGGCCTGTTTCTGCTCCGGTTTTATGTTTGGATTCAGCGTGAGGAGGTCTTGGGGCTTCGCGGGGAGCGACTCGAACATGATGAAAATCAGGGTTAGGATGATGAGCAACGTGACGATGGTCTGTATGCTTCTCAATATCACATATCTGCTTAGTCCGGCCATCGAAAGAAGCTCCTCCCCTCGCCGGGGCCGCTCTTGCTGGTGGAGAGACATGTTACGCTAATAAACCTTTTCCACTTATCGTGCGGCTGCTCAAGTCTGGCTAACTGCGTTTTTCCCTTATGTCCAGCACGCTCCGTGCGAGCGAACTAATGAAAAGCAAATGGAAAAGGTTTGATCGAAGAGGTTTCTGCTTCAGGTTCAGGTCTTAGGTGTCTCTTCCGGCTTCGGGAGCTCTTCCCCGGGCGCTGGCTTCTTGGGCCTCTTCATCAGCATCATGACGCCCAGTATCACAGCCACTGCCCAGCCGATTGCCGCGAGGGACCATGCGACCCAGTCCGGACCCGCGTGCGATGGGGCGGAGACCGTGAAGGTCAGCACTGTCTGGCCGGAGACATTGAGGCTGTCCGTCGCGTTGATCGTCACAGTGTGCTGACCGACCGCGAGACTCGTGAACAGCTTCGAGATGTCCCTGGTCTGCTCGGCGAAGGAACCTGTCAGCGTCGCCGGCACAGACTGTGCCGTCCCGCTGTCGAGCTTGACGGTCACCGTGCCTAGGCCGTTAGCGTCGAAGACCCATCCAGTCAGGGAAATGTTGGTGCCTTCCTCGAACTCCATCTCAGCCATTGTCGTTCCCACTAGCGCAGCCGAGATCGCTGGCGCATGGTTCTGCAGCGTCAATACCATCGACGCGAGAGCCAGGTTGTAGGGGATACCGCTGACCTTGACCTGCAGCGTCATATAGGCGAGCTTCGTGGCACCAGGCATCGGTGGGTCGATGTGGAACACCGCCTCGCCGACATGGCCGGCCTTCCAGTTAGACATCTGGACCGACGAGCTCCATGGCTGGTTGTAAACCGTGCCCGAGTCGCTCGTCAGCTCGACCGTCATGTTAGACAGGCTTGTGCCCGCAAAGTCCTCCACGTGCGCCGTGACGGTGATATTCGTCTCGCCGATCGCAACCACCGACTTTATCGGGTCGAGGGTCACGAACATGTTGCTCGTGTAGATGAATATCTGCGTCTGAGCGAACATGGAGACAGCTCCGTCAAGCGCGGCCTTGACGTACACGTCGGGCTTCGCGCTGGCTGAGTAGACACCGGCCTTGGAGATCGCGATGATGCTCTCGTTCGCTTCACCGGCGGCGTTGGTCGTCACCGATCCGGAGGAGAATCCACCCGGATAGACCTTGTAGTCCGTGTTGCCCCTGATCGAGTTCTGGTAGACCTTCGCGGAGGCTCCGTCGACCGGATCGTTGTTCTCGTCAGTCACGGTTATGCTCACGTTCGACTGCTCGTAGTCGGAAGTCTTCGCATGCAGAACGGGGTTCTCGACGACGAAACTCGGCGATACTACCTTGTACGATCTGCCGATGACGTACTGGCTCGCTATCATGGTCTGACCGTCGATCTGGTACGCGAAGGTGGTGTCGTTGAAGTAGCCATAGCCCTCGGGTACGACATACATCGAGCCCACTAGGTCGAGGTGCGCCACATCGATTCCGTAGACTTGGAAGTCCACAACTCCACCGACGACATCAACGCCGGTCATTGTGCCCCAGTCCCAGTAAATGTAGCCCATGACGTTGTACCAGAGGTCCCAGTTGTCGTAGTCGAACACAGTGTTGAACGGGCCGGACATAATTGCGTTGCCGTTGTCAGCAGCTGTCACAATGTTGATTCCCCAGCCGTCCCAGGTCGAGTCCCAGTTGATCAGGTCGGTCCAAGTCAGAGTTCCGTACTGCGTGCCGGAGACCAGCAGGCTTGCGAGTATGCCATCAGCAGCCGCGCCCGTGCTGTTCCATATGTGGGCCGTCACGTCAAGTGCTCCCAATGGGTCGAGGTACTGTGCCGGCTGAGCGAAGGTCATGTAACCGCCGTACATCTCGTCTGTCGGTGGCACAGCGCCAACATATGTCAGCGTGACCGTTGCAGGTACTGCGTTGAGCTCAGGTGCACCTACGGTTATTCTCAGCGCCTGTGTCGGCGTGCCTTCCTTCACCATCACCGTGAGTGAGGCATTGCCGCCAGCGATGCTCGTAACGGTTGCGACAGGTCCAACGACCATGGACTCATTGCTGTATGTGACGTCTAGCACCTGGCCGACCATCGGATTGCCCTCATCGTCCACGACTTGGAACACTATGTCGCTCAGGTTGGCGGCAGCGTCAAGCGCTGTCGTCGTGACGTTCGAGACCCTCGTCAGAATCCAGTCTGGCACGTCCGGGTTGTATATGAGCAGGTTCGCCGCTGCGGCCCCCGTCCATACATAGCCTTGCTTCGTGGCGGAGTAGGCCAGTGTCAAAGTCTCATGCGCGTTCATCTGAACTATAGAGGCGGGCGCGTGGTAGATCGTCGAGTTCTCACCATTGGCATCCGAGGTCAGCCACAAGCTGTCGACATTACCGTAGCTGATCAGGTTCGGATCGACAGATAGGTTCACGCCCTGAACGGGATCACCGTTCTGGTCCGTCACCATGAGGTTGATCGTCGTCTGTTCTCCGGCCCTAAGTACCAGCTTCTCTGGGCTCACCGAGACGTACAAAGTCTGCGGATATTCGGTCACAGAGCTTATGACGGCGGTCTTCGTAGAGGTCGCCCCGCTGTATGTGACGGTCGTATTGACGTACGAGTATCCGGTGGCTGTACCTGTGACGGTGATGTCAAGCAGTCCATCAGCGGACGTCGTGCCCGTTGCCGGGCTTACCGACACAGTCGGGTCGCCCAGAATCCCTGCGACGGTCATGACTACAGAGGCTCCACTGACAGGGTTACCTTCCTTGTCAACTGCCTTCACGAACCCGGCCACGGAATTGTCGACTCCCACGAGACCAGGCAGGGAAATGGCGGCGTTGACGCTTCCGATCACGCTCGGGCCAGCTCCGCCAGTCCTCTGGAGGCTCGACAGGCAGAAGATGTTCGCGCCGGATGACCATAGGTCACCCAAATAGTCGGTCCAGCCGGTCCATGCCTTGCTGTATGCCTCCACGTTGACCCTGTAGTATAGGACGTTGACCGGGACGGCATCGGCAATGACCGACTCAGCCCATCTCGTGTAGCTGATCTGCTCAGCGACATCGAATGTGCCTCTGGCCAGCGCGCCTAGCCTGCTGACTTCCTTGGCCATCGCCTGGGTCTCAGCATCAGCGAGCGTGTTCACGCCCATCAGGTCCTTGTAGAACGGGTTCGGATCATCGACCGCCCAGAAGCCGAATGTGTTCTGGTTCGCCTTCGGGCCTATGATATCGAACACATTGCCTACGGGCTCTGAACTGAGCGACCAGCCGATGATTAGCATCTGGTAGTCCATTGACTGCAGCCTTGCGACGAGCGTGTCGAAGTCGAGAGCCTTCGCCTCTGCGTTCAGCCCGCAGTCTCTCATGTTCTTGGCGATCATCTGGCCGGCCCTGATCCTGATTGGGTCGTAGTCGGCCGGCGGGGTCAGTATGGTTATCTTGGGCATGGCCGAGCCGTCGGGGAGCTCCCTCCAGCCGTCACTGTTGACGTCCACGAAACCCGCTGCGTCGAGCAAAGCCTCCGAGGTTGCCAGCGTAGCATCGTACGGATACGTCTCGACGCTCTCGTTGTGCCACTCACCCCAGAACGGCGGCTCTACTGCGCTTCCCTTCGCACCGAATCCGCCCATGTAGGTGTTAACTATCTGGTCCTTGTCAATCAGGTGGGACACAGCCCTTCTGAAGGACAGGTCGCCCATCGGCTGGAATTTCTCGTTGAACGCCAGGTAGAAGTACCCGTTGTCAGACAGGTAGGTCATGCCGATTGACGGGTCCGCCTGCAAGATCGGGATCCTGCCCGCGGTTATGGCCCACGCGATGAAATCAACGGCGCCACTCTGCAGGGCCAATATCGCAGTGTCGATGCTTGAGTAGATCTTGAAGTAGATTGTGTCGACGTTTGGTGGGTACAGCTTGTAGTGCAGGTAAGGTGTCTCAAAGTCCTTTCCCCAGTAATCCGGGTTCTTCTCCATTACTCTGAATATCCCTGGCTGTCCATCTTTGTACTTGTAAGGCCCTGTGGAGTAAGTGGCTTTTACATCGTTCCACAGCACATCGAAGATCATATCATCCGTCGTGTGGTCATGTGCCTCGTCCGCGGCGTTGTACCAAATATGCTTCGGCATAATCGGTATTCCCATTGTCGTTGTGAAGAACTGACCATAAGGCCCTGCCAAGAACATCCTGACAGTGTAGTCATCTACCTTGACGACGTCCGCCTGTATCTCGGTGAGGCTCACATCGCCGCTCGTGTCATTGTCGAACGCGTTGATGATGTTCGCCGCATACGCTGTGCCACTCCTCGCAGCCGTGTACGAAAAGACCACGTCGTCGGCCTTCATCTCTGTGCCGTCATGGAACAACACACCGTGCCTCAAGTTGATGGTCACGAACAGGTTGTCAGGGTTGTCCTGGTTGAAGTCCCAGCTCTCTGCAAGCAGAGGGTAGGGCACAAGGTTCTTGTCCAAGCCCGCAAGTGCTTCGAAGCCCCAGGCTATGACGTCAGCTTTCCACACGCTGTTTGATGCCAGGTTCCATGTGTTGAAATCCGGCATGTCCTGTTGCAGAGCAACATATAGCGTCTTCTCCTCCAGAGCTGTAGTGGCTTTCGCGGGTGTTGTCGGAAACACCGCAAAGGCTGTCAGCACTGTGAAGAGCGCGACTAGTCCTGCTACTAACGGTTTGCTATTCATCTCTCCTTCATCCTCCTGTTGCCCCCTTTGGGTTATGACAGAAATCCGGCTTCGCTAAGGTTTTACTGTGTATATGAAGCTTATGAAGTGATGGAGGCACACACTTCTGAGCTGCGGACGTGTTGAGGAGGAGGTTCTGGATGCGGCTAGTCACTTCGCTTCTTCGTTCTAGATACATGCCGGCCAACTTTCGTTCATCAGAAAACACTAGTGTACGCACTTGGTAGGCCAAACCAGAGGACCGCATCCGCAGTCTGCTACTTCTTCTTGGCTTCCTTGATGGTCGCCTCGATCGATTCCGGGTCAGCACAGTTCCACTCACCACAGAAGGGGCATCTTGACTGGTTCTCTTCCAGGTCGAGGTCCTCGATCTTGCCGGAGTAGGTGACCGTCGCCGGATACTCGTTCTTGCATTTTCTGCACTTATATTCGAGCTCGACTTTGGGCATGTTGCGGTGGACCGATGAGCTTCATGATAAATGTTTTCGACCGTCTCCATCTGTGAAATCGGCAGCCTTTTGATTCAAGAGGCCACTCACCTCCAAGGTACCACCTCAGGGGG
>Ga0315280_10008489_pt1 | contig 13424 bp, 11 predicted proteins | sample YL17G06_40_MG_FD_203697 | JGI IMG/M metagenome (GOLD analysis project Ga0315280, IMG submission 203697) | Sediment microbial communities from Yellowstone Lake, YNP, Wyoming, USA - YL17G06_40 | ecosystem: Environmental > Aquatic > Freshwater > Lake > Sediment | place: USA: Wyoming | collected...
CGTTAAAAATTGCTTGAAACTGCAGCAGCGGTCACGTCAAACCACGTTGGAGATGCTCGGAGGAAACACGGGGCAGAGGGTGGAGGAGAAACTGCCGACAGAATTCTTAACTTAACACCTATGCCTCAAACCCCCCACCCGAACCCTGCCATTTCGGCAGGATATTTGGCAGGTTACCGAAGTTGACACCCGTCATCGCGGATATCCTGCCGTTCCGGCAGGAATTCTGGCAGAAATCGGGCCTGAAACTCACGGCCTGCGTACCCTGTATTCTGTTGCCCGTCCTGATCCCAGCTTCTCCAGCAGCCCGACTTTTTGGAAGTGCTGGAGGTGGTTCATAGCAGTGCGATACGGAAGATTCATAGCTTTGGCATACTCGGTTGAGGTGGTCGCCTCCCTCGTCGCCAACCATTCCCATCCGGCGCGTTCTGCCTTGCTCAAGGATTCGAGTACATCTGGCCTTAGAGCCTTCGTCGCGCTTTCGGCAGTCCGATACAGCGTCAAAACAAGGTACGGATCTTCCCAACGATAGCTTGGGAGAGGGAGTCCGGCTGCGGACGCGTCATTCTTCATCGACTTCAAGCCCAGCCCGCGTTCTTCTGCCAACTCCATCCTTCCGAAGACGACGTGGAGCATCGGACTGCGGCTCACCATTGGAGCATTGAAAGACTGGAGTTGTTCCAGCGTGACCGGTTCGATGGGCCTGCCAGGGCTCTTCACTACGACGGTATCGGGCGTAACTACCAACTGGCACTTCGCCCCCTTGATGCTGTAGTCCCGATGCACGAGCGCATTGACAACGCCTTCTCGGACGAGTTCGAAGAATTTCTCGTTTGCTTCCTTGCGCTGCGCACCGCTACGGTCAATCGGATTTGGAAACTTGTCCTTCAACCACTGAATGACTTCGCCCGGCACGTTGACCATCGGCCCGTCGAAATCACGGACGTCTTCTGTCCCGTCCGGGTAGTGAATCGTGCCAAGCAATCCGGCTTGCGGCGCAGAATCCCGTGGATGCTTGCCGAACAGCAGCGTGCCGAACCCGGTCGGCACGAGCTTGCCATTAACCAACTCCAGCAATCCCTGCTGTCGTAATCGTCTGCGGAATTCGGTGGATTCAACCGTCCCTTCAAACCTAAGGAATGAGCCATAACGTTTCAGCGCATCCTGTGACAAATCATCCAGCACGGCATCCGGGCTGGCCTTCTCATACTCGGAGAGAATAACTTCCTCACGGCATTCCGCTTCCTCGGCCTTCAGTTCAGCTAGGGCAAAGAACTCAGCGTTCTCCTTCTTGATGATTTCCTGCAGGTCGCGGTCAAACGCATGCACAACCACTCCGTGTCGCTTGAGAAATTCAAAACCCTTGCCGGCCACCTTCGGATGCGGGTCTTGGACGCCCACCCACACTTCCTTGATCCGCGCGTTCACAACGCGCTCCGCACATGCCAGCTTGGGATCATTGCGGGCGCCGGGCGCACACGGTTCGAGCGTGGAGAACAGTATCGAGCCATCCAATCGGTTGCTGCGGTTCTTCCGTTCCAGAAGCGTAAACTCGGCGTGGTCTCCGTATCGCAACTCACCGCGGCAGGCCGTTTCAATCGTGCCATCGGGTTTCCAGAGAACCGCACCGACCTTGGGTGGCGGGTCACCATCGTCGCGCGGCTCATCGATGGACTGCCGCATTACATCCACGGCTTTCTCCATCAGCTTTCGTGGTTCGAATTTTGGCTTCGCAGGCATGGTGTAGTCTTTGCGGTGCGATTATACCACGCTGTTGTACTCGGTATCGACGACGGCGTGGGTGGTGGTGATTATCACCATCATCATCGTCATTGGCATTTTCATCGTCATTCTCGTCGTCATCGTCATCGACGTTATCATGGTGTTCTTCCTCTTCATCTTCCTGTTCACGCTCATGCTGCTGTTGCTGCCCCCTTCTTGTCCGCCATAGTCTTGGCGACCGCGGACACCTCTCACTGCCCCCGACAGCAGCTTCGGCAGCAGCGCGTCCCTCAGCGCGGCGTCTTCGACGGTGGGTTCGGTTGCGTTCATGCTGCCTTCTTTTTGGAGTGGCTTGCCCAGTAATCTTTCCAAACGTTATCGAGAGATTCTTTCTGTATCGCGTCCTTCAGAGCTAAGATCGCCTTCTGCGAATACCGTTTGAACTTGGTTCTGCCGAGTCGATAGTCGAAATAAGCTGCGAAATCGACCCCGCGCCATATCCCCGTAACCTCCCGCCCGAAGGCAGGCAGCTTCTGAGCTGCCGAGCTTGTCCCCCTCCATGTCGTAGAGAATGATCGCCTCAGGAAGATCATGTTGATTTTATGTGCATTGTACAGTAAATTAAATGCCGTGGCTGAATACCTCGGCGAATTCGAGCAGCTCGTCCTACTGGCGCTTGCGCGCCTGGGCGAGGATGCCTATGGCGTGACGATCCGGCAGATCCTTATGGAGCGCGCCGAGCGCCTCGCATCGTTCGGCGCGATCTACAGCACGATTCGTCGGCTCGAAGCCAAGGGGCTGGTGCGGTCCTTCAAGGGCCAACCGGAAGCCGTGCGGGGAGGACGCGCGAAGAAGCACGTCGCGCTCACCGCGCGCGGCAGGGCCGCGCTGAAAGCCACGCACGCGGCGATCATCAGGATGGCCGAAGGCATCACCGATCTCAACTGCTGAGGCGAGAATTATGCGTCACCCTCTGAATTGGCTGCTTATGGCAATTCGTCGGGACGATGGCGAGGCCATCCTCGGCGACCTTGAGCAGGAGTACCGTTCACGTCAGAGGTTGTCCCTCGGATGGTTTGGGGCCCAGCTTTGGTACGCCTGGGAACTGCTCGCGGCGGCTGCGCATGGGATCCGCGACGAGCTCCATAACTGTGCGACTGGGTTCAGGGGACTGGAAGGAGGCTATATGCGAAGCTTGACCCGTTTGTTCGGGACCCATCGCGGGTACGTCGCAATGTCGGCCTTTGTGCTGGCGGTGTCGATCGGGATCAACCTGCTGGTGTTCACCGTGGTCAACGCGCTCTGGATTCGGCCTTTGCCATTCCCCGAGCCCGAACGCGTCGTGACCATCCTAAAGCAACTCGGGATTCCTCTGACTCTCGATATTCCTCAGCTTAAGATTTTTGAGGGTGGTATTGCCGGTCAGGTAGAGACTAGCGACTATTTCGCCGGGCTTCGCCCGCAGATCGAGATTGCCGGCCAGGTCCCTGAAACCCTTGGTGTCACGTCCGGCTACTTCAGGGTGTTGGGTCTGACCATCCGCGGCCGGGACTTCACGCCCGAGTATGAGCAGGACGGCGCCGAACCGGTCGCGATTATCAGCGACCGTCTCTGGTCACGCTCCTTCGGACGTCGCCCCGACGTGATCGGTGCGGTGCTGCCCGCGAAGCCAGTCTCAATCAGGGTCATCGGTGTCGCGCCACAGGGCTTCGAAGGCGCACGCCGTGGGGAGCGGGCGGACCTGTGGATCCCGACCAGTCTCGTACGTCGCCTTGCGCCTGCCGATTGGAAGGATATGCTGCCGCTTATGGTCTTCGGTCGGCTCGGGCCGGGCCAGACCGCGCCCTTAGTGCAACGGCGGTATCGGGAGCTGATTACGGTCCCCGGGGGTCGGGACCAGTTGTCAAGGCTCCCTCCGGAGTTTCTTCCAGTCGTTACTCCGCTGAGCGAGGTCTACGGCTCGCCGGACACGCGGACGCTCATGATCCACGAGGGCAACGCCATTCTCCTGGTCTCCGGGCTCGCCATGCTCGTGCTCCTCGGCGGATGCGCGACGCTCGCGGCCCTGGTTCTTGTGCACTACGAACGACGCCGGCCCGAGCTCGCGCTCAAGATCGCCCTCGGCGCCGAGCGTTGGCGGCTCGTCTTTGAACTGGCGCGAGAGTTGTCGTGGGTCGGCGTGACGGGAAGCGCAGGCGGTATCCTGGTCGCCCTTCTGGGATCACGACTGGTGCCCGCGTTGGGCCTGCCGGGAGGCGTTGACATCGGCCGGCTGGACCTGTCGATTGACTGGCGGGTATGCGCGGTGGCAATGATCGCCACGGTCATGACGCTCCTTGTGGCCGCTGCGCGGCCCATTGTCCGTTCGACGCACCTTCGCCTGGCAGGTGAGGTGGTATCGGGCCCCTCCACGACTCCGCTGGCGTCCCACCGCGTGCGCCAGACACTTCTCGCCCTTCAGGTGTGTGCGACGATCATTGTCCTGGTAGCGGCGGGTCTCTTTGTCAGGGCCGTGAACTATGGATTCGGGAAGGCACCCGGCTTTGATGTTGACCGAACGTTGTTTCTCTCAGTTCAAGAGCGCTTGCCAGAGGCCAACCTACGAGACCCAGACATTGATCGGTTGCACGCTCTCGTTGCCGAACGCGTGGCGCGATTGACCTCAACCCTTCGCCAATTGCCCGGTGCGAGCGAGGTGGCGGAAGGTATTTCGCCGATCAGTCCGGATGCCTTGAGGAGTCGGAGCAATCCCAGGACGGTCAAAGTGCAGGATCGCGAGTACCAACTGCTGGTTGGCACGCTGACCGGCAGTCCCAATCTCCTGTCCACCCTGGGGATTCCGATCCTCGCCGGCCGCTCTTTGAGCGCAGCAGATGTGGCACCAGTCCCTCATCCGGCTGTGATCACCCGGTCGCTTGCCGAGCGGCTGTGGCCAGACGGAGGCGCGCTGGGCCAGACGCTCCAGATGCCACTGCGGAGAGGGGGCGGGGCCTACGTCGTCGTTGGGATCACTCCCGACCTGGCATTCGGGTCATTGGCGCAACCTGGGAGCGGTGTCGTCGTGACGGCTGAACCAGACAGGCCGTCGCTGGTTGTTTCCAACTTCGTAATTCGCACCGACCACCCCGAGATGGTCGTGGGGATGGTCCGCCGGACGATCAGGGGAGAAGTCGTTCAGGCGGCGACAGGCAGGGAGGTGGTCGCTCGCGATATCGGTCGCCAGCGGCTTGGCGCGTGGTTCTTCTCCGGATTCGGTCTGGCGGCGCTGCTCTTGGGGGTTGGTGGCGTGTTTGGCCTCGTGGCCTATCTCGCCGAGTCACGGCGACGCGAGTTCGGTATACGGCTTGCCTTGGGCGCGGATATGTCGCACCTGGTGCGCCGCGGACTCGCCGCCGCATTGGCGCCCGTGTCGGCCGGCGTTGCCGCCGGGCTCGTTCTTGCTGGAATCGTGTCTCAGGTATTTGAGGCTTTCCTGGTCGGCATCAGCGCTTTGGACGCTGTCACCTACTTGCTGGTTGCTGTATCGATGCTGAGTTGCTCCACGATAGCGGCACTGGCGGCCTCGTGGCGCCTCCGACGAACGAATCCCTCCGACGCCCTTCGAGCAACCTGAGACATTTGGGCGGGCAGGCGACTGACGATTAAATTGAAAGGAGATGAACATGTCGAAGATGTTCAGGGAGATCGTAGCAAGCCTGGTTGCCGTGGCAGTTCTCGTGCCCCTGTCAGGGGCAGCACAGCGTCCGCCAGATCTCTCAGGCCATTGGGTGCTCGTCACGGCCACCACTGCGGTTGCCCGCACGACGGGAAGGCCTGGAACGCCTCAAGCGAGCGGCGAAGTTCATACGACGAGCAACACGGCCAGCGGGGCCGCCTTCAACTGTGGCAGCGAATGTACGATCGTCCAGAAGGGGCAGATGCTGACGGTTGACAAGGCACACCTCGACTCAAGCCCGACACCGGCTCCGGCGGTCACGCTGCGACTGGACGACCATCAGCTTTCGGTAGTCGACTCATTCAGTCCGAAGCGAAAGATCCCCGTGACGGCGAAGTGGAATGGTGACAAGCTCGAGATCACCAGTTCGACGGGTTCGCATACGATTACTCAGCTCGTATCCATCGAAGCAACGCAACTCGTGGTCGTCACCTCCGTCGACATCGGAACCGTGTCGCCAGTGACGTTCAAATACACGAAGAAATAGAGAGCCACGTCGGGAGTGCCGCAATTGATCGCGGGGAGGCCCCGGTGTAACCCGGAGGCTCGGCGGTCGAGCGTTTGCACGGTGAGCAGTGTGATCTACTGGGGAAAAAATGGAGCTGGCGATCAGACTTGAACCGGGGACCTACTGATGGATAGGAAGAACGAGCTGCCTTTTCGGCCTGATCTCTCCCCGGCCGGCACGCCTTCCAGCTTCTGATAAGTGGTGTTGTGTCAATTTCCCCCGGTCTGCCGTGACTGCCCGGAGCCCAGTTGATCACAGGCGGGATCTTATAACAAAACGGTGTCACTGCATATGGGATTTGCCCACACTGCTGCCGACAGCAGCGGATTTGGTCTCTCCTGCTCGGAAAAAGTCATGCTCGTCTATCTCGTCTTCTGGTAGTGCGCAGGCAATCGGAGGCGGTCTGCAAGGGAGGCCGAGGCACATGGAAAGATTACAGGGGCGGTTTTCACCGCCCGACAACTCTTGCGGACAGTGGTGAATCCTGGGGCCGAGGCCAACCTGCTCGAGCAGGTCGAGAGCGCCGCGTTGCGACCGACCATGCGCATCCAGCGCTGGCCCAGTGTGCCCGAGGTGTGCCAACATCCTGTATCTTGCAGACTTGTTTTGGGTCATAATGCCACCGCCAGTTAGCAGATGCTGCGCAAGTTAACAAACGACGTTTTATCAGAGGCTGCAGGCGACGCATTGAGCGGGGGCCGAACGCTGATTCGGCAGCTTGTTTCGCCGATGCGTTCTCTGGTGGCTGATGATCTCGTTGGGAACGGACTCCCGTCTGGCGACGAAAGGAGAGGAAAGCAAGGGATGGGTTTGGCCTGCTTTCGAAGAGCGCTCGTTTGAAGCCTACCGGGCCTATTACCGGTTCGTGCCCAAGGGCAGCTGGAGCATCGAATACACGCTCCGGCTCAACAACGCCGGCGTGTTTCAACTGCCGCCCACGCGTGTCGAGGCGATGTACTCGCCTGAAATGTTCGGCGAACTCCCGAACGCAGCCGTGCAGGTGAAGTAAGAAGATGAGAACCGCGAACACCAGGAAGACCTCTAAGAAACTGCTCGCGATTCTCTGCGGCTTAGTTGGTCTTATTGGTTTGTTTCTGCTGCTGGCGGCTTTCACCTTTTGGCCCGCTTCGGATGGAGTTCCATCCTTCAATCAGGTGCGGGCCGCGCACAGCCGGTCGGAATCCGTTCTGCTCGATCGTCATGAGGAGATCATTCACGAGCTGAGGACAAACAACACAGCAAGAAGGCTCGACTGGCTGCCGATTCAGAGCATCTCTCCTGCTTTCCGCTCCGCGCTCCTCTACGCCGAAGATCGGCGCTTCTATCAACATCACGGCGTGGACCTGGCATCGCTGGCCGGCGCGCTCGCCGGCCTGCTCCGTTCCGGAACGCGCGGCGCCAGCACGATCCCGATGCAGGTCGCGGCGCAGTTAGACGAGGAATTGCAGCCTATGAAGCAGCGCCGCACACTCTGGCAAAAATGGCAGCAGATCCGCGGCGCCCGCGCTCTGGAACGATCCTGGTCCAAAGATCAGATCCTGGAAGCCTACGTGAACCTGGTCACATTCCGCGGTGAGCTTCAGGGATTGGCTGCGGCCGCAGAAGGTCTTTTCGGAAAACAGGCACACGGGCTGACAGACACAGAGTCAGTGATCCTGGCGGCGCTGGTGCGCTCGCCCAACGCAGATCCCGACCAAGTCATCAAGAGAGCGCGCTTGCTTGCCGGCACCATGAGCCTCGGTCTGAATCCCGACGAGATTTCCACGCGCGTCGGCGCGGCTCTTTCCCGCCCGTATTCCATCCGCCCGCAGGCCGCACTGGCGCCGCTTGTCGCCCAGCGCCTGTTCCGCGAAGCCCGAGCCCGCGGAGAACACACACCGGAACAAATCGTCTGTACGCTCGATCGCGGCCTGCAGCAATTCACCATCGATACTCTGAGCCGTCATCTCATGACCGTGCGCTCGCAGAACGTTCACGATGGGGCGGCATTGGTCTTGGACAATCGCACTGGTGAAGTCCTGGCTTACGTGGGCAACACGGGGGACAAGGCGAGCGCACGCTACGTGGACGGCATCCAGGCCTTGCGGCAAGCAGGATCTACACTGAAGCCGTTTATCTATGGTGCTGCTTTCGATCAGCGCATACTGACTGCGGCATCGATGCTCGATGATAGCCCGCTGGATGTGCCTGTAGTCGGGGGTGTGTATCGGCCCAGCAACTACGACAAAGTGTTCCACGGTCCCGTCACTGCCCGCACCGCGCTGGCGTCGTCTCTGAATGTACCTGCCGTCAAGACCCTGAATCTCCTCGGCGTTGAGGCGGCCCTCAAGGCTCTGCGCGCCGCCGGCTTCGAAAAACTCCTATCCGACGAGTTTTACGGACCATCTCTCGCCCTGGGCGCTGCAGACATTAGCCTTTGGGAACTGGCGAACGCGTACCGTTGCCTGGCCAACGGAGGCATCTGGAGCCCGCTCCGCTTCACATTCGACAAAGCTCGCGTCCCTGCTCGGCAAGTCTTGACGCCGGCGGCAGCCTTCATCATATCGAGCGTTCTGAGCGACCGCGAAAGCCGCAGCCAGACCTTCAGCCTGGAGAGTCCGCTCTCGACGCGCTTCTGGACCGCGGTCAAGACCGGTACCAGCAAAGACATGCGCGACAACTGGTGCGTCGGTTTTTCGGATCGGTACACGGTGGGCGTTTGGGCCGGCAATTTTTCGGGCGAGCCAATGTGGAACGTGAGCGGCATCACCGGCGCCGCACCCGTGTGGGTCGAGATCATGAATTGGCTTCACCGCGACCGCACCAGCAGCGAACCTCAGCCGCCGCCGGGCGTCGTGGCCGCGAAAATCCCAGGCAGCGACAGTCGCAAGGAATGGTTCATGCGCGGCACCGAAGCGGCGGTGGCGCCGGGAACGGCAACCCCAGGGCCTCGCATCGTCTACCCGGCCTCCGGCACGATCGTCGCATTGGATCCGGATATTCCTTCAGAGAAGCAAAGGCTGTTTTTTGAAGCTCAGCCGAAAGACGATCGCTGGCATTGGCTGCTCGATGGGCAATCCATCGGCGGCGCCGGCAAGCTGCTCCTGTGGAGTCCCGTGCCGGGCAGGCACACGCTCGCACTCATCGATGCCTCCGATCACACTCTGGATTCGATCACCTTCGAGGTGCGCGGACAAATTCGAATGACGTCACGAGCAGTGGCGGCATCAGAATCGGCATCAGGACCGGAGTCGCAGTCGGTTGTCATCCGAACAACCTTGAATCCGACTGCCCGGGCGATGCTAGTCCCCATTCCCCTTTCGTGCCACCCACATGCCCATCAGCAGTAGACCTGACCAGCTTTCTCATCACCGAGCGCAGCTCTGACGCCACATTTCGGGAAATATCCAAGGATCTGGGGAAACATTCAGTGACGGGACACCGCTAAAAAACCAAGAAACGCTATTGCTCATCCGTCAGGCCGGCAGCCACACGAAAGGCATTTCCGAAAGCCATGAAAACAATGCACAGACATCGGCAGAGATGAGGAAAACGTCTAAAAACATCCACGTCACGATTTGACCGTCCGTTCACATATATGTTAACCTTTGCTCGTCGTGAGATTCTCTTCTACAAGAGCTCTAGCGGAGATTGCCCCAGGGAAATAGAAATAGCCGAGCAGCGGAAACGCGATTACGTGATCAGAAAGCTGAAGCCATGAAAGACGACTTGGGAGAATATATCAAGCGGCGTAAGCGCACTGACCGGAGGTTTGCCAAGAACTTTGAGGCGGGCTATCAGGAATTCAAAATCGGCGTTCTTTTACGTCAGGCTCGGGAGCAAGCGGGCGTGACCCAGGAAGAGCTGGCCAAACGCACCAAAACCAGGAAATCCGCCATCTCTCGGCTGGAGAACCGCGCAGAGGACGTGCGCTTGTCCACCCTGGAGCGCGTCGCTCGCGCACTCGGCAAAACCCTTAGGGTCGAACTAGTCGAAACGATGAATCGCAAATAGCGGGCCGGCCGCCGAAATGACTTCCGTTCCCCCTGTTCCTCACGGCAGCGCAAGCGGTGTAGAAGAGCGTCGCCAGCGGGCTGCGGGCGCGCTCCAGCAGTCCACGGACGGCTCGCGGGAGGTGAAGGTCCGGCGCCAGATCGGCGCCGGAGGCAGAATCTCAGCGTGCGGCAACGGCAAGTTACCTGCCGAGCAGCACGACCGTACTGCGGCCGTTCGCCAGGTAGAAGTCCTGCGGCTCGAGAAGCATCTCTTTTCCGGGATCGAGGAAATCCTCGCCGGCCGGCAGGCTCGTGTCGATGATCCTGAACCAGCTCTTGTCCCCTTCATGCGGTAAGCTGACGCGCTGCAGAAATGGGGTCGCATTCAGTATGAGAAAGAGCAGGTAGTCCCCTGCGGGCGACTCTTCTTCGCTCCCGTCCAGCATCAAGCTAAGCGTTTGAACCGTCGGGTTGTTCCAGTCCGGGCGATTCAGGTTGTTGTCGAACCATGTGATGTCCGGAATCTGGTCGCAATCCAGGTCTGTTCCCAGCAGGAATTTTCGTCTTTGCAGGATTGGATACATGCGAGTCAGGGCGATCGCCTTTTCGAAAAAGCGCCGGATGTCGGCGTTCTTTTCCACGAGCCGCCAGTCAAACCAGGTGAGTTCGTCGTCCTGGCAATAAGCGTTGTTATTGCCCCGCTGCGAGCGGAGGAGCTCGTCGCCGCCAAGAATCATGGGTGTGCCTGCGGAGAACAGAAGGACACACGCATAATTCTTCACCATTTGTCGCCTAAGCTGCAGGATGTCGGGATCGGAGGTGTCGCCTTCGGCTCCGCAGTTCCAGGAGTAATTGTCGTTCGTTCCGTCGAGGTTGTTTTCCCTGTTGGCCTCGTTGTGCTTCTCGTTAAATGAGACCAGATCATTGAGCGTGAACCCGTCATGACACGTGACGAAATTAATACTCTGGTAGGCCGAACGCCCGTCATCGCCGTAGAGGTCGGCGGATCCGGTGAGCCGCCAGCCCAGCTCGGAGATCTGTCCCCCTTCCCCGCGCTCAAAACGGCGCACCGTGTCTCGGAAGCACCCGTTCCATTCGGACCAGTCGACCGGGAAGTTGCCGATCTGGTAGGTCCCGAGGTCCCAGGGCTCGGCAATCAGTTTGACCGTAGCGAGCACCGGGTCCTGCGAAATGGCATCGAAGAAAGCAGCCGAACGGTCAAAGCCTCTGCCCTCCCGCCCGAGCACGGAGGCGAGATCGAACCGGAAGCCGTCCACGTGCATGACCTCCATCCAGTACCGGAGAGAGTCCATGACAAACTTGATCACATACGTGTTCGCGAGGTTCATGCTGTTGCCGCAGCCGGTGTAGTTCATGTAGTACCGCCGGTAATGGTCCGGCGGCCCGGAGAGCAGGTAATAGGCAGGGTTGTCGATGCCCCTGAAACTGATCGTGGGCCCAAGCTCGTTGCCTTCGCCCGTGTGGTTGTATACAACGTCGAGGATCACTTCGATCCCGGCCTTGTGGAGCTCCCGTACCAAGGTCTTGAACTCGGCGACCTGGCATCCGGGTCGGGCGCGCGTGCCGTAGGAGTATTCGGGCGCAAAGAAGCCGATGGTGTTGTAGCCCCAGTAGTTCGTCAGAGCGCGCTCCCGCAGGAAGTCCTCGACATAGAACTCCTGGACCGGCAGCAGTTCCACAGCATTTATGCCCAGGCTTTTAAGGTACGGAATCTTCTCGATGAAGCCGAGGTAGGTTCCCGGGTTGCGCACGCAGGAAGAAGGATCAGCGGTGAATCCCTTCACGTGCAGCTCGTAAATGATCAGCCGTTCGAATGGGATCTCCAGGCGTCGGTCTCCCTGCCAGTCGAACCCATGATCCACAACGATGCATTTTGGCATCTTGAGCGTGTTGTCTCTCTCGTCCAAGCATAGGTCCGTCAGGGGAGAGCCGGCGTCGTATCCGAGGAGCAGATTGTCCTCATTGACGCACTTGCCGGTAAGCGCGGCCGCGTAAGGGTCGAGCAGGAGCTTATGCTCGTTGAACCGCAGTCCGATCGACGGGTTGTGGTCTCCGCGGACCTTGTACGCATAAAGCTGTCCGGCCTGGGGACCGTGGACGAAAGTGTGCCAAACATACCTCGTTTGATCCTGCATGCGAATGATATCGGTGGGAGGTCGGTCCGGCTCGTCGAAGAGAAGGAGAAACACTTCGGCGGCGGTTTGCGAAAAGAGGGCGAAGTTGACGCCCTCCTCGGTGACTGTCGCCCCACACGGGTAGAATTTGCCAGGCGAAAGGGTGCGATTCGTTCGGTGCTCAAGACGTAAGTCCGGCATGAAACCTCCTTATCCTCACAGAACCAACATCGGAGCGTATTGGAGCGCGGCAGCGGGCTGCCGCGGTCAACAGGTGGGTTCGAGACCCACTCTCATGAAGCACGCAACTTCCTGGAATAGAGAGAGTAAAAGTCCGTACGAAATATCATAATATAAAGATGCCGCGGATACCGCTACTTTCTTGGGGCGCGCGCCGCAGCCGTTAGACGTGAAAGAAATGCTGCGCGCGAGGTGGTAGAATAGGCTCGTGCCCGAGATCAGCCGCTTCCTTGGCATCGTAATCGCCATATTGTACAGGGATCATCAGCCCGCGCATTTCCACGCTGTCTAGGGTGAGTTCGAAATCACGGTGGGGATCGACGACGGCGTTGTGACCGGCAAGTTCCCAAGGCGAGCGCTTGCACTGGTTTTGGAGCGGTACCAAGCGCACCGCGATGAGCTTCGGGAGAACTGGGAGTTTGCGAGGCAGCGTAAGGCTCTTCGCCGGATCCCGCCTTTGGAGTGAGTGATATGATCCATCTCATAGAAGCCCGCTACGTTTCAGGTTACGTCATCTGGCTACGGTTTAGCGATGGGTTGGAGGGAGAGGTTGACCTCGCTTCGGAACTTGAGGGAGAAGTGTTCGAGCCCCTTCGTGACGAGACAGTTTTTCGGCGATTTGAGTTACACCCCGAACTCCACACCATCGTCTGGCCGAACAGAGCTGATTTCGCCCCGGAATTCCTGCACGAACGTATTCGCGTGCGCGTCTAACCTCGCGCCCCATCCGACGGCCAAAGCTGGTTCTGGTAGTGAGGGTCGCTGATTTGACAGTACGGGCAAAGCAGCAACGTATGACAATCGAGAGGTCGCCTTGGGAGTCTCGGCGTGATACGCCGTTGCCGACCGCCTATGCCTGTCTTCCTGCGACGAGACCTTCGGAGCCGCGGTGACGATCTTGACGTTACAGCTGTTCCTGGCCGCCGCGCGGGTATGACTTCACGACCTAATCCCAAGTTTGGCTGGACCACGTTCGGCGGCCGCTGAGCTCGAACACTGGGATCAAATGGCGATTCAGACAGTGGTGCGCGCACCTTGGAGCGATGCCGTCGCATACCGAAAACGAACCTCGAAGACCCCAAAGACCTCAAAGAACCAAGAGTTAAGGGGGCTTTGGCGGCGCCGGAGGC
>Ga0315280_10008490_pt1 | contig 13424 bp, 15 predicted proteins | sample YL17G06_40_MG_FD_203697 | JGI IMG/M metagenome (GOLD analysis project Ga0315280, IMG submission 203697) | Sediment microbial communities from Yellowstone Lake, YNP, Wyoming, USA - YL17G06_40 | ecosystem: Environmental > Aquatic > Freshwater > Lake > Sediment | place: USA: Wyoming | collected...
CTCATAGAGTTCTTTCCAGTTAGTAATCTCTACTATATGACCTAGGTACATGACGGCAACTCTGTTACTTATGTGCCGTACGACTGATAGGTCGTGGGCAATAAAGAGATAGGTTAAGCCTAACTTCTCTTGTAGTTCCTGCAGGAGGTTGATTATCTGGGCTTGAATGGAAACATCCAAGGCTGAAATCGGCTCATCGCAGACAATAAAGGATGGCTCGCAGGATAAAGCACGTGCAATCCCGATGCGCTGCCTTTGGCCACCGCTGAATTCGTGGGGGAAACGGCCTACCATTGACGGATCCAATCCAACAGCAGTGAATAGCTCCTCTACCCTCTGTCGGTATTCATGATCATTGCCTACCAAGCGGTGAATCCTTAGCGGCTCACCCACAATACCCCCGGCACTCTGGCGTGGGTCTAGTGAACCATAGGGGTCTTGAAAGATAAGCTGCATCTTGCGACGAAGTGGTCTTATCTTACCTAGGGGCAGTTTGGAAATATCATGGCTTTCGAAAAAAATCTGGCCCGCTGTCGGACGATACAACCGCAGAAGGCAACGGCCGACGGTGGTCTTGCCACAGCCGCTTTCCCCGACCAGTCCCAAGGTTTCACCTCGCTTTACAGTGAAGCTGACATCGTCAACAGCCTTTACATCGGCGACCTTTCTCCGAAAAAGACCCTTGGTTACCGGGAAGTACATCTTCAGGTTTTTCACTTCTAGTAGGGTATCATTTGGCGAAGAATTCATTTTGTTTCCCTCTGACATCAGCATAGCACCTCGAGTAGTGCTGCTTAGAGATCTGCCTGAGCTCGGGGCATCCCTCACTCTTGCATTGACTACTATAGGCGCACCTAGGCTGAAAGGTACAGATGTCCGGCATATTAACTAAGTTAGGTGGCATGCCAAAGATAGGCACCAATTTTCTTCCTCGCGGCTCATCTAGTCTTGGCACCGACTTCAGCAGGCCAATAGTGTATGGATGACGGGGGTCACCAAATATGTCCTTCGAAGTGCCCGACTCTACTATGTGACCGGCGTACATTACATAGATTCGCTGAGCATAACGAGCAACGACACCCAGGTTGTGTGTCGCAATAATCAGAGAGGTATTGAAGCGCTTAACCATGTTCTTCATGAGTTCCAATAGTTGAGCTTGGGTGGTCACATCTACAGCCGTAGTCGGCTCATCAGCTATAATTAGCCTGGGGTTGCAGGAGATAGCCATGGCGATCATGACCCTCTGGCACATACCACCGCTGAATTGATGGGGATAATTATCAATGCGCTCTCCTGCATCTGGAATGCCCACCAACTCCAGCAGCTCAACTGCCCGTTCCCTGGCCGCTTGCCTGTTCATTTTAAGGTGCAGTTCCAGCGTTTCGGTTAACTGCTCACTGATGGTCAAAACCGGGTTAAGCGAGGTCATCGGCTCCTGAAATATCATACTTATCTTACCGCCACGGATGGAGCGCATTTCCTCACCGTTAGCATCAAACTTCAATAAGTCATGACCCTCAAAGAGAATCTCACCATCGACTATTTTGCCTGGCGGGCTCGGTATCAACTGCAGTGTTGAGAGCTGGCTTACTGATTTGCCACAGCCGCTCTCCCCAACTAGGCCTACTATCTCCTGCTCATCAACGTGATAGGAGACACCGTCCACAGCCTTAACTAAACCGCTCTCGATTCTGAACTGAGTCTTTAAATTTCTGACCTGTATCAGGATTGCCATCTTATCTCACGATTTGATTGACTATAGTGTGCCCGTTAGCCTGGGGTCAAGCGCATCTCTCAATCCATCTCCTACTAGGTTGAAGGAGAGTACGACCAGCATAACAGCAATACCAGGCGCAAAGGAAAGTAGCGGATTGGTGAGCAGGTACAACACATGTTGTTTTCCGTAATGATGGGAAACCTCTTATGTAGGTCTAAGCCTGCGTAGATCATCGCCTACTTCCCTAAGCATTTTGCCGGTGTCAAACACCACGTATTTCACCCAGGGGTGTATCAGCTAATTCACCCAAGGGTGATTATCACTTATTTCACCCACCCCCAGGGCGCTCGGTGATATTCCACACGCCTAATGTATCCAGGATTTGCTTTTTAGTCGCCTCAACCGCATTTGAAGGTATAGCCTCGTAGCTAATATCAGCTATATTATTAATTAACTTTGATGATAGACCCACCACAGCACCTCCTGTGAAGGTACATTGCCCCAAGTTCCCATCAACAAGCCTAACAATATGCTGTTTATTTAATTGTCACGCCACCGGTGGTCCCAGTGCCGGTCTAGTGTTGGGGGGTGGTGGGTTCTTCATCCCAATCCGGAAGGTTTCGCCTGTTTCCTTGCGTTTCCAGTGCATAACTACCGTCCGATTTAATGGGTGTACTAGCGTGATTGCTTCTGGAATAGGGCACACTCCAACACAATCACCCTCAAACCAACATTCATCGGGATACACTACAATAGGAGGTCCCCCTTCCTCTGGATTTGGCATCAAGACATCCGTCCTGCATATTTCCACGCATTTGTTGCAGCCGCTGCATTTTTCAGGGTCAAACCTTACCGTGATGCCTGGCATGATAGGATTGGGCACCATATATACCTTATCACTCATGCTAATTAGCCTCCTTCAAAGTCTTACAAATTATCTCTGCATACCTGCCATACTGATTTACTTTAGAGCAGGCAATGCTGCTTATAATTCTCCTCATAGGTAGGAGCATAAGGCGGTTGCAGGTAGAAATCGAGAGGCAATTCTCTATACTTGACCTTACCATCCTCGAACCTCATCGGGAGAAACTTAGTCCACTCGGGTGGGTCCATCTCGGGATAGTCTAGCCTATTGCAGCCTAAGATTACGCTGCTTGCCTTTCGTATTATTGTGCTGTGCATATTTACTTGCCCAAGGGTTAAAAAGGTATCGCATTCCAGGATACGCGCTAGGTCATGTGGATTGGCGGCACCCACTGTCTCATATTCTGTTTCTCTAATATCCTTGAGCAAGTCTATACCCGCCTTCAGTATTTTTTCATGCACCACCGAACCACGGTAATCATTCATAACCCGGCAAATTGCTGCATTGAGCTCTTTCCAGCCTAATCCTGCGGAGCTTCGCTTCGTCGGAGCATAGACACGAGCCTTCTCAGCCTCAACCTGCTTGCGGTCTATCACCGGCTCAGGTGCTGTCTTAGCATAAGCTACAGCATGCCTTGCCGCATATCTTCCATTAGTAGCCGAACCAGCATGCTCGCCACCACCAAAATTCGCACCTCCAGCTGCGTATAGACCCTCAAGGCTAGACTTCAAGTCCCAATCGACAAGAAGACCGCCGGCACCGTATTCTCGCCACTGAGGAACGTTGACACCAACATTCCACGCCTGCAGTGGATACCTGTCAGGCTCAAACAGCGCTGCTTGGAGCATATCCTTGTCAGGGTCAAACCCACCCTTGGTGAGAACATAATATGCCGGGTAGCGACTCTTGCTCTCATTCCCTACCATAAGGCCGAATATTGCCCTTCGCTCAAGCAGAGGCATAGCTGTCAGGTCAGCATATAACGGCAGAACAAACTCTCCTTTTTTGATACGCTCAGCTAGGTCTGGAGTAAGCCATGGCCATCGGTTTTCGTAGAAAGCAGGCCAGTCAGTCCTTTGGGAGAGACGCATTGAGTTACCGATTTGCCCAATACTTATGATAAATTTCTGCCCGGGAGCTGGATAGTATCGTCCTGACACTGTCTTGATTTCATTGCCATCCCTATCAACCCAGGGCACCTCTTTCCCGTTGGCATCAACTATCGTACAAGCATGCCAGGTGTGGTCAACATTACCCATAGCATAGTCTACGTATTTAAAGGGACCGCTACCAGCGCTACTTCCTCCACCCTTCGCCAGCTCTGCTCCAGCTTTCCAGGCTGCAGCCACGCCCTCACCCGTATTGAGAGGGCATGGGAAAAGGGAAGCCGCCCCTATCAGTTCTGTTGAGAACGTCCCTAATCGCCCACCACCGGGGATACAGAGCACAGTGGCTTTTGCCTTGAAGACATAGAATTCGCCAGTTCGTACATTCACTCCAGTCGCCCCGACAACCCTGGCTCCTTGCTTACCGCCTTCAGTCAGCAAGCTTGTAGCCATGACTCTGTTGTAAATCTTGACACCTACCTGCTGCAGCTCTTTGGCTAGAGATGGCTTCATATTGTGTCCCATGACCCGCGCAGTATGCTTATTTTCATAATCATAGGCAAACATTATTTTGGTTTCTTCGTCTCTAAGCTCAGCACCTTTGAATTCATCATTTACATCTCTAATCTGTACGCCCATCTTCTCCACATCGAGGAGTGTATCGTAACTTTCCTTAGCTTGGATGTAGTGCACGAAACCAACATCATAGGGCCCGTTATTCTTATGCAATGCTTCTGCCATTTCTGTAGGAGAGACCTTGGAAAACGGAGCGGTGCATACACCTTGCCAATGGTCACACCCCGATCCACCAGAGCCACTCCTCTCTACATTACCTTTTTCAACAACAACGACCTTTACACCTTTTCTGGCCGCAGCTATAGCAGCATGGCACCCAGCTATTCCGCCACCAAGAACAAGGACATCTGCGCTGACTTTATTCTCCACATCGTAGCGTATTGGATATGGGTACTCCGGAATGCGGCCATCTCTTTGTGTAAATTCCAACCAACTAGACATTTTCTACCTCCTTTTCTTATTGAGGGTGTCTGATTATACCTCACATTTAAATCCAAGTCTAACTTTTCTGTTACCGATAATTCTCACTCCCCTTCATTCTTGAACAACCTTCCATTCTAATCACCCTGCCGACTTAAGCTCACCTCCTTTCGCCAGAAGCCTAACATGAATGTTCTTAATGTTATGCTTTATGCAAACACATAACTGCTGACTCCTGCCTTCCTCAGTCGCTTGGTTCGGAAGCGAACAACCGCTAGACTAGACATCAGCCGTCAAAAAAGCGGGTAGACAATCTTCTTACGCTCCCGATGGCTCTCTGCCCTCCTTGATCTGTAGTTTGGCTGCCACTCTTCACATCATATTGAGTTCCTCTCGATCTGGCTCACTCTACTTACTGTATAGAGGTTGTTTCCACTCTGTCTTGCCCTCACTCCGTCAGGGTGGAACCAACCAGATTAACTCCAGCCTCTTCACTGCACAGCCTATTTCCCCTTGAGCCTCCTGTTCCCATTTGTTAGAGGTTTCGTGATAATCCACCCTTAACTTCTCCGCTGTCGTCAGATTCTCCTTTGAGTGGTAGCCTACATCCAGCACCGCCTCCGGTACTCCTTTGGTTTTTCCATTGCTGCTTGCCATTGATACACCTTCTGTGAGCGAGATATGGGTACTAGGCCTTCTCATCTTGCGCCTTGATGACGAGCCCATGCAAGACGGCTTGCATCTTTGCGTTGTGATCGAGCCACTCTCCCCTACTAGGCCGACTATTTCACCTTTGTCCACGTAGTAACAAACACCATCCACAGCCTTAAGCAAACCACTCCGTTTTGAACCATGTCTTGAGGTTGTTAGCCTTCAATACAACTCCCAATTAGCTCGTTAACTGAATTACTCTGCCGTTCCATGTCGCTAGCCTCTGCCCCTGAGCCTGGGGTCTGTTGCATCCCTGAGACCATCCCCTAGCAAGTTAAAACCCATGATGCTAAGGAAGATAGCCAACCCAGGAAAGGTGGCTATATGTGGAGCACCTCGGATAAATAGCCTGCCACCATTAAGCATAGCCCCCCACTCCGGGGTGGGTGGGCTCACTCCCAGTCCGAGGAATCCTAATCCTGCCGCCGCCAAGATGGCGACAGCCATATGAAGTGTAGACTGTACTATTATCGGAGACAGGCAATTGGGTAGCAGATGCCTGAACATGATCCTCAAATCACTGCTCCCAATACTTCTAGCTGCCTCCACAAACTGTTCTTCTTTTATAGATAATATCGAGCCCCTCACCAAGCGGATATAGACGGGTATTATGGCTATCCCCACAGCAATCACCACATTACGAATCCCTATCCCCAGCACGGCAATTATCACTAACGCCAGCAGTAGCCCAGGAAAAGCCAACATGGTATCTACTACACGCTGCATGAAGAAATCAGCTTTACCCGCATAGTAACCAGAGACCAGTCCTAGTGGCACTCCCACTGCTAGCCCAATGCCTATTGATGCAACCCCAATGAGTAGCGAGATACGGGCACCATAGATGATTCGGCTCAGAATGCACCTTCCCATCTCGTCTCTTCCTAACGGGTAGTCCCAAGAAGGTCCAGCCAACATGCTGGAAAGGTCATGCTCAATAGGACTATGTGGCGCTATCAATGGTGCCGCGATGCCACTGATGACTAAAAGGGACACAATAACCAGTCCGGCCATGGCTGGCTTGTTCTTGCACAGCCTGGACATGAAAAGCCCCAGTTTGCCCCACTTCCTTGTCTCAATACTCTGCACCATCTCTTTATAGACTTTCCTACTGGTAGTGTATCCGTGGGTCGAGGTAGGCATAGGCAATGTCCACCACTAGGTTTACCAGTATAAACCCTGTAGCGATAATCAGCACTACTGCCTGAATCACAAAATAGTCGCGAGAAAAAATAGCGTCCACCAGTAGCCTCCCTATCCCGGGCCAGGCAAAAACGATTTCGACGAGCACTGCCCCGGCGAGCAGACCTGCGGCCTGTAGGCCGACGATAGTGACTACTGGGATGAGAGCATTCTTTAGAGCATGAACAAAGACAACCCTTCTTTCGGTCAAGCCTTTAGCCCGGGCGGTACGCACATAGTCAAGTCGTATCACCTCCAGCATGCTGGAGCGTGTCATCCTGGCGATGATAGCCATGTTGCCAACTCCCAGAGTAAGAGCTGGCAATATCAAGTGTCGCAAGCTACCAGCCCCTGCTGACGGGAACCAACCCAGCTTGACCGAGAACAACAATATTAGCATCAGCCCCAGCCAGAAACTGGGCATTGATACCCCAAAGAGGGCGACCGGCATGCTGATAGCGTCAAAAAGAGAGGACTGTTTTGCCCCGGCGATGACACCTATCGTGACGCCTAGTACGATTGCGATGAGGATAGCAGTCGCAGCTAGGAGCAGCGTATTGGGGAGCCGGCTCATTATTTCGGTAGTCACCGGCAGGCCGGAGCGCGTGGAGATCCCCATATCACCCCGGAGCAGGTTGCCCATATAGAGGAAATACTGCACCGTCGCGGGCTTATCTAACCCAAGATATCGCCTTAGTAACTCTAGGTCCACCTTGGTGGCTTCCGGCCCTAATTTCACGGTTGCCGGGTCACCAGGGATGAGTCTCACCATTACAAAGATGAGAATAGTAACCACCAAGAGCACTAGCAATGATGAAAGCAACCTTCGAATAATATACTGACTCATCCCCAGTCTGTCTCCCATCTATGCCAAACGTCAGGGCCAGCTTCTCGAATTATGGTCTATTGTTAAGGGCAGCCCGTTCCCGCCCGACCAGCACTCTGCCACGCTTACTCTATCCAAGCTTTACCCAACAGGAGCACCTTTGTAGGGTACATCACCGCACCCTTAACATTGGCTCTTATGCCAGTTACGAGGTTTGAGCTATACATGAATAACCATGGCGCATCGTCCATCACTATCGTGATTGCTTCGGTATACAGACTTTTGGCGACCTGTGGATCTACTGTCTGCATGGCTCTGTCCAGCAACTCATCTACCTTCTCGTTCCGATAAAACGAAGCATTGCCGCCGTTCGGAGGCCAGTCACTAGACTTGATCCCCCCTGTAGCAAAGAAGGCATCCAGGCATGACGAGGCATACTCGAACAAGAACATTTTGTGTTCAGCCGTGTCCGGTGGATGCAGTATGAACGGGTACCATGCTGCCCCCTCTACTGGTATGAGTTTAACCTTCACCCCCACCTTGGCCAAGTCGGCTTGTACTGCAGTGCAAACGAGATCGCCCATATTATAGAAACCCACACCATAGTGCAGCGTGGTAGTAAACCCGTCTGGATAGCCGGCTTCCGTCAGCAAGGCTTTAGCCTTTTCAATATTGTATTCATAGGTCATTATGGGTGTGTAGTACTGAAGGGCAGGGCTCATTGTCGAATCGGCGACATGTCCGGCTCCACCTAAAATGTACTTCACAATGGTTTCTTTATTCACGGCATAGTTCAGGGCTTGTCTCACTCGCTTGTCAGTAAAGGGTTCCACGAGGTTATTAAGCCCAACGCATGTCATACTCTTACTGGGGCAGTAATCAATATTTATGTTGGGGTCTGCCTCAAGCCTAGGGATGTCCGCAGCCGGAACATCAAGAGCAACATCCACTTCGCCTGTGTCCAGCGCTGCCATACGGGAGGCAGCATCAGGAATAACTCTCATGACTACTTCACTTAGCTTTGGTTTTTCACCCCAGTAGTTTTCGTTTGCGACCATAGTCAGCTTATCACCAGGCAAGTATTCTTTAAATACAAAGGGACCAGTCCCGATCGGGTTTGCCACAGCCTTGTCCCAAGACGCTCTCAACGAGACTGGGCTCTGTATAGAGCTAGAGGGGTGCGCCAGCATATAAAGTGTTGCCGCAAAGCTGTATTTATTCTCTATCTTCACTGTGTATTCGTCTACCACAGATACCGCTGCTACGGCCCGCAAAAGATGGGCCCCCCATGTTCCCGCGGCAGGATCCAGACGCCGGTCAAAATTCAACTTCACCGCCTCGGCATTTAGCACCTCGCCATCATGGAACTTAACCCCTTCCCTCAGGTGGAGTATGACCGAGGTAGCATCCTTAGACATCTCCCAACTCTCTGCCAAGCATGGTGCTATCTCACCTTGAGGCGTCACCCATGTCAGGGTCTCCATAACAGTCATCGTAAGCTGGTTTGCACCGGTGCACCGGTGCATATCGAGAGACTCGACATCTGATGGCCAAGCGACTACGAGCTTCTGCTCTACCCTGGGTGGTATTTGCTTAGCGCAACTCACCATCAGAGGCAGTGCTACCAATGTTAATAGTACGCATACACTGGCAGTTAGTATTACTACTCTTCTTTTTCTCATTTGTAAAACTCCTTGTGAAATTTTGCCCCCTGGTTATTAGTAACTACGCCATCTTTCACCCCCTTACTCTTCACAATCTCCTGAGCTCTCCCAAGCCACTCCTAGTCAAAGTACCGGACGCCATTGCTGCTGATACCTTGCCAGCTGCTTTCGCCCGGCTTCTTTTCAGGAGTCTCGGGTGCCTTTGTCTTAGCAGGCTCAACTGCCTTTTTCTCGGTACCTTTGACTTCTGGCTTCGGCCGTTTGAAAAAAGTCTTAATCTTGCCTAGCACTGTCATCGTTCACTCCCCGTATTCCTGCGTGTCTCTAGAAAAGACCTGCCCACAGGTCTTTTCTATTCTATCTGTGCTTCTTTTCTTTCCTACCTTGCCTCCTTCCCCTCTATGACGAGAGCGGGATGCCACTTGCCCGATTACAGCTGAGGCACTACACGGGAGGAGGAGGTTTTCATTTAAGCTAAGGGATGAAAAGGTAAGACCCCTAGCACCTCAATTTCCCCTGGCAGAGCCCGCCTGTTGCCCCCCGGTGCTCTCACCCTTGGGCAAAGTACCAGACGCCGTTCAACACTCATGCTAATCGCCTTAATAAAGCCGAAGGGCTCAAAGCTAACCCACACTTTGGGTCTCTGAGCCCTTTTGCTTGACTTATCTTCAGGATTGGTCTAAAATGAAGATAACCGTATATCATTACCTACATCCACTCCCCAGAAAGACCTGTTGCGCAGGTCTTTTCTATTTATTTAGCCGTTTTCTCTCTTTCTTCTCGTTCAAGTTTCTCCTCTATGGCATCCTCAATCCACCTGCCGAGGGTTTTGCCTGATTCAATAGCCTTGTGACGCGCCTTGCGCAGAACGCTCGACTTCATCTTGATATGCTGTGATTGCCTAGCTTCATTATTCATGGAAATACACTAATAGATGTAACTTACCACTAAATAGCATTTTTGTCAATACTTTTTTGGACAATCTTGGACAATTTCTAGAAAATCATTTCCAAAGCCCCTGGCATAAAGCCTTCTCCATAAGACGTTACTGCGCCTAGCCTAAAGGTAGGCCCCACCTAATCGCAACTAAAATGCTATTTAGCTGACTGTTATGCTAGTGCCCGAAAGGAGGGCACATGAAAAGCAATCTAAACAAATTCCTGCGTTATCTTCAGATTGAGAAGGGGTACTCCGAGGGCACCATCGAAGCATACCAGCTTGATATAGAAAGGGGGCTGTTCCCCTTCCTGCGGCAGCGAGGCAAATTTGAAGTAGGAGAGGTTACCAAAGCTGACATCCGAGCCTATCTGGACTATCTAGCCAATGGCAAGGGTAATTCCAGTGTCACCAGGGCACGGAAACTGGCAGCGATAAAGTCATTCTTCAACTACCTAGTAGAGAATGAGGAATTAGAAGTAAACCCAGCAGCCTCAATAAGGAGCCCCAGGATACCAGAGAAAGAGCCGGTGTACCTTACCGATGAGGAGTCTATTCACCTTTTGACCACAATAGCTCAAGAAGCCAAGCCACAAGTTCGGGAACGCGACCTGGCCATGGTCGTTCTCTTCCTTCATACCGGGGTGAGGGTATCGGAGCTGACAAAACTGGAGCTAGCTAACGTTGACCTTGGGAGGGGCCAGATAAAGATAACCAGGAAAGGCAATAAAGAGCAGTATCTCCATCTGAATGGGGAAACGGCGAGGGTATTGGTAAATTATCTAGTCAACCGTCCAGAGGCTCTAAATGGCAGGTTCTTTGTGGGAAACAAGGGGGGCAATCTAGACCGTGGTTATGTTTATGGCATAGTGCGAAGATACCTGGGATTGGCCGGCATCGACAAGGGTAAGCGAGGTCCCCATATCTTGAGGCACACCTTCTGCACTAGGCTGCATCAGAAGGGAGTGGGGCCGTTCACCATAAAAGACCTCGCCGGCCATAAGAGTCTTAACACAACCATGAGGTATGTTAAGATTGAGAATAAGGAGCAGGCTGAAGCGATTGATAGGCTGGAGTTTGGGATTCTTTGAGGCCTGTCCCTGGCAGAACAGGTGAAAAGAGGGGACCATAATCTCTCTTTAATCAGCGTAAAAATGTGGCCTCAATTGCTCTTCAGGAATATATCTGAGGGCCTGCCGCAAAACAGCCCTCAAGGTACCTTTATCCAGCTCTTTATGCCGGGGGATGGTCAGGGTTTGTTTCGTTCCATCTGGTAAAACCCTGCTCAGCTTAGCATGGCTTCCTCTCTGGGAAGCAATTTCGAAGCCAAACCGGGAAAAGATTTTGATAACGTCTTCACCAGTCAGGCTCTTAAGCTTTGGCATGGGCTGGCTCAAGCTCAAGATTGGCCAGGATAGAAAAGTCAGGAAGGATGTCCCAATCCTCCAGGTTCTCTCCTTCCAGATGGAGGTCAATTGCTTCCCTTATGTTCGCCGCTACCTCGTCCAGAGTTTTACCCTGGGTAACCACGGGCAGGTCAACGCACTCGGCGACATAGTACTTCTCCCCTTTATAGACCCTGACCTGGATGATCTTCTTCATAGGTTTAAACTCCTACAAGTTAACTCCGGTCTCATTTATAGGACTTCCAGAGAGCAATGTCAAGGGCAAACCTGAGTCCGCAATCCGTGGGTTCACCCGGCTTTTGTTGGTGCTCACACACTAAAACGCTATGTTGTTGGATTCGCATCTTGATGAGGTTAGAGGGGCTCTCAGTCATGGTGCATAAAAACCAGTTGTAGTGCTTGCCGTCTGTCCCTGGTAGGTAGCAGCGACTTTTATTCTAACCGTGTACCCGCCTCTCGGACGACCAACGCTCCAACTAATCTGTGTCTTGCCATCTGACCCTGTAGGTGAGGCAGTGAAGGTCCTGGTTACCGTCTTATAATAGACAGTGATACCTACATCAGCTCCCTGTACCGGCCGCCCGTTCAAAGTAACGGTGGCATAAAGTGTTTGTGTCCCGCCTCCTAGAGAGGCAAACTTCACAGAAGCGGAGACAGCGAGATTTCCAGATACTGCCTTTTCAGTAGCAGTAAAAGCGCCTTTTAGGCCATCAACTTCAACCGTGTAGGTGCCGCCGGATTCTATCTTTGCGGTGAAAGTTACCTTTTGACTCTGTCCCGGGTCGAGCGTAAGGCTCTTAGTTGCTAATTCGCTCCCGTTGACCTTCAGTGTGACGGCATAGGTGCCAACAGTGCCACCCGAATTAGCTACGTCAACTGATATAGTCACTGATTCCCCGGCTTTTACTTCGCCAGGGGAGATGGACAAATCGCTTACAACAAATTTCGCTGGCTCTGGTGCTACGACTGGTGGTGCACGCGGTGCACACTGCTTTTCAAGCTGGACCGAGAATGATTTCCCATCGCTTGTCACTACGATAGTTCCACAAATATCTGTGCCGTATATTTCGGCACCGACCTCAGTTAAAGCAGCGATAGTCTCCTGATGAGGATGTCCGTAGCTGTTGTCTTTCCCCGCCATATAGATGGCAACATCTGGTTTGGCAGCCTGCAAAAACGGCTCCGACGATGCCGTTCTTGACCCGTGGTGACCTACCTTGAGGATTTCTACATCCGGAATGACGTGGGCAGAGAGCATGCTTGCTTCCGCCTCTGTTTCCGCGTCTCCGTCGAATAGGAAATCCGTATCACCGTGGCTTAATAGCAGTACGATTGACTTGTTGTTTATGCTTCCAGACAGTGGCTGAGTAGGGTTAAGTACGTCCAACATGAGCCTTCCCGTCTTAATCTGATTGCCTCGCTTGGCAACATGGACTTCTGCGCCCTCGGCATTTACAGCGGACATAAACTCCTTGTAGGTCTGGGATGTGCTTGTGTCACCGTTGAGCCAGATGTTATCAACTTTGAAATTAGCTAGTACAGCGATGAGCCCGCCTATATGGTCAGCATGAGGATGTGTAGCAACCATGACCTCAAGCGGCCCATCTATGTAGTCATCAAGATATGAAACTACACCGGGCGATTTGTCTCCACCATCAATCAGAATTTCTGTGTCTCCCAAATCCACGAGTATTGAATCCCCTTGTCCAACATCTATGAAGTGAACTTTTAGCTCCTCTTCTGTGGGCGGAGGAGTAGATGGAGCGGGAGTGGGTGTTGGTGAGAGTGGACTTGGTGGAGGTGACGGTTCACCGCAGCTAGCTAGAATCAAAACAAGGCAAGTCAGCACAATTGAGATAGCTAATCTTTTGATTCTCATTTGCCAATAATCCTAAACTTTGCCATAGTCAGCTTGTTTTTTTGACCATCCGCATAGAGGTAACTATTATACCACTATTAAAAAAGGATGATAAAATGGGTTAAGGTGTTGGTCAATGAGTAAATATGGCAGTTGGGCA
>Ga0315280_10008491_pt1 | contig 13422 bp, 17 predicted proteins | sample YL17G06_40_MG_FD_203697 | JGI IMG/M metagenome (GOLD analysis project Ga0315280, IMG submission 203697) | Sediment microbial communities from Yellowstone Lake, YNP, Wyoming, USA - YL17G06_40 | ecosystem: Environmental > Aquatic > Freshwater > Lake > Sediment | place: USA: Wyoming | collected...
TAAGCCGTTTTTAACTTTTAATTATCCAATTCTTTAGTTTTACCCCGTTAGAAGTTTGAAAAATTTGCGCTTCTCACAAATACTTTTCTCTGTGAGTATAAAGTATGGAACTTCTAACGGGGTTTACCCGACCCGCCTTACATATTCTCCTGTTTCAGTATTCACCTCAATAATGTCACCGCTTTCGATAAATAAGGGCACATTTATTTTGGCTCCGGTTTCTAAGGTAACGGTTTTTGTCCCGGCTTGGCTTCTGTCTCCCTTTACCCCGGGTGGAGCTTCAATAACTTTTAATTGAACTTTTATTGGTAGAGAGGCATTAATAATTTTCCCTTGAAATTTAATACCGATAAGGTTTTGATTTGGTTTTAAAAATTTTGAACTTTCGCCAATTTGTCCTTCGGTTACTTCAAATCTTTTGGAGGGATTTCGAAGTTCGGAAAAACAAAGTTTTCCTCGGTGGAAATAGAGAAATCTTATCTCAACTTTTTCTATTTCTGCCTCTTCAAATGTATCATCTTGATGAAAATTTTTTTCTATGACTTTGCCGGTAATTAAATTTCGAATTTTCGTTCTAGCAACAAAAATATTTTGGGCTTTGCCAATTTGCTGAAATTCCAAAACCTCGAAAGGCTCGCCATCCAAAATAAATTTTACTCCTTTTCTGAGGTTGAAATAACTAAGCATAGTGTCAAGTTAGTCGCTCGCCCTCTTCCAGCACTTCGTACTGGCGCTCAGCCTTCGGCTTCGCTTCGGGCTCGCTCTTTAACAACCCTCGGTTTTTAATCTTTTCCTATACGGGGAAACCGAAGGGTTTCCCCGACCCCCCTTCCGATATGGGATGTTATCTATTTAAGAATTGTGCCAATAAAATCTTGATGGGATCTAATAAATTCTTCGGAAGACATTTCCCTTTCTCCTTCTAATTTCAATTTTTCAATTACCAAAAAATCTCCTTTCCCAGGTAAAAAACTTTTGCCGCATTGAATGCAAATCTCATTTTGGGGAGCGACTAAGGTTTTACCAATAGGGTAAGTAATGCCTCCCATTGTCTTTAAAACCCTCGCCTCCAAAATTTCTATTTTCAAAAATTCACTGCCCTTTTGCCAAATAGTATAGCTACCTGGCCAAAAATTAAATGCCCTGATTTCTCTTTCCAATTCTTCAGCCGTTTTCCGCCAATTAATTTTACCATCCTCTCTGGTTAAATTTTTAGAGAAAGTCACCTTTGTCTCATCCTGAAGCTGAGGTTTAATTAAACCCCTTTGCCACTTGGGAATAATTTCCATTAAAAGATGGGCTCCAAAATTTGCTAGTTTATCTTGAAGAGTTCTTGAGTTTTCATCTTCTAAAATTAATAACTCCCTTTGGGCGAGAATTTGACCATGGTCTATTTTTTCATCCATTAGGAAAATGGTCACTCCGGTTTTTTTATCTTCATTTAAAATCGTAGATTGAATAGGAAAAGAACCACGCCATCGGGGAAGCAGAGAAGGGTGAACACCTATTAAGCCTTGTTTTGGAATGTCTAAAATTTCCTTCGAAATGGGTTGATGAAAATCTGGAGCAATGATTAAATCCGGATTTATTTGGAAAATTTTTTCTCTAATAGGAGTAGAAATTACTAAAATAGGCTCGTACCTTGCTTGAATGAGCTTTTCTAAAATAATTGCCCCGAATTCAGAACTTTTTATAAAGACGATTTTCATTTTACTATTCGCCATTCAATTTCAGATTCTTTTCCGGCAAATTCTAACCAATCACCCGATTCATCAATGACATACCATTTTTTATGGGTTTGGGACCAGACCATTGGATTTCCATAATAATATGGTTTTTTGACTATTTCTTTTGGTTTTAATCTATCTAATTCTAACCATTTTTTAAAAACTGTTTCAATCGCATAATCTAAATTCCTTGACTTTGCCCACTCAGCCACTTTTGAAATCGCTTCTTTTGCTTTCTCAACCGAACCAGATAGCACCAAGAGTTGTTTGGCTGGTTTTGTAAACCTCGAATAAATTATTTTTCTTTTTTTGGCATCCCGTTTAAGTTGTTCTAAGTTTATGCCTTTAGTTTCGAAATAATGAGTAACAATTTGGCGAATTACTGTTTCCTCTTTGAGTTCTTCATAATATTTGATTTTTCCTTTTTTTAAGTATTCCTCAATTTTTTTGGCAATGCTTTTTCCCACCCCGGGTACATTCTCAAGAGCTTTCACTCCTCCCCCCCCTATTTTATAAATAGAGGAAATGTCTTCTTTTAAATTCTCTATTGATTCCGCAGCTTTCCTATAAGCCTTTGGCTTGAAAGCCACGCTATTTATTTCCAACATTTCGGCTATTTCTTTTAAAATTTTGGCAATCTCTTGATTCTTCATATATCGAGCTTCCGAAGGAAGCGAAGATGGAGATGAAGCTTTAGCTTCATCGACTTAGTTTATTTAAGATTTCTCGATAAAAATTTTTCGCATTTTCCAATTCCTTTTTTCCCTTCCCAGTAATTTTGTAAATTCTTCTTCTTTCTTTTAGTTCGCTTTTAACAAAACCATCTTTTTCTAATCGATATAAAACCCGATAGGGCGTAATTAGGCCTGGCCGGAAACTGAACTCCTTTTCAATCAAAGATTGGATTTCCCAACCATAAAGTTCTCTTGCTCGCAAAAGTGAAAGAATATAAATCCATAAATTCTCTATTGTATTTGATTTTTGGAGACGCTCAAGTGGCAGCATAGGTTTTCCACAAATAATGGCTTGACATACTATTTTACCCGCGTAAAATAGAATATATGAAGTCTGAAATCAAAATTGCTATTGCCGGAGTAGGAAACTGTGCCTCGGCTTTAATTCAAGGAATTTTTTATTATAAAAATGTCACCAGTGACAATGAATTAATTTCTGGCCTGATGCATAACCTTATTGGTAAATATAGAATCTCTGATATCAAACCGGTGGCGGCTTTTGATATCGACAAAAGAAAAGTGGGGAAGGATGTCTCTAAAGCTATTTTTGCTCCCCCAAATTGCACTAGGGTCTTCTGTAAGAATATACCACATTTAGGAGTAAAAGTAAAAATGGGGCCAGTTTTAGATGGAGTGGCGCCTCATATGAAAGAATATCCCGAAGATCAAACTTTTGTCTTGTCAAAAGAAAAGCCAGTTGATGTGGTAAAAGAACTTAAAAAATCTGGTGCCGAAATTTTAATAAATTATTGTCCTGTTGGTTCTCAAAAAGCAGTTGAATTTTATGCCAATTGTGCGATAATCGCAGGAGTTTCGTTTATTAATTGTATCCCGGTCTTTATTGCCTCCGATAAAAATTGGGCTGAAAAATTTGAAAGGAAAAATTTACCTTGTATCGGAGACGACATCAAAAGCCAAATTGGGGCAACAATTGTCCATCGAACACTGTGCCATCTATTTACTGCTAGAGGAGTCCCTATTGACAGGTCTTATCAATTGAATTTTGGCGGAGAAACTGACTTTTTAAATATGCTCTCTAGAGAAAGACTAAAATCAAAAAAAATATCAAAAACAGAAAGCGTAGAATCCCAGCTGGCTAAAAGATTGAGCTATGATAATCTGCACATTGGTCCCTCTGATTACATTCCTTGGCTAAAAAATAATAAAATTGCTTTCATGAGAATTGAAGGAAGGCAATTTGGGAACGTGCCAATGAATTTAGAACTTCGTCTTTCAGTTGAAGATTCGCCAAATTCAGCCGGTTGTGTGATAGATGCAATAAGATTGGTAAAAATTGCCTTAGATAGAAAAATAAGGGGGCCTTTAATTTCAGCCTCAGCCTATTTAATGAAAAGCCCACCTCAGCAATTTACTGATGAGAAAGCCAGGGAAATGGTCGAAGAATTCATTTTAGGGAAAAGAGAAAGATAAATATGGAGCCATTTGAAAGATTTAAAAATTTAAATACTGAAGGAAATTTGTGGATTTATATTTTAACTTCGGGAAAGGAAGAAGAAATTTGTGTTGAAGATGTCAGAAGGTTAATTTTTGAAAAATTTGGTTTTTTACCTGGAAATCTTTTAGTAAAAAGAGTTTTATTTAGATTAAAAAGGCAAGGATATATCAAATCTGAAAAATATAAAGGAAAGAGGGCTTATATAACAACGGAGAAGGGGATAACTGAACTCGAAAAAATGAAAAACTTTTGCCAAGGATTATTGGAAAAAATCTGAAGATCATTGATATTTTGTAATTTATTTGTTAGATTGAGAACGGTTCATCAAAAATTAGAAGTGGTTCGTTTCCAAATCTAATAATAGGAGGTGGGATAACGGCGAAAATTAATCAATTGAGTCAGAGAGGAAAACAGGATTCTCTTGAAGTTGAACGAAGAATTAAGGAAATAAAGAGATTGAAGAAGTTGAGAAAAAGAGAAAAAAGGAAAAGAAAATGACAGAAGAAGACGATCAGTGTTATACCTGTGAAGGTAGAAAGAGAGTTCCTGTAATATCATCTGCTTTCATTACTGAGACATCGCATGACGGAACTATCACGTGCCCGGATTGTAAGGGCGCAGGAAAGAAACCAAAACCAAAAATTAACAAGCGGCCATAAGCCGCTTTTTTATTGATATTTTTTGATAATAATCAACACCCGAGGTTGATTATTTTATTGATACTTTTCAACGGTGAATTTGTAAATTAAAATTTTCTCTCTGAGGGGATCGATTCCTCCTTTTTGGCAGGCAATTGAGATTTGTTTTTCGATTGTATCTACACCCTCTAAATCAGGAAGTAAAAGTCCTGTCTTTGCCACAAAATGGCCATTAAAAACAACGTCAGCACCATTATGACGGGTAATTGGCATAGTCTTGATGATTATGCCATATTTTTTTGGTTCCAATTCTTTCAGATCCTTAATCAATTCCGGTTCGCTTAAAATGTAAACAGTATACGACAAGGAGCTAAGCTCCTTTTCTTGGATTGGCCCAAAACGATAATCTTCGGTAGCTGCAGCAACAGCATTATGAATTATTTCTTCAGCAATATTCTCTCTCGTCGGCAAATAAGTGCCAATGCAACCCCTTAAGTCTCCGTTTTTCTCAATCGTCACAAAAGTTCCCGCCTTCCTTTCCAAAAACTCTTTTGGCAAATCATTAGGCGGAGAAATAATTTTCCCTTCCTTAATAAAAGTTTCAACCGTTTGTTTAGCTAAAAAAACTAAGGGATGCATAAATTTATTTTAGAATTTTTAACTCTAATTCATTACTTTCTGTATCGTAAATTGCAAAAGATGCTCTAAAGAATAAACCGGCTATATTTCCGGGATTTACCAATTTTGTCTTTTTAATTCTTGCCTCCCAGGGTTTGTGCAAATGGCCATAAAAAACAATATAATATTTCTGGGAAAAAGCTAATTTGAAAGCAGTTTTTGGTGAATGACAAAAGGCAATTAGGGGCCCCCTCCTCGGTGAGGAGGGGGAGGGCGGTGGGCGGGTTGTAGTCTTTTTGCCAATTTCAATTTCGCCAAATTCTCTCCAAATTTTTAAATTTGGAAAATCTTTAAAGTAATCTTTCTCTAAATTTTTAAAATAATCCTCATCGACATCGCTCAAAACAAAATGGGCTTTCCCGGTCGGGAGTTTCCGCTTCGCGGAGAACTCTCGCGACCTGACCGAAAAATCTTTTAAAGCCTCTTTTATCGTCTCTGGCTCAAAAATATCCCCACAATGAATCAAAAGTTTAATTTTCTCTTTTTTAATTTGAGAAATTGCCTTTTTAAAATTCGCCAAATTATCATGTGTATCAGAAACAATAGCGATTTTCATAATTTAAAAAACAATTTTTGCAAAAATGGAACTCTGAATAAATTCCACCAAACTTCAACCAAATATGATAAGCTTTTCGAACCTTTTTGCCGCAATTATCGCATGTTAAATTTTTATAAACTGGTTTTAATTTAAAATCCCATTTTTGAATAATTTTCGCAAAAAACTTTGGCATTTCATTGGGAATTTTCTTTCTAATTTGGGAAAAATTTTCTTTTTTTAAATTTAGTTTTTTAAAACATTTTTTACACAAATGAACCGGCGTTAGGTATTCATTTTCATTAAGAAAACAGTGATAGGCTTTATACAAATATTTTTTGCACAAACCGCAATGAAACCCGCGATATTTAGGTTTCATTTTGATTTCCCAATTTTGAACAATTTTTAACAATTTTGACTTCATAACCTCAAAAATTTACTCCCATTCAATTGTTGCAGGTGGTTTATGAGTTATGTCGTAAACAACTCTTGTAACCTGTGGCACTTCATTAGTTATTTTTGTGGAAATATTCTCTAAAAGTTCATAGGGAATTTTTGCAAAACTGGCAGTCATGGCTTCTTTGCTTTCAACAGCTCTAATAGCAATCGTATAACCGTAAGCTCTGGCATCGCCTTTTACTCCAGTACTTTTTGTATCAGTTAGTATGGCAAAATACTGCCATAGACTTTCTTTTATTTTAGTTTTTTCTATTTCTTCTGTTACAATTTTGTCTGCCTTTTTAATAATATCGATTTTTTCTTGGGTCACCTCACCAATAATTCTTACTGCCAAACCTGGACCAGGAAATGGCTGTCGCCAAACTATCTCTTTTGGTAATCCAATTTTTTTTGCAACTTTTCTAACCTCATCTTTGTACAAATCTCTTAATGGCTCAACGATTGCCTTAAATTCAATTTTAGTTGGTAAGCCGGCAACATTGTGGTGTGTCTTTATTTTGTCTGAATGCTTTCTAATGCCAGATTCAATTCTATCTGGGTATATTGTTCCCTGCAAAAGATATTCAGCTCCAATCTTTTTTGCAACTTCTTCAAAAACCCTAATAAATTCTTCTCCAATGACTTTTCTCTTTTGTTCTGGGTCAATGATGCCCTTTAATCTCTCTAAAAATCTTTTTTTAGCATCAACTAAAATCAAATTCATGTCGAATTTTTTAAAAGTATTTTTAACAAATTCTGGTTCATTCTCTCGCATAAATCCGTGGTCAACAAAAGCTGCAGTTAGATTTTTCCCTATAGCTTTTGAAGCCAAAACAGCAGTTGTGCTTGAGTCAATACCCCCGCTTAAAGCAATTATGGCTTTTTTATCATTAACGATTTGTTTTATTTCCTGGATGGCTTTATCCACAAAGCTCTTAATCTGCCAATTCGGTTCGCATTTACAAATATTAAAAATAAAATTTTTTAGCATTAACATTCCATTCTCTGTATGAATAACCTCAGGGTGCCACTGTAAACCATATATTGGTTTTTCTTTATGCCTAAAAGCAGCTATTGGGCAATTTTCTGTATGGGCTAAAGTTTCAAATTCTTTAGGAAGCTCATAAACTGTATCACCGTGGCTCATCCAAACCTTCTCTTTCTTGCTTAACCCTTCTAAAACACCTACTGGCTTGTCTATTGTTGCCCAAGTGACCCCATATTCTTTTTTTATTGCTGGCTTAACCTTTCCTTTGAAATAATGGGCGATTAACTGGTGCCCATAGCATAAGCCTAAAATAGGAATTCCCCATTCCAAGATTTTTGGGTCACATTTAGGAGTATTTTTCTCATAAACACTCGATGGACCGCCAGATAAAATCATTCCTTTAGTGTTAAAATTTTTGGTTAAATCCTCGATTTCTTTTTGAGTTATATCACATGGAACTACTTTTGAATAAACATTATACTCTCTAACCCTCCTGCCAATAAGATGGGCATATTGCCCACCAAAATCAAGAATTAAGATTGTATCTGTTTTCATAACATTATTAAGTCAAAGTTATTTTATGGTGAAAATATATTTTAAAATTTAAATTGTTTTTCTTTAATTTCCCTAATTTTTAACATTTTTAAATTCTTAGTATTTCTAAATCTTTGGCGGTTTTTATTGGTTTTTTGAAATCCGAAATGGCAATTGTCCTTTTTCTGGTGTAGGCGGAAGAAGTGAAAATTGTTAAACATCTATCATCAAACATAAATAGGGGAGCGTCGGGCTGATGGGAGCGAATTAGAACTTTTTTATCAAATCTTTCCATCAATTTGAAAAAATAATCCCTGCCAAATTTGGGACGACCTGAAAAAGAATCAATGCCTAAATATTCTCCTGATTCTTCCAAAAAATCTCCCCAGACAATTTGGCGCCATTTTTCACTACCCAGTTTTATATGGTTTATTTCTTTCAAATTTTTTACATCTGGTAAAACACCATGTAAGGCAATTATATTTTTCACTACTACTGCTAAAGGAAATTTTTCAACAATGGAAATGTATTTTTTATAATCCACTTCTGGCAAACTTTCCCAAAATTCGGCTGGGGAAAATTTTAAAATACGGTGGCCTTCGTGATTTCCTTGTAAGAGAAAAATTTGATCTGGATTTTTGGCTTTGGTTTCCAATAAAAAATTCAAATTCTCTTTTGAAAAAGGTCCTCTATCAACATAATCCCCGAGAAAAACGATTTTATTTCCCGGCTTTAAATAATTTTTTATAACTTTTTTCGATGCCTCCAAATCTCCGTGGGTATCACCAATAAAAATAACCTTTTTAACTTTTTCAATTTCGATTAATTTTGGCTCTTTAGAGATAATTTCTTTTGCTTTTTCTAAAATTTCTTCTTTAAAATTCATTAAAAAATTAGTTTAAACTAAAATTTTTAAAAGAGTAGAAATTTTTCTAATGATAGCATCGGGTATAATTTTAATATTTTTATTATAATTCCTCCAAGGAAAAGATATTCTATATTTTTTGGGAGGAATATAGAGAATGACTTTCATTCTTACTCGTTTTGCACCTTTTATATCTTTTATTGGATAATCTCCAATATAAACTATATTTTCAGGAGATTCTTTAATTTTCTTTATTAGAAATTTGAAAACTAAGGGATTAGGTTTTTCAATCCCAATCTCTTCAGATGCAATTATAAAATCAAATTGTTTAGAAAATCCGTGCAGTCTCATAGCAGTTTCTACATCAAACTTTCTTCCGTCGCTAAACACGGCTAATTTCTTTCCCATTCTTTTGAGACGTTTTAGAGTTCTTTTAATTTCTTCTTTTCTTGAATTTTTCTTTCGATAAATTTCGCTATAACCATCTCTATAAATCTTTAAAAACTTTTTAGAGAGCGGAAATACATCCGATTCCTTAATTCCTAATTGTTGGAGTACCCTTACAACTATCGGTTCTTCTTGAGCAAAATGTGTAAGATGGGGATAGTTAATTTCTTCATTTGCCGCGCTCCAATTAACAATAATTTGGTTATTTGTAAATTTATATCCCAATTCTTTAAGCGCTTGTCGCAAATTAGGCATTTTTAATTTTAAGATGTCGAAAAATGGATCTAAAACCAATGTATTTCCGTAGTCGAATATTATTGCTTTTGCTTGAATTTTTTTCATATTATAGTACTGGTAAATATTCTTTTATTTCATAGGGGCTGACTTCTTTTTCGTGTTTTTTGCCAACTGCTCTTTGGTATTCTTGCCATTCGATTTCTTTATTTTGAATAATTTTTTGGAAAATATGATTACCGAGAGTTTCTTTTGCTAATTTGCTCTTTTTGAATAATCCCAAAGCCTCTTTTAGATTTTTAGAAAGGGTGTTAATTTTTTTTCTTTTCATTTCAGCTTTTGTCATTTCGAAAATATCTTTTTCTTCTGGTGGCGAAAATTTTAAGTTTTCCTTTATTCCTTGAATTCCAGCTGCCTGAATTATGGCCAAGGCCAAATAAATATTGCAAGCCGGGTCAGGACTTCTTAATTCAATACGGATGGATTTTTCCTTTCCCGGTTGATATTCAGGAATTCTGATATAAGCTGAGCGATTTTTCCTCCCCCAAGCCAAATAAACCGGGGCCTCATAGCCCGGAATTAATCTTTTATAAGAATTTATCCATTGATTCAACAAAATTTGGATTTCTCGGCCATATTTAATTAAACCGGTTAGATATTTTTTAGCTAATTCGGAAAGAAAATCGCCCTTATTCTTGCCCAGTAGTAGAGATTTTCTCTTACTTCTGGGTTCAAAAAATAAATTTTTACCATTCCGCCACAAACTCAAATGTAAATGCATTCCAGAACCATTAACTTTAGTTATCGGTTTTGGCATAAAAGAAGCAAAAATACCCAATTTCCTAGCCACTCTTTTTATGAGATATTTTGCCAAGATTACTGAATCGGCAGTAGTTAAAGCATCGCCAAATTTAATATCAATTTCATGCTGGCTAGGAGCTGCTTCGTGGTGATCGTGTTCAACATCAATCCCCATTTCTTTTAGATAAAGTTGAGATATCTTTCTAATTTCTCCCCATTTTCCTTCGTGGAAATATCCGCCCTTATCTAAAAGTTTAGGTTCCCGTTCGTTTTCGAAAAGAAAAAACTCAAGTTCAGCTCCGGCAAAAAGCTGGCCGAAATTTTTAGTTTTTTCCAGAGTTCTTTTTAATAAATACCGGCAATCACCTTCAAAATGCTCACCTTTGGGAGTAAAAATATCACCAAAGACAATTGCTTCTTTCCAGGTCAAACCTGAAACTTCGTAATTCCAGGGCAAAACCCGAAAGGTTTTTGGGTCAGGAACAATGTTTAAATCCGATTCTTCTATTCTGGCAAAACCCTCAACCGAGCTTCCATCAAAACCCTTTCCATTTTCAAAAGCCGATTTCATTCTTTCTGAAGGAATACAAAAACTCATCTCCCTTCCCAAAACATCAGGAAAAATTATCCTGACAAATCTGACAATTTTATTTTTTTTCAAATAATCTAAAACCTCTTTTTCACTTTTAAAGTTAAAATTTTTCATAATTTAGTTTTATCCCATTTGTCGAAAATTTTCCAAAATTTAAGAATGAATTGATGCGGTTTTCTAGCTAAATTTTTAGCTGTTTTTGTCTGAAAAGAAGCAAAAATTTTTTGTTCAATTGTTCTGGTATGTTTTAAGGCCTTACAAAAGCTAATATTTCGGGGCCCTACGTCACAAGATATTTCTCTAATAATGCCAAATGGGCCTATTACTTGAAGCTTATCGGCATCATAAACAACCTTTGCTTCTAAAGTTTTTGCTCCTTTATCTAAAATTTTACTCCACGAACATTCAGCGCAATGAACCAGTGCTTTTATTATCCCTTCATCAACTTTCAATTTTCTCAAAAATATTTCAACAATTTTTCCGTTGTGAAATTGATGAAGCAAAGCACCCAATCTCACAATTCGCAAATTCGCACCTTCTTTTCTAGCCAAATATTCTGCTAATTTTACCGTTCTATTAGCATGTTCAATTCCGTGCGTTTCATCTAAGGTTTTATAATGATTTAAAGCAAATCTTTCTATTTTTTTAATTTGTGCTTTTGTTAATTTATTCATAATTTAAAATTTGCCACTAAATATCCGACTCCAAAAGGCCCTTCGTAGGATAAAATTTCTGGCTGATAATTTATTCCTGAAGCCTCTAAAATTCCCAAGAGAAAACAAAAAGAACGAAGGCCGCATTCTCCAGCTTCGGGATACATTTCATCTAATTTCAAAATCGTTTCGATGTCTTTTTTCTTCAATGCTTCGATTAAAACTTTATCAAATTTTGGGCCATCGGGGTTAAATCCGTAAGGACCTTCCTCTTTTAGGCAATGAGACATATCGCCAGAGGCAATTAAAGCAATTTTAGATTTCAAATTGCAAATTGTAGATTGATAAATTTTTTTTCCTTCTTCAAAATAAAATTTTGGCGATTCTAAACCGATTAAGTAAGTTTGAATTTCGCCTTTGAAACCAGGAGCCAAAAAATATAATGGAACATTAAAACCCCAATCGGGGTGAGGAGAAGAAATTATAATTAAATCAGGTTTTTTCTCTTTGAACTCTTTCCCCAATTTTTCCAAGGATTCAATCGTATTTTTAACCTGAGCTCTATCTTCAGGAGAGCCAACCGTTGGCAAAATTATTGGCGGATGAGGTGATATAGCTGCAAAAACAATTTTTGCCATTTTATTCTAAAATTAAATTTAAATCTGTGCCGCATTTGGGACATTTGCCATCTTTGTCGTGGCGGTGAACGATGTAATTCACCCTATTTATCGCGATTTCGCCGCATTTTGGGCAATATGTATTTTCTGCTTGGTGACCGGGGATATTACCGGTGTAAACATGCTTTAAACCAACTTCCTTTCCGATTTTGTAGGCTTTTTCCAGAGTTTCAATCGGGGTATCAGGTAAATGTTGCAATTTCCAGGAAATTGCTCCTGAAAATTGAGAAACATGCCAGGGAGTTTCAGGTCCTAATTCCTTGTAAATGAATTCGGCAATTTCTTTGAGCATATCCAAATCGTCGCTCAAGGTTGGAATAACCAAAGTGGTAATTTCAACCCAGACCCCTGATTTTTTCATTAACTTTGCCGTATCTAAAACTGGCTGAAGCCGACCGCCACAAACTTCTTTATAAAATTTGTCAGAAAAACCTTTAATATCAATGTTATTGGCATCCAAATAGGGGATAATCAATTTCGCTGATTCTTCGGTCATAAAACCATTTGAAACAAAATTATTTTTTAAACCGGCTTTTCTTGCTAATTTCATTGTATCTAAGGCGTATTCTATAAATATCGTGGGCTCTGTATACGTATAAGAAATACTTGGTAAATTGTTTTCAATTGCTAAATCAACAATTTTTTCTGGTGGCAAATCTTCTCCCGGAATTTCTTTTTTCCCTTTGAAACCCTGAGAAATATCATTATTTTGGCAATTTTTGCAGGAAAAATTACAACCGACGGTAGCAATTGATAAAGAATAACTCCCCGGTAAGAAATGAAAGAATGGTTTTTTTTCAATCGGATCGATATTTACAGCGATTGCCTTTCCATAATTTAAGGCATATAATTTCCCATTAATATTCTCTCTTACACCGCAAATTCCTCTTTTCCCCGGAGAAATAATACAAAAATGGGGACAATTTTGGCATTGAACTTTCCTTTCAGCTAGTTTTTTATACAAATAAGCCTCTTTCATTTTTATTTTTAAATTACATTATTTCTTTAAACCAGATAGCAAATCCTACTAAGCTGCTCAGCAAAAATATCGAAATAAAAACCCAAAGTAAAAAGCCAGGAATATCATATTGAGTGAGTTCCCAGAATTCATTAATTTTGTGATTAAGACTCATAATCCCATATGCTCCTCCTTTTATAAGAATTCCAATTAAAATCGGGCCGAAAATCCAATCCAATTTTTGAAAACCATCTCTTGTTATTATCCATAATGCTATTGTGGTAGGAATATAAACAATAATTAGTGGCGCCCCAATAGAAAACCATTTTTCAATAATGTATCCCACCGTAGAAATATCACTTCCAAAAAGAAATAAAATTGCATTAGCTAAAAAATGGCTTATTTCCCGAAGAGGCGTTTCCCCAACAAAACTAAAAATCATCAAAAATACACCCGAGGCTTTTAGC
>Ga0315280_10008493_pt1 | contig 13421 bp, 20 predicted proteins | sample YL17G06_40_MG_FD_203697 | JGI IMG/M metagenome (GOLD analysis project Ga0315280, IMG submission 203697) | Sediment microbial communities from Yellowstone Lake, YNP, Wyoming, USA - YL17G06_40 | ecosystem: Environmental > Aquatic > Freshwater > Lake > Sediment | place: USA: Wyoming | collected...
TCAATTACAAAAAAAAGAGAGAGAGGACATCAGCAGCCTTCCCTTGCTTTATCAACAGCAGCAGCGAGGATCCATAGCACAATCAAAGATACCCACATCACAGGAGCAATAAAAGCAGTAGTGTGCAACCAAGCATAGAACATCCAGAAACCAACTATGCTACAAGCACCCAAGAACAGCCCCTGAAATCCACGGTCAAGCCAAATGTAAAGCAAGTCAAGCAACCTGTCCTTTACCTGTCGTACATGGCTTCGGGCGCTGAAACACCGCGAATGGAATATATTCCAAGCTGACCGCCTGAACCTGTGAAGGTGTACTCTGAAACTGCACATTGCCCTTGAGCGGTATCCATCACCCGCCAATGTCTTTCCACTTGAACCTGAGCAACAGGAGCTAAAGCTGTCTGAACCGAAACTGTCAGAGCAACCAAAACAAGTACTAAGCCGACCAGCATCGAGAGTTTTCTCATCCTGCATTTCACCCCCTCCTAACTGGATAGATAAACTTAAATACAACTAAGTATTTAAGTCTTACTGTTAGACGGAGAAACCCGAAATGGAGACAAAAATACCTTCTTGCAACTTGCTTACAAAGAAAAAGTATAGTAAGGCACGAACTATATTCAATACGGTCTGCCCATTCAATATACCATGCTGTTTATGTATATATTATGGGGGCAAACAATAAATGGCAAGTCCTGAAACTTACTTAACTAAAGGCCCTATGCCTGAACTGTCAAAAATGAAACAAGCAGAAATAAAAGAAGAATGCCAAATGTGGCGAAACATTTGGGGCTGGGTGCCACCAGAAGTAAAATATTACGTTGCACGAATAGGCCAAGAAATAGGAGTAACACAACGCAATTACAAGCGATACCTAGGTACTCTGCTTGATTCTCACTGGACATTACTAAGCTTAGAAGTCGGCACAGTAGATAAAGTGTTCGATTCAGTGCGAGACAAATTCTATTGGGAGAAAAAGATAGCTGTGCTAGGAGTCGGCTCAATCTTGGATATACAATGGATTAAAGAGCGGAAAGAATTTGAGCAATTCGAAAAAGAACTAGCAGAGCAGATAGCTAAAGAAGAGAAAGAAGCTAAGCTGAAGAAAGAATAGCTTCTTTTCTTTATTTTTATTATTATATATATATATAATATAATATATATATATACATAATTAAACTATCTCTAATATCAGACAATGTAAATGTACAACCGTCCGATAGTTACCTCAAGTCTTTTATATTACGTTATCATAAAGAAACTTTGCCTAAAATAGGAGACGGAAAGATGGTAACAAAAACCCTAGAAGAAGCCAAAGCGAATTTTGAAGCATCAATCGGCTACATACCAGAACGGTACAAATCAGGCGTTTCAAAGGCTGACTGGCATACCCCAGCAAAGAGTGACGCAGCAGAGAAGAACTTCGCTGACGGAGTAGGCAAAGCTATATCGCAAAAGACACGACAGAAAGCGATAGCTGCTATGACCAATGAAGATTGGAAGAATGGAGCTATCAACAAAGGAGCACCAATCATCGGCGAAAGAATTAGAGCATCACTTAATGAGTGGGCAGCTAATTTCGGGCCAATGTATGGTCAAGTACAAAGCAGAGTTGCGACACTACCGCCAAAAACACTTGATTTCAGAGCGAACATCAACAACCGCTTAGTGCCTGTTGTTGAGACTTGGAAGAAGGCAGCTGGCAAGACTTAGTCTTGCTAACAAGGAGCTTTGACAATGCACTTTAAAGAACAACGATATGAAAAAGCGAAAGCGTCAACCTTCGCTGCTACACATACCGTTGAAATGCCAGACTCAGGAATCATAGACAGCATGAGCTTGTACTTCCGAGCACAAAACAGTTCAGACCCTTCAAGCGCTGCTCCCGGCAACATACACCACAACATCAGCAAAATCGAAATCATAGGCGACAACGACAAAACCCTCTTCAGCATGAGTGGAGAATGTGCTATGGCTAAAGCTTACCGCAAGATGGGAGCTCTCCCACCATTCAAGCAGAACGAGTACGGCTTGAAGAGCCAAGACTTGCTCATACCGATATTCTTCGGCAGAAAATACAAAGATGGCAAGTACGCTCTTGATGTGAGCAAATGGGATAAGGTAGAGCTGAAAGTGACGAACACTTTCCTTACACCGCCATTTGTTGCGGCTAGCTTGAACATGGAAACAAGACTCTGCACAATAGAGGACAGTGTAGAGGCTCACCCGAAGTTTCTGAAGCAGTGGGAATACGAAGCTACAGCACCAAAAGCAGCAGCTGATACCTTATTCATAAAGCTTCCGACAAAAGGAAACATCAGAAGCATGATGGTTCAGCTTGACCCGACAATCTCATCTTCAACCGCAGCTATGACAGCTGACCCACTAGGAGATAGCTACAACTGGAAGCTGTGGTTCAAAGATAGAGCCTTAACAGTGTTCGATCATAGGCCAAGAGACCTCATGCGGGATGAACACAGAAGACTAGGCATTGGACAATCATGCTGCAAACCCCTCCAAAGCACAACTCGCTACACTGATTTTCACTGGGGCGAAGTTGTCTCAGTAGCGATAGGTAGCATTGACGAATCAGGCTCAATCAAAACACCGCCAAACATAGCTGACAGCAGAGACAGATACCAAGTAGTCGCAAACGCTGGAACAAACACTTTCTACAACGCGACAATCCAAGGCGTAGGCTTGTTCCACACATTCGAGATTCCATGGCACGTCAACGATGAAGAAAGCGAGTACCTAAGCTTAGATCAGTACAAGCCAATCGAAATCGAATGGTACACATATAACATCTACCACACACACAGGCTCATCCTAGAAAAGCCAATCGGACAAGGCCCAAGCGAATTCGCTTAAGCTAACATTTCCTTTCCCCTCTTTTTTTCTCTTAAAATAGGCTAAGAATGGAGGCGAATAAACAATGACTGAAATAAAAGTGCATCAGTTTGAAAAAGACTTACCCTTCGCAACAGGACAGGACAACCACATAAATGGCCAAAGAGTCAAGACAGGACAAGTGCTGAAGATAACTCATATCGCAGGCGGATTCGATGAGCTAGCAACAACAGAATATGTTGTTCTAGGCTACTATAATGGACACGCTTTTGTGCCACTCAAAAAAGCAGCACCAACAGTAACAGGCGACTTGATACATTGGGATGGCGAAATCTGGCTCAGAGAACAGCAGTATGTGTACGCTTATCTTGCTGATGTTGCGAATGGCGAAGTAATGAGACTGAGAGCACTAGGAAAATACGAGTAGGTGCTTCTCAGTGTTCTTCTGCTGGGATATAACTATAACTGCTGATACAAGCGAAGATGACCCCTTCGATGATTGGCTACCCTTACCGAAGGGTATAATAACAGAAGTTACTATCAAGTTCCCAGCAGGATGCCATGGCATGGTTAAAGTCCGCCTTTTTAAAGAATCATTGCAACTAATACCTCTGACAGAGGATGAATGGGTAACTGGCGATGATGAAACAGTACGCACAGATACTTACTGTGAATTGCTGGATAAACCATTCAAACTAAAGATATTTGCTTGTAGTCCAGACACATATTATAACCACACCATCACAGTCCGCATAGCAGTTCAACCAGAACACGCAGCTGGAATGTCAAGTTTAACAAGAATGTTCCAGAGCTTCCTAGAGAAGATAGGCTTAACTAATGAAGCTGAGGAGGAGGAAGAAAGTAGTGAGTAAACTACATCCTTTCTGGAGACTCGTACCGCCACCCGAAGGTTGGCAACAGAGATTAGCTGAGCCCTTCAACGCTGAAACTTACTGGACATTCTGGAGCACAGGACATGGCCTTGACACAGAAGCTTATGTGAGTCCGCCGACAGGTGAAAGATTCTACGGCGTAAGCTTAGATAAAGAGTTTGGTTACTGTAATAAATCTGATTGTCAAGCGATAGTGAAAGGTCGAATAGTCACTCAGCTAAGGTTAGCATATGGCTCTAACCCTCAGATTGGCGTAGTAGCCTTCCGCTTTCAAGACTTCAATAATTGGGTTGGCGTAAAGTTTGGCATTGAGTCATGCAACTGGTCGCATATGCTTAACGGTACACTCTATGGTGATTTGCAATTCTTAGATGCTATAGGAGCAAATACTTGGCAAGAGCGAAGATTGACTTTCGATACGGAAAGCGGTAGTTTAGTAGCTCATTGGCAAAAGAAAGTAGCTGGTGTCTGGACTGATATTAGCAGCTACAATTACGGAGTAGGATTCTGGGCTAGCGGTAAGATAATGCTAGGCAAAATTATAGCAGCAACTGGTTGGGTGACATTCGATGATGTTGAAATATGGGAGTGGGGCATATAAGCTGAAGGTGTGAATTATGGCTACAGACTTGCCTGACTATGAAAAGAAAGTAATCATCGTGACGATTCCTGGCGATTACCCTGGCTTAGTTGAGATTGACCATCGCAAGATTCTTGGCGTAGATTTGATGACGCCAAGTGTTGCGGGTTGTTTGCCAGCTAGTATAGAGCATATTGTTCGCATGAATCACATGGAGATACTTGGTGTTGCTCTGAAAACGCCAACGATAGCTCAGAGTGTTCCAATGAGCATAGAAAATCCAGCTATCGCTTATGACTCAGAAAATGATTGGTTCAAAGTTGACGTTGTAAGCAGAGCAGCTAGATTACTAGGTATCATTTACGGTAGTCAAAGCCAACAACTGAAACAGACAGCTACGAACTATAACTTGGCTGTTGAACTCTACGTTGCGGGTTCAGCTATTGACCCAAGAGTTATAACTACGCTTCCAGCTATTACAGGCTCAGTTACAGCTAACGCTGGAACAAACTTGAATACAAGTTTGCTCTCATTAGAGGCTACTCAAGCTGATATTAAAACAGCTCTCCAAATCATAGATAACATGATTAGCGGAAATGAAGCTCAAGTTGACATTGTAGCATCACTTCCAGCTGGTTCAAATGCTATTGGAAAGCTTGCAGCAAATAGTGGAGTTGACATTGGTGATGTTGATGTAACGTCAATGCCTAACGTGACAGTCGCTGATGTTGTGAAAGTAGCTACAAGTAATTATAAAGCTCCGACAGCTTTAGGTATAGGCGGAACAATGACGGTTTGGACTCCAGCTGCTGGAAAAGCTATCAGAGCTAAGAGGATACAGGTAAGTGTTGATGCTGCGACACGAATAGACTTACGCTGGACAACGACAGTGTTTGAAAGTTACTATCTTCCAGCTAACGGAACAATCATAGTAAACCTAATCGGAGCTAATGAACAGCCAGCAATTGACGCAACATTAACTCTCTTGAGTAGTGCTGCAGCAAATGTGACAGCGAAAGCGTCAGGAGATGAAGTGTAACAATGGCTTGCGGTTCATGTGTTCAAAAACTAGCTTTAACGCTTATTGACCATCACAGACACAAGCTAGACTTCATAAGAGCACTTGAATTAGCTGAGAAAGGCGTGGAACGACATGAGAAGAACAAGCCAGAACCGCAATCATTAAAGTTTGAAGGCGTAAGAACCGTCACAGAAGAACAGATGCAAAAGTTGAGTTTTGACCCTGACTACTCAACCGCTTGCACTCCTACAGGATATTGTGCTTGCTATAGTTCAACGAAGATATGCACATATCCAGTTGATTGCTTAAGTATAATTGAATGTGACTATTCATGTCCATCTCCGCCAAAAGCTCATAGTCACTTCGTTAGTGAAACTTGCATATCAGATATGAGCTACACTTGCAATTGTGGTGGCGATAAAAAATGTTTAGCAGGAAAAACCTGTACCTGTATTTGCACTGGATTATGCTATTACAGTTGTGACACTGGATACGCTTGGAATCCAGTAACAGAACTATGCGAAGCAATAGCTGGAGTTGCTCCACACATTCTTGGTGATGGCCTAACATGGATTATCACATAATCTTAGTTAAGGGGGTGAAAACAGCATGAACACTGAAAGAACAATAGCTGGAATATTCGTAGGAGCAGGTGCTCTCCTTCTGATATACAGAGGAAATATAGCAGAAGGATGCACTCTGCTTGGAAGCATGGTAGGCTTCTTTATTGGCGAAAAGAACGGTCAAAGAACAGCCAAGAAAGAAGCGTAACTTTCCCTTTTCTTTGTAAGGGATTAAGCAAGGTGATAAAATGAGCAAAAAAGAAACAAACCTAATAGCTAGATTGACAAAAGCGCTGGAGACAGTAGCTGAACTGCTTGATGAGACAGTTACCGCAGGGTATGGAGCAGCCATAGAACTTGCGAATATTGATGCTAGACTCGGCGAACTAAATGAGAGACTCGATGCAATACAGAAAGATGGAATCAGGGTAACAGTTGACTTCGCAAGTTTCCAGAAAGCTCTTGCAGAGCAAACTCCTAAACCAGAAACAGCTAAGGTTCCAGAATTGAAGTTTCCTAAAATGCTTGGGGAGGAAGAATAACAATGCCTGAACCATATTGGGAAGTTATGACTTTCTGGCAAGCTAAAGCTAAAGCTGCGGAAGGTTCAACTTTTCTTGTAACCAACATTGGAGCAGCTGCAAGTGGAATAACCGCTTCTATTTTAACTGCTTTTGCTGGAGTTACATTAGATTCATTGAAACCTGAGCTATCTAACCTGATAGGCAGAAATATAGGACTAGCTGATAATTTCAAAGCTGAAGGAGTAGATATTGTTGATACTGTGCTGGAAAGGCAACTTAAAGATGATTATCTATTTCTCATTGACGCTATTAAAGCTGGTATAGGCCAAGGTGTTGGTTCGATACACGCTTCGTTGTATGAGACTATAACTGGAACAAACGCTTTGCTACAAGGCTATAATGGCTCGATAAGCAGGATAGGACTTGAACCCTACATCAACAGATGGGCGAATCGCAGATTCACGCCGAACATTCCTAATGACGAGAGCACATGGTTCTTGAGCAGACTTGGAGCTTTCAGTGGCGAACAATTCGCTGAGTATGAAGCTGAGAACGGCTGGGGAACAGAATGGCTAACCAAGTTAGAGTTGATGTTCCTGAAGCAGCCTCCTATTCCAGCTTTGCTTGATATGAAGCGCAGAGGTATGCTCTCTGACGCTGATTTATCTTGGGCTCTGAAATATTACCGTTTCAGCGATGATATGGTAAGTCGCACTATGGCTTTAAGCGTTCAGTATCCTGAACCATATCGTGCTGCTGAAATGCACAGCAAGGGATTGACGACATGGGAGGAATACTACGCTGTAACCCGCATCTACGGATTACCTGACAATTGGGCTTTTAACTGGTTTGAAGCTCAGAAACGCTACCCTGACTTCGGTACAGCTATGGCGTTGCTTAGACGTGGAGACATAACTGCTGATACATTCCAATACTTTATGCTAAGAGAACAGATTGACCCAGCTGAATCAGAAACAATGCTGAAGCTGAAAGATGTTATTCCGCCAATACAAGACCTGATACGCTTCGCTGTGAGAGAAGCTTATGGAGACCATGACCCTGAAAAGCAGTATCCAGCGATGGTTGAATGGGCTTCTAAGATGGGATTAACTGCTCAAGCATCTGAATGGTACTGGTACGCACATTGGGAACGCATACCTGTAAACCTAATGTACGCTAACTATCACAGAGGCTTATGGGATGTCAAAAAGCTGGAACGGATGCTGAAAATCGTTGACGTTCACCCTGATGATAGGCAAGACATTATAAACGTAGCTTACGGCCCGCCAAGCATTAGGGAGATGGGTTACGGTTATGACGTTGGAGCTTATACGCTGGAAGACATTATCAAGTACAGACGCTGGGGCGGATTAAGTCCTGAAGATGCAGATAAAGCAGGAACAGCAATGGTTGCTTATCGGACAGAAGCTGAGAGAAACGCTGTTAGAATGGAGTATATGTACGCTTTCTCTCGCGGTGAATTGACAGAAGATGAACTGCAGTCATATCTGGCTGATATAGGTACAGCTAAGGAAGCTGTTCCACTGTGGATTTTACGAGCTAAACTGTACGCTCAGAGGGTATTAAAGCCTACAACTGACATGGAAGGAAAACTTATCAGTGGAGTAGAAGCTGTATCAGCTTTCAAGTTAGGACTGAGAGATGAAGATTGGTTAAGAGCTACGCTAACTGACCTTAACTGGACAGAGGAAAGAATCGGTGTAACAATCGCTAGAGCTAAGCTTGAGATGGAGAAAACCGCTGAGAAAGACGCTGAAGTGAAGTACCGCAAGATGACCTTAGCGCAACTGCGTGAAATGTTCAACCTAAAGATACTTAGCAAAGAGCAGATGGTCACTGAAATAATACTCATTGGATATAGTGCAGAAGATGCTGACTTATTAGCTGAAATATACACGCAACCAACTGTAGCAGTGGTTAAGCCAAAGGTGTTCACCACAACAGTCGCTGAAAGCTTCTACAACCTAATGATGTACGATGAAGAGGACTTATACGACCACTACTTAGATGAAGGCTGGGATGAACCACAATCTGCTATGCTTACAATGCTGTCTCTTCTAAAGCATGAGTATCCACTGCTGAGGACTCAATATGAGAAAGGCACAATCTCAGGCGAGCAAATGGTTAAGGAACTAATGAAGCTGGAGATGCCAGAGATTAACGCAAGAGCCTTAGTGATGGAAACTTATAGAGAGCTGCAGATAGCTAGAATTAGCCATGAGAAAGACCTCACCAAAGCTGAGATAATCAAAGGCGTTAAGAATGGTGTGATAACAGTGTCTCAAGGAGCAGAGCTATTACAAGGCACAGGATATGACGAGAACGAAGCGTACTACATCTTAGCTATCAATAAAGTAGTTGAAGCTGGAGACCCTGAAGGCTATTGGGATATGCGAAGAGTAGTTGAGTTAGCTAAGAAAGCAAGGGGTGAGAAAAGCATAGAAGTACCTGATGAGCTGATATTTCTTGAAAGAGAAATCAAGAAGACTGAAGCCGAGTTAAAGAAGCAGAAAGAAGCTGGCATGACAGAAGTATTGCTTGGACAGTACACAGTAAAGATAGGCGAGCTAAAACAACGCATGAAACAGCTGCTTATCTCATCTAAGCTATAATCAAATCAGAAAAACTTATATACTAGATAATATTATCTAGTATCGTAGTTGACACTATTTATTATTATATTATTATCAGCAACTAGAATAGTGTGCTTTGAATGAAATCTTTTTGTTCCTTGGCCAAGCAAACCCAATAGGTTTGCTTGTTTCCAGCGGTTTGTGATGGTGCTTTTGTTGGTAGAGTTAGCATGATGTGCCAGTATTCAAACAGCTTAAGTAACCGTTTTAGGGTTATGGCTGTTTCATTCCATTTAAGCCACAGCAGACCATCATCTTTAAGTATTCGCCTAAACTCTTTCTGAGCCTTATAAACGTGAACAATGAGTTGCATCTGATTTTTGTATTTGTCTCCGCCATAATAGCGCGGTATAACTCCATATCCTTTCCATTTCTCAAGGAAGCTCTTGCTATCTGGATAAACATAGAAGCTTCCTTTATCGCCGTACATATGCGGCGGGTCATAGAATATCGTGTCGAAAACTTTATCGAAAAAAGGGGTGTTTGTGTTGTCAGCAAATATTGTCGGTTTTACTTCCAGCCGTTGTTCCACATCAATGTATATTATTTGTTCTAGGCTTTTGGTTTGCCACATTGTCCTGTTTCCAGCTGTAGCATCAAGTATCATGTTTGTCCCTCTGCGTTGGCTGATAGACAAGTAGAGGTTTAGAAGCACATTTTAGGCAGTAGTATTGGTGTGTAGTGAAGCTTCTGTTAGAAGAGTTGGTACGTTCTACTTCTTCGCCAAGTTTAAGTAATCTTTGACAAGCAGCGCATCTTACTTTTGCGTAGATATGTCGCCAGCTAACGTGTATGTGTCGCATCAGGTTTCACCTTATACCTTCGCACAGTATGCCCTTTCTTCTTTTCAACCGTTGTAGTTTCAACTTCTAGCGGGAATAAGGTTTGCTGTTGAGTTTGCCTCATCACATCACAGCCTGGCCAGCACTTTCCGTATCCGCAAGTCATTTTCTTGTTTATTTTGCATCGCATTATTCTTCTGTCTCCTCAGCCATGATTTCTTGTACTCTTTCCCAGCCCCATAAGCCAGGCAGTCCTTGGATTGCGTATCTTGGGTTTGTGCCCCAGTTTTCTCGTACTCCTACGAAGTAGATGCCGTGGTCAGCGAGCGTGTCTGATGTTCCAATCGCACTCCATAAGCCTTCTACTTGTGCGTCTGTTGGTATTCCGATTTGGTCGGTTAGCCAGTCTTTGAATGTTTTTATGTCTAGCTGTTTATCCATTGGCACTTCCATGCGTTCTAGCCAAGCTACTAAGTCTTCTTCTGGCGTTTCAGGGCACATTCAGTTCCACCTTCCCGATTGGCGCATGGTCAGCGATTGTCTCATATTTTGTCCATGAGTCCAAGTCACTGATTCTGCAGTCCTCTTTATATTTGCTTGTTAGGACAGCTTTTAGTTTTGGTTTTCTGCCTTCCTTCGGTGATACTCTCAGTGTCCAATGTTTGCGGTACACTCCGAACCTTATGAAGCTCATGTCAACGCACTCTGTTGCTGTGACTATTCTTATGCTTTCTCTCCATGTGCATCTTGCGAAGCAGTAAGCGATGTAGTGGTCTTGTCCTCCTGTGCTGAGTATGTATATGTTTGGTAGATGGAATCGCTGTTGCACTATTGTTAGTGCATAGCCTACTTCTTCGAGTATTACATCGTCAAAGTCCCACATCAGTATGTGCTTATCGTCTGGTAGGTTGCTGTTTACGCCTATGACGTTTGTTACTGGAGCGAAGGTGAAGGTGAAGCGCCAGTTGAAGATGCTTATTCTGAATATCATTTAACCAGCATCCGTTGTATTTCCTTTAGCGTCTCGTAGATAGCATCTAACAAAGTGATGATTACTGCAAGTTGTTCATCTGTCATGCTACGTCACCTGTATTTCTGCTTGTTTGATGTGCGGTTCTGGTGTTTCATGGATTGGCGCTGTTAGTTGCCTTGGCGTTGCATCCCAGTACTTATCTTCTGGATGATAAACAACTATGCACAATGTATCCGTTAGCGTTTGAGTAGCTGGAACGTATAGCGTGTGGATTATGACTTCTCTAGTCAATGCTTTTCCTTTTGCCCATTCGTTGAAACTGTCGACTGTTCTGAACACATTTCTATCGCAGAATACTTTGCATTTCATTTATTTTGTCGCCTCCTCTTTTGTTTTTATCAGCATGTTTATTCTGCTGACTGTAACTTTGTGTAGGTTTCCTCTCATGCCTGCTTCGATGAGTGTGCGTAAGATGTCTAGGTCTGTGATGCGGTTGATAGCTAATTCAAGTTCTAATTCAGAGCAGAGGTTTATATACTTACGCAGAGATTGTATTGCAGCCATGTGTACTGTTCCTTTTGTTGTAAGAGCTTGTATTGCGTATGTTTCAAGAGCACTCATTATGTTCTGTCCCTCCCCTTTGATGCATCTTTAGCATCACAATACTCAGAGAACTCAGCTAGCCATCTATCAAGCGTCAGATTAAACTGATAAAGCGCATTATCCAGTTTATATGTCAACCAGAATATGAGGCGTTTTACGCAGTTTATATTTTTGCTTCTCACCATTTTTGGTTCACCCCGCATGTTTTCAATATTTTGGTTGTTTGTTCTTGGGGCATAATCCGCTTAGGACTATTGCTTTTTATCCAGACCCAATCTGGACTAGCCATAGCTAAGCGTTCTACTGTCGTTGGGCTTACTTTGTAATCTTCGCAGATTGTTTCTATGCTTGGGTTTCCATGTGAAGCTAATTCTACAAGCAAACAATAGGTGTTGTTATCGAATGTTCGGCCTGACTCGAATTGGAAACTCTGTATGATGTAGCGTTCTAGTTGCATTGGTTTCATCAGCTTGATTAGCAGACGGTAATCTTCTTCTGTTATGGTTCGCCGTTCATCAAGTGAAGCAACAGACCTGAGCAGTCTTGGCAGGTACTCTATAACTCTTCCATATCCCCATTGGCATAGAGCTATAGCTACGAGTTGAAACCACAGCTTTCCTTTGTGTGTTGGTGCTGCTACTTCTTGGATTGGTATGCCGAACTTGATGTTAGGAGTAGGCAATAACTGTTGCGGTTTAGTAGGTCTTATAAGGTGATAGTATCGCAGCACTTTGTCTCTTATGACAGCTATCCAGTCATTGTCTTGCACTATACTCTGCATTAGGACAGGTTGAATGTTGAGACTTGCTGAGCCGTAGAAGTTCGATATTTCCAGCACACAACCCTGCGTTATCTTCTTAACGAAGTGCGTATAGACTAGATTTGCTAGGACTGTTATTGTACTGACTCTTGACCATTCGCTTTTTTCTCCGCCCATATCATCTATAGTTATGTGCCCGTTGAACTGGTTTAGTTCGTCTTGCATATGTTTGAGTCCTGCGAGTGTTAGGCTGGTATATTTATGCGCTGATTCTCCGAGTATCAATGTGAGCACATCTGTAGAGGTGCTCTTCCCACATCCTGCGGTTGATACATTCAGGATACAGATTTTAGCTTTTGAACATATAAGATTCATTGCTACCATTGCTCCCAGCCCTTTATGCGTCCGTTCTACATCGAGGATTAGTTTTCGAAGTTTGTGCAATTTTGTCACCAGCAAGTAGCTTATGGATTTCTAACTGGATTGTGCTTTCATCTTCGTACAGGACTGTTAAGCGAACATATTGCCAGTTTTTAGGTATTATCTTGCCTAAAGCTACTGTGTGTGAGTGTCCATAGGGTGTTACTTTGCGGTCAAAGAAAGGGCGGCGTTTAGCCGCTGTTTGGAATTGTCTTTTACGTTGCAAGTTTTGGGTTCTCCTTTGAGTGTTCTTGTTCTATCTCTTTCCATGCCGACATCAGAGATTCGATAGCATTAACGAAGTCGACTTGTCCTAAGCAATTTGTAGCGGTTTCTGTTGTTCCCTTGAAACGCATTATGATAATTCCTGTAACATCATCGTATTTGTTCATTGGCTTGAATGGCGGTTCATCCATCAAGTCCTGTAGCTTTTTGTTCAGCTGTCGAGCCTTTTGTATTGTTGGACTTTCAGTTTCCATCTTATTGCACAACCTTGATTTGTCGGTTTCCTTGTCGCCAAGCAATGAACTCTATCCGCTTGCCTATCCATGTGTCTGTCTGTGTACCGAGAGCTTGAACGAAGCTTCCGAGTTTCGACTTTTCTGAAGCTACGCTTCTCAGCCACAAGATTGCGATTGCTGTGTTACCTTGCTCGTCTTTGAGTTCGACTCTGCACATTTTGTAAGCTCGTACTTGGGTTGTTTCCATTGTGGCTGCAGCTATTGTGTACACACGACCTTCAATCGGTTCGGGTACTTGCTTGGCTAATTCTACGGGTATTTCAGGCATAATTTCT
>Ga0315280_10008494_pt1 | contig 13421 bp, 11 predicted proteins | sample YL17G06_40_MG_FD_203697 | JGI IMG/M metagenome (GOLD analysis project Ga0315280, IMG submission 203697) | Sediment microbial communities from Yellowstone Lake, YNP, Wyoming, USA - YL17G06_40 | ecosystem: Environmental > Aquatic > Freshwater > Lake > Sediment | place: USA: Wyoming | collected...
CCCGGCATACTTGGTCGGCAAAGCTTTCAAGTTCCTTCTCATGAGAAACTATCACTATTTGTGGGCATTCCAATTCCCTAAGAATATCACGTATTTTGAAGAGCTGTTCTTTGCTGAAGCCGTCGGTGGGTTCATCAAGAATAAGCAGACCAGACTTCATGCTTGCAGAGACTCTGCGAACCAGCATATTTAGGGCAAGCCTGTAAGCTAACGCTACACTAGTTCTTTCGCCTCCGCTTAGATAGATAACATCCTGCTCATAGCCGTCCTGCTCGACTAGCTGCTCTCAGTATTTGAGGAATAAGACAAACGTGGAGTCTGGGCATTATCAGTTCAGCGAACCGATGTGCTAGCTAGTTCAGCAGGAAATCAGCTAGACTTCTTCTATTCTTTTACTTCTGTCTGCTTGTATCTCAGTAGTCTGTTGAGTAGCCATCGGTATCCAAACAAGTCCGCTATGGCCCCTGCTGCTGCCGCCAGTATCATAGAGCTTATCAAAGCTGGCCAATGCTCTACTGAATGTATCCTTATGAAGAATTCATATAAGCCAAATGATAAGCCAAGGAAAACAATCCCGCCCATTACGTGACCAAGCCTGGTAAGCATAGTTCTCTGTCTTTCGAACCTCTGTCTCCATGTACCCACTTCTCCCCGCAACCTTTCTGTCTCTGTTTTCAGAGTCCTTATGTCGGATTTCATCCAAGCCATTTCTCTGTTTTGCGACTTAATCTCTGCAATGACTGACCTAACCATTTTCTCCTTTTCTTCTTCTGGAATTGGCTCTTCTGTTTGCTTGGACTTTTCGTAAATATCTTTAATGTACCTGTTCCCCATAATTCTTGAAATATCCTTTGGAGTCAAATCCTCGTCATCCATCCATTTCCCTTGATAAGCTGCAAAAATCTCCTCGTCGATAGCTCCCGAAAGAATAGGAAGCCTCGATGCGAACAACCCCACATAGGCATCTCGTGCGTCTCTTGTGTGTTTTGGCGAAAGCATTGGGGAAATTAGCTGTACCCAACTGCTAATGAAAATACTCGAGGGACAGTTCTCATGCTTGCCGAATCTCTTCTCCGCACCTAGCAGAGTCCTGTCATGAGTCAGAAACCAGAAATTCGGTCCAAGAACGTCTCCTTCATCCTTTTCTCTCAGTTTTTGAATGAGCAATATATGAAAAGCGTCGTGTTCACCGACTCTAGAAGACTTTTGCAGGTAAGACTTCTCTCCCTCGTCAATGACGATTTCCTTGAGTGAGGGCATTTCCGGGGCTTCATGGATTTCTTTGTATTCGTTGTTGTCAAAGACGGTGGAATATCTGTTTTTCAAGACAGTCTCCAATTCCTCAAGCCTGTCCGCGTATCTATCGAAAGCAAGATTAGGGTTATCTGCTTTCTTTCTAAGAAAATCTTTCAGGAATCCATCTTCTACTGAATCGGATACCTTCTCGAATCTCTCGATTTGGACTTTCACATCTTTGCCGAAAGCCACTTTTCTGCTTCCAAGTAGTTCGACAAACTCCTCCTTTGTCCTCTCAGACAAAACAGTTGTGATTCCCAGAGAGGCAGTCAGCTTCAAAGCATAATCGACTGCCTTGTGTCTTGGCTTGGTACCAGTAAGCGCGTGGAATATTACGTTTGTATCAAGGTATACCTTCTTTCGTCTAAGGCTTTCTGTTGTGAGTAGCTGGCATTGGGGGTCTAGATGCAGGATTTGAATGAAAAAATAGCTTTGAGCCAACGAGAATAGAAAGTCACTCAAAGCCTCGGTAGGATTTGAAATGAATTCAGTGAAGGCTTCTCTTTCGATTTGTCTAGTTGTTTCGTTTTCGACTGTTTTCAACACATCATTAAGAACATCAATGACGTTCACGTGCTTGAAACTGTCTAGGTCCTTTCCATGAGAACTCAGCAAGGCAAAACAGCATTCCTTCCCAAGCTCACTTAGGGCCAAGGCCAGAAAATTGCGGAACGTCACAAAAACAATCGCTTCATCACTAATATCTAGAAGGAGTCCTTTCTCTTTCATTTTTCTGGTCAAATCGACCTTGACTTGAGCAACGGTCTTCGAATACTGCTCCGTCATTAGTTCAATTCTTGTTCTCTCATCTTGCGCGAGAAAATATAAGTCCCCTTCTTTTCCTCTAACTTTCTTTACCGCGCCCTTTTCCTTTAGATGCTGCAGTGTCGGTTCTATCAGACCCTGAGACAGACCTTTGACTTCCAAGTCCTTCTCGATAGACGCTATGATTGCTTCCGTTCTGATTCCTTTGCTCTGCTTATCCTCATTGAGAGCAATCATAACCAGATACTCGTAAAGCTCTGAACGAAAATCCTCAGATGTCCTATTCAGAACAAATGTCGAAACTCTCTCCAACAAACTGAGGTCTGTTGGAATCTTGCCAATAGACAAGGTTTGTCCCCGAAGAATACGTGGGCGCTTGCTCTTAAGATTTGTCAGTTTTCAGGCGTTGGGTGCATGTCTTTGTCTTGTTGTTGGGGTAAAGTTTTATCCCAAATACAGGGGCAGGAATCGACCCCAACCTTGGCCATTTTGAAACCTAGGACGCATTGGATTCGATGACCACCTTCCTGTCTGGCAAGTGGGCGACGTATCGCCATCCTTTAGAAAGGTAGCTTTCAGCTTCATCGATACCTACCACCTTCTGTTTCGCCAAGTTTTCAGTCGGAGTACTCAGGAGCTTCTTCCTCACGATCTCCTGAAGCTCCTCATCGCCAAGCGAGGCCAGGTCCATTTTGTCGACTTCATCCTGCGTGAAGCCTGCGACTAGAAGAAGTTGCTTCCTGAAAACTTGGGTTAGCTTCTCCTCGCCTGTTTCCGAGACTTTCGTCGTCTGCAAGTATTCTTGGCTTCTTCTGTAAGCTTCTCGCATGTCCTCAATGACTTCTTCAGGGAGTCTGCACTTGTTTGTTGTGTAACGGTTCTCCATGTCGCCTGTGTGTCCCATCCAAAACTGCCTGTAATCTCTCAGAACCAGACCCTTTGACTCTGCCAGCATAAGTTGCGTGTCAAAGTAGGATCGCAACACGTACGGTCGCCATGCGAAGCCTGCTGCCCTTACCGCTTCTCGGATCGAGTCTCCTACGTTAGTAGCCCTTATGAAGGGCTTCATTCTGAGTTTTGGAGTTATTAGAGGCGATTTCGGAGTTAGTTCTTCGCCATCCTTCATCCGCTCGTCCAGATAGTCTTTGAGATATTCGCAGCCTTCTTCGCTCAGAAAAGTGAAATACTGGTGTCCAGCCTTGCTCAGTTCCATCGCACGATTACCATTGCAGGCGTCTGTTTGAAGGAAACAGAGTCAGTTCCAATCTCAAGTTGCGCCAAATCGGCAACTGTCAATCCGTCTTTGCCGTCATAGTTGCCCAAGACCTCAATCCGCAACCCGGAATGTGCAACGAGGACACATGCGGCTCTTGCCTTCTTGTCGCCTGAAAGAAAGATTCGCCTCAGTTCCTCTTTCGTTGGTACTCTCTCGTCTTTGAGTGAAGGAGTTTCTCTGGCACCCTTGATTTTGATTTTTCTTTTGACTTCTTTTCCGTTATGTGAAAGCCACGATTTGACGACTTTGACTGTGGATTCTATGTAGCTGCCTGCGTGTCCTGCCTTCTCCATTGTTGAGACGCAGTCAAGCAATAGATTAAACAGTTCCCCGTCGCTCATAGAGGCTAGTTCTTTTGGGCGGACGTTGAAGGCCTGGCAGAATACTCGGAGTCTGCGCAGATACACGTCTGCAGTGGATCGGGAACCTCTGGAAACGTTTTCGTACCAGCGCTTGACGTCCGTGTCTTCGTTGAGGAAGAGGCGTTTGCGCTTTGTGGAAGGGATCATAGGCGAATGTTTCGGCGTCTCGCTATATAAGAATTTTCTGACTTGAACCCTAATGGGAGTGGACTGGGCGGGATTTGAACCCGCGGCTTCCGCCTTGCGAAGGCGGCGATCATACCAGACTGATCTACCAGCCCTTTGGGTCTGTGGCGTGTCAGAAATAGGTGGAGGGGTTAATTTAGAGTTTCTGATCAGCTACGCGATGGTCACGTAGACCTTCTTGTCGTCCAGTTGGACCTCATGCCACTGAGCTTCCGCTGTCGCCTTCTCACGCGTTGGGCATAGTTGGACCTTCTTTGCGCGCACGAGATCCTGCATTTCCGCCACATAGGGCTGCAGTAACCTTCTGTTTTCTTCGTCGAGTTCTGCGATGTGCACGGCTTCAAGCACGTCCGTGGGCACGTAGCCTAGCTCCTTCCGCAAAGCCTGAACCCGACGCGCCAAATCCCGCATCAAACCTTCGCCGAGCAGCTTCTCGTCACGGTGCCCGTCCACGTAGACCTGCACTTCGCCTTCAACTGCTGAAACCCAGCCCTCACCCGAAACGTGCTCTGGAGCCTTCTGAGCGTACTCCACCGTCTTCACGTTGGCCAGCTCCAGAAACAGGTCCTCAACCCGCCTCAAAGCACCGCACACGCTCTCAGGTGCCACGACGACCATCCTACTTAATGGCCATCGACGCTTCAGCTTGGCACTCTGCCTAGCCGCGTAGCTCAGCGACGTAACCTGAAACAGCGTCTTGAAATCTTCCTCCACGTCCTTGTTCCTGAGCTTGTCGTTAGGCGTGGGCCAGTTTTCAAAGTTCACCGACTCAGGCAAGCCATTGTCAAGTTCTCGGTAGACCTTCTGGTAAAGCGTCTCGCTCAAGTGTGGGGTGGCGGGGTTAAACAGCAGCGTAACCGCCTTCAGCACGGTCCAAAGCGTGGCATAAACCGCCAATCGCCTGTTCCGCGTTTGCTCGTCGTCCGTCCACAGTTCCTTCCGCACCGTAGGCACGTAGAGCCGACTGAGCACTTCTATGACGAAGTCTTCAAGCTCCGCCAAGGCGAAGTTGAACTCGCACGTCTCCAGCTTGTTCGTATAGCTCTCTATCGTGTTCTGCAGCTTCGAAAGCAGCCACAGATCCGCCGACTTCAACAGCTTCCCACGCGTCGCCCAGTCCAGCGTGTTTTTCGCTGGGTCAAACCCGTCGTACTCTGAGTTCTGCACGAAGAATCTGCTCAAATGATACAGCGTACTCAACACCTGATACGGTCTGCGCGCCAAGTCCAGTGGGTCAAAGTCATTCGTGTCTATGGGCGAGCACTTGCGCAGCAGGTAGAATCTGACCACGTCTGCCGAGTATTTCTGCAGGGTTTTGTTGATCTCTATGATGTTGCCGAGGCTCTTGCTCATTTTTCGACCTTTCGCGTCTTGCGTAAGTCCTTGGAACAGGAAAGCCTTGTACGGTGGCTCAGCCTTGCCCGTGAATATGACGTGCTCCAGCAGGAGCGTGTTCGCCCAGCCTCGCGTCTGGTCCATGGCCTCAGTCAAATAATCCACAGGCACAAACCGCCCGTACTCCTCGTCCGAAAACCGCGCAAACGGAGCCGCACCGCTATTGTGCCACGTGTCCAGCACGAAGTCCTCACGCCGCATCGTGCCGCCGCACTTGTTGCACTTGAACGTCACGCGGTCTACCCAGGGTTTGTGAAGCTCAAAGTCCGCTTCAGGCTTCTCCAACGCTTTTTCAAGAAGCTCTTTCTTGCTGGCAACCAGCGTTTTTTCGCCACATTTCTCGCATTTCCACACGGGCAACGGCGTACCCCAAACGCGCTCTCGGGATATGCACCACGGCTTGCCCTCCCTCAGGAAAGCCAAAAACCTGTTCTTCGGGCTGTCAAAGAAGAACTGCACTTTCTCTGCTGCTTCGAGTATGCGCTTGCTTATTCTGTCGGTTCTGAGGAAGTACTCTTTTCGTGCAAGCCACACTAGCTTGTGGTGGGAACGCCAGCACGTCGGATACTCGTGCTTCACCGTCTTCACCGAAACCAGCAACCCGCGCTTGCGCAGCTCTTCAACCACCGTCTTGTCCGCGTCACGCGCAAACGCGCCACTAAAAGCGCCAGCGTCAGCCGTGAACTTGACCTCATCGTCAAACGGAGCGAATATTGGCACGCCACGCTTCTGCGCGGCGAAAAAGTCCTCTTCACCATTTCCCGGCGACTGATGCACCACGCCCGTGGCAGTGTTCACGTCCACGAAATCCTCCGTAACCACTTTGTGCACAAGCGGATGCTTGCCCTCAAGCTCAGCTAGCTTTGGAACTAGATCCTTGAACGGATACTCGTAAGCAGTGCCTTCAAGGCTCTTTCCCGTGACGGTTTCGAGCACTTCGTATTTCTCTATGCCCAGCTCCTGCATGACTGGTTCGACGCGTGGCTTAACCATGATCCACTTCTCGTCGCCCACCTTCACCTTCGCGTACTCGGCTTCTGGATGCACTGCCAGCATCGTGTCCGTTACGAGCGTGAAGGGCATCGTGGTCCAGACTAGGAAGTATGTGTCTTTGCTGCCTGCAAGCTTAAACTTGAAGTGGAGCGATGGGTCGTCCACCATTTTGTAGCTGTCCTCGTAGCCTACTTCGGCGCTGCTGAGGCTTGTTTGGCAGCCGGGGCAGTACGCTACCACGTAGTGGCCTTCTTCCAGCAGGCCCTGATCCCACGCGCGCTTCAGTATTTGCCACTCACGTTCTATGTAGTCGTCCTTGTAGGTCCAGTAAGCCTTGTCTTGGTTAATAGACACACCCAGCTTCAGGTCAGCCTCAACCCACTCTTTATGATACTTCATGATGGCCTTCTTGCATTCCTGTATGAAACGTTCCATGCCCACGTTTTCGAGAAGTTCCCGCTTGTTCTTGACGCCCAGAAGCTTCTCAACCTCAAGCTCCACCGGCAGCCCTTGGCAGTCCCATCCGGCCCAGAAAGGCACGTAGAAGCCCTGCATGGTCTTCCAGCGATACCGCAAATCCTTCATCGTCCGACCACGATAGTGGCCTATGTGCGGTATACCATTCAACGTCGGAGGTCCTTCAACGTAGCCCAAAACGCCCTTGTTGCTCTTTAGCCTCAACTCTTCGAGTTGTTTTAGAACGTGGTTTTGCTCCCAGAATCGACGAGTTTCGGCTTCAAGTTCAAGCGGGCTATAGTTCGGGCTAAGCTGGTGTTCAGAATTAGCTTTGAATTTGGCGGTCACCTTGCATCACATTACACCCGCGAATAGACAACAATCACCATGGCGACATATAACCTTTTTGAACCATTGATCAAGACAACGACAATTGGCTCCAGATTCCTTGGGAAAAGAAAGAATAAAAGACAAGGCGACGATGATGTCGTGAGAAAGCTATGACCTATAGGATAAGGCAGGTCTCGTCCTCCGACCGAAATGACGTACTGGATATCTGCAAAAACAATTGGGACGGACACGACTATCTGCCCTCAGTCATCGACAAATGGCTAACCGACCCGAAACGCCATGTCTGTGGCGTGGAAACTGATGGCAAACTCGTAGCCATCGCATGCATATCGTTGATCGAAGCCGGCAAGACAGGCTGGATGGAAGGGCTGAGAGTCCACGTGGATTACAGAAAAAGAGGATACGCCGAAGCCCTCACAGAACACGTAATAGAAAAAGGACGCGAACTGCACGCCCAGCGTCTCAGATACGCAACCTCAACAGAAAACGCGATCTCACTCAGAATGGGCGACAAAAACGGATTCAGAAAAATCGTGGAAATGGCAGTGCTGTGGCTAGAGAACACCAAGAAAGCGCAAACAGACGGAACTCGTTTTCAGATATCTCCATCTGAGCCCAAAGAAATCCATGAACTGCTACGCAAAAACCCCCACTTGATCCCAGAAGGCATACTGGTCTACGATTGGAGAGCGCTAGACTACAATTCGGCCAATCTCAAGAGCCTTGAGGCATTCAGGTTCTTCAAGGAATTGAAAAACGGAGAAATCCACTCGCTATCTTTTGGATATCAAAGGGCAGATTCGTCACGGTGGAAACTGACAATCTACGCAACAGACCAAATCAGTTTCTCCTCACAACTCCACCACAACGTGAACGTGGCTCTCGAAAACGGCTTCCAATCCGTCACCTGCACATATCAGGTGGAGCATGAGAAAGACCTCCAACCTACAAACCTGTCAGAAAACCACTGGCAAACTCACCTAGCGCTCCTTGAGAAAAAACTACAATAATCCTCAAACAAAACGGTCAATCACGCTGCAGTCTCTTATGACCCATCGTCAACTGAGATCAAGCCAGCTGACTTTATCCCTTCTCAACGTCCTTAGGATAAAAAGGTGTGGGAGCTGTCAGCGCTCGTTATGGCGTCTATGTTTCCTTTGGTTGCTTCCAGTCTTCCACAAACAGCTTCGGGTTCTTTCCGGTTTCGAAGGTCACTTTGACGAACACGCAGTCGCTTCCGCCTCGCTTTGATCGGTGGTATTCTTTGAATGGAAACATCGAGTCTTCAGCCAGGTTTTTAGGCAAGTAGATTAGGAATTTGCCGTCTTTGCGTCTGAACAGTCTGCCTTTCCCTTCACGTACCATTATGTCTACCCTCAAATCAAGAAAGAGCCCATCAAATATAAAACCTTCGCAGCCACCATAGGACTTTTTGCCGATAACAATGTAGATACACCTACCTAATGACAAAAACGATCTTAGGTGTCTCAAGTTTCAGTGACGTTGGTTGACCGTCCACATTCAAAGGAGGGGAACCCACGCATGCCTTCAGGAAATAGCAGCCTTCACCAAGTGACCTGTGGTCAGGGTAGCCCGTTGTCTGATCCCACTTGCAGGTGTTGACGATTGATTCGCCAGCTCTCAGAGTAGACGCGAAATCCCACCAGAGCATGGAGCGACCAGCATTCCAATCGAAGACGGTTCGGTTCTGTGCATCAATAACGACAAGGTTAAAAATATCGGTGTCAGGATTGTAGACACAGTACGGGCCAGTCAACAGCACCGTTTTCTCGGTTGTGTTCCTCAAGGCTATTCTAATTGTCGTGTTCTTTCCCTTGTGAAGCACAGTTGTGTTCATTTCTACACTAAGCTCCAAGCCTGAACAGGTGGCTGAAGCCCTCGCTACGCTTAACGGCGGCTGCAAGTGGTTGGAATCAAAGCGAGACGCTGCAGCCAGCAAAACAGCGATCAGAGCGACCATGATGCCAGACCTGATCACTTGGCGAAATAGTTCTTTTCGTTGGAGAAGAGACATGAGGCCTCAAGAAACCTCAGGTTCTAGGAAGCATTTAAGTCTTTGGAACATCAGTCAACTTGCTTAGCAAGTCAAATTCTTGACTTGCTTCCGTCGAAATCAAGCTTGAACTTGCCAAACTCCTCTTCAACCTGATGCAGTTGCTTGTCAGTGAACACGGGTCCGTCTCGGCACACGCGATATCTTCCTATCATGCAACTTCCACAGAGACCGATGGCGCAGCGCATCAGCCTCTCAAGACTCGCCTCCATCTCTAGGCCATTCCACCGGGCAAGCTCATGCACCTTCAGAATCATCTCTTCGGGTCCACAGGCATAAATCATGTTCGGTTTTTCGCTTTCGATCAGTTTTTTCACCGGCTCAGTGCAAAGGCCGGTCATGCCGCAGCTGCCATCCTCTGTCGTGGCCACGACGCTTCTCTTGCCGCACATTTTTTCAATCTCATGCATGAAAAGAAGTTCATCTTCGGTCTTCGCACCCATAACAAACACTGGCTTGACGTTTTGGGCGACGAGTTCTCTTGTCAGTAACAACAGTGGCGCCAGTCCTGTTCCTCCGCCGACCAGCAACGTTTTGCCTTTTGCTATCGTGAAGCTGTTACCAAAAGGTCCACGGACACCTATGATTTCTCCTCTTCCCAGAGCGTGCAAGGCTCGCGTGGCCTCCCCAACATCCCTAACCGCCACAGAAACCTTGCTTTTCCCATCTGCTCCAAGTATGCTCAGCGGGATTTCATCCACGCCCGGAATCCATAACATCAGAAACTGGCCAGGTCTAGCCTTCGCACAATACTTGTCTAGGAAAGTGAAGGTTTTCACTGTTGGGCTTTCGGTTCTCACACTTTCAAGCCGCGGCGTTCTGAGCTGGTTAGCGGCGATGCGATAGCCCGACAATGTCTTTCACGCTCCTGTAACCTTTTCTCTTCAGATAAGTGTCTACGCCTTTGGCTACTTGCCTGAACACGCTGGGTCCCTCGGTGGCTACTGCGGTGCCTATCTGCACGGCCGATGCGCCTGCAAGAATGAACTCAACTGCGTCACGCCAGTTCTCCACTCCTCCACAGCCGACGACAGGCACTTTCACATGCTCATACACATCGTAAACGTGCCTTACAGCGATAGGCTTTATCGCCTTGCCCGAAAGCCCACCTACCCTGTTGGCCAGAACAGGTAAAGCAGTTTCAACATCTATTGCCATCGCCTTGACAGTATTCATAACCGTCAGGCCATCAGCACCAGCACGCACCGCGACTTCCGCGATCTCTGCCACACTCGTGACGTTTGGAGACAGCTTGACAAAAACAGGCTTGTCCACGCAAGTCCTGACCTTCCTGACGACTTCCGCAAGGACTACAGAATTCTGCCCTATCTCCGAACCAGTTTCCTTCACATGAGGGCACGACACGTTAAGCTCCACTGCGTCAGCATCTGCGGTGGCTGCCTTGCTGGCCACCGTAGCATATTCTTCTGCTGAAAAGCCATACAAACTGACAATCAGAGGCACGTTCAGGGTCGTCTTGGCCTCGCGAATCTCTGTTTCGAACTCGTTAATACCCGGGTTGGGGAGACCCATTGCGTTGACTAATCCGCAGTCGGTCTGTACGACCGTCGGGTTCGGGTAGCCCTTGCGTGGTTTGAGCCCCACTGACTTGGTGACAACTGCGCCTGCTCCGCCTTTCGCGACGGTCTCTAGAGTTTCAGCCGTGTAGCCCAAGATCCCTGAGGCCAGCATTGTTGGATTGGCCAAACTCAGGCCGGCCAGATCAACTCGCAGACGATCTCCAGTCAAGCCTTTCCACCGTTACTCTTCATTTATCGTGTGGCTTACCAAGATAAAGCTTAACCATTTTCGATTCAATTCCGGCTCATATGCCGAGCAAGACATATTCCACCTGCTGAAATTCATCCCAAATGACACGCCGCCAGTTTCTGCTATAGCTGTCGATAGTCTGGCGGTGGATTCCGTGGAACAGCTCGGTGTCGGTGTGTGGGTTAGGTCGATGCAGGTCTGCCTAGCAATATCGACACTCTCCGCTGCCGCAACCATGTGGATGCGAATATTGCGCAGGTAATAGGCGTCCCTACTGTTGTGCGGGCTTCTCGGTAGCGACAGGTGTTGCCGATTTCTTCATGAATGACCATACAGCAAGCACAATGCCAATCAGGCCAATAACGCCGACCAAGCCCCAGAAGTAGTTCTTGTTGTCTTGGGCACCATAAAGGTTGTAGTCAGTGAAGTGTTGCACGCCACCTAGTATCAAGGCGACGATGATCAGCAATATGCCGCAGTAAAGCAGTATCTTATTATCCAAATCTGTTCCTCGCCTCCTTTGTTCTGATCACAAATAGAGCGCTAGATTGAGTTGCATACTATTTAACATCTTCTGCCACCACATGCACGTATTGAAAGCCAGCAAGATCAGCGGCTTAATCTAGCGATTGCGATATCTTATTAAACGTAGAGCCGAGGATTAGCTAAGGCAGGGAAAATCATGAAGGCCACGATAATTGAGTGCTCATTCGGCTTCCTAGCCTTTGACGAAGACAATAAACTGCTTCAGAAGGTTCTCTTTCCAAGAAAGCCCCAAGCGACCGCTAAGGCGATATTGAAAACTGAGGCAGGAAAAACTCCTGATGAGGCTTTCGAACTGGTTGAGATTCTGCAGAAAATGGACTACAACGCTTTCGTCTTCGAAAGAAATGACTTGGCCTCGCAAGTCAAGGAGAGATACGGCATAGAGACTGAAGTTGCGTCTCGCTCGGAGGCAGGTGAACTTGTGCGCTCAGACGTGGAACGCTTTGCTGTTGAGACGGCCTTCGTGAAAGATCATGACGAATTCAGGATTTGGATGCATAACGTCACGATGGAAGTCGCCAAGCTACGCGTGAAGGGCGCAATTGAGAAACGAGATCTTCTCGTGGCTCAGGCCATACTGGCGCTTGATGACTTGGACAGAGGAATAAACGTGTTCATGAGCCACGCTCGCGAATGGTACGGCATACACTTCCCAGAGTTAGACCGACTTATGGACAAACACGAAACCTACGCAAGACTCGTGATCAAGCTTGGCCACCGGGAAAACTTTACAGCGGAAAACCTTGAAAAAGAGGACGTCCCTAAACAGAAGGCCGAGGCCGTGGTAAAGACCGCAAATGCTTCCATGGGCGCAGACTTGGCTGACTTGGACCTTGCACAGATACAGGCCCTCTGCCAGAACGTGGCCAGCCTCTACCAGCTAAGACAGACTCTCGAAACTTATCTGGACAAGACCATGGAGGAAGTGGCTCCTAACATGAAGTTCCTCGTTGGCTCTCTTCTCGGAGCGAGACTGATCGCAATCGCAGGCGGCCTGTCAAACCTATCCAGAAAGCCCGCCAGCACTGTTCAAATCCTCGGCGCGGAAAAAGCTCTGTTCCGCTCGCTGAAAACAGGAACTAGACCACCCAAGCACGGCATTATCTTCCAACACACACTCTTGCACGACGCCAAAAGGTGGCAAAGAGGGAAGATCTCCAGAGCCTTAGCAGGCAAACTCGCCATTGCTGCGCGTACAGACGCGTTCGGTGGCAGAGACATCGGCTCACAACTCAAGGCTAGTCTGGACAAGAGAATAGCCGAGATTCAGGAGAAATACCGCGAGCCTCCACCTATGCCTGAAAGAAAACCCAGACCAGAACACAGAAGGCGTTTCGAAGACCGCAGGAGAAAGTACAAACGTGAACGCTAGGGTCAAACCGCACCCTCAGTTCGAAGGCATATTTCAGGTCACACTTGAAGATGGCTCACAACGCTTGGCCACGAAGAATCTTGCGCCCGGCAGAAATGTATATGGAGAGAGACTCGTCCGATATGAAGGAGCGGAGTATCGTGTCTGGGATGCCTTCAGAAGCAAACTTGCCGCCTCAATACTGAAGGGCCTGAAGAACGTTCCGATCAGGCCTGACCACCGTGTTCTATATCTTGGAGCAGCCTCGGGCACAACTCCGAGCCACGTGTCCGACATTGTTGGCGAAAAAGGCCACATCTACTGCGTTGAATTTGCCTCAAGATCCCTTAGAGAGCTTGTCGACAACGTGTGTGCCTTCAGGCTTAACATGCTTCCCATACTTGAAGACGCCCGCTTTCCAGACAGGTATGCAATGTTCGTCAATGGCAAAGTTGACGACGTCTACTGCGACATTGCACAGGTCGAGCAGGCCAAGATCCTTGCCACCAATGCCGAACTGTTTCTCAAAAAGTCAGGATGGGTCATGTTCGCGGTCAAAGCTCAAAGCATTGACGTAACGAAAGAGCCTTCGGAAATCTA
>Ga0315280_10008496_pt1 | contig 13420 bp, 1 predicted proteins | sample YL17G06_40_MG_FD_203697 | JGI IMG/M metagenome (GOLD analysis project Ga0315280, IMG submission 203697) | Sediment microbial communities from Yellowstone Lake, YNP, Wyoming, USA - YL17G06_40 | ecosystem: Environmental > Aquatic > Freshwater > Lake > Sediment | place: USA: Wyoming | collected...
CCCCAGACGCATCCGCGGCAACGCGCGGGCGAGGAAAGTCTTCAGTCTCATCGCCGGATCCACCCAGGTAGGTGGAGTAGACGAGCACCGGGTCAACGACCAGTGGCTGACTCGGGTCGTATGCGCCGACCTCGAAGGCAATTTCGGATTTCGGATTGCGGATTGCGGATTGCGAACCGGGGCCGTTAAGGACGAAGCGGCCGGGGATGTCGCGGCGTTGGCCGCCGATGGTCTGGTAGACGATGGGTTTGTGCTGGCGGACTTCCCCGCCGGCCACGTGCAGCACCAGGTCGCCCTGATCGTCGATCTCGACGTGCTCCGCGCCTTCCACCTCGAACTTGATCTGCTGCGGATCAGCGCCCGGCGCAACAACGAAATCGTATTCAAGCTGCCGCTGGTTGCCGTAATGCACCAGATTGATGCCGGGATAAACGTCGCGGTATTCGACCTTCGCGTAGGTGGGCACGTTGGTGCGCCACTTCGTTGGGTCGTTGCCGATGAAGTAGTTGCTCTTGCCGGGTAGTTCCTCCAGGCCGCGCACCTCGGGCTTCGGGTTCGCGTTGATGAGCTTGAGGCGGAGATTTACCGCAGAGGACGCAGGAGAGTGCGGAGTGCGGAGTGCGGAATGCGGAGTTCCAAGCAATTGCGGATTTCGGATTGCGGATTGCGGATTTCGAGCACTCTTGCCATTCCGCAATTGCAGAACCGCCTCGGTCCCAGTGAGGAACAAGGTGTAGCCGCTGCCGCGGGAGACGAATTTCACCGACTCGTCCGTCTGGCCCTGGTTGGCCTCGAAGGCGAGCGGCAGGCGCGCGTAATTCACTTCAATTGCGGATTGCGGATTGCGGATTGCGGAGTTGGCGGACGGCACGAGGCGCCCCGGCCGCGCGGCAAGCATCGCCAGCAGCGCCAGCAGGCAGAGCAGTGCCGTGAACCACCAAGACACTGGGACACGCGGCCCCTGGGAGCGCAGGCGTCTCGCCTGCGCTCCCAGGGCCGTCCCATCCCATGTTGAATCGTGGCTTGGCTGCTTGGTGCCTTGGCCGTTCAAGCCAAACCGAGGATCGCTTCGATTGCCTGACATACGATTCCTCCACTGTGTGCATGACCCAGGGCCCTTGCCGGCGAGACCCACGCCAGGGCGGGGCAGGCGCCGGCGGTGCAACTACATCTGTTCGCGCGGCGCCGGCGGGCTCACCCGCACCTCGCTGCCGTCCGGCGCGTTGGCGCTGATGCCGATGAATTGCAGGCCAGGAGTGCCGGGCGCGAGGCCCGGCACTACGACGTAGCCGAGCAGTAGGCGCTGGCCCGCCGCCACCTGCAAGCCCTCCAGCCAGGCCACCGCCAGCACGCCCGGCACATCGGGATCAACCAGCGTGGGCGGCGGTGCGGTTCCAGGTTCCAGGTTCCAGGTTCCAGGTTCGACTTTTCCGGACTCCAGGCGGAGCGAGAAACTCAGCCCCGCCAGTTCCAGATCCCGACCCGCTTCGAGGTACACGGGAATGCGCACGGCGCCGCCCTCGACCGGCTCTGGGGAACCAAGCTGCAGGCGCGCGGCCGGCTCACCGGAAGGCACTGCCTGTGCCACAAGCTGCGGGCCGGCCCCTGCCGTGCAGGGCTGAATACTGCGCGAGTAGCGCCGCGGCCGCGACGTGTCCACGTTCGTCACCCGCCGCAGCGTGTAAATCAGGTCCACGGTGTTCAGCGTTGCGTTTCCGCCCCGGACGGTTGGCGTATCGGCCGGATGCGAGTCAATGACATCGAAGCGGTCCGAGCAGGCCGGCGGCCGGTAGCCGGGCACGCTGGTCACCGCCCGCAGCGCATAAATCAGATCCAGAATCTCCAGGGTGCTGTCGCCAAACTCGCCCACATCGTCCTTGTCGCTGTCCCCATTCAGGTCGCTACCCAGCGGAAACGCGTCGCCAACCAAGTAGGTGCGCCCCACAACGGAAATCGCAGCATTGGCCCCTGCCAGCAGCGTTACGGTAACGGTCCCACGACTGCCGCTGGCGCCTGTTATGCGGACCGTGTACGTCTGCCCATCTGTCGCCAGACTTGGGATGGGCACCACCACCTCGCCCAGCCGCACCGTGCCTTCCAGTGGCTGCACCAGGCCCATCCAGCCCACGCTGAAGGTGTTCAGCCCTGCGTCCGTCAGTGCCGGTTCGGCCATGGCCGCTTCCTTAACAAACGACAGTTGGCCGCTCAGGGCCGGCGCCGTGCCGTTCGGCTCCACCTTCAAGCCGAACGCCAGGCCATCGACACTCACTCCGCTGTTCATCGTCAGCGTGATGGGAATGCGGGCCTCGCCGCCCGCCGGCCCGGTGGCGCTGACCGGAGTCACCCAACCGGCCGTCACGGCCGCCGACAGCCCGGTCGCAGCAAAGACCACAGGCGAAAGTGAGGCTACAGAAGCCCGCGTCGTGTTCGGCCCTTCCACGGCTCCCAGCGTCCAGCTCACCTGGGCCTGGCCGCTGGTGTTGGTTGTGGCCGACGCTGCGCTCAGCGTGCCGCCACCGCCCGTCACCGAGAAGTTCACGCTGGCGCCAGAGATTGGGTTGGAGTACTCGTCGGCGAGCCTGACCACCAACGGCAGCGGCAGGGTGCTGCCCGCCACCGTCGCCTGGTTATTGCCGGAAACGTATGACAAGGATGCGGGCGGCCCAGGCGCTGCGGTCAAGGTGAACAGCGCCGGCGTGGCCACGCCGGCCACCGAAGCTGTAATGATGACCGTCCCCGCCGCCGTGCTCAGCGTCACCCCGGTTTGCGCCTGGCCGCTACTGGCGCTGACAACGGTGATACTTGTCAGGCTGGCAGCGCCGCTGGTCACGGCAAAGGTCACCGTAACCCCGCCAAGCGCAGTGCCCGCCTGGTCCTTCACCTGCACGACCAGCGGAGTCACCAGCGTCGTGCCCACCTGTCCGCTCTGCCCGTCACCGGAGACCTTGACAACCGAAGCAGGCACCGCTGCAATCGGGAGGGAAACCGCGCTCGATATTCCGCCGCCCGGCGGCGGGTTGAGCACCGTGATCTGCACGGTCCCCGCCGTGGCGATGTCGCTGGCGGGGATCGCGGCCGTCAACCGCGTGCTGTTCACGAAGGTGGTCGTGCGCGCGGCGCCGTTCCACTGCACCACCGCACCGTTCACAAACTTCGATCCGTCTACCGTCAGCGTGAAGCCCGCCCCGCCCACCACGGCGCTGGAGGGCGACAGCCCGCCGATCATCGGCAGCGGATTGGTGATTGTGAACGTGGCGGCAAGAGATGCGCCGCCCCCCGGCGCAGGATTAAACACCGTCACCTGTGCCTCGCCCGCCTCCGCGATATCGCCCGCCGGAATCGAGGCTTGCAGAAGAGAGGTGGTCACGAAGTTGGCTGTGCGGTCCGCCCCATTCCACCGCACCACCGACCCCGGGGGCCCCGGCAGGAAATTGGCGCCATTCACGTTCAGGGTGAAGGCTGCGCCCCCGCTGACAGCCGTCGACGGCGACAGCGCCGTGATCGCCGGCTTAGGGTTGCCGATCGGGAGGTCGATAGCATTGGAGAGACCACCTCCGGGCGAGGGATTGAAGGCCGCGACCTGCGCGGTCCCTACCGTGCCAATGTCCCCGGCCGGAATCGAGACCTCCAACGTCGTACCGCTTTTGAACGTGGTAGCGCGGTCCGAGCCATTCCACCGCACTACAACTCCTTGCACGAACCCGAAACCGGTCACCGTCAGCACGAAACCGGGCCCCCCTGCGATAACGAGGGAAGGCGAAAGCGAGTCCAGAGTTGGGACCGGGTTGACAATGGCGAGGTTGGCACCAGTGGAAGTTCCGCCGCCGGGGCTCGGGTTGAACACCGTTACGGAAACCGGCGCTATGGTGGCGATGTCCGCCCCCGCAATGTCCGCCCGCAGTTGGCTGTCGCTGATAAAGCTGGTCGAGCGGTCCGAGCCGTTCCAGCGCACCACCGCGCCGCTCACGAACTTCGATCCGTTCACCGTCAGCGTGAAGCCCGCTCCGCCCACCATGGTGGTGGCGGGCGACAGCGCGCTGATCGCTGGCAACGGATTGCTGACCGTGAATGTCTGCGCTTCGGAAGTGCCGCCGCCGGGCGCGGCGTTGCTCACTTTGATGTTGTTGGCCCCGGTCGCTGCCGCCGCTCCAATGTCCACCGTCACTGTTGCCGTCGTCGGGTTCACCACTGCGAAACTACCGGGCGGGTTTTGCGTGAAGCCCGACGGCAGGTCGATGTTCGTCACCCCACTGATCAACTTCTTCCCGGTCAGCGTGATGGCAATCCCCGTGTCCAGCCGGTTCCCGGCCGTCACCGAAAGGCTCGTGAGAGTTGGCGCCGGGTTGCTGACCGTGAATGTTTGCGCTCCGGACATGCCGCCGCCGGGCGTGGCGTTGGTCACCGTGATGTTGTTGGCCCGGGTCGCCGCCGTCGCCCCGATGTCCAGCGTCATCGTCGCCGTCGTCGCGTTCACCACCGTGAACAGCCCTGCCGCGTTCACCGTGATTCCCGCCGGCAGGTTCACCGCGGTTGCCCCGCTGATGAACTTCGTCCCCGTCAGCGTTATGGGGATCCCCGTGTCCAGCCGGTTCCCCGCCGTCACTGAGAGACCCGTCAGCGTCGGCGCCGGGTTGCGCACCGTGAATGTCTGCGCTGCGGAAGTGCCTCCGCCCGGCGCGGTGTTAGTCACCGTGATGCTGTTCGCGCCGGTCGCCGCCGTGGCACCAATGTCAACCGTCACCGTCGCCGTAGTCGAGTTCACCACCGTGAACGGGCCCGCCGCATTCACCGTGATCCCCGCCGGCAGGTTGAGACTGGTCACTCCACTGATGAACTTCGTGCCCGTCAGCGTGATGGCGATTCCCGTGTCCAGCCGGTCCCCGGTTGTTACCGACAGGCCGGCCACGGTCGGCGCCGGGTTGCTCACCGTGAATGTCAGTGCCCCGGAAGTGCCGCCGCCGGGGGCGGCGTTGGTTACCGTGACGTTGTTCGCCCCGGTCGCCGCCGTGGCACCAATGTCAACCGTCACCGTCGCCGTGGTCGAGTTCACCACCGTGAACGGCCCGGCCGCGTTCACCGTGATTCCCGCCAGCAGGTTCAGGCTGGTCACCCCGCTGGCAAAGTTCGTGCCGGTCAGCGTGATCGCGATCCCGGCGTCCAGCCGGTTCCCGGCCGTCACCGACAGGGCCGTGAGCGTCGGCGCCGGGTTGCCGATGGTGAACGTCGCCGCGTTCGATAGCCCGCCCCCGGTCGGCGGGTTGTACACCGTCACCTGCGCCGTGCCAGTCGAGGTCAAGTCGCTGGTGGGGATTACAAACCACAATTGCGTGCTGCTGTTGTAACTCGTGGCCCGGTCCTGGCCGTTCCATCGCACCACGGAAACCAGGGTGAAGCCGGTGCCCGTGATCGTCACTTGGACCGGACTGTTCGTCCCCGCTGCCGCGGTGTTGGGCGAGAGCGACGTGATGGCCGGCGTGGGGTTGGCGTCGATGGTGAACGTCAGCGCGTTCGACGTACCCGCCCCAGCGTTGTTCACGGTTACCTGGGCCGTTCCCGCGGCCGAGAGGTCGCTGGCCGGAATGGTTGTCGTGATGCTCGTCGCTGTGAACGAAGCGGTGGTCCGATCGTTCCCGTTCCATCTCACCACTGACGATGTGTGGAAGCCGCTCCCCTGGATGGTCAGCGTCAACTGGCTGGAACCGGAAGGAGAACGCGACGGCGATAGCGACGTCAGCACGGGGACGGGGTTGGCATTCAGGTGAAAGACCAGCGTCCCGCCCGTGCTCGCAGCGCTCACCATGAAGTAGTCGGTCGTGCCCGCCGTCAGGCTCAACACAAGCGGCGACTGGGATCCGCCGGCATTATCATTGCACGCCACTTGAATGAACGAGCCCGGCGAGCCCGTCCACGCCGACAGGATCGTGTCGTAGTTGCTGCCGAAAGTGTCGGCGATGAAGCCGCCATTGGCCGCCGGCGTGAATTTGTACCAGACCGTGTTGTTGCGCTTGCCCCCGCCGCAGGTGGGCGTGGGGTCGCTGGTTTCGGTGGTGGCCGTGGTGGTGTCCATCGTGTCGGTGAACGGCAGGGCGGCGATTGCCACGGCGTCCGCGAAATTGTCGTTCGGCCCCCTGAGCTTGGCAACAAACGAATCGCCGCTGGCCTGCAGGGGGTTAACCGTCGGGAAGTTGGTCGAACTGGTTCCGCCGGTGACGTAGGCGTTGCCCGAGGAATCCACGGCGATGCCCAAGCCATAGTCGTAGCTGCTGCCGCCGAGGTAGGTCGAGTAAACCAGTGCGGAGCCCGCCGCGTCCAGCTTCGTGACAAAGGCGTCATTGCCGCCGCCGTTGGTGGCCTGCAGCGGACTGGCCGTCGGGAAGTTGGTCGAATAGGTATAGCCCGTGACGTAGGCGTTGCCGGAGGAGTCCACAGCAATGCCCTGGACCCAGTCCTCGCGACTGCCGCCGACGTAGGTCGAATAGACCAGGCCCGAGCCCGCCGCGTTCAGCTTCGATACAAAGGCGTCATAGCCGCCGCCGTAGGTGGCCTGTAGCGGGCTGGCCGTCGGGAAGTTGGTCGAAGAGGTAAAGCCCATCACGTAGGCGTTGCCGGAGGAGTCCACGGCAATGCCGATGCCTTGATCGTAGCCGCTGCCGCCCAGGTAGGTCGAATAGACCAGGGCAGACCCTGCGGCGTTCAGCTTCGCGACGAAGGCGTCCATGCCACCGCCCCAAGCGGGCTGCAATGGAGCGGCCGTAGGGAAGTTATTGGATAAACAGTTGCCTGTCTCTCCGGTCACGTACGCGCTGCCGGACGTGTCCACGGCGATCCCCAATGCACGGTCGTCGCACTGGCCGCCGAGGTACGTCGAATAAACGAGCGCACTGCCCGCCGCGTTGAGCTTCGTGACAAAGGCGTCCCAATTGTTGGCGCTGACTCCATGAGTGGCCTGAAAAGGGCTGGCCGTGGGGAAGTTGGTCGAGGTGGTATAGCCCGTGACGTAGGCACTACCGGAGGAGTCCACGGCAATGCCGTAGCCGTAGTCGTCGCCACTGCCGCCCAGGTAGGTCGAATAGACCAGGGCCGAGCCAGCCGGGTTCAACTTTGCTACAAAGGCGTCATAGCCGCCGCCGTTCGTGGCCTGCAGCGGGCTGGCCGTCGGAAAGCCGGTCGAACCGGCATAGCCCGTCACGTAGGCACTGCCAGACACGTCCACGGCAATGCCAGAGCATGAAGCCCCGCCGATTACAGTGGAATAGACAAGCGCGGAACCGTCTGCTTTGATCTTCGCTACGACCCATCCACCGCACACGTAGGCGTTTCCCGAGGCATCTACAGCGATGGCGCTGCCGGAAGAGTTGGGGATATTTAAGTAAGTCGAGTAGACCAGTACCGGGTCAATCACCAGGGGGCGGGCGGCGTCGTAGGGGCCGATCTCGAAGGCGATCTGTGGTACCGCTGGCGTCCCGGTCGCCGCGGCGACCCCTGCATGGCGTGCCAGCACGCTGGAACTGACTGGCAGGGGCCGGCCGGCGGGACGCCAGCGGTACATGGCGGGGATTTCGCGGCGGGTGCCATCCACTTCCTGGTAGACCATGGGCTTGCGGAGACGGGCTTCGGTGCCAGCCGCGTGCAGCACCAAGTCGCCCTGGGCGTCCAACTCCAGCTTGTCGGCGCCTTCGATTGCAAAGCGGATGGCGCTTGGGTCGGCGCCCGGCGAAACAACGAAGTCGTGCTCTAACTGGCCGCCATTGCCGTAGTGCACCAGGTTGATGCCCGGATAAACGTCGCGGTACTCGACCTTCGCGTAGTTCGGAACATTGGTGCGCCATTTCGATGGGTCGTTGCCGATGAAGTAGTTGCTCTTGCCGGGGAGCTCGACCAGCCCGCGCACCTCGGGCGATGGGTTCGCATTGATGAGCTTGAGGCGGAGAACCGCCGAGTGCGGAGTGCGGAGTGCGGAGTGCGGAGTTGGAGCCGGCTGCCGCAGGCCTGGGCGCTGTTCATTCCGCAATCCGAAATCCGCATTCCGCAATTGGAGAACTGCTTCGGTGCCTGTGAGAAACAGCGTGTAGCCGCTGCCGCGGGAGACAAACTTCACCGACTCGTCCGCCTGGCCCTGGTTGGCCTCGAAGCTCAGCGGCAGGCGCGCGTAACTCACGGCGAGTGCGGATCCCGATTTCATCGGGACAGGCTGCGGATCCCGACTGCGTCGGGACAGGTCGCGGAATGCGGAGTTGGCGGACGGCGCGAGGCGCGGCGGTCGGCCGGCAGATATTGCCAGCAGCGCCAGCAAGCACACAGCCGCGAGGCCGCAGCCATATAGCGCCGTCCGCCGCGGCAGACCCGCAGGGCCCGGCCGGCGGGACGCCAGCGGTACATGAGCCGACCGGCGAGACGCCTGCGCTCCCAGGCCCGTCCGATCCGATGTTGGGTCCTGGCTTGGTGGCTTGGCGCCTTGGTGGTTCAGCTCAAACTGAGGGCCGCGATCCTTCATTGACATCGGATTCCTCCTTCCGATGCACATGGCCCGGGACACCAATAAAAATGTGGCCGTGCGGCGCGGGCAGTTGTGTGCGCAGTCGCCGGCCGCGCTGCAAGGCGGGCCGGCGGTCAGCACCCGGAGAGCGGGACAGGCCGGAGGCCTGTCAGCACTTATTGCACGGCGATTTGAGCCGTGTTGCTGGTGGCGGCGCCGACCTTGACGATCACGGGGACCGCATTGCCGGAAACGCCCGAGGGCACCTTGACGTTGACCTGGTACAGCCCCACGAAACCGGGGGCTAAACCGCTGAAGGAAACGTCGGCCGTTACTCCACCGATGGTGACCACGGGTTTCGTCCTGGTCTCCGAAAGCGGGGTTGCGGATGCCGGCGCGCCAGTTGGGGGGATGTTCGTGACGTCGCCCAAGCCGGTGGCGTAAATAGAGAGGGTTTCACCGGCGGCGGCGGGCGCGTTGACGCCAGCCAGGCGGCCGTCCTGATGGATGATGGCGCCCTGCTGCGTGGCGCCGGCCAGGAAAATCCCCGGCGACAGCGGCGAAAGCGCCACATCCTGCAAGACCGATACGCCGTCGGGCGAAGCGAAGCGGATGGTGGCCAGCGCCTGCCCGCTCAGTTCTTGCGGAATCTGCAGGTTCACCTGGCCGGGACCTACGTAGAACAAGGGCGCCGCCACACCATTCACGCTGACCGAGGCGTTGCCGAGCGACTTGGGCAAGGGCACGGCGGAGGCACTGGCCGCCGCCGTCGCCAGGTTCATGCCGAACAGCGAGACGATCGATCCGGGCGCCAGCGGCAGCCCCGGGGCGAAGCTGGCGCCATTGACCGCGCCGCCATTGGCGAGAATGGGCAAGGGCTTGGCAGCCGCCGAAACACTACCGGGCAACATCACACTGGTTGCCGTGCCGGAAGCAAAGGTGAGCACCGTGACACCCGACTGCATGGGCGTCCACAGCGCGGCATACAGCCCCTGGCCCGCGTCCTTCAACACCACGGGGTTCTGTTCCCCGCTGACGGAAACGCGGACATCGGCGCCGCTAATCAGCTTGCCGCTGCTATCGACCAGCCAGGCTTCGAGGCGCACAGGAATGCCGACGGCCGCCGCAAACTGCCGGGCCGGCTCTGCCGGGACGAGAATGACGGTGGTCGCCGCGGCGGGGACGATTTCACGCAGACTGGCAGTCGCGACCTGGCGGGGGACAACCAGCAGCGTGACGCCGACCGATAGGTTCTTATTGGTAGTTTCCGGGGCCGAGAGAGCCACGACGCCGGTATACACGCCCGGCGCCAGGCCTGAGGCGGTGGCGCGAATGGTGAGCGTGCCATCGCCGAGCCCGCCCCCAGCGGCGCTCAGCCATGTTCCTCCATCGTTGGCCGAAGCCCTGGCGCCCCAGGCGACCGTCGCCGCGGGAACGATCTTCACGGCAACATCCTGGCTGGCGGTAGCCCCAGTCTCCGCTATCAGCAGCACGCCGCCAGGCGAGGCCGTCAGCGCCGACTGCGCTCCGGCCGGCAGCAGATCCAGCACGGCCGGCACGGCCACCGAACCGCGCGCCTTGTCCGAACGAATAATCAGTGAGCTGGTATACGTGCCCGCGGCCAAGCCGGCCGCCCCGGCCGAGGCCGCCACGCTGCCCGGCGTCGTCCCGGAGCCCACGGCCACCAGCCAGGTTCGTCCCTGCGGCAATTCCGTGGTTATCGAAAATGGAATCGCCTGGCCGGATGCCGTGGTCACCTGCAGCGTCTGCGATGGGAATAAGGAGCCGACCGAGCCAGAGAACCGCAGCATTCCGGGCGAGACGCGAAGTTCCGCCCCCTCATGCACCGTCAGCAACACGTTGACCGATCGGCTGGGCACATCCGGACTGTTGAATGTCACCGCGCCGGTGTATTGGCCGGCCTTCAACCCGGACGGACGCACCTGGATGGCCGCGGTACCCGGCGTGTTACCGCCGCCGGATGCCGAAAGCCAGGCGCTGGAGGCGGGATCGGCGGCAACCGTCCACGGCAACTGCCCGCTCGCGGTGTTGGTGACCGCTACGGAGGCGGAAAGCACGGTCGTGGATCCGCTGTCGGCCTGGAAGACCAAGCTCCCGGGAGCGACCGCCAGGGCGGCGGGCTCACCCGGCAGCACCGTCAACGTCACCATGACGGTGGCGGTCTGCGGCGACCCAGTGGCGCTGGCCGGCGGGGCCTGCACGGTAACCGCGCCCTGGTAGGAGCCGGCCTTAAGTCCGGCGGGGTTGACGCCGCATAGGAACGACGCGGGGGCCTTCCCAGATGCGGCGGCGCTCAGCCATGCGCCTCCGCTGGCCGCCGCCGTGAAGGTCATCGACCCCGTACCGGTGTTGACCACAAACACGGACTGCGGCGAGGGCGCCGCCGCTCCTTCGACCACCGTAAAGCTCAGGCTGGTCGGCGCCACCGCCAGTTGAGGCTTATCCGGCTCGGAGGCCGTGAGCGACACGGCCACCGTCACCGCTCGTTCGGCCGAGGGAGAAGAAATGGTGACGGTTCCCGAGTATGTTCCGGGAGCGATGCCGGCCGGGTTGAGCAGCACATCGATGTTCGCCGAAGTGGAAGCCGGCGCTGAAGCGCTCAACCACGCTCCTCCCGCGGCGACAACCGCAAAGGTCACCGGAAAGCTGGTTTGAGGCTCGGCGGTTACCGTCACGCTGCGGCGCAGCACGGTGCTGGAAGGCAACTGAATGTTTTCCGAGATGCCGGCGGGCGAAACCGAGAGGGTCACGCCGGTGGCGGTGGCGGTGAAGCTGGCGGTTTCCGAGACCCCGGCCACCGATGCCGTCGCCTGGTTCACGCCCGGCGTCTGGCTCAACACCCAGGTGGCGGCGGCGATGCCGCTGCTGTTGGTCACCGCCGTGCCGGTGACCGTGCCGCCGCCGCTGACCACGCGAAAGGCCACGGTGACGCCAGCGAGCAGGTTATTCCCCTCGTCGGTCACCCGCACGCTGATGGTAACCGAAGAGCCGACCACCGCCGTCTGGTCATTGCCGGCAGCAACCGCGATGTGGGCAGGGTTGGCTGAGGTCGCGGTCAGGGTAAAGACCGCGGTACCCGCCGCGCCGCCGCTGGCGGTGACCGTCACGGCGCCGGGCGTCGAGCCCAACGTGACCATGGTCTGTGCCATGCCGCTGTCGTTGGTGATCGCCCCGGGGTTGCTCAGAGCCGCTGATCCCGAGGTTACCGCAAAGTTGACGCCAACCGACCGGGCAGGGGTCCCGTCTGAGTTGCTGACCTGAACAATGAGGGGCCCGGGCAAGGTGGAATTGATGGGCCCGCTCTGGCCACCGCCGGATACGGCGTGAATCGTGCCGGGTGACGGCGGCGGCTCCGGCTTCTGAATTGCGCTGGCGGTGCAAACAACCGGCGTCAGCGCCCCCGACGACGCGGTCACGGTGTTAACTCCCAGGGAGCCTCCCAACGTCCACGTGACTTGCGCCTGTCCACTTGCCCCCGTGGTCGCCGTAGCGGCGCTCAGACTGCCGCCGCCGGTAATCTGCGAGAAGGTCACCACCACGCCGGATACTGCGTTGCCGTATTGGTCGGTCACGCTGACCACCAGCGGCGCGCCAAGCGTATTCCCCGGAAAAGCGGACTGGTAGTTGCCGCTGACGATATTGAGGGCTGCGGCCGGTCCGGGCTGCGCGGTGGCGTTGAAGACGGCCGGTGTGCCCACTCCGCTGACCGCGGCGCGAATATTCACGGCGCCGGCCGTGGTTCCCAGCGTGACGGTGATCTGCGCCTGTCCGTTGGCGCCGGTGGCCGCCGAAGCAGCGCTCAGAGTTGCCGTGCCTGCCGTCACAGTGAAGGCCACGTTGGCGCCGGAAATGGGGTTGGCATAAGCATCCGAGACCAGCACCACCAGCGCGTTTGTCAACGCGGTCTTGACGATCGCCGATTGGTTATTACCCGACACAATGGCAATCGAGGCCGGCGGTCCGGCCACGGACGTCGCGTTAAACGTCACCGGCGTTAGGGCGCCGGACGACGCGGTCACCGTGATCGCCCCCGCCGTAGTGCCTGGGGTCAGCACGGTCTGCGCCTTGCCGTCGTTGCCAGTGTTGGCGCCGGCGGGATTCAGTGTCCCCTGGCCGCTGGCCACGGCGAAAGAAACAGCGACATTCGGCACCGGATTGGAGTAGTCGTCTGTCACCTGCACGATAAAGGGTTGCGCCAGGGCCACGGCCACCGGGCCGCTCTGGCTGTTGCCGCTGATGAGCTTCAGTTGAGTCGCAGGTCCGGGATTGGCAGTGATCGCGAACGTAACCGTCTGAGTGACGCCGGTCACCGTCGCCGTCACCGTCATCGCTTGCGCGGTCTGGCCGAGCGTGACGGTCGTCGACGCCTGGCCGGACGCATCCGTGGTTGCCGTTGCCGTTCCGAACGTCGCCGCGCCGGCCGGCACCACCGTAAATGTCACCTGCGCCCCCTGGAGCGCCAGCCCGCCGGCGCCCGGCGCGTTGACGCGCACCACCAGCGGATTCGTGAGAGTGGTGGTGACCGCGCCGCTTTTTCCCCCGCCCGATACAGCGGTTACCGCCGAGGTGGCTGGGACCGTGGCCGTGGCGTTGAAGGTGACCGGCGCCAGCGCCCCGACCGTGGCCGTGGCCGTGGCCGCACCCATCACGCCGCCCATCGTCCAGTTCACTTGCGCCTTGCCGTCGGCCACGGTCGTCGCCGTCCCGTTGGCCGGGGTCAGCGTGCCTCCGCCGGCCGTGACCGCGAACTGCACGGTCGCTCCAGGCACCACGTTGTTGTACTGATCCTTGACCAGAACCACCAGCGGATTGGCCAGCGCCGAGCCCGCAGCCGCCGTCTGACTGTTCCCGGAATCGATGGCCAAGCTGGCCGCTGCGCCGGGATTCGCCGTGAGATTGAAGGTCGCCGTCTGGGTGACTCCG
>Ga0315280_10008497_pt1 | contig 13420 bp, 12 predicted proteins | sample YL17G06_40_MG_FD_203697 | JGI IMG/M metagenome (GOLD analysis project Ga0315280, IMG submission 203697) | Sediment microbial communities from Yellowstone Lake, YNP, Wyoming, USA - YL17G06_40 | ecosystem: Environmental > Aquatic > Freshwater > Lake > Sediment | place: USA: Wyoming | collected...
TTGCTCTTTGGATTTCAGAGAAACGAGAACTCGAACTCGACTATCTTCAGTGACCTCTCCCCGGAGCTCAGGGGGATACTGCTGTCGAATGAAACTGAAAGTCTGGTCGGCTACTCTCATCATTTTTCCATTTGAATTACTCAAGGGTATGTCACCGTTACTTTGACCTTTCAATAGTCGCCCCAAAAACGCGGGTGCACCAAGCCCAGCAACGAAAGCTGGAATCAGGCCGGAAGGGGCTTCAACAACAATGCCCACAGTCCCGGAGCCTATGCCTAACCAAACTAGAAAACCGGAAACCGCGCCTAATCCGAGGCGTCTTATGAGTTCTAATTTGTCTCCGTAGATTTTCTTCAGAAGTGCGTAGGTTAGTCCGCCTAGAAAACCGGTTCCAACGTAGTATGCAAACCATTCAACTGACAAATTTTATTTCACTTTGTTCAACCTGAAGGATTCGATTCGGATGCAAGAGAGGATGAATGTAGAACGGCCTTTGCTTGGGATCTTTCAGAACTTCCCCACGCCGCACATCTGTTAGAACTGAGTCCTCATCCATGACAAGCTCGTTCTCGAACGGATCAAACTTGCCGCGATTCAGAATGTCACGTTGCTCCGCCCGAAGCAAAGTCATGATTTCTTTGATCTTGTGCTGTTCCCAGCGTAGCAGGTCATGGAACATCTTAGACGGCCGCTTATTGTAGCGGCGGTCGCTCTCCCCCTGGGTTACGAGATCATCAAGCGAGGCTGGCTGGCTGTCTGGGCGGTTCGAGTGGCGAGTGTAAGGTTCCTGGTTGCGGCGTTGATACCATCCTCTAAATTTTTTACCAGTCCCGTTAGGGACGGATTCATGGTTCAATTGAACCCTTCACAGCAAAACACGGAACCAAGCGATTTATTAGATTTGGTAAGCGAAAGGTATGCTACTGGTACGCTCAAGGATGTCGAAGAGGGCACAATTTGACGAATGGACACCCGCAAACGGAACGGCACATAGTTCGCCTCGACAAAGAAATCTCAGCGGTCGTTAGAACAATAGCTGAAAACAGACGTGTCGGCATCAGCACGTTGATCCGGAGCATCGTCCTCGAATGGCTTGCTCAGAAGAGCTACTTGGATGCTGAAATCAAAAAGGCAGTCGGCGTCAGATGAGAGAAAAGACGCGGCGGCTTATGTGGGAGGTTTACCGACTTTGGAAACAAGGAGTTGAATCCGAGGAAATAGCTATGCGTCTCGGTTTGTTGAATTCTATGGGGGATTTCTACGAGAGCAGGGTTCGTTTTCTCGCAGGACTAGCGATAGCTGAATTGTGTCGACTAGGTAAAAATTCCTTCCGTTTCGGTCCATCGTCGAGAGCATCGGTCGACATTTTCACGCCTCGAAACGGCAGCCCCCAGAAGGCTTTGTGGGGTAACCCGACTCAGGTTTTAATTATTACCTAACGCCGATTACCACCCGAGGTTTTCTTCTGTGGATGCGTCATGAACGACATTGTTGTGGTGGGTGACGTTCACGAGGGAATCAATTTCGACATTCGAGTCGACCCGCAGACAGGAGTCTCTGAACGCGCCCTAGACATGCATCGAAACTTGACGAGAGCCGCCACCCACGCCATCGAAAACAAGGCTTCGCTTTTCATCATCTTGGGCGACCTCTTCGACAGAACCCATGTGGCGCCGATTTTCAGGGAATACGTGCGGAACGACGTAATCGAGCCGCTCGGAAAGGCCGGAGTAAAGGTCTACATCCTCGCCGGCAATCACGACCAGCCCAGAGAGTTCCGCCGAGGCACATCGATCGACGATTTCCGCGGATACTCACATGTGGAAGTTTTCAGGAAACCGGATTACAGGATAGAGGACATCGCGGGCAAGAAAGTCTGCTTTCTGATAATGCCGTTTCTGCATCCTGACAGCCTCGTCAGCCAAGCCGGCACTTCTGTGGCCGGAGTGCCCGAAGAGCAGAGGCGCGAGCTGGGCCGCGAAGTTCTTCGCGAACTGCTCAAGAAGTACTCAAAGCTGAAGGCGGACAGAAAGATCCTCCTCGCCCACTATTACTTCGAGGGAACGGACCTCAGCTCCACAGTCGTCCCCGAAGTCGAACCAGGAGAAATAGAATTCAACCAGTCGATGATCCCTGAGGGCCTCGACCTAGGAGTTTTCGGACACGTCCACCTCAGCCAGACGAAGGAGGTGAAGGGAACGACCCTCGTTTTCGTCGGCGCCGTCGAGAAGATCGACTGGGGAGAACGCGAAAGCGAGAAGCACTTCCTCACAATCGACCCGACAGACATGAAATGGGAGCTGCACAAGCTTCCCACCCGAGACATGCTGCGCATACGGGTCCAAGTAGACGCGAGCGAAGCGAACCCGACCGAAAAGATACTCGGCGCGATCCCCGACGATGTCAAAGACAAGATGGTCAGAGTGGAGGTCGAACTCCCGGAAGGCGCGAGGAGGCTCGTGCAAGAAACCAGGCTGGCGGAAAAGTTGGCCACCGCGTTCGACCGCAGGTTCAACTGGCACACGATCGGAGCAAGCCCGCTGGGCAGCTCTGAAACCGAACCAAGTTTGACTCCGGGAACGCTCCTCGACTCGTTCATCGAACTCAACTACTCAAAGCACAAGCGGCACGACGAACTACTCTCCAAAGGCAGAGAGATACTGAAGGAGGCGCTCGAAGAGTGAGCAAGCTACCCTCCGGCTTCGTTATCAGCGCCCTAGAAGTGCAGGGCTTCATGCGGTACAAGGACGCAACACCGATAGCCTTCCCGGAGAAGTTCGTCGCGATAACCGGCCCGACGGGCTCCGGCAAGTCGTCGATTCTTGACGCGATAACGTTCGCCCTCTACGGCATGTCCTCCCGCAAAGACGAAGGTATGAAGGTGGAAGAATTCGTCGACAAGAACGGCTACGTCCGCCTTGAGTTCTACCAGGGCGGCCACAAATTCGAAGTCGCCAGGGGGCGCAAGGCTGGCCGCAGCTTCCTCGCCCTCAACCAGAACATGAAGCCAATCGGCGGCAGCGCGACAGAGGTACAAAAAGAGATAACAAACATCGTGGGCCTCGACTATCTCGGATTCAGAAATTCCACCTTCATCCGTCAGGACGAGATGAAGGCGATCGGGTCGGAAACAGGGGCCCAAAGACTCGACATCTTCCAGCGACTCTTCAGGCTCGAAGTTTTCGAGAAAGCGCAGAAGATAGCAGACCAGCACCTGAGGACAGCTAGAGAAAGCGGGATTCGCACTACGACACAGATCGAGCAGAAGAACATTCTCTACACGGAGACGCTTCCCGAAAAGAGAACGGAACTAGAAACCGCCAAAGCCGAGGCACAGAACCAGAGGAAAAGCGCCGACGAACTCAGACGAAGGGAGTCAGGAATGAGGCGGCAGCTCTCAAAACTTCAACCGGCACACGAAGCCTACAGGAAAGCTTCCGAAGCCATCCGCACCGTGAGCGCCGACCTCAAGGAGAACGGCAGGAAAACAGACGAGGCCGAAAGAAAAGACACGGAGCGCAAAGAACTCGCCCAAGAGATTGGCAGGCTACGGAAGGCCGACGAAGAATACGGGAGATTGGCGCGGGACCGAACTCGCCTCGAAGGCAAGCAGCAGAGGGTCTCCGCCGTAGACGAGAAGATTGCAATCCACCGGGGGAACATGACGAGGATCGCGGACTCACTGCGCGACAACACTGAGACGTTCCGAAGCAGGCTTGCCCAGTACGACAAGAGATTGAAGTCGCTCAAAACGAGCTTCGGCAGAGACGAGGCCTTTGACATACTTCGGCTTGAGGGGGCACTCCGAGAACGCCTCCAGAGAATCGACAAGGAGCTGCTTTGGCTCAAGGATAAGCGTCGACTGGTCGACCAGCTACAGAGCGAACGAACCCACGCGCAAGGACAGCTCCCAGCAGTCTCCCGGAAGGCCAGTACGATTAACGCGGACATCTTCCTCAGGACGGAAATAGCATCTTCAATCAAGCGAATCGATGACGACCTGCGCAAGGCGCGGGCGAAAGCCGACTCCGACATGGGGAAAGAGAGAGGGGAGGTTGCGAAGCTCGAACGCGAGAAGAAAGCCGTCGGCTTCACCCCCGCGATTGAGACCAACCTGGAGACAATCATCGCAAGAATGAAGGAAATCAAGGCCGACGCCACTGCCTACTCCAAGAAAAGCGCGAAACTCGAAAGCCTTCCCGACCAGAGGGCGCTCATACGCGAGCTCCGCCGGAGCGAGTCGCGCATGAAAAGGAGACTCACGGAACTCACAGGTCACGAAGAGAAGCTTCGCGGACCGGAGGCGGAATACACCCGTGTCTCCAACGAGCTTGTGGAAACCCGTGAAAAAGTCACCAAAGCTGCAAGAGACGCCGGAGAGGCCGAAGGCATGCGTGCGGCACTCAAGAAGGAAGTAGAGAACCTAGAGAAGCTGAAGCCGGAGATTGAGAAGCTGCGTGCAGAAGCCAAGAAGCTCGGAGAGGAGCAGGAGATCTACTCCATTCTGAAAGAGGAGATATTCCACAGGAAGGGCCTCCTGATCTACGCGATAAATCAGCTGCTTCAGGGAATAGGCCGAGAGTCCTCGTACATTCTAGGCGAGCTCACGGACAATCGGCTCAGCAACATCAGGCTGAAACCGTATTCCGACACCAAGGGCGGAGGCGTCGACATAGAGGTGGAAGGAGTCGACGGCCTCTTCCACGATGTCTCCGTGTTCAGCGGCGGCGAAAAGACGCAGGTCAACGCTGCCCTACGCTTCGCCATCGCAAAGGAGCTGGCAAGCATGCCGCAGGTCGGCAAGTCCTATGGAAACATGAAGACGCTATTCATCGACGAGGGCGACCTCGGTTCCCTCGACACCGAGCAGAGCAGAAGACTGTTCGTCAGAAAACTCTTCACCCTAGGAGACCTCTTTGAGAAAGTCATCCTGATCACACAACTAACTGACGTTGCAGAACAGTTCCCCTACCGCATCCGAGTCTATATGACGCCCGAACAGTACAGCAAAGTGGCAGAGGTGGCCCCGCAGTGAGCGGCGACGTACCGCACCTAAGCGACATAGAGCAGGACATCAGAACCGCCTTCCAGATCATATCCGACCATCGCGGGAGCGCGAGGAGCGAGGCGGAGCAAAAGCTCCCACAAATAGAACTAATCCCGTTTCAGATCTGCGACGCTCCGGCCGAAATCGTGGCGATCGACGGCTCCTATGCACCCCTGTTCAGAGCGGGGAGCATCTGGATTGTGGCAGTTCGCGCCGTGGCACTCACATACGAGTTCAGCGAGGAGAAGGGCTACGAGATCAAGGGTTGCGACGCGAACGAGGCCGCGCAGTTGATCACCACCGACAGGGACGTGGCAGCAAAGGTGGGCGGATTCACCGCCGAACTCCAGAGCCTAACCGCGCGGGGAAGGGGGCGATCGGAGGCTCCGGCACGTATGGCTAGGTACGCACGCATCCTCCGCGAGCTGGAGCTTGCCGCCTGGGTGGCCGAGAAGCGCAGCGGGATCACGATAGTACTAGACGGCACACTGACCGTTCCCCCGCCAGAAACGATCAAGACCACCATGGCACATACGATAGAAGCGTGCAGGCGGAACGGCAACTCGCTAGTCGGAGTGTCGAAGGACTCGGAGGTAGCCCTCTTCCGCTGCTCCATCGGAGACGAGGAACTACTGCAGCACGTGAAACAAGAGGGGCTCCTCTACACCGTTCCCCCTCAGCCGCGAAGAACGACCCTCGGCCCACAAGGCACGACCTACTTCGTGAGGTACCACCCAGAGGCCCCGAAGTGGTTCAGGACCGATGTCATCTCGCCCCAGTCCGAGCCGGGCGCGCTATTCGGGCAGCTCGCACAGTTCGCCCGATCACAGATCTGCCTTGGCTACGTGTACCCTCTGGTCGACGCCCACAGGGCGGCGGTCGAATTGAGAAAGTTCCCGAAGCTCTATGACGCGCTCCTCTTCAAAGTGGCTGGTGAGGCGGGCTTCGACGCCGCCGAGGTCGTTTGGGGGCGCACGAACATAGAAGGCAAAAGACGCGACGCCTTTCACGCGTACTTGGACATGATCAGCAAGACAGGAGTAAGACGGAGATGATACGGGTGGAAGAGAAACGAGTCATCGGAGAGGTCGTCGATGCCTCTGTGCTCGGCGGCATAAACGTCAAGCTGAGCCTGACGAACCCGGAGAACATCAAGACCGGCTATCCGGTGATCGCAGAGGGCGAGAAGTACAAGTTCTACTGCGTGGTCGCGGACGTGTTCAACCCTCCCGTGGACGTAGTGGACAGTCTGGCCACTTCCGACTTCGGGAAGCTTTCGATTCCCGCGGTTTCGCCCGGACTGCAGAAGGGCTACTTCGGCAGCATCTTCTACTCCAAGGTTTTGCTGGAGCCGATTCAACTGATCGACAAGGACGGAGCGATGACTGAAGTGGAGACGATTCCGCCTTACTTCACCAAGGTGCGCCTCGCCACGTCCGACGATGTCAGAGCAATCTACCAGCCCACAAAGACATCGATGTCGATCGGCAACCTCAGGGGCATACCCGAGTTCGAGATACCAATCGACTTTGAGAAACTCACCCAGAAGGCTTTCGCGCTGCTGGGGAGAACCTCTGCTGGAAAATCCTTCCTGAACAAGATCATCTGCAATTTCATCCTCAAGACCGGGGTTGCCTCCGTACTCCTCTTCGACATGCACAACGAGTACGGCACCTTCTCCGCGACCGACAACTCGCGAGGCCTCAAGTTCTACTTCCCAGAAAAGGTCGAGTGGCTCACCCTCGACCCCGACAGGAACAAGGAAGCAGCGCCGTTCTTCATCGACCCCAACTCCATAACTCCAGACGACCTTATACTGGCCATAACGGACCTCACGACCCGGATGAAGGACGCCATTTGGACGATCAGCGAAACGCGTGGCCGCAACGATCTACTGACGGCGATCAGAGCCACCCAACCCGGACGCACCGTGACCATTCCAGACTCCACGCTGCGGGGCCTTCAAGCCCGACTCGCACGCCTCGACAGATTGCAATTCCTTAGGCCGAAACCGAAGACGGCCAAAGAGGACGCATTCACGGCTATGCTCAGAAGGATCAAGGAGGGGAAATCCATCGTCCTAGACTTCGGAAAATACGGGAGGGAATCCATGGTCTATCTTTTCGTGGCCAACATAATCTCGCGCAGACTGCATGAGATCTACACGGACCGAGGCGAGGAGCTGCCAAGGCTTGTCATATTCCTTGAGGAGGCGCACAAGTTCCTTGACCCAAAGGTCGCCGAGCTCACGATTTTCAGTATTCTCGCGCGCGAGATGCGGAAGTTCAATCTCATCGTCTCGATAATCGACCAGCGGCCGAGCAAGATCGACGACGAAGTGATGAGCCAGCTGGGCAACAGACTGATACTCTCTCTCAAGGATCCGAAGGACATCGCGGCCGCGCTGGCAGGCGTCCCGAAGGCAAAGGTGTGGGCGACAATAGCTCAGTCGATTCCGCTCCGAACCGCACTTATCGTCGGCGACGCGGTCAGGGTGCCCACGGTGATCGACGTGCTCGATTACTCGAAGATCGATGTCATGCTCAAGACTCCGGGAGGAAGGCGGATGACTAGTGAGGAGTTAAAGAAGATAGCCAAAGACGCAGACAAAATAGTCAAATCGATGAAGTGAAGAAGCTCAAGTCGGGTCTCGCGGAAAAAACGCATATGCTAATTAGATCACACGACGCCTGTACCTTCATACCAAAAATACCGGCACAACGAAGAAGGGGAATGTCGGGAGGGAGCGGTCATTCCAGAAGGTAGCAACAAGAAGTTCGCAGTCCTCTCATTGTTCTCGGGCGCACTGGGCTTGGACATCGGGCTTGAACAGACGGGCTGCTTCGAAGTCTTGGCCAGCGTCGAAAAAATCCCGGCCTTTTGTGATACAATACGTCGTAACCGCGACGCAGGTCGTACAGCGACTCACCGCCTTAGGGTCTACGAGGCTGATATTCGTTCGCTCGACCCTGACGAAATGATGGCGGAGACCGGCATCGAGCCGGGCGAGCTCGACCTGATCACCGGCGGACCTCCCTGCCAAAGTTTCAGCACTAGCGGGAGACGAGGGACTGTGCAAGACCCCCGAGGCACACAGCTCTGGCAGTTTCTCCGATTCATCGACCGAGTCAGACCGAAAATGTTCTTGATGGAGAACGTCAGGGGGCTGATGTCCGCCGCGGTGCGCCATCGCCCGATCAAGGACCGGCCCGAGAACGGTGGTTCCCCCTTGCAGCCAGAGGAATGCCCGGGGTCGGTTGTGCGCCTCTTTCTGCGTGATCTGAACGACGATTACCGAGTGGACTGCTTTCTCGTCAACGCGGTGAACTACGGGGCTCCGCAGATACGCGAAAGGGCAATTTTCATCGGCAACCGCTTCAATCGCCTGATCGAGTTCCCCCAGCCAACTCATGGCGATGTCTCATCCGGGCAGTCCGTTCTCGACCCTGAACTTGGAAAGCTGAAGCCATTCCGGACTCTCGGCCAAGCGCTGAAAGGCTTGGTCGAAACGAAACCCACGATAATGGACTTCAGCGAACGCAAGAAACACTACCTTTCGATGGTTCCATCCGGCGGCAACTGGCGCTCACTGCCCGACAGGGTCGCCCGGGAGTCCATGGGGAGAGCATACTTCGCGAAGGGCGGTCGGTCGGGATGGTGGCGTCGTCTCAGCTTCGACCTACCATGCCCCACTATAGTAACAATGCCGAATCACGCGGGAACGGCACTATGTCACCCGACCGAAGTCCGTGCGCTCACACTTCGCGAATGCGCACGAGTCCAGGAGTTCCCCGACGAGTGGGAGTTCGCTGGGACGCCGGCCGAACAGTACGCTCAAGTGGGCAATGCGGTGCCCGTGAGGCTCGGCAGCGTATGCGGCGAAGTTTTGGCCGAGCGTCTCGACGACGTCCTTCGGAGCGGCCTGAAGGCAGACCCGTATCCCAATCCAATCTACCGCTCGCTGTACATCAAATCCCATATCCGGACGCGCCAATGGTACAGAGCGGGGAAGGCATTCGTCTGGCGAGACGGGAAAGATAACGGTCGCGTGAGGTACGGTCCGATGAAGACAGTTCGCAAGATCATCGAGGTCAGATGACCATTGACAAGCGTGAACAGCACAGGATTTTACAAGGCCGTCAAGAGCCGCCGCTACGCCTACGATTCTGAACAGGTTGCGCGGCTCCTCGTCCAAGTTGACGAGGGTCGCGTTGACGCCCTCGCACAGGCTCTGTCCGCGTATATCAGAGCGAACCTTCCGGCGACGATCAACCGGAGAAGCGGCCTCGGCGACTACCGGACGAACCCCTACGTGCTCGTTGCAAGCGCCACTCTGATGGGTCTTTCGGACCCGAAGAAGTTCGCCGACTTCCTCTTCAACAACAAGCTCTACATGGGTCTTGAAACCTCATTCGGAAAATCGATCGAGGCGGTGGTCGGCCAGTATCCTGTTTCCGGTGCCAAATGGCAAGATCCTCCGGAGAAGGTGGCGGAGAGCGCGGCTTTGGCCGGCCTCTCACAGGAAGAGAAGGCTCGGCGGCGAACGGTCTCCGTATGGCGCGAGGTCGACAAGTCTTGTGTTGCGGGCAATCGCCGGTACCTAGTTGGCGTCAAGAGCGGCCCCAACGACATCAACGACACGCAAGTGGAAGCGATGAAGGAGGCGATAGCCAACCACCATGCCGCGTGGATGCAGGAGACACGGAGGAATCATCCATCCGTCACGGAACTCGACATCGTGCTCGGCATCACCTACGGCACGGACAGTACTACCAACAATAAAGAAAACCAGATTCTAGTCAAACTGCTTGAACACGGCTTCGAGGAGGAGGACCGCGAGCGAAAGCCCGGTGTGCTCATAGAGTCGCAGGCGAAGAGAGTCCGGGTGTACCGTCGGGTCGGACAGGAGTTCTGGTCATTCATAGGTAACCCCGCTAACCCCGCCAACTCTGCCTTCGTCTATCTTGAAGTGCTGCTCGCCCTCGCAAGGGCGCTATCGCAAGGCATGAAGACCGGCAGCCTTGAGGAGAGCGTCAACCGGAAGATCGTGCAGCTCACCCAATCGCTGCAGAAGCTGATGCTCCCGCCACAGAGTCTCCCGGACTGGATCAGGAATTCCTTCTCTACAGACGAACTCTTCTGGCTGACCACCGCGATGACCGCGTTCTTCGATGAAGGCATTTGACGCATCGGACGCCGCTAAGCTCGCCAGCTCTAGCCGTCGCTCACACGCGACGGCGACCAATTGGGCGGGCTCTGAAGGCGTGGGCGAAGATGGGCCTGCGTCATTTCCCCTGGAGGGAGGAAAGAACACCTTACTCTGTGCTTCTCGCCGAAATGTTGCTCCGGAGAACCACCTCCAAGGCCGCCGCGTCAGTTTTCCAAGATTTTCTCCGGATGTTCCCAGACACCGAGGCACTGGCAAAAGGCGACCGAGGAACTCTCCGGTCGTTGCTACGGAAAATCGGACTGCAGGAACAACGGACTAGAGCTCTGACCGAGATGGCCCAATACCTTTTGGCGAATCACTTCGGACAAATACCCAGTTCGAGAAACGAGCTGGAGCGCGTGCCCCACATTGGAAGCTACACTGCCGCCGCCGTCAGATCGTTCGGCTTCGGAATTCCGGACGCAGTCGTAGACTCGAACGTAATGCGGATAATTCGCAGACTGTTCGCAAAATCCATCCGAAGAAGGAAGCTTCCAACCCGGGATTACGAGAGGCTTGCTCAAGAACTACTGCCGAAGCATCACCAGATTCATAACTTCTCCCTGTTGGACTTGGGCGCGCTCGTATGCCGGTACGACTACCCCCGTTGTCCGGGTTGTCCCCTGCGCAACTTCTGCGACACGGGCCGCCCAAGGTCGCCGAGTAGAAGATCGTGATCGCTCCTAGGCATGGTAGTTCGGAATGCTTTGGTTCACGCTCTGGTGAAATTCGCGCACCGGCCTCACTCCTCATGCCCTCACGGTACCACAGACTCTCCCAATCAATCAAAGCTTAAGGCGAGTTCCACCCTAAGGTTGCTCGGCGAATTACTTGGTCCTCCAGTTCCAGTTCGTGTCCTTAGAGGCAGACCACGGCTCCCTCAGGCCAAGACTGAGACTCTCTGTCGGAGCGAAGAGCGAGTACGACAAGAGGCTCACGCTGCTGAACGTCGTCGGAGCCTGCGTGCTTTCGAGCCGCAGCCCCATGGGCGAGCACAAGATAGGAAACTTCGCTCTCGAACAGTTGCCCGTCGTACTCCCCGTGGCGAAGCCCCAGACCCAGCCCGCGCCACTCTACCTTTTCCTCGACCTCGACCACCACCTCATCAGCCGGATAGAGGAACTCAGAGACGGCGGCGACCTGTCGCTCACGATCGTCCTCTACACCTCTTGGCTGGCCACGGACGAGGCCACCGGCAAGATCGAGGAGCCGTTTTTCGAAGCCCAGCCAGTCGTCGACCGCGACCGGTCCCAGACGATCAGGATACCTCAAACGGACTGGCTAGGAATCCTCAGAGGTTTACGCTACGGAAAGTTCACGGTCTTCGAAATCGAGACACCCGACCCACCGCTCAGCGACTCGCTGGCCGAGGCCATCGACAATCTCTCGCAGGCGCGGAAACTTTTCGCGGAGGGAAACTACGAAGAATCGATGGTGCGATGCAGAATCGCCGTTGAGTCCGCCGTGACCAAGTTCGAGGCGAAGACCGGCCGGCAGCTCAAAGAGGCTCTCGGCAGCGGTTCAAGAGCGGAGTTCTTGCGAGGCCTCTCGTCGAAGATGAAGGAGTTCATGGGCTCGGCAGCGCATGCAACCAATGAGCCGGCAATCCCGGAACCGAAGAACCGCGAAGATGCACGGCTGGCGAATGTCATGGCCTACGCCGTGGTCGCCTACGTGGCCAGCTTCCTCTCGAAGACCAGCCGGCAATGAGGCCGCAATAATTCACTCCAGGGAAGAAAAGAAATCCTCGCTAATTTTCGGCAGATTAAGAGCTTTTGTAACGACTCCCAAGCCGTATTCGATGAGCAGTCTTGCTAGCTCATCTCCATCCACGAGTCTCAAGTTACCTGACTTCTGCGCGCCTTCAAAGGAGTCTTTTGAAAAGCCTGAGGTAGTAACAAAGATTCCATTTTGCACTCTAGCCATCTGCATTGCTCCGACAAAATCTCTGATTTCCTTAGAGGAAACCTGTTGTTGCCATCGCTTTGCTTGGAATAGAATTTGGTAGAGGCCTAGTTTATCGATTGAACAGGTTCCATCTATTCCCTGATCCCCCGATCTTCCCGTTACCTTGATGCTGCCATATCCTATCTTTGAAAGCAGTTCTCCAATAAGAATCTCAAACGACTCGGGCCGCATTTCCATGATACGAGTGAGAAGTTCGCTGGCCGTCTGCGCGACTAGTTCTTTGTGAGCTTCTTCTATCTCCTCATGAGGGTTTTCCGATGGCTCTTCAGCCTCTTCAGCCTTTGTTCTCTCTGCAGTCTTCCCCGTACGAAATTCGACATACTGCGGCTTCCAAGACGACCATTCCGCCTGGAGCCTTTCCTTGCCTTTCGGTGTCATTCGCCAGACTCCCCGAACTGAGCCATCAATTTCACCGGATTGAATCAACTTGAATCTAGCCCACTCCACTCGGTTCTGCCACCTTAACTGTCCCGAATCGAGCCTACTTGTCTTTGCTTCGTCAGTAAGTTCAGGAAAATACTTCTGTGTAACCCGGCTGATTGCATCGCCCATAGGAAGCTGACCACCGTTCTCATCGAGAACCTTGAGCAAAGGTAGCCTGATGTTCCGTTCAGGTGGAAGAAGCAAGGGATATTTACCTCTCAATGACCTACATTGGAATTCGTTGATTATAGTTAAAGATTATAGTCAAAGATTGCCGAGTCTTTTCTCTGCGTCCCGTATGAGTTGCAGAAGTTCTGGATCTCTGTTCTGTACGCAGATCGGTCGAAGTTTGTGGAGGGATTCCGCTAACTCGAGCTGAAGTTCCTTACGGTATTCTGGAGTCCCTCGGTCCAAGTTGTTGATTCGCTTTGTCAGCTCCTCTTTTGCCAGGAAAATGTCAACTCTCTGGAAGATCTTGATCTCAAGATGTTCCGGTTCGATGATGGTGACGCCCTTCTCTGCGTAGAGGTCTAGCCGTTTCTGAGCTTCATCGTGGTGAGAGCGAATCCACTCCTGGAGTGCCATCTCGGCGGCCTCGTATTCATGCAACCCTAAGATGCTTGCTGTCTTCTCGAAATCTGCAACTATGGTGGCTCGAAGCCGGAAATTTTTCTGTTTATGTCCCAACATTTGCTAGCTATTTCCTAGATTTCTATCATCTAGCTATCATCATCAAATCATGATTGAGTATGATTGATTGATTGGGTGCAGTG
>Ga0315280_10008498_pt1 | contig 13420 bp, 9 predicted proteins | sample YL17G06_40_MG_FD_203697 | JGI IMG/M metagenome (GOLD analysis project Ga0315280, IMG submission 203697) | Sediment microbial communities from Yellowstone Lake, YNP, Wyoming, USA - YL17G06_40 | ecosystem: Environmental > Aquatic > Freshwater > Lake > Sediment | place: USA: Wyoming | collected...
GATCGGGCCGATCAACGCCCACACGCGCGGCATGGAGCGCGACTGGCTCAAGCTTCTGACGCCCGATGATTGGGCTGCCGGCTCGCTTGCGCCGGTGCCCGCGAAGGTGGCCAAGTACCTGAACGTGCCGGACGGGACCACAACGTGGCAGGTGTACCTAACGGGTCACCCGGTATTCGGTGATGCGACTGCGGGGCTCATGATCCTGTCGACGGGCCCCGAGCGCTGGACGCACCTTGTGCAGTGGGTGATCGCCCCGGAGAAGTTCGCCCTAACGGTTGCGGAACGCAACGGCCCCGTGCGGTACGAGGAGCCGGGCCGTGGTTTGAGCGACGATGGAGGGCATACTGCCCTCACCCACGCGGGGAAGGACCTGCCGTTGTTCCTGGGGGAGTACGGCTGGCGCCTAGCCCTCTCGCCAATGGACATCCGGACGGACGTGTGCGGCAGGGGCGTGGTCCTCACGCCCAAGCCCGACACGCCGTTCGGTGTGCTGGGCGACGAGCGCGTGGGCGACCAGCCCTGGGCCCACTGCAAGGTCTTCTATGACGAGGCAGTCAAGCACATCGTCTTCGACCTGCCGAAGGAGGAGTAGTACCATCACGCAGGGGGCGACGGGTCATGCCCTGTCCCGTCGCCCGATCACGTCCACTGGATCCCAGAACCGACGGAGGACTAGCAATGCCCCTAGAGCATCGCGTACAGCGCGGTCGCGCGCGGGGGCGATCAGGGCATCGCTCCACTAGGGCGCGCCCTTTGGTGTCGGGCCTCGTCATGCTCCTCGCGCTATCAACTGCCGAGGCCTGCAGAGCGGCTCAGCCAGGGGCGTCGTGGATCCCCATGGAAGCGTCTGCAGTGCCAGACACCGGTGTGCTCAGCGAGTCAGCAATGGCGGAGGCCCAGGCAGCATGGGAGCAGCTGGGCCATTGGGGAAGCCTGCCCGCGGCCATGCTGCGGCCGACCGGGAACCCCGGCCCGTGGGACGCCACGCGCCTCGCGGACATCGCGCGGGACTCCGACGCCGTCGTGGGCTGGGTCCTGGGCGACTCGTTTCTGCTCCCGTCGCCATGGCGCGTCGATGTGCAGGTGGTGCAGGCGAACGCCTCCGCCAGGATCGGTCATCCCGACCCAGTTGATCTGCGGACGGGCGTCGCGTGGAGGTCCCTTGCGGGCAAGCTGGAGGTGAGTGAGGGGTCGTCGATCGAGCTGGATGGCGCGCTGGCCAGGGGTGCCGGCGGGATCTGCCTCTCGGCGCGTGTGCGCGCGGCCGGTGCCGCCTGCCACTGGGAGCGCCTGTTTCCCCTGAGCGTCGTGCATTGGCCGCCGGTTATGCTCGAGGTGCTTACGGGTCAGTCTACTGCTACAGACACAGTCGCGGGATGGCGCACAACGTGCGCCGGCGACTACGTCGCCACGCTTTCGCCGGAGTACACTGAGTACAACTGGCCGGCCGATGTGACATGCCTGCGGGGCAGAGACTGGCTCATCATGCTGGTGCCGACCATGACGCCAGCCGAGCAACCCAACTCCCAGGGAAGTGGCATACGTCCGAGCCTGTTGGTAGAGCCTCTCGGAGGGAGGGAGTTTGGGCGCCAAGGCTTGCCACAGGGCGCGGTAATGCAGAGCGAGGGCGAGCGCTGGGCGTCGCATGTGACCTGGGCAGGAGGAGCGGAGGCCTACGCCCCCCCGCCGGCCCCGGCCGTGCATGTTCCCGAGGGCGCGCCCCCTCCGCCACGAGGCCGCCTGATCCCCCGATAACCGAGACATACGAGCCCGAGTTGGCGGCTCACCCGCCGCCGGTTCCCTTTCGGCTCCTTAGAGTTGACGAGTGGGCCGAATCCGTTATGGAGCCGGTACCGCAACTCCTGAGGGGCTACCTCCCTCTGGACGGCGTGGACGCGTGTTTGACGCTTCACCTGAAAGCGGACCCGCTATATGGGGATGCGTCGGTGGGGCTGCTGGACCAGTCAGCGACAACCCGATCGGTGCCGTGGCCTGATCTGCATTGCCAGTGGGTAATGGCACCCGACAGCCTGCGCCTTACGTTCCTCACGGAGTTGGCTCGACGCAGGTACCCACAGCGTGACGCCTGGATGCCAATGGAGCGTTCCGAGCTTGGCCAGCTCCTCCGGGGCGTGCTCGGCGACAGCGGGCGGCGGCTTTCGCTTGTGCCCGTCAACATAGAGGACCTACGCGACACGAACTGGTGGTGCGTTACCCCAAGGCCCGACACCGAAGTGGGCCTGCTTGAGCGCGTCAAGGTCGGAGACACCCCGTGGGGCAAGTGCCGGATCTACGTGGACCCGGCGATCCTCCACATCGTCTTCGATCTGCCGAAGGAGGAGTAGCGTTCGTTGTCGGGGCGGCGGGGCGGCCACCGCTCCGTCGCCCCGACTCGACCGCCCCATCGCCGCGGTGGCCCCGTTCGACATACTTCGGGTCCTCACCCGCCGTGTCGAGGGCGCATTGCCATGCGCCCGTACACGTGGGGTGCAAGCTATCGGAGGGCCGCCAGTATGCCCTGACACATCTCCCACGCGTACTGCTCGCAGAACGCCTCCTCGGCGCGCGCGGTGTCGAGGTGGTGGCCGCCGGCGTTCGCTATCAGGTGGCCCACCTCGTGTGGGAGGACGTGCGCGAGGATGTAGCGGCGGTAGTCGTCCTTGCGCCATACCTCATAGATACGGCCTCCCACGAGCCCGGCGCGGCCGCCGAAGCCATAGGCGCAGTCGGGGATGCCACAGTCGGCGCGCGGCCTGAGCAGGTGATCCCTGGACGGCCACATGCCGCAGTTCAGGTTCACCAGCCCATCGCCCGCCTTGCCGAAGCCCCCGCAGCGGTGGTACGAAAGCCAGACGGCGCGGACGAGGCGTCTATGCTCGGCTGGGAGGGCGCCTAGGGCCGAAACCACGTCGCGGTAGGTCACGGGGTAGACGTAGCGAGTGCCCCGCGTCGTGTGCGCTACGAGATTGACGCCCATCGGATCGCCTATGCCTAGCCCTGCTTGGCTCCGTTCCCGTTCTGCCGACCGTCCAGGGCCGACTCCACGGTCTCGACAAGCGTGCGGAGGGCCCGCACGCGCGCCCACAGCTTGCTGTCGCCCTCAACGATGTGCCACCGAGCGTACGATGTGCTTGTCCTCTGGATCATCTCGCCGACGGCCATGTAGTACTTGTCCCACTTGTCGCGGTTGCGCCAGTCCTCTTCGGTGATCTTCCACTGTTTGTGCGGGATGGACTGGCGCTCCTGGAACCGGCGGAGCTGCTCCTCGGGCGAGATGTGGATCCAGAACTTCACGACTACCGTGCCGAAGCGGGCCAGCGCGTGCTCGAACTCGTTGATCTCCTGGTAGGCCCTGCGCCACTCCTCTTCCGTGGCGAAGCCCTCGATGCGCTCGACCATCACGCGGCCGTACCACGAGCGGTCGTAGATGGTCATGTGGCCCGCCTTTGGGAGCCTGATCCAGAAACGACGCAGGTAGTGGTGGGCCAACTCCTGGGGCGTCGGCGCGCCGATGGGCACCACCTCGTAGCCGCGAGGGTCCATCTTCTCGGTCAGCCGTTTGATGTTGCCGCCCTTGCCGGCCGCGTCCCAGCCCTCGTAGACCACAACGACGGGCATCCTCGCGAGGTACATCTCGTACTCCGCGCGGCGGAGCCGCTGCTGGAGCTCGGCGACGTGCGCGCTGTACTCCTTGCGGGACAGCGTCTGCGTGAGGTCGGCGTGGTCGAGCGGGTTCGAGTGGCGGACTGCCGGAATCGGTGCCTCAGCCTCCACAGCGGATGTGGCCTCGGACGCCACCGGCACGGGTGGGGCGGCGGCTTTGGCGGCCTTTCGGGCCTGCGTTGACGCGATCGTCCTGCTCATCGCGTCCATCACGTTCTCAATGATCTTCACCTGCGCGTACCGCCGGCACATCGACTCGACGACGGTCCAGGGCGCCTGGCCGGTGCTGGTGCGCGCGAGCATCTCCTCGACCGCCTCAACGTACTCGTCCCACTGCTTGCGGCGGAGGAGTTCGTCCTTCCCCACGCGCCAGGCGAACGCCGGGTCGGAGCGCAGTTTGTCGAAGCGCTTCTTCTGCTCATCCTTGCTGATGTGCATCCAGAACTTCACGATGCAGTAGCCGTCCGCCGCGAGCTGACTCTCAAAGGCGTCGATCTCGTCGTAGGCCTCGCGCCAAACGTCATCCGGCACGTTTGAGTCCACGCGGTCGTCGAGCACGCGGCGGTACCAGGAGTGGTCAAAAATGGCGATCTGCCCTCGCGCCGGCAGGCGGCTCCAGTAGCGCGCGAGGAAGGGGCGGAGGGTCTCGTCTTCCGTCGGCTTGGCGATGAGGTGCACCAGAAACCCTCTGGGGTCCAGCACGGCCGCGAGCCGGCCGATAGCCCCACCCTTGCCCGCCGCGTCCCATCCTTCCATGACGATGATGACGGGCACGCCCTCCGTCCTGCACTGGCGCTGCATGTCCGCCATGCGCCAGCCCAACGGCTCCATGACCTGCTTGAACTCGACCTTCGAGAGCGAAAGAGAGAGGTCGACTGTCTCCAGCATCTCCGGGCCCTCCTGTCCTTCCGGTGCGTTTGGTGGCAGAATACGCCTGATTGCGCCGTAGCCCTGCATGTTCGCGTATGCAGGAGGCGGAGGCCGGCGGGTCGAACATAGCGGTGGCTCGCACAAGTTATGCCGGTAAGGCGCACGGTGGTCGCGTGCTATGCCGCGTCAGTGGTGGCGTAGCGGTAGGTGGCTGTCGTGTGCTATCGCGTTGTCCTTCCAGGGGAGGAGTATCTGAGGCCATGACGACTCGCGGCACGGTTATGAAGGTCGCGCTGGGCGCGATAGCGCTGGCGTTGCTCATCGGGGCGGCCCAGGCGAGGACGATCACGTTCACCGTGGAAGACAAGACGTACACGGCGGGGGGCTGCGTCACCTTCACTGATGGCGAGATCCTCGTGCCCGCCACCGTCTGTCGGGACATGCTCGAGGGCGGGCTCACCTGGAACGACGCGCTCAATTCCGTTGTCTTCCACGCGGCCCCGACCCGGCTCACGTTCGTGGCGGACAGGAACCGTGTGCTCATCAACGGCGAGGAGACGTTCCTCACGCACAGGCCGGTGCTGCGCGGCGGGAAGATGTTCCTTCCCGTCGGGTTCATCTGCGAGTCCGTCGGCGCGACCATGGCCAGGACATCGCCGACCGAGGTGACTCTCAAGCTGGGCGTGTACCCGAAGATCACCTCCCCCGACGAGCGTCAGCCGCTCACCGTCAAGATCGCCGGCACCGTCAGCAAGCCGGAGGTCTACCGTGGGCTGCCGACGTGCGATCAGCTCCGCGTGTGGGCCACCGAAGTCGCGGACATGTTCGCCGGCGAGGTCACGTGGGATTCCGAGCTCCGGGCCGCCATTCTCACGATCGACAAGCACAAGCTCGTGTTCTACGAGGATAAGAAGACCGGCATGCTCGACGGCAACGCGTTCGAGCTCACCCGCAAGCCCGTGATGTCCAAGGCGAAGCTGCTCATCCCACTCGACTCGGTCTGCGAGATGCTCGGCCGTCAGTACATCCAGGAGGGCGCCTGGCAGCTTCTCATCGGCACCACCGTCGACTGACGTTCCACCACAGGCGACCAGTCAGTCTCGTGGGTGGGCCCGTGCGGTCCGACCGATCTGCTGCCGGGGCGAGGAATGAGGAGCAGCGCGCCTCGCGTTTCCGTCATCGTGTTGAGCTACAATACGCGAGAGCTGCTCGCGCGCTGTCTGCGCTCGCTCGAGGGTAATGTCGCGGACGGCCTCGCGGAGGTCATCGTCTGGGACAACGCGTCATCGGATGGCTCAGTGGAACTTGTCGAGAGGGAGTTCCCCTGGGTCACGCTGATCGCGTCTGACCGCAATCTGGGCTTCTCCACGGCGAACAACCGGGCAGCGCGCGATGCGTCAGGGCAGTTCATCCTGGCTCTCAATGCCGATGCCGCGCTGAGGCCGGGCGCGCTCGAGCGATCGCTGGCCGTGATGGAGGATGGGCCGGACATCGGCGTGGTTGGTCTAAGGCTCGTGGACTCCGACGGCTCCTACCAGCAGTCCGCGCGGCGGTTCCCTTGCCCTCTGGGCTTGTTCCTGGAGGCGACCGGCCTGGACGCTCTCACGCGCTGGACGCGCTACGGCTCCTTCGCCGGAGACACCACCCGAACCGTGGACTACGTCTCCGGAGCCGCCATGCTCGTAAGGCGCGATGTGTGGGACGACCTCGGGGGGTTCGACGAGGGTTTCTTCTTCTACGGCGAGGACGCCGACCTGTGCGCACGGGCTCGCGCTCTGCGGCGGGAGGCCCTCTTCGTCCACGACGCCGAGGTTGTGCACCAGGGGGGCGCGTCCGCTGCCGCCCTCAGCTACGCGGCAGCGCTCGAGGGTTACCGCTCGGCGTTCCGCTTCATCCTGAAGCACCAAGGGCGCTGGGCGCTCTGGGTCGCGAGGGCCTGGGTAGTACTGGGCGCCGCCGTGCGCGTGGTGGTCGCGGTTCTGGCGGCGCTTGTCGCGCGCGGGGTGGCGCGCAGCACATGGCTTCAGCGCCTTCGGGCCTACTGCGCGGTGCTCCGGCAAGCTCTCAGCGGCGACCCATTGCCACGCGGCGGCTTCGCGGACGGACCCTGAGCCGTCTACGCCGGCCCCCGCACAGAGGGGGCGGCCAAGAGGCGGCGAATGCCCCGGCGCTACGGCGACTCGGAGCTTTGCAGGCGGGGTTAGGCACGATGAAAGCGGCCTACATAGGCACGTACGGAGACGTGGACGCGATCCTGATCGGGGACCTGCCCGATCCGACACCCGGCCCGGGAGAGGCGCTCATCGAGGTGCGCGCCGGGGCCTTGAACCACCTTGACGTGTGGGTCAGGCGTGGCCGCCCGGGCCCCGTGTTGCCGATGCCGCACGTTTTGGGCTCCGACGCGGCTGGGGTGGTCGTTGAGCTCGGGCACGGGGTCACAGGTCCGGCGGTCGGCAGCGAGGTGGTGCTCAATCCCGCGCTAAGCTGTCGGGCCTGCGCGGCTTGCCGACGGGGCCAGCACAGCGAGTGCTCCGACTTCGGCATCGTCGGCTTCCACCGGCCCGGAACGTACGCGCAGCGCCTCGCGGTGCCGGCCTACTGCCTATTCCCGAAGCCCGCCCACCTCACATGGGAGGAGGCCGCCGCGCTGCCGCTGGCTCATGTGACGGCCTGGCGGATGCTCCTGACACGCGCGAGGCTGAGCCCCGGCGAGACGGTGCTCATCCACGGCATCGGCGGCGGCGTCGCGCTAGCGGCGCTGCAGATAGCCTGCATGATGGGCGCAGTGGCGATAGTCACGTCATCGTCCGACGCGAAGCTGGCTCGCGCGAGGCAGCTCGGAGCCTCTCACTGCATCAACTACCGGGCGACGGAAGACCTGGTGGCTGCCATGCGTGAGATCGCCGGAGGCGGGGTGGACGTGGCCTTTGACACGGTCGGCGCGGCGACCTGGCCCATCGACCTTGCGGCTGTCCGCGTAGGTGGCAGGGTCGTGCTGTGCGGAGTGACAACGGGCGCCGAAGCCCCCACGAACCTATCGACGGTCTACTGGAACCAGCTCACGGTCCTCGGGGCGAAGCTGGGCTCGGACGACGACTTCCAGTCGATGCTGCGGGCAGTCGCCGCGAGCGACCTCAGGCCGGTGGTCGACTCCGTTCACCCGCTCGAGGAGATCAGGGCCGCGACCCAGCGGATGGAACAGGGCGAGCAGTTCGGGAAGATCGTGGTCGTGCCGGGGTAGGCTGGGGCCGCCGGCGTCCTCGCCGGCACCGACAGGAGCCTGGGACCGGCAGGATGCCGGCGCTCCCAGGCGGATGGAGAACAGACCCATGTCCGACACTCTCAGGGCAGTGCTCGTTGGGGCAGGCGGCATTGGGAAGGCTCACCTTGGCGCGTGGACGTCCGTCCCGGGCGCAAAGGTCGTTGCGATCGTCGACTCCGATCGCCGACGGGCAGAAGGGGCCGCCAAGGCAGCCGGCGTTCCCGCGTTCGAGGACTTGGGCGAGATGCTCGCGCGCGTCAAGCCCGATGCGGTGGATGTCTGCACTCCTCCCGCCGCGCACCGCGCGCCCACGGAGGCGGCACTGGCGGCCGGATGCCACGTCATCTGCGAGAAGCCTCTCGCGCAGAACCCCGATGAGGCCCGATCGATGGTCTCCGCCGCGGAGGCGTCAGGCAAGCTCCTCATGACCGCGTTCTGCCATCGGTTCCACACCCCTGTCGCCAAGCTCAAGGAGTTGATCTCGGCCGGAGACCTCGGCGATGTGCGTATGTTCCGCAACCGCTTCGCGGGCCCGTTCGCAGGCGTCGAGAACACCTGGTTCTCGATGCCGACGGTCTCGGGCGGCGGGTGCCTGATGGACACGAGCGTGCACAGCGTGGACCTGTTCCGCTTCCTCGTCGGTGAGGTGACACGGGCCCAGGGAGCGATGACTACGGTGTTGCCCGCGCTTGCGGGTCGCGCCGAGGACACCGCCGCGATGCTGCTGACCGCCGAGTCCGGGGCGGTGGGCATCATCGAGGCGAGCTGGGCGCTTCAGGCCGGCGTCAACGTTGTCGAGGTCTACGGCACGCGCGGGGTGGCTTTCGTCCACTACTGGGATGGGTTCCAGTCGCGCTACAAGACCGAGGCGATGCCCGGGTTCGAGCCGCTGCCCGAGGAGGGCGACCGGTTTGTGGGCGAGCTCACGCATTTCGCCAAGGCGGCGCTCGGCCGCGCCGATCTTGCCGTTACCGGCCACGACGGCCTGCGCGCGGTCGAGGTCATCTACGAGGCTTACGCGAGCGCCGGCCTGTAGGGGCGCGCGTCGTGCTGGGGGCGACAGCCGGTCGCTCGTACCGCACGCTGAGCACCTGCGGTTGCCCGAGAGCGAACTGTATGTGCTCACCTTCCCTGCCCGTATGTCCGCCCCAGCCGATGACCAGTGCCGTGATCTCGGCAGGCAGCAGCGGGTGGTCAGCGGCCTCGGACCATCCTGCCGGCTGCATGTCCTGCATCCACACTACGCTCTCCGCCCAGCCGGCCCGGGACAGGGGCCGGTTGAGGGGCGCGATGTACTCCGCGCCGCCGACCTCTCGGACGATGACGAGCATCGGCGCGGCACAGCCCTGCTGTCCGGGCGGGGCCCACGTGGGGATGCGGATCGCGTCGCAGCCCTCGAGCCCCCCTCGCGGCACCTCGGTGGTCGCATAGCACCAGGAGTCCAGGCTCCCTGTCTTGATAGTCGCATCGACGGTCCACGCTGTCACACGCGCTCCGTCGCGCGACAGGGCGGCAGGCGTGACGGTCGCCTCGACGTGCGTCGCGGTGCCCAGTCCGAACCGCGGGCTTGCCCCGAGCACGTCCGCCAGATCGCGGACGGTGAGCTCGACACCCAGCTCCGCTCCTGTGTCGAGCGCCTGGCGCTCAACGGACTCGACGAACAAGGCAAACACGCCACTGTAGCCGTCGATACTCAGCTCGACGGCCTGGTACTTGCCGTCCGCCCTAGTGGTCACCGGGGCCATCGACCCTGAGGCGGGGTCCCAGATCCGGGCAGGCCCTCTCGAGGCGAACGAGACAGTGCCTGTCCACGCCTTCTCGCTCGTATTGATGAGGAAGTAGACCTCGCGCCCCTCCACCTGTCGGTGCGTGAACCTGATCGGCGAAGGCGCGTCGACGCGAATGTCAGGCTCGAGGAGTGCATCGACAAGCTTGGGCAACGCGGGCAGGAGCTCGGTCGGGACGAAGACCAGCGCGCCGCCGGAAGGGTCTCGCTCCACGGAGATCTCGGTGTGCACCTGCGGATCTCTGCCGAAGAACCGCGCCGCGTTCGGCCCGCCGACCAGCACGATCCGCCCGCCGGCGCGGCGGAATGCACTCACTGCGGCGAGTGCCTTGTCGGGCAGGGCCTCAACGCCGGGAAGCACGAGCATTCGGAGGCGCAGCCATCCGGTGAGCAGCTCCCCATCCTCCGGCTGACCGTCGACCAGCGCGTCACCGTTGATGACCTCGAAGTCGCGTTGCGCCTCGAACAGCCTTGCCTGCACGTCGAGCCACAGGCGGCCGATCTCCTTTGCTTGCTCCGAGTCGGTAGCGCCGAATGCAGCGGGTGTGAAGTGCTTCCACACGCTCTCGATCGGGTAGTAGACGCCGATGTCCGCGCGCGAGTGGCCGCCGGTGAGCATCGCCCCACACCGACCGATGTACTCGTTGACCGCGCGCTGCTCACCAGTCGACAGCCCCGACCAACTGTAGTACGAGGTCGTGGTGTTCACCCCGGCAACGTAGAGCAGGTTGCAGGTGCCCCTGATGTCGTCCGGGGTCACCTCGATCCTGGTCCGCGAGTCTCCCGACGGACGCCACTGCTGGACGTGATCCGAGGTCTCCGACATGACCTTCGCGGCGCCCTGCAGGTGAGCGATCGAGCCGAGAAGCTTCGCAATGTGCCACGGCACCTGGCTCGGCAGCGAGGTCAGGCAGTCGATGGACGGGTAGTCGAGCTGCTCGGCGCACCGGAAGAAGTCGCCGTAGCACGACACGTGGTCGATCAGGTTCTCCTCCAACAGAAGGTGGCCGCTCGACCTGATCCCGTGACCGCGGCACCACCTGCGGATCTGCCCGAAATAGGCATCGGCCACCCGCTGGCCTACGTGAGACCAGAAGTCTTGCCTGGCCTTGTCCCCGGTCGGCCCGGTCCCGTCGGCGACGAGGGCCGGAAGGCGTGTCGTGAGATCGTAGCCGAAGCGCTGGCGGAATGTGTCGGCGAGGTCATCGGCCCAGGGCAGCGCAGCCCACTTCTGGGGGCTCAGGAAATGGGACATGAGAGACGGCTCATCGGTGAAGGTGGCCTGGAACGTCTCGTCGAGCTCGGCAAAGCGGCGCGCGTACTCGGTGTGAGTCAGGCGCAGGAACCGCTCCGTGGCGCGTGGGTCCAGGAGGTTGATGTACGGCTGTTTACGGAACAGATTGTGCGCCGCGTGGGTGCCTTCGTACAGTGCATTCCGGCAGAACCCGAAGACCTTGCGCCTTCCGCCGTCCGGCTCCCAGTGCAGCCTGTTCCCCGCCACTTCGTCCGTAAGGTCGATCAGGCCGGCCAGGTCCAGCCAGCCCTCGCCCGCGGGGCACGCGGCGGCAAACACGAGATCTCCGGGCGGCAACTCGAGATCGACGGGCTCTCCCTCAGTCTCGGTCTGGGCGACGAAGAGCCCTTGCGCTTGCAGCTCGGGGTGCCCCTCCAGTGTCTGCCCCCCGGCAACGCCGCTCGGGTAGCCCTGTTCGTCGTACAACCACAGGGTCATGCCCTTGCTCTTCGCGAGCTCCACGCCGTGCACGAAGGACCGCCACAGTTCCTCACTGCGGAGGTACTGGTCGAAGTGGACGTTGCACACCAGCCCACCGAATCCCCTGAGCATGAGCCCCGTTAGGAACGCCTCGTGCTCCTTCTCGGACTTGGGGAAGCTGTGGATGATCTGGAGCACCCTGGTGTCCGGAGGAGGGTTCGCGAACCTTGCCTCTAGAGAGCCGCCGCTCGCAGCCATCCTCGTCGCCATCCTCTCGTGCAGCTTCGCCGATCCGCCCTCACCCCGCCCTCGCTGCGCGATGGCACCCCTCTCCCTGGGGAGAGGGGACGGGGGTGAGGGCTACTGCGCCCCAGCGCGCCGGTAGACCAGGAGAAGCGACCCCGGGCCATCCTCGAACGTGACCCGCACCCCACGCTCCATTAGCTCCTCGCCCGCGGACTTCGCGAGCGCCCCAGTGTCCAGGTCCTCTACCTCGTAGGTTGCGCCGGCTTCAAGGCCCTTGAGCGGCAGGCGCGCCGCCTCGTAGATGCTGTCCGGACGGCGGAACACCTGGATCATCCCCCCACCCAAGTCCGGCCGGTCGAACTGCCAGCCGATCCAGACATCCGAAGCCAGGCTCCAGCTAGTCAGCGGATAGTAGTCGCCGAGGAAGTACGGAGCGACCTCGTGCCACTGCCCTACCAGTCGCCTGATGGAATCGTAGTCCAGGTCGGCTCGACGCACGTCCCAGCACCCGGTCAGCGAGGGAGACATGACACTGCGGAACGCGTACGGGTCGGAGCTGTTCACGCCGGTGCCGTAGAACGGGATCCAGAACGACGCCCCGTAGGTGTGGCCCTGGTTCCCCACAGGCTCGAGGATGTAGTCGCTCCTGAGCAGGGGCACGGCGCGCCTCAGGGTCTCAAGGTCGTTGCGTCGACCCCCGCTCGCGCATGAGTCGATCAGCATGTCGGGGTGGCGCTTGCGCAGCTCATCCCAGTACGCGAGGTAGCCGGTCACGTACCGTATCTCGGTGACGCCCTGCCTGTCCTCCGCGTCGTTGGCGCGCCAGTAGGATAGCGGGTCGATGTTGAAGTCGTTTCGGTAGAGGTCGATGCCCTGCGAGTTGATGAGCCCGTCGACGTGGTCGGTCAGCCACATGCGCGCACCGTCGTTGCCGAGATCGAGGAGCTTCTGCTCGCCGTCCGGCCCGAGGAGCCAGTCCGGGTGATCGTCGTAGAGCCACGTTCCCGGCGTGACGCGCTCCGGCTCGAACCAGACGATGCTCTTCACGCCGCGCTCATGTGCGTGGTCGGTGATGGACCTCAGGCCCTGCGGGAAGCGCTTCGTGTCGACCTCCCAAGTGCCGGTGTTGGGCCACCCGGACTCGTTCACGTACCAGCCGGCGTCCATCCACCAGTAGTCGAGCTTGAGCCCCTCCTCCAAGTAGCGGTCGATGAAGGTGAACTGGCTCTGCTCGTCCGCGTGGATCATCTCGCCGAACTGGTGGGAGCTGCACGCGTTGAACTGCGGCACCGGCGGAAGCTCCCCTCCCGGGCGAGGCAGGTTGTGATCGATCATCCAGCGCCGCCACAGGTTCTGGCCCCGGATCCAGTCTCCACGCCAGAACAACAGCGCCACAAGCGGCCCGCGCACCTCCTCGCCCGGGTGAAGCGTGAAGTGGGTGAGCTCCTGACCCGCCCTCACCGTTGCCACCGTGCCGGCATCTCGCTCGAACGTCGCCGCCCACTGCCCCGGCCAGCCGAGGCCGATGATGACGCCCTCGCTCGGCCAGGCGAGGTCGAAGTAGCACAGGTCGCTGTTCGTCGGCCGTCCGCCCGCAGCCGAGACCCGCAGCGACGAGCCCGCGCCCAGGCGCGTCTCGAGCGGCTCATAGTCTCGCGCCTCGCAAGGGCTGCCCACGAAGTGATGCAGCACGAACTCGCACGGGGCATAATCCGGCCAGCGCCACCTCTCGAAGCTCCCGTCGAGGCCCTGCAGGTCCTGGATGATCGGCGTGTCGGATGGCCCGTCGTTGCGCAGGTAGACGGTCCACTCGACGGCCGGAGAGTCGGAGTAGGCGTCCGCGACGCACCTCACGACGAGCCCGGTAGTGGGGTCG
>Ga0315280_10008499_pt1 | contig 13419 bp, 6 predicted proteins | sample YL17G06_40_MG_FD_203697 | JGI IMG/M metagenome (GOLD analysis project Ga0315280, IMG submission 203697) | Sediment microbial communities from Yellowstone Lake, YNP, Wyoming, USA - YL17G06_40 | ecosystem: Environmental > Aquatic > Freshwater > Lake > Sediment | place: USA: Wyoming | collected...
CTTGAAGCAAACGCAAAGGCGCGTTTGCTTCAATAAATATGCCTGACCCACGGTTTTTCGGATAGGCTCTTAGAATGACAACACTGAAGACGTATCCAGAGCCACCGCGCAAAGGCTTAAGTGGCGTCGGGGTGCCAAGCGCGAGGCCCGAACACTGGTGGCCGGATGTTGCCTTGAGGCAACGCAAGTCCCGCAAACACAACCATTCTGTAACTATCGCATTTTCAGGATCTTACGACCACATATCGTCTCTGGGTCGTTACCCCTGATGATTTCGGTAAACATTTGGGGGAGAAACGCCATCGGCCGTTCAAGGAATCCCCTGGACTGTTCGGCATGTAACTTGGTCTGCGATAAAGTCTTACAATCGAGATCTGGAATTCGCTTGGCTGGCAGCGGAGTTTGGCATGCCCATTGCTCAGGTCGTACCGTTGGCTCGTTCTTTAATGGCATCGCTTGCGACTTCACGCACAGCCCTCCCCCGGGTGCGACGAGAGATCACAGGCGCTTTGCCACACAACCCCCTTAACTCCCAATTAAGGAACGAGCCATTTTTGCCGACAACCGCCCGCCGGGGCGAGGCGTCTGATAAACTGCGGGGAGAGATGCCCAGCGCTGTCTATCCCCGAAAAACGGGCAGGACCAACCCTCCAGGTCTTGCCCCCCTTTTTGCGCGATGGCCAGCCCCCGACCTTGGGGGCCGGGCCGAAATGTGCCGGCGCTGCTTGTCCCTACGACGCGACTTGGCGCGGCGGGTCACCTGATCCGTACTCCCTTGCATGGCCTTCCCTTTTTCCCCGGCGCGCCGCATTTGAGGGAACCGCGCCGAGGCTCTCACGTCTAACCCAGCGTGAGGCCTCGGCGGGAAGCACACGCGGCCGAGTCCGAGAAGTGGGAGGCGATCCGATGACCCGGCGGATACATGGCAAGGTCGGTTGGATGCTGGCGGCGGCCGTGGCGGTTCTGGGGGGGGCGGTCCAGGCCGCGTACATCGAGGAAGAGTTCCCTCAGGCGCCGGCGGGCCGGGTGGCTCCGGACGTACGAGTCCTCCCTCGGCCGCTGCCTCCCCCGCCGCCACTGCACGTGCAGGAGTTGGCGTGGTACCTGGACGGCCTCGAAATCCGCCGCGCGCTCGTAGTCGGGCGCCTGGCGGTGTTTCCGGTTGTCCTGCGCCGGGCAGACACGCTCGGCGGGCGCTGGTGGACCCTCGACGCCGCCATTGGCAAGGGCGTGCTTGGGGTTTACGAGCGCGAGGGCGGCGGCACGGTGCCGCTGGTGATGATGGAGAACCGCAGCCGCGACGATTACGTCTTCGCGATGGCCGGCGAGGTCATCTCGGGCGGCAAGCAGGCGCGCACGATCCGCCAGGACGTCATCCTGGCGCCGGGCCAGCGCGTCGAGGCGCCCGTCTTCTGCGTCGAGGCCCACCGGTGGGCGGGCAAGGCGGCCTTTGCGCCGGGCGAAGTCCTCGTGCCGCAGTCCATCCAGAAGGAAATGCGCAAAGGGGCCGACCAGTCGGCAGTGTGGGGCGAAGTGGCCCGAAGCAATGCCGCACTCGGGGCCGAGAACCCCACCGGCAGTCTGGAACGCGGACTGAAGACCGCGCCCGTGCGGCGAGACCTGGACGACGTGCGGCGGATGATCGTCCCCGAGGTGCCCCGCGACTGCGTCGGGTTCATCTTCGCCGACCGGTACGCGGGCTGCGGCATCGGGGCGGAGTTGTTCGGACGGTCCGACATCGCCCTGGCGCTCTTGCCGAAACTGATCGACGCCTACGCCGTCGACTACGTGGTGCAGTTCAAGGGAGACCGGACGCCGGGGGCGATCGGCGCGGGCGTGGCGGCGGAGTTCCTCAATCGTATCCGCCGGGCCGGCAGTTACCGAGCCGAGACGCCCGGGAGCGGCTTCGGCATCCGGCTGCGGGCCGCCGGACTGGTCGGCGACGGCGTGGGCATGGGCGGAGCCCTCGTCCACTTCGGATGCCAGGTGGAGGACCGCTGGGCGCCCGCGCCCGCGCCGCCGAGACCGCCCCGGCGTTTCGAGCCGGCGCCGCGGATGCCGGTGGAGTAGGTCAAGTGGAAGTGCGAAATGAAAGGACAGTGTAGCATCCTTACCGCGGTCGAAGAGCCTGTCCGAAAAACCGAGGGTCAGGCATATATGCAACCAAAGCCAGCCGTTGGGCTTTGGTTGGCATGTCGCTTCAGCCCCGGGAAGGAGAACCGCAACAACTTTACTGAGGCAAACGCAAAAGCGCGTTTGCCTCAATAAATATGCCTGACCCTCGGTTTTTCGGACAGCCTCTACGCCGGTAATGCTGCTACAGTCTCAATGAAAGGCGACGAATCATGAAACTCGCGCGACAAGTGCCGGCGCTGATCATCCTGGCGGCGATCGGGGTTTTTTCGCCGTACGCCCACGGCGCGGGCCTGCTGGTGCCGACCGACGAGAGCCTCCCGCCGCTGGCGGTCAAGTACCTGCGCGTCGACACCACCATCGACCACCCTGTGGCCACGACGCACGTGGTCCAGGAGTTTCAGAACTCGACGAACTCGAACCTGGAGTGCACCTATATTTTTCCGCTGCCGAAGTCGGCCGCCATCCGCGACTTCGCCATGTACGTCGGCGGCAAGCGCATGAAGGGCGAACTCCTGGAGAAGGAGCGGGCCCGGCAGGTGTACGAGGAGATCGTCCGCCGGGCCAAGGACCCCGGCCTCCTGGAATACGTGGACTCGAACCTCCTACGGTTACGGATCTTCCCGGTCCCCGCCAAGGGCACGCAGAAGGTTGAGATCGAGTACTCGCAACTCCTCTCGGTCGACGAAGGCCTGGCGGAGTACGTCTTCCCGCTGCGGGTCGGCGACAAGGCGTCGAAGACGCTCGAGGACTTCACGGTGGCGGTGCGGATCAAGAGCAGCACGCCCATCAAGAACGTCTACAGCCCGACGCACGAGGTGGGCGTCTCGCGGCCGTCGGAGCGCGAGGCGGTCGCGGGCATGGAGACCAAGGGGGCACTCCTGGACCGCGATTTCCAACTCTTCTACACCATGAGCGACAAGGACTTCGGCCTGAACCTGATGACGTACCGTCCGGACCCGGACCAGCCGGGAATGTTCCTGATGCTCATCAGCCCCAAGAGCGAGGTCAATGACGAGCGGCGCGTCCCGCGCGACGTCGCCTTCGTCATCGACACCTCCGGCTCGATGAAGGGCGAGAAGGTCGAGCAGGTCAAGAAGGCGCTGAAGTTCTGCCTCGAGAAACTGGACCGCAAGGACCGGTTCGCCATCGTGCAGTTCTCGACGATGGCGCAGACGTTCTCGAACGGCTGGAGCGACGCCGGCGACGCTAGCGTCCAGAAAGCGCGGGCGTGGGTCGACCAGTTCGAAGCCAACGGCGGCACGAACATCAGCGAGGCGCTCGACAAGACCTTCGCCCTCGGCACCGAGGAGGGACGCCTGGCGACCCTGATGTTCCTCACCGACGGCCGCCCGACCGTGGACGTTACCGACACCGAGGCCCTGATGAAGACGGTGAAGGACAACAATAAGCGGAACCTGCGGATCTTCACCTTCGGCGTCGGCGACGACGTGAACACGCACCTCTTGGACCGCATGAGCGGCGAGAGCGGGGGCGTGACGGAATACGTCCGCCCCGGCGAGGCCATCGACGGCAAGGTCACGCGACTGTTCGCCAAGATGAGCCACCCCGTGATGACGGACCTGGCCATCGACATCCCCGGCGTACAGATCGCCGAGATGTACCCCAGCAAGTTGCCGGACCTCTTCCGCGGGTCGCAGGTGGTCATCGTGGGCGCGTACAAGGGGTCGGGCGACTCGGTCATCCGCCTGAAGGGCCGCGTCGGCAAGAAGACCGACGAACTGGTCTACGAGGGCACGTTCCCGAAGAAGGCCGGCGACCGGACGTTCATCGCCCCCCTCTACGCCCACCGCAAGATCGGGTACCTCCTGGACCAGATCCGCCTGCACGGCGAGAACAAGGAACTCCGGGACGAGGTGGTCCGCCTCAGCCTGGCCCACGGCATCGAGACGCCTTACACGAGTTACCTGGTGCTGGAGACCGAGCAGCAGTACAAGCAGTACGGGATCAACCGGAGCGGTTGGGTGCAGGGAGGGACGTCGGGCGGCGGCACGTCGGTCGCGACACTTCCGCCCGCGACCCCGATGCCGGCTCCGCCGAGCCTTGCGCCGCCGCGCGATCACTCCAAGAGCGCGTCGGACCGGCTCGGCGACGTCTACGGCCCCGAGTTCAGACGCGGCGCATCCATGGCGCCCGCCGAACCGGCGCCGGCCCTGGCCGGAGGCGCCGGCAAGACGCCCGGGCGCGGGTGGGGCCAGAACAAGCCCGAATCGGCGCCCGCCAAGGAATCGCCCAGGGCCGCTCCCGGCACGTCCCCGGCCGCGAAGCCGGAGTCGCAGGATGCCGGCGGCTACTCCTACGCCGGTGTGCGGGCCGATGCCGAATCGCTGGAGAAGGCCGACTCCGGCAAGACCGCCGTCGAGATCGCCCAGCAGATCCGCCGCCTTCGCCAGGCCGAGAACGCCAGCCGCGACATAAAGGGCGTGGCCAGGGTCCAGCACCGCGCCGGCCTCACGATGGCCAACTACCGCGGCGTGTGGGTCGACCAGAAGTTCGAGGGCTCGGAGCGGCTGACGAAGGTCAAGTGGGGGTCGGAGGCGTTCTTCCGCCTGACGCGCCAGAGGCCGGCCCTGAAGGACGTCCTCAGCCTGGGCCAGCGCGTCGTCGTGGTGACGGCGCGCGGCCAGGCGGTGGCGATCGACGCCGACGAGGGCCTCGAGCAGTTGACCGACGACGAGATGAAGGAACTCTTTACCGACGCCCCCGCGCCGAGCAAGTAGGCGCGCGGCGCGCTGCGTACAAAGCGAGCGGCGTCAGGATGCCCGTCGGCGCCTCTGAGGCCCGCCTCCTGGTTTGGCACCGAGGTCGCCTCGGGTTTCGTGGCGCCTTACGTATTGACCACGACGCGGTTCCCGCCCAGGTCCTTGGCCTTATACATGGCGGCGTCGGCTTTCGAGAGGAGGGGCTGTATCTCGTCAGATCCGTGTATCTCGACCATGCCGACGCTGAGGGTCAACCGGATGCCGCGGTGTCGTACGAAGGCGGAACCTGCCACGGCCTCACGGACACGCTCCGCGATGCCACGGGCTTGACCCATCTTCACGCCTTCCAGGAGCATGGTGAATTCGTCGCCGCCTAACCGGGCCACCACGTCCTCCGCGCGAAACTGCTCTCGGAGCAGTCTGACAATCCGGACCAGGACTTCATCTCCGGCGCCATGGCCGAGAGCATCGTTGACGGTCTTGAAACAGTCCACGTCGAGAACCATGAGCGCGCTGGGGGTGCCGCGCCGCGCCCGGGCAATCGCTCGACCGACGACCTCCTCAAACATGCGCCGGTTGGGGAGGCCCGTCAGAGGGTCGTGCGTGGCCAGGTAGGCAAGTTGCTCTTCGTACCTCTTGTGGTCGGTGATGTCCCAGAAGATACCCAACACGCCCAGGACGTTGCCTGCGGCATCCTTTACGGGCGTCTTGACCGTATGAACGGTCATCTCCTTTCCGTCCTGGACGTACTGTTCTTCTATGTCCACCGTCTTCTCTGATACCATGACCTGCCGGTCGTCGCCGATGTACTTCTCGGCCAGTTGCGGGGGATAGAAGTCGTAGTCGGTCTTCCCGGTGATTTCCTCGGGCGCGATCTTCAGGTCCCGGGCATAGTGCTCGTTGCAGGACACGTAAACGGAGTTCCTGTCCTTGTAGAAGATCCTTTGGGGGAGGTGCTCAAGGAGGGTCCGGTTCTTGGCCTCGCTTTCCCGCAGCCTCTCCTCGGCCTGCCTGCGCTGGGTGACGTCTCGGAAGAAGCCCACCAGACGTTCTTCTCCATTCAGCGTGATGACAGAGGCGCTGATATCGGCATAGAAGACGCTGCCGTCTTTCCTCTTGACCGGAATCTCCTTGGCCAGCGTGATCTTTCTGCCAATCAGCCTTTCAAACTGGTCCACGACGTGAGGGAGGTCTTCGGCGAGGTGAATATCCCTAACCCCAAGACAAAGGATTTCCTCCGGACCGTATCCGAGCATTCGGCAGATCGCGGGGTTGCAGGCGCCGAACCTCCTGCCCTTGGCGTCGGCGATGAGGATCCCATCGGCGGCATTCTCGAAAGTGACTCTGAGCCTCTCCTCGGCTTCCCTGAGCGCCCGCTCGGCCCGCGTCCGTTCGACCACCCGCCCCAGACGCTCGGCGACGGCGTCAATCAGCCTTTGCTCTTCCTTGAGAAACGGCGTTTCATCAGCGTTGGCGGCCGCCGCGCGGTAGGCGACGGCGATCGAGCCGGCCCTCTCATTCTCGACCAGGATGTCCGCCGACAGATGCGCCGCGCCGTCGTCCCAGGGGTGGTTCCCGGCGTCCGAGACGTGTCCCTCGCAGCATATCCTGGCGCAGGCCATGTCCGGGTACTGGAAGGCCGGGGGCAGCAATCGCGCTGCTCCCTGGAGAACACCTTCCAGAGAAACTCCGGGTTCATGCAGGAGCCTGCCGAGTTCGCACAGGCAGTCCAGTTCCTTGACGCGTTGGGCCAGGTCGTGCAGGAGTTGGTCCTTCTCCTTCCGCCGTAGCCTTTCCTCGGTGACGTCTCGGAAGACGAGCACCGCACCGACGATCCGGCCTGACGCGTCGCGAATCGGCGCCGCGCTGTCGGCTACGGGACGCTCGGTCCCGTCTCGGGCGACCAGAAGGGCGTGGTTGGCCATGTGGGCGACCCGGCCGGTGACGATCGTCTCTTCGACGGGGTCCGGAAGCGGCGCGCGGGTCTGTTCGTTGAGCAGGACGAGGACTTCGGCAACGGGCTTGCCCTTCGCCTCGCCCGACGTCCACCCGGTAAGGGTCTCGGCCACCTTGTTCAACTGGGTGACACGACGCTGCGCGTCGGTGGCGACTACGCCGTCGCCGATGCTGGCCAGTGTGATGCGGAGTTGCTCCTCGCTGGCCTGCAAAGCCTCCTCGACGCGATGGCGGTCGGTAACGTCGATGAAAGTCTCCAGCAGACAGGGGCGCCCAATCATGTCGGCGGCGGCGTTCGCCCAGGTGATGGTCTTGGACGTATCGATGAATTCTACGATAACATCCCCGAGGCCGTTGAGGATGGCGTCCTTCTCCTGTTGCATCGCCAGCAGTTCGGCTTCTGGCTGTTGTGGGGCGGCATTCTCCGCCGCCAAACGATCGGGGAGCGATCGGCGTCTGCGCAGCGCCAGCCAGACCGCAACCGCCGCGATCAGCGCGCTCAGGCAAACCGTGATGGCGTACGACAGGCCTGCCGCCATGTTAGCCATCATCTGCAACCCCCGCGGCCCTTCCGGCCCGCGCAAAGGGCGGGATGCGATGGGGATGCCGACGGCCGTCCGGCGGCACGGTTCCGAACCCTGCCGCGCAGTACGCCGCGGCGCGGACATGCCGCGCGCGACGCCGAACGCCTCATGTTTCCCGGGGAGTAGACAGGCGGCCCGAAGTGGAACACTTCGCGGTGTCGTCCTCCCAGCGCATCCAGCATTAGGACCTATCGGCTATTTCGGCGAACGGTTTCAGCGATTCTGGCGCGAGTCCCGGCACCGGCGGGCGTTCCATTGTGGCGGCCTTGCCGCCTGCTATAATGCCGCCATGACCGTCAAGTCGCCCCGCATCCGGAACAAGAAGGCGCACCACAACTACGCGATCCTCGAGACCGTGGAAGCGGGCCTGGTGCTGGCGGGGTCCGAAGTCAAGGCCCTCCGGCAGGGCAAGTGCAACATCGACGAGGCCTTCGCCCGCGTGCGCGGCGAGGAGGCGTGGCTCTATAACATGCACATCGGCCCGTATGAGCAGGCGGCGCAGTTCGGCCACGACACGCGGCGGACGCGCAAGTTGCTCCTGAGGAAGCGCGAAATCTGCCGCTTCCTCGGCCGGGCTGTCGAGAAGGGCCTCACCCTTATTCCACTGACGGTCTACTTCAAGCGCGGTTGGGCCAAGGTGGAACTGGGCGTGGCCAGGGGCAAACGCGAGTTCGATAAGCGCGAGGACCTGAAGCGCCGCGAGAGCCAGCGCGACATCCAGCGCGAACTTTCCCGCCGCCGGCGTGGCCGCGGGTAGCCGCCGGCCGCTGCGGCACAGCCGCCCTCGGCTGGGCAGGATGCCCGGACGAGGGCGTCCGGGCCACACCCGCGTCGCCCCGCCGGCGACCGCTAGTCGGCGGCCGAGGCGGCGGCCCGGAGCACCGCGCCGGCCCCCGCCGAGCGGACCCAACATATCAACGCATCCGCCACGTCCGGATCGAACTGGCGCTCCGACTCCTCCAGCAGAATGTCGATAGCCTCGCCAACGTCGCGCGCCTTGCGATACGACCGGTCCGAGGTGATGGCGTCGAACGCATCGGCAACCGCGAGGACCCTTGCCCCGATCGGAATGGCGTCACGCCGAATCCCGTCGGGATAGCCGCGGCCATCCCACCGCTCGTGGTGCTGGCGGACAATGGAAATCTCCTGGTCCAGGAGCCGCATCGACCCCAGGAGGCCGACGCCGATCATCACATGCTGTTCCACGATCCGGCGTTCCTCGTTCGTCAGGATGCCGGTCTTCTGAAGGATGTCCCGCGGGATGGCGATATTGCCGATGTCGTGGAGCATGGCGGCGCGGCGGATCGCCCCGATCTCCTCCTCGCCCAGGCCCAGCACGAGGGCGGTCCCAACGGCATACCGGGCCGCGTTGGCGGAGTGATGGCGGGCGTGCGGGTCGCGGGCATCGATCGCCTCGATGGTGCTGCCCATGCTCTCGACGAAGGCGTCCTTCGCCTGGCCGGCCCGGTATTCCAGGGTCCCCCGGAGGGCGATCACGTCGGGGCTCTGGTCGATGAGGGTGCGGCAATGGCCAGGCACGTCGCCGGAGATTCGCGTGCAGTTCCGCCCGGCCCCCTTGGCGACCGCCAGCGCCCGGTCGGCCTGGCTCACCAGGCTCTCGACCGTATCGGTGCCGCCGGGACCTGCCGCCGCCAACCCTACGCTCACGGTGATCGGCGCAACCCCGGTGGCGGGTGCGAGATGGCGCTGGGCCAGTTTCTTGCGGACCTGCTCGGCGATGACAACGGCCTCGGCCACCGGGGTCTCGGGCATGAAGACCAGAAACTCGTTGGCCGCATGGCGTCCGATCCGGTCCTTTGGCCGAAGGCTATCCCGCAGGAGCGCCGCCACGTCCGCCAGCGCCTGGTCGCCCTTGGCGTGGCCGAGCGTGCTGTTGACCTGCCGCAGATGATCCACATGGAACAGCGCGACGGCCACGTCGGCCTTCTGGCGCCGGGCGCGGCTTAACTCGATCTCCAGCATTTCCGTGATCCGGCGGCCGGTGTTCACACCCGTCAGTCTGTCGATCGTCGCCGCTTCCTCGATCCGGCGTTTGGCTACTCGCAGTTGCCGCGCTGCGCGCCGGGCCCGTCGCGCATAGGCCGGGCCGGCCACAAGACCCGCGGTCAGAAGGCCGGCGACGACCAGGCCCCCCGTCCCCACCGCCCATGGGGCCCATGCCCGAGCGCGGGACCCGCCCGGGCCAGGCGTGCAGACGACCTCCCACGGACGCCCCGCCAGCGTCAATGCGCCGACGTAATGCGGTGCGGGCCGCTCGGGCGGCGACTCCTGCTCGTCCGCCCGAACCGCCGAGTCCGGCCCGTTAAGGATCACCCGGCACACGAACCGCTTCCCCGCGGGCGCCGTCTCGTCGTACAGGTGCATGATAAGGTCGTTCTCCTTCAGCGGCCCTGCGGCTGCTTCCACCAGATCCCCTACCCGCACGATGGCCGCGACGAACCCCTGCAAATTGGCGGCGCGGCTCTCGGCGGAATCGGTCTGCGCGCCTTGGCGATAGACGGCCTGGAAAACCAGGACACGCAGGCGGCCGTCGTCGGGATGGAAGAGGGCCGTTCGCTCCGTGGCCGCAGGTTCCCCCGTGCGGCATGCTTGGTCCATGGCCTGGCGGATGCCAGGGGCCGAGCCCAAGTCGAAGCCCGAGACCTCCGCGTCGCTCGGGATCGGACCGAAGAAGCGTACGGGGTAGTAGTCCTGGCGGCGAGCGGCCGCCAAGGGCTCGCCGGACGACGTCCTGTCGCTGATCCGGAACTCGCAGGGACCGTCGGCGCGGACCGCCGCCTCGAAGGCCGCCCGATCCGCATCGGCAACGCGTGGCGCCCAGGCCACGGCCTCCACGCCCGCCACCTGGGATTGGAGCACCTTGGCCATCGCGTGGAAGGACGGTCCGTCGACCTTGCCTGCGGCCGCCCAACAAGACGCGGCCGAGCGCAGCGACGCCACGGGTTTCTCGATTCCCGCTGTCAGGGCAGACACGGCCCCCCGTGCCACATCGGCAAGACGGGCCGCTGCCGCCCGCCCCTCCCATCGGCGTGCTGCAACAACACCTGCCGCCGTCGCACCAACGACCGCGCCGACGGCCAGCACCATCGGCAGGTAGCGCCGCCACGGGTAAGACAGCCACGGCAACTTCCGCGTCCGGCTGTCATCGGTCTGTGGCAAGAAGGTCATAGGCGACTCCCCGGCCCCGTTTGAGACCGGTCCGCGCCGTGAGCAAGGGCCGTCCCACAGGCGCGCCGGCGCATGGAGGCACACCGAGGGTAAGACAGGGGAGAACCGACGGCGGGCGTCCTCCCAGCGCAATATTTAGTATCGGCGTTTGGCGTGGAGCGCGTTAGCGTTTTCCGACCGCCGCCCCAGGGCGCTTCTGTCAAGTCATCCTCGATTTCTGCCGATTCTAATAGTACTATGACAACGCTCACTATGCCGCAAACGGACCCTAATTTGGGCTGCCCGAAACTCGCGACGCCCTTCGTGGCGGTTGCCCTGCCCCTGGGCCTCGACAGGACGTTCACCTACGCCCTGCCCCAGCGCCTGCGCGGCCAGGTCCAGGTTGGCCAGCGGGTGACCGTCCCGTTCGGCAAGGGCAACCGCACCATCATCGGCTGGGTCGTGCGGGGGCTGGAGGCCACCGACCTGGCGGAGGTCAAGCAGGTCCTGGACCTCGTGGATGCCGCGCCCCTGCTGGCCGGAGACTTGGTCGACCTGGCCTTCTGGATGAGCCGCTACTACGTCACGCCCCTCGGCCAGGTCTTCGAGGCCATCCTGCCGGCGGCCGTCCGACAGAACGCGGGATTCAAGACCGTACAACTCGTCGTGCGGACCGAGAAATCCGAGTCCGACGTCGGCCGCATCCTCTCGAAGCAGCGCCGGGTCCTGGACCGGCTGGCCGAGGCGGGTGCGCCGCTGGCTCCGCGCGAACTCGCCCGCCACGCGGGCTGCACCGTCGCCGTCATCAAGAGCCTCGAAGAAAAGGGCCTCGTCCAGGTCCAGACCCGCCAGGTCGACGAATTCGCCCGCGACCTGTTCATCGAACTCGAAGAACCCAAGCCCATCCACCTGACGACCGAGCAGGCCCTGGCCCTTCAGCGCATCAAGAACCTCATCGCCGCCGATACGTTCGGCGTCATCCTGCTCCAGGGCGTCACCGGCTCCGGCAAGACCGAGGTGTACCTGCGGGCCATCGCCCATGTGGTCGAGGCCGGGCGGCAGGCGATCATCCTGGTGCCCGAGATCGCCCTGACGCCCCAGACCATCCGGCGGTTCCGCGAGCGGTTCACACAGGTGGCCGTTCTGCACTCGAACCTTTCGGACGTCGAGCGGCACCGGCAGTGGCGCGACATCGCCGAAGGCCGGGCCGACGTGGTCATCGGGGCACGAAGCGCGGTCTTCGCCCCCGTACGCGACCTGGGCCTCATCGTCATCGACGAAGAGCACGAGAACTCGTTCAAGCAGGACACCGCCCCCCGCTACCACGGCCGCGACGTGGCCATCATGCGGGCAAACCTCGTCGGCGTGCCGGTGGTCCTGGGGTCCGCCACGCCCAGCCTCGAATCGTATCAGAACGTCCGCACGGTAGACCATTACCAGGAGGCGCGCCTGGCGCAGCGGATCGGGGGCCGCCCGCTCCCGCCCGTCCGTATCGTCGACATGCGGCAGGAGGCGGCCGAGCGCAAGGGCCAGCACGTCCTCTCGCGGGGGCTCGAGGCGGCCATCGCCGAGGCCTGGCGAAAGCAGGAGCAGATCATCCTGTTCCTGAATCGCCGCGGGTTCGCCACACACCTGTTCTGCGTACGCTGCGGCCACGTGGCCAAGTGCCCGGACTGCGACGTCGGCCTGACGTACCACACCAAGCCGGGGTACCTCCAGTGCCACTATTGCGGCCACCGGTCGCCGCCCCCGGAGAAATGCCCCTCCTGCTCCGCCGACACGATCCACTACTGGGGCACCGGCACGCAACGCGTCGAGGAGGAAGTCCGGCAGAAGTTCCCGGAGATCCGCATCGGCCGCATGGACTCCGACTCGGTCCGCCGGGCCGGCGGACACGAGAGCATCCTCTCGGCATTCCGAGACGGCGAACTCGACATCCTCCTGGGCACCCAGATGGTCGCCAAGGGCCTCGACTTCCCGAACGTGACCGTCGTGGGCGTGGTCAACGCCGACGTGGCCCTGAGTTTGCCCGATTTCCGGGCCAACGAGCGGACCTTCCAGTTGCTTACCCAGGTCGCCGGCCGCGCAGGACGCGGGCCGAAAGGCGGCGAGGTCTTCGTCCAGACCTTCCAGCCCCAGCATCTGGCCATCCAACTGGCCGCCAGGCACGATTACGATGCGTTCGCCCAGGACGAACTGGCGACCCGCAAGGCCCGGGGCTACCCGCCGTTCGGCCGCCTGGCACGGATTATCGTCCGGTCGCAGAGCCGCCAGAAAGCCGCCGAGGCCATCCAGGCGATGGCCGGACGCCTGATCGAACCGACGCGGATCGCGGGTATCCAGATGCTCGGGCCGCAGCCTTGCCCCCTGGCCAAACTCACCCGGTTCTGGCGGTTCCACATCCTGCTGAAGGCCCCCACCGCCAGGGCCCTTCTGCACCTGTGGGACCATCTGCGGCGCGCCGACCTGTCGCCGCCCGGCGGCGTCCAGATGGCCATCGACGTCGATCCGCAGTCGACGCTGTAGGTTCCTGGAGTTCCTTCGCCTCAGCATGGGCTGTGGGGAGGTCTCGGGTGCGGGGCGGGGAAGTGACGGAGTGACTGAGTAACTGAGTAACTGAGTAACTGAGTACCTGAGTGCCTGAGTACCTGAGTAACGGCAAAGGCGGCCTCACGCAGAGCCGCAAGCACGCAAAGCAGGGCAGTTTCTGATAGTGTAGCATCCTTAACGCGGTCGAAGAGCCTGTCCGAAAAACCGCGGGTCAGGCATATATGCAACCAAAGCCAGCCGTTGGGCTTTGGTTGGCATGTCGCTTCAGCCCCGGGAAGGAGAACCGCAACAACTTTACTGAGGCA
>Ga0315280_10008500_pt1 | contig 13419 bp, 13 predicted proteins | sample YL17G06_40_MG_FD_203697 | JGI IMG/M metagenome (GOLD analysis project Ga0315280, IMG submission 203697) | Sediment microbial communities from Yellowstone Lake, YNP, Wyoming, USA - YL17G06_40 | ecosystem: Environmental > Aquatic > Freshwater > Lake > Sediment | place: USA: Wyoming | collected...
TATGATAATAGGGATAAGTGGCTAGAGCTTGATAGACTTTGGGAGAGCATCCATAAGGATTTTCGTTACCATCAAGCTTTATTACTTTATGCGCAGGCAATTCGGCTCGTTGGCTTAGAACTTCCGTAGGCTCGATTGGGACGTAACTCTTCATGGTCACGAGCTCAGGCCTGATAAGTTTTTCGATGTTCATTTCAACTAAAACCAAAAGTCAAAAATAAAAAATCAAAGTGACAAGTCAAAATGCAAAACCTTTTTATTTTTGCCTTTAGCATTTTAATCTTTTATTTCGCTCTCGTCCTTCTTTCTATTGCCTGAGCGTGGGCATCGAGCCCTTCAGCTTTAGCTATCTCCACAGCAGGCTGGCTCAATTCTCGCAGGGCGGGCTTGTCCAATACGATGATATTGGTAACCTTGAGGAAGTCAGCAACACCCAGAGGAGAGCCAAAACGAGCGCTGCCTCCGGTGGGCAAGACATGGCTGGGGCCTGCAACATAATCACCTAGAACGACAGGCGAATTCTCGCCTACGAAAATACAGCCGGCATTGCGAATTTTGGGGACTAAAGCTGAAGCGTCAGATGCCATAATGGAGAGGTGCTCAGGAGCGAAGAGATTGACCAACTCCACTGCTTGGGCCATGTCGTCAACAAGCACAAGCATCCCCCTATCAATAACCGCTCTAGCGGTAGAACGCCGCTTTAATTTCCCCAGTTGTATCTCAATTTCCTTGTCTACCCGCTCAGCCAGGTCAGCCGAAGTGGTAATTAAAATTACCGAAGCCAGGGGGTCATGTTCAGCCTGGGCCAGGAGGTCGGCGGCACAAAAGGCAGGGTTGGCTTTCTCATCGGCGACAATTACTATCTCGCTGGGACCTTCAAGACCATCAATGTCCACTGTGCCATAAATCATTTTCTTAGCCAGAGTCACAAAGATGTTCCCCGGACCACAAATTTTATCCACTCTGGGTATCGATTCAGTACCAAAAGCTAATGCCGCAATAGCCTGAGCGCCACCAAGCTTAAAAATGTGGTTGACCTTAGCAATGTCAGCGGCGACTAACATGGGGGCAGGAATTTTGCCATCCTTACCGGGCGGGGAAACCATAATGATTTCCTCAACACCGGCCACTTTGGCTGGTATGGCCATCATCAGCACTGTGGATGGGTAGGCAGCACTGCCACCAGGCACATATAGGCCAACCCTTTGCAATGGCAGAATCTGTTGCCTTAAGTATTTGTCGATATGAAATACACCGATTTTGTGTCCACAGGCAACATGGAAGTCCCGTATTCTTCTGGCTGCGAATTCAAGGGCCGAGACAAGTTTCTTATCTACTGTGTCATAAGCGGCAACAACTTCCCGTCTATCTACTTCCAGGGAACCCAGTCGGACCCCATCCAGTTTTTCGGTGTAATCAAAGAGGGCTTTATCACCTTTATCTCGAACTTCGCCGATGATACGGTTGACCACTTCTTGAACTGAAAGCTCCTCGCCAAAGACCTGCTTTATTTGAGCTGCTAGCCGCGGTGGGGTGGGGAAAGACTCCCAGAAATTTTCCCTGGTCAGTAATCGTCTTGCCCTATTGAGTCCTTTGACTTTTTTCATATCAACTAAAACCAAAAGTCAAAAATAAAAATTCAAAATGACAAATTAAAATGTAAGATTTTTTATTTTTTGCTCTGTATTTTCGATTTTTGCATTTTAATTTTTTATCTGCTTTAGCCCCGCTCGCAATTTCTGTGTCAGAAACCTCATTTTCTCTTTTTTATCGGGAGATGCCAGACTATCTTTGCTAGCAATCAGGCAAGCCGAGGATTGGAAGAGCACATCAATAATCTTTAATTGGTGCTGCTTGAGGGTCTTCCCTGTCTGGACATTATCAATAAGCATATCGGCATCTTCGGGTAAAAAAGCCTCGCTCGCCCCCCAGGTTGGAATTAGCTTGTATGGGTTGATGTGATTGTCCCGAAGATACTTGTCGGCAATATTTATGTACTCCGAGGCTACTTTCAGAGGCGCGAACTTGTTGCTCTGAACGAGTGTCCTCAATTCATCAATGTCATTCACAGGCATTTCCTGGCTTACGGCAGCAACAATTTTGACGGTGCCAAAGCCGAGAGCAAACAATTTCTTCACCGGGCTTGAGGGGAAGCGATAGAGGTGTTCCCGCAGCCAATCCTCACCGGTTATGGCCAAGTCGAAATTGCTATTAGCCACTTGCAGAGGCATATCCTGGGGCCTGATTACTTTGATGCCCAGCCAGTCTAAATCAGCGGAGGGGCGGCGGCTCACTCCCTCTTCAGAATACCCCTGAAGTGCCAGCCCAGCTTGCTTCAAAAACTGCGCAGCAGGCGCTTGCTGGTGCCCATCAGGCAAAGCCAAGTTGACTTCCTTTGCCGGCCATGAGGGACGAGGAATCTTCAGTTCCTTACAGATATTAAGCTCATTTTCTATTGGTGTCTGCGGCTCAGCGCTAAGCTTGGAGTCAAAACACATCAATATCTGGCTCAAATCCTTGTTCTCCAAGCTTTCTCGATTTGCTATTAGAAAGGCAGTGACAGGGAGTAACTTTTCGAGGGGAATCAAGCCTTGAGCTGCTATATGCGCTCCACTCCTTCCCCAGAGCACTGCCAAATCAGCATTTTCCGGGGGATAAGCTTCAACAGCCCCCCACACCGGGAAAATCCTGAACCTTCTCATCCTGAGATTTAAGGCAAAAGCCTCAGACAGATTAGGATACTCACTTACTATACGATAATCATTTCTCCGGGCTGATAACTCATTGAGACTGGTTATCCCCGCTTGAGCGCTGGCAACCACGTGTATACTGCCCTCACCATAATTTAGACTCGATATTTTTACCAGAGCTCCTGCGGGATATTTCACCAGGAATTCTTCAATCCAATCCAAACCACAAATACCCAGGTCGTAATTCCCGACAGCTACCTGTATGGGAATATCTTTTTCCTGAAGTATTTTAGCGGAAAGACTGGGAAACCTTGCCGAGCGAAGGCGATATTGCTTTGTTTTATCGCCATAGCCCTCAAATCCCAGGCCTATCTCGGCAAGCAAGCTAGCCGTAGGCGATAGAAACCTGCCTTTAGGGAGGGCGAGTTTGATATAGCCGGCTTGATAGTCATTCATCCCTTACTTACCACTTTAAGGATCTCTGCCATAGAAGCTACTTCTCGCCGTCTTCTCTGTATACAATCCTTGAGCACAAACGGAGCGGGTTCCTTTCCCGAAACCATGATGACCCACCTATAATTAGATTCTTCTTGACCTGTGAAGTCAAGCTCTGCTGAGTGTCCAGCGCCACGAAGAGATTCCGCCACAGCAAAACACGTCTTTACTATTTCCGGAGTCAATTCCTTACCTTTAACCAAGATTCCAGATTTGCCCTTTTTCTCCCTTTCCAGCGGAAGTAATCTCATTAGAGGGTTCACATACAGGGCAAATCCGCAGGCGGGGATGTCCTTGCCATTCATAAGGGGCACAAGGTTATCATATCTTCCTCCGCCACCTATCTTTTCCCCAGCAGCCAAGAACTGAAAACAGATTCCAGTATAATACTCAAAACCATGTATCGCTGCGATATCGATTTCATAGCTGCAACCCAGGTTATCCAGTAATGTGGTAATGCTTAGGAGGTCCTCCAGGCTGGACTTGAAGTCCCGCGAAGCTTTGGGGAATGAAGCTTTTACATTGTGTAGAAAGCTGCTCGATTTTCCCTTGAGGCCCAATAACGCAGCCATGAGCCTGTCGATTTCAGGGTTAGTGGGTTTCGCCTTGGTCAATGCTTGCCAATTTCCTTCTAAAATGCGGTTCGTCATCTTAGCTTCTTCAGCGGGGCTGAGCTTAAACTCTTTGAGCAACGCCTTCACCAAGCCAGCATGGGACAATTGCAGCCCGACATTGCTGATGCCAAGTCTGCGGATAACCTCTTTAGCCAGCAGAATTATCTCCACATCCGGAGCAAATTTGGCACCACCGAAAAACTCAGCACCACATTGCCATCGCTCCCTGTTCTCTCTCCCGGTTCCCTCGAAAGCGAAAATATTAGTCACATAGAAAAGCCTGGCCAATTCTTGTTCACTTAGATTGTCGATGTAGAGCCTGGCTACAGGAATAGTGCCATCTGGCTTCAAGACAACTCGCTCACCACTCCAGCCATCCCAATCGAGAAAGGAATATACCTTGCTTAACATGCTCGGAGTAAGTGTTCCCGTAGCTGTAAACAAATAGAGGTATTCCAAGGTTGGCGTCCTCACCTCTTGATAGCCCCAGTTACGACAACAAGTCCAGAAGACATCTTCAATACGGCGAAAGCGCACCATGTCCTCGGGGAGCAAGTCCTGCATTCCCTTACACTTTTGGTTTTCCATCCTTGGCCTATTCTACACTAAGCTGTGTTCAGCTTCAATGATAAACCTGAAATTTTTTGTTGCTTTTAATTGCTTAGTTTATAATTAACTTGAGGATAATGTGAGATGTTAAGAACTGGGCTTAAGGTTTTCTTTCTTGTTTGGCTTGTGATGCCTCTAGTTGCGGATTTAGGAGGCAGCCTGATCGCTGCCACCAGCCCTACTACTGTGGAAGTTCTTACCGTGGATGGCACCATTGTGCCCGTGATAGCTGACTATATTGATCGGGGTATCAGCCAGGCGGAGAAGGATGGCGCTACTGTCTGTATAATTGAGCTAGATACCCCCGGTGGGCTTCTGGACTCAACCGAGAAGATAGTCAAAGGGATTATGAATGCCGACGTGCCCATCGTGGTTTACGTCTCCCCCAAAGGTGCCTGGGCTGCCTCAGCAGGAACCTTCATTACTCTATCTGCTAATATAGCGGCGATGACGCCGGGCACGACTATCGGCGCTGCCCATCCTGTAACTACTGGGGGAGAGAATATATCAGAAGACCAGATGAAAAAAATAGTCGAGTTCTCAGCTAAGTGGATGAAGACTATAGCTGAAGAGCGTGGCCGCAATATGGAACAAGCTGAGCTAGCAGTTACGGAAAGTAAATCATTTACCGATGTTGATGCCTTGGAATATAACCTTATCAACCTGCGAGCTGACAGTTTGGAAGACCTTATTTCCCAAATCAATGGTTGGAAGGTTACGTTAGCCAGTGGCGAGGAAGTTACCATTGATACTACGAACTATGGTTCAACTAGAAACGAAATGAATGACATTGAGAAATTTCTGCAAACCATCAGCGACCCCAACATTGCCTATATCCTCCTTACCCTGGCTACCATAGGGTTGATTGTCGAGATTTCCAACCCGGGGATGGTTTTTCCTGGAGTCGCTGGTGGCATCAGCTTATTCCTGGCGTTTTACTCCCTGGGTGTGCTTAATGCTTACTGGGGAGGCATAGCACTCATTTTACTTGCCATGGGACTTTTTATCACCGAGTACTTCACCCATAGTTATGGGTTATTGACTGCCGGGGGTGTAGCCTCACTGGTTATGGGCTCGTTGATATTGTTCAGCCATAGCCCAGGAATAGAGGTAAATAGGGGGCTAATTGCCGGGGTTACAGCAGGCATCACCGCTTTTGCTGTCTTTGTCATCGGCGCCATTATCCGCGGGCAAAGGCGGCGCAAGGCTACCGGAGCTGAAGGAATGATAGGGGAAATAGCCATAGCCAAAACACCCCTCGACCCTACGGGCACGGTTCTCGCCCAAGGAGAATTATGGACGGCGGCATCAGAAGGCGGCAGAGTAGCACCAGGTGAGGAGGTGATAATAACCAAAGTGGAAGGGTTGAAATTATGGGTGGCAAAGAAATCGAAAGAATAGGAAGGTAATACCGTGGAAATAACAGGCCCAATTATCATAGCCATAGTCTGCGCCGTCGCTTTTATCATTTTCGTTATCTATGCCATCGTAAAAGGACAGAGGCGAAAACTCTCGGCTGGTGTAGAGGAGATGATAGGAAAGGAAGCTGTGGTGCGGACGACCCTCAAGCCCAAGGGCACGGTTCTGGCTGAGGGCGAGTTATGGACAGCCATAGCTGAAGATAGTACAATAGAACCCGGAGAGGAGGTGACAATAACCAAAACAGAAGGATTGAAACTGTGGGTGACCAAAAAATCTAAAGAAAAGGAGAAAAAATGAACTTATTTATTTATGTTATTATCGCAGTAGTAGTAATAATACTTCTGTCGGCAGCTATCAGAATCGTCCGAGAGTATGAAAGAGGGGGCGTTTTCCGCCTGGGCAGGTGGGTTGGCCTCAGAGGGCCAGGTCTGGTCTTTATTATACCTTTCATTGAGGTTATGCGGAAAATCGACCTTCGGGTAATCACCATGGACGTTCCCGCCCAAGAGTGCATCACCGTGGACAATGTTACCGTCAGGGTTGACGCCGTAATTTACTTTCGGGTGGTCGAGGCCACAGATGCTATTCTCAAAGTGCTCGACTATATCAAGGCAACCTCGCTGCTTGCTCAGACCACTTTGCGAAATGTTGTCGGGCAATCTACGCTGGATGAGTTATTAGGCCAGCGGGACAGGCTCAACGGAAAGATACAGACGGTGGTTGATGAAGGCACTAATCCCTGGGGTATAAAAGTGAGCATGGTGGAGGTTAAGGATGTGCAACTGCCGCAAACAATGCAGAGGGCTATGGCAGCCCAAGCTGAGGCTGAGCGAGAGAGAAGAGCCAAGGTAGTTCATGCCGAGGGTGAAGCCCAGGCGGCAGAGAAATTGGCCGAGGCTGCTAAAATTATTTCCAGTCAGCCGTCAGCTCTCCAGCTTCGCTATTTGCAGACATTGACTGCCATTGTTACAGAAAAGACTAATACCATACTGTTCCCTATACCCATGGATTTACTGGCTCCCCTTTTGGGCAAGGTTGGTAGGTCAGAGAAAAGTAAAGAGTAGAACATAATCTGTGTCAATAGCACATAGCGAGAGCACTTAGTAATGTCATTCTGGAAGTCCAAATGAACTTGGACGATGAAGAATCTCTAGACACCATCCTGAGCTATGCGAAAGGCTCAGAATGACACATCACTCTGTCATTGCGAGGCACGACAATGCCGAAGCAATTTCAGTGGGGCAGAGGATTGCCACGCACCTTTCAGGTGCTCGCAATGACAAAAAAGGGCTGAGCTATGCGCAGGGCTCAGAATGACAAAAATAACACCTGGACTCGAGAAACTCCGTTGGGCAAATTTTCTTAACCAGGGGGTAGATATGGCCAATAAGACTAAGCAGGAATGGCGTGAAACTACACTGACTCCGGCTTTAAAGCGTGCCGCCGAGCGCCAGGAGAAGTTCGAAACCAGCTCTGGCGTGGAGATTGACACTGTTTACACACCGGAGGACTTGGTAAATTTTGACTACGTTCGAGATTTGGGCTACCCCGGAGAGTATCCCTTTACTCGGGGTGTCCAGGCAAATATGTATCGGGGGAGAATATGGACAATACGCCAGTATGCTGGCTTTGGTACTGCTGAGGAAACTAACCAGAGGTACCGCTATCTCTTAGAGCAAGGGCAGACTGGCTTGAGCATAGCCTTCGACCTGCCCACACAAATTGGTTATGATTCTGACCAGCCTTTAGCTAGAGGCGAGGTGGGCAAGGTTGGTGTTGCCATAGACAGTCTCCGGGATATGGAGATTCTTTTCCAGGATATACCTCTGGATAAGGTAAGCACTTCCATGACCATAAATGCCACTGCCCCGATTCTTCTTGCCATGTATATTGCCCTGGGCAGGAAACAAGGAGTTGAGCCCACTGAATTAAACGGCACTACTCAAAATGACATACTCAAGGAGTACATTGCCCGGGGCACTCACATCTTCCCACCTCATCCTTCCATGAGGCTGGCCACTGATATATTTGCCTACTGCGCTAAGCAGGTCCCTCGCTGGAATACCATAAGTATCAGTGGTTACCACATCCGAGAAGCTGGTTCCACCGCGGCTCAAGAAATTGGCTTCACCCTGGCTAACGGTATTGCTTATGTCCAGGCAGCTATTGATGCTGGGCTTGATGTAGATACATTCGCTCCCAGGCTATCATTTTTCTTCAATAGCCATATCAACTTTTTTGAAGAGATTGCCAAATTTAGAGCGACACGACGCCTCTGGGCGAAGATTATGAGAGAGAGATTCGGGGCTAAAGATTCACGCTCCTGGATGCTTCGCTTCCACACTCAAACTGCTGGATGCAGCCTCACTGCACAGCAGCCGCATAATAATATTGTGCGGACAGCCTTAGAAGCCCTGGCGGCAACCTTAGGAGGTACTCAATCACTGCACACTAACTCTTTCGACGAAGCTTATGCTCCACCTTCTCAAGAAGCAGTGACCATAGCTGTGCGGACTCAGCAAATATTGGGCTACGAGAGTGACATTGCTCATGTCGTTGATCCTCTTGGTGGCTCTTACTACATAGAGCATCTGACCGACAGCTTAGAAAAGGAAGCTGGGGAGTATATCGCCAAAATTGATAACCTTGGTGGTGCCGTAGCTGCCATAGAGCAAGGATATCAGCAGAGAGAAATTCAGGATTCCTCTTATCGCTACCAGAAAGCAATTGAAAGCAGTAAGCGTACCGTGGTAGGGGTAAATAAATTCGTCTCTCCCTATCCTAGAATAGTGGGGCTGCTGCGAGTCAAGCCCGAAGTGGAAAAAAGACAGAGGGAGAGGACTGCCCAGGTTAGGAAAGACCGGAACAACAGCAATGTCCGCAAGGCGCTTAAGCGATTGGAAGATGTCGCCCGAAGCAAGGATAATACCATGCCTGCCTTTCTTGAATGTGTGGAAGCTTACGCCACCTTGGGTGAGATATGTGATGTATTGCGCAAGATTTTTTCTACCCAAAAGGAATTCCTGGTTTTTTGAGGAGCAGCTTTCAAGACTTATGGTACTAGCTTTAAAGGAGGTGAAATGGCCAAGAAAGTTGACCACATCGGTATTTTAGTTAGCAACCTCGATGAAGCGATAAAGCTTTACAAGGATTGTTTCGGTGCTGAGGTTGACAAGATTGAAACCCTCCCGGAGCGAGGAGTAAAGGCAGCCATCCTTTCCCTAGCCCAGGGTGCCAATCTGGAACTTTTAGAACCACTCCCCGGCAGTAATATGGCTAATGTCTTGGAGAAAAGAGGAGAGGGCCTTCACCATATAACGTTTGAAGTTGACGATGTAGATAAGGAGCTTAGCCACCTCTCTAAAAGGGGGATAGAATTAGTTGATAAGAAGGCTCGTCCTGGCTCAGAGGGCATGGTAGCTTTCATTCACCCCAAATCGCTTAGAGGGGTGCTTGTTGAGCTTTGTCAGAAAATCTAGAGAGGGAGCAGACTATGAACAAAGGTAGGATTCGCGTTCTGCTAGCCAAGCCTGGTTTAGATGGGCATGACCGAGGTGCTAAAGTGGTAGCTAGAGCTTTGCGGGATGCCGGCATGGAGGTAATCTATACTGGTATCCGACAAACTCCCGAGATGATTGTCGAGGCGGCTATCCAGGAGGATGTAGATGTTATTGGGTTGAGCATCCTGTCGGGAGCTCATTTAGAGCTCTTTCCACCAATCATAGAAGGATTAAGGAAGAAAGGAAGAGAAGATGCTTTGGTTATCGCTGGTGGCATAATACCCGAGGATGATATTCCCACCTTACAACAAATCGGCATAAAAGCTGTTTTTGGCCCGGGCACTTCCACAGAGGACATCATCCACTTCATCCAGAAGGAAGCGACCGCCAAATAGCAGGCCTATCAGGACTTATCCTGGGCAACGCCAATAAGGTGCGTGAGATTCTCCACCCTCTTGTCCAGCATAAAATGCTCTATTCCCTCCAGTATAGTAAGACAGATATCAGGACTAGTCAGGCTGGCTGTGCCAATCTGCACAGCCGTAGCTCCAGCCATAATAAACTCCAGGGCATCCTCAGCACAAGCAATGCCGCCGCATCCTATCACTGGAATACGGACCACCCTGGCTGCCTCGAACACCATATAAAGAGCCACAGGCTTGATAGCGGGACCAGAAAGCCCACCTGTAATATTCCCCAGGCAGGGCTTTCTTTGGTTTATATCAATTGCCATGCCCCTCAGTGTGTTAATCAAGGATATGGCATCAGCTCCAGCTTCTTCCACGGCTAAAGCGATTGCCTTAATATCGGTTACATTGGGACTCAACTTAACGATAACTGGTAAGGTAGTGGCAGCTTTAACCGCTGAAGTCACCCGAGCGGCAAGCATGGGATCGACACCAAATTCCATCCCACCTGCGGAAATATTGGGACAGCTAATATTTAGTTCAATGCCGCTGACCCCGGGCACGCCTTCTAACTTGCTGGTCACAGCCATATATTCGTCTATTGTTTCCCCGGCAACATTAACAATAACCGGAACCCGCCATCTTGCCCATACAGGCGCTTTCTCTGCAATCAGGACATCAACACCGATATTCTCCAAGCCTACCGAATTAAGCAGACCACTAGCTGTTTCCACCAGTCGTGGTTGGGCATTACCATTTTTGGGCATAAGGGTCGTCCCTTTACAGACAATGGCGCCCAGCTTTTGTATATCAGCAATTTCAGCATACTCTGTGCCATAGCCAGCTATGCCCGCGGCTATCATCACAGGATTAGACAGGATTAGTCCCTTAGGATGCCGGGGGGCTAATTGCACGCGGAGGTTGGGCAACTTTCTCATTGTTTAAAACTTTATCACTGCTCGGGGCAAAAAAGAAAGGACTACTCAAGGGGCACAATTCTCACCCTGCCCCAAACCCCCATTTTGTCGCCCACAATAATAACCACACCACGTAGCCCTTCGATACTCTGGGCTTTTTCAATTGCCATAGGAATATCATCTGCGGCCTTGACTATATTGCCTAGGGCTGTGGCTGCGGCATCAGCTAAAGATGCCGAGGGTGAAAGGACAATAACGGCGTCAGCGCTGCCCAGACTCAAAGAATGTCCTACGGTTCCTGAAGACGTACATATGCCCAGTGGCGTTTCTCCCGGCGTAATTTCCAGGGCAATTTTTTTGGTAAAAGCGGATTGCCCGGCGTAGATGCCCACCAGCCTCTTCTTAGATATTTTCAGAAAAATATCGCCACCATTTTCCACAATTACCTCAGGCGAGAAAGCGAGTAAATCTTTGCCTACCGCTTCAGCAATGACGCCAGCGACCGCTGCCATAGGTCCAACACCTGTTAGCTGCGATACCCTGGCCATTTCTTTGACGATGGCCGGGGCTTCAGCTTCAGCCTGGTAAATGTCCAATGTCGTCAGGAAAAGAGGATGACGCTCAATATATGCCTCTAGAGAGCCACGGTGTTTTAGCACGGAATCAAGGGCTTTATCTTTCAGATTACGCCGGGAGCGGATGTATAGGTTTGTTTGCTTTACCGTTACCTCAAAAGAAACCAAATCGCTGTCTTTAATCCAGTGGCGGTAGAAACGTGGCTCATGCATGGATTCATCCCCTTCACGGAGCCCGCCCATTTTGTCATTGCGAGTCCCGATTTATCGGGACGAAGCAATCTCGGGGTCAGAAATACACTATCATCGCTCGAGGAGGACAAGCCTTGACACATAGTCCGCAGACAACACATTTATTATGGTCAAAGAGCACCTTCCTGGTTCTTGGCTCCAGAGCAAAAGCCTCGGCGGGGCAAATGGTGATACAAGCTCCACAATGAGTGCACTTGGCTTCGTCACGGACGACATCCTGGCTTAAGGATTGGATTTCTACCCCGGTCTCAGTGAGGTATTTGACACCCTTATCGTAGTTCTTTTGCTCACCACTAAGCTCCATGACCAGCAGTCCTTCTTGTCCTGGTGATATTGAAGCTTTAATAATATTAAAGGTGAGGCCAAAATCTCTAACCAAGCGGCAAACGACCGGCTGCCCTGTCATATTGGGCGGGAAGTGAAGCACTATTCTTCGGGAGACATTCATCTTTCTTAATTACCCCGCTATTGGTCTTTCCTTGAGTGGCTTAGAGGTTATGCCTGACTCCACTCCAGGCAGCGGAGCCACAGGCTCGGTAAGCAAAAACTCACCTTTTTCTATCCACTTTTTCAAGATATTGGCAATTTCCACAGCTTTAGGATAGCTAGACAAGGAAGCTGTGGGCACATTTTTCCCCTGAACTTCTATTTGGCCACTCTTGAGCTCAGCGTAGCTAACCTCTCCTAAAATATCAGGCTCTCTTTGGGGATAAGCTTCGGAATAGTCCACGATGGGAGCCAGAATGTCAGCATCGCTCACTGTAGTGTAGCGGAGAATCTCCTCAGAAAGTATGGGTATCGGGACACCTATGCCCACGGTTAATGTGCAGCCGTAACCGAGCATGCTTGTCCCGACCAGCCACTCTGGCTTCATCTGCTTTAAGTCACCAATCACAGCCAGTGTCCCTGCCCCCCGCCGCGGCACGCCATTGTCTCCCCTGAGAGCAGTGGGGTTATGCTGGGTACCATGCCAGGCCACATAACCTATACCACCGCCCAAGAAGAGCTTCGTTCCCACACCTATGGTCTTATAGTAAGGGTCATTAAACAGCGGCGAGAGTTGCCCCGCCGTACAGTAGTTAGCATTTCCCAAATTCGGCTTAAGCACCCCCATATAGGTGTAGCGAACCTTATCGGAGAGGTTCACCGCCACATTATAGTTCTGGTAGGCATTTCTGACATTAAATAGAATTGCCTCATTTATGTCCTTAATGTTAATCAGGGTCTCCAGCTTCTTCCTGGGGTAGCAGTCCGTTCCATAAGCGGTGGCGGTAAGTATTATGTCTTTCCCCGCTACCAGCTCCTGTATTACATACCCACCACCATAATTGAACTCCCCCGGGTAGAACTTATTCCTGGGGTCGTCATCAGGAATAGCAGTTGCCCCGAGGAAAATATCCACAGCAGCTATGCCGGTATAGACCGGAATATCATTCAGGTAAACCTTGCCGCCGCCAAGTTTTATCCTGGGCTTGGAGTGTCCGATATTGAGAAAGGCACCGGACCCACACATGGGACTGAAGGTACCGGTGGTAACGACATCAATTTCCTCGGCTGCCCTGCGTACGCCTTTTTTCTTAGCGATGTCGATTACTTCCTCGGCAGTCACCACTACAGCCTTACCTTTTCTGATTTTCTCGTTGATTTCAGCTACTGTCTTTGCCATAGCAAATTTAACCTTGCTTAAGTAATTCCATAGCCACTCGGCCAGCCTTTTTACCGGATAAAAGCATGCCCCCAAAAATGGCTCCCATCCTCGGGGAACCCAAAACGGCGTTCGCTGTCATACCAGCGACCACTAATCCGGGATAAACTTCCCTGGTGTTTTCCAATATTTCTCTTTCCCCTCTCTCAGCCCACATGGACTTCTCCCCCATCACCTCTCCTGTCTTCGTCCTTAACTTCGGACCTATCTTCTCTACCACGATACAGCAGACT
>Ga0315280_10008501_pt1 | contig 13416 bp, 8 predicted proteins | sample YL17G06_40_MG_FD_203697 | JGI IMG/M metagenome (GOLD analysis project Ga0315280, IMG submission 203697) | Sediment microbial communities from Yellowstone Lake, YNP, Wyoming, USA - YL17G06_40 | ecosystem: Environmental > Aquatic > Freshwater > Lake > Sediment | place: USA: Wyoming | collected...
ATAAAGAATAATCAAAACTACAATTAATTTTTCATTAGACCCTACAAAAAAGCAGGGTGCAGGAACTTAAATGGGTTGATATCTTATAAACTCCGGTTATAGTTTCGGATATAATATCAAGCTATATCAGCAAGACTCAGGGGACGTTTATTGTGGAAAAGAGCCAATACATTCGATGGTTTGAGGAGATAGCCATAGAAGATATACCTCTGGTGGGAGGCAAGAACGCCTCTTTGGGGGAGATGTACCGGGAACTTACCTCGCAGGGCGTGAAGATCCCCAATGGATTTGCCACCACAACAGAAGCCTATTGGCACCTTTTAGAATCAGCAGGTCTCCTAGAGAAGCTCAAAGAGGCCTTGGCCGGCCTGGACAAGAGCGATGTCTCAGATCTGGCGGAAAGAGGAAAGCGAGCCAGGAGCCTCATTCTGGGGGCGGAGATCCCGGAGAATCTCTGGTCCGAGATCAAGGCAGCCTACGGCAGGCTGGGTGAGCAGTACGGATCCTTTCCTGATGTTGCCGTGCGAAGCTCAGCCAGTGCCGAGGATCTGCCCACCGCCTCCTTCGCAGGCCAGCAGGAGACCTTTCTTAATGTCCGCGGCTATGAGGAGCTGAAAGATGCCTGCATCAAATGCTATGCCTCTCTCTTCACCGACCGGGCCATATCTTACAGGATCGATAACGGCTTCGACCACTTCAAGGTAGCGCTATCCATAGGAATCATGAAGATGGTCAGATCGGATCTGGCCTCCAGTGGCGTGATCTTCACCATAGATACCGAGACAGGCTTCAAGGATGCTGTATTCATCACCGGCTCCTACGGCCTGGGAGAGAACATTGTTCAGGGGGCTGTAAACCCGGACGAGTTCTACGTGTTCAAGCCGACCTTCAGAAAGGGTTTCAGGCCCATCATCAAGAAGACCCTGGGAAGCAAGGAGGTCAAGATGGTGTACGGCACCGGCGAGGAGAAGACCCTGACCAGGAACGTGGAAGTTCCAAGAGCAGATCGGAAGAAATTCTGTATCTCCGACGACGACGTGCTGAAGCTGGCGGATTATGCATTGAAGATCGAGGACTATTACTCCCGAAAGGCTGGCCATTTCCGCCCCATGGACATAGAGTGGGCCAAGGACGGCGGCACGGGAGAGCTCTTCATAGTCCAGGCCCGTCCGGAGACTGTGCAATCCCAGAGACCCAGTGATGTTCTGGAGACCTACCATCTTGAGAATAGAGGTCCGGTCATCATCGCCGGCCGAAGCGTCGGGGAGAAGATCGGAAGTGGCAAGGCCAGAATCATCCAGGAGCTATCTCAGCTTTCCACCTTTCAGGAGGGCGAGGTTCTCATCTCCAGCACCACCACCCCTGACTGGGAACCGGTGATGAAAAGGGCTGCGGCCATAGTCACCAACCTGGGAGGAAGGACCAGCCATGCCGCCATAGTCAGCCGGGAGTTCGGCATTCCTGCTGTGGTGGGGGCGGAGGGGGCCACGCAGAAGATCAAGACCGGCATGGAGGTTACAGTGAGCTGCGCGGAAGGAGAAGTGGGTTATGTCTACGAAGGTAAGTTGCCCTTCAAGGTGGAGAAGGTCAGCCTGAAGGATCTCCCCCGCCCCAGGACGAAGATAATGATAAACCTGGGCAATCCGGAGGTGGCCTTCTCCGTATCCATGATCCCCAATGACGGGGTAGGCCTAGCTCGCCTGGAGTTCATCATCGCCAGCTACATAAAGATCCATCCCATGGCCCTGATCCATCCGGAGAAGGTTGCGGACGAGGCCGTCCAAAGGGAGATCGAGGAGCTGACTTTTGGCTATAACGACAAGAAAAAATACTTCGTGGAGAAGCTCGCCCAGGGCGTGGGCACGATAGCGGCCGCCTTTTATCCCAGGCCGGTGGTCGTTCGCCTCAGCGACTTCAAGTCCAATGAATACGCCAGCCTCACGGGCGGCAGATTCTTCGAGCTGGAGGAGAATAATCCCATGATTGGATTCAGAGGAGCCTCACGCTACTACCACGAGCGGTACAAAGAGGGATTTGCTCTGGAGTGCTCCGCCCTAAAGCAGGTGCGAGAGGTGATGGGCCTGGACAACGTGATCGTCATGATCCCCTTCTGCCGCCGGGTGGAGGAGGCCCGCAGGGTTTTGCAGGAGATGGAGAAGAACGGCCTGGCGAGGGGAGAGAAAGGCCTTCAGATTTATATCATGTGCGAGATCCCAAGCAACGTGATTCTGGTAGACGAGTTCTGCCAGCTGGTGGACGGAATGTCCATAGGCTCCAATGATCTGACCCAGCTCACCTTGGGAATCGACAGGGACTCGGAGCTGCTGGCCAAGGAGTTCGATGAGAGAGACGACGCAGTAAAGTTGATGGTCGCTCTGGCGATAAAGGGAACCAAGAGGAATAAGAGGCACAGCGGTTTGTGCGGCCAGGCGCCAAGCGATTATCCGGAGTTTGCAGAGTTCCTCGTCGAGCAAGGGATAGATTCCATATCTATCAACCCTGATACTGTGATGAAGATTACTTTAAAGGTGCTGGAGAAGGAGAAGACGATGAAATAAATGCATGCAGCAGGGCTGGTTTTTAGCTGCTTGGCTGCGTTCTCTTCCGTGGTCTGAAAATAAAAATTTGCATGAGTTCCGCCTACCTCAGCGGAACTCCAGCTTGGCATCGCCCATGGCCTCGACCAGATAAGCCTTTCCCGGAACAAGGGTTTCGTTCTCTCCCAGATGCATCCAGTCCAAGCCTTCATACTTCCAGATGAAGGCGGATACGAGCCCCTTCTGCACCGCTTCAGGATACCTGTACCTCTTATGCTCGGCATTGACTGTGATGTTGTTCAGATCCACCGTCTTGTTAACAGGCAGGCCTACCATATTCCATCCCTGGTGCAGATCCAGGCGATAGGGCAAATCCACCGGTTTTCCCGAGATCTCAATGGTAAAATTATCGGCGCTGTCAATGAGGTAGCCCTCGCCCGGCGAAAATTTCGTCACATTGAGCATGCCGGCATCCTTCATGCCGAAATCCCATCCCGCCCCAGCAATGGAGAATATGCCGCGATAGGGCTTATTCTTGAGATACTTGCTTGCCGATGTGTCCTTGGGCTTCAGGTAGATGGCCACAGCATTCCAGCCCGCGGTCACATTTATCCGCTGAACCTGTCCTGGAATCAGCACATATTCGATCTGGAAGCTCCTCTCCTCGCCAAGCCTTGGTCGAATGATGGGCCACATCACCTTCCTCTGATCGCCGACTGTGTCTTCGTCATGCCACACTGCCAGCCCGTTCTCCTTTACCACGATCTTATCCGCATCCTGAGGCAGGAATACCTCGCCGATGATAGCTGGCGGAGCATTGAGATTCAGATGGCCGCTGGAGGTGTCGGTCTCTACCCAGTAGATCCAGTCGGTGGCACTCTCGTTCTTTGGTGTAATGGATGCTCTCACCAGGGTCTTATTCTCGCCAGTGGCATTGACCGCCTCCGCCACTGTGGTGTAGGGAAGGGAGGGCTTATCGGGCAATGCAGGGCGGAAACTCGGATCTCCCAGGATCACGTCCATGTAGGATGTTTGATTGAGCATCTCTTGAATCGATTCATCCCACGCCGGCAATTTTTCATCATACTCAGAGAGGTTCTTGATGTTCTCTGCGCCCCTGAACTTGAGCCTGTAGAGGTTATCGGCATCAAGCTGGGCCTGGCCCACAGTAGCATTCTCGAAGACCATCGCCTGGTAGAATCTCTTGAAGTAGTCGTCCGACAGGAAGATCCAGGATAAGGCGGACTCTCCGATATAGTTGACCGCCCCTGCCCGAACAAAGGCCAGCGCTATGGAATCCTCCAGATTCCTGGGAATGTACATCCTGGTGCCGCTTACGTTCAGGTAGTATCCCTTGAGGTTCACTGTAAGGCAGGATGATGCCGTAGTTGTCTGCGGAGCGAGGGTTAGTTCCTTTACATGGGCTCCGGTGAGAGTGAAATCCATCATTGACCATTCTGATAGAAGCCACGCCCCCTCACTTCCGTGATGATCGAAGTGCACTATGTTCTGACCATTGTTCATCTGCGAGACGGCTTGCTGGTAGGTGGCCTCTTCATGGCGCAGGTCCTTGACGTTGAGACCTGCCCTTCGAAGATAGTCCCCGATGTTCAAAGCAATCGGTGCCTGTGGGAAAGAGAGGGGCGGCGAAGATATGACCAGGCCATTTTCTTTCCATGCTCCGCTGAGGCGGTCATAGGCCAGGGTTCTTGCCAGAAGCTGAGAGGCGTCGTAGACGGAGAGGCCCATGATTCGTCCTACGGCTACCTCACTATAGTTGTCGTCGTCCATGGGCAGCTGGTAATCCCTGTAGATCTCATACTCCCCGACGGGCGAAAATTTCTGGATGAGGCCGGTGGAGATGAAGGGCATGGAACCGGGATCGCCCACCACCACGAGGTACTGGGGCGAGAGCTTGAGATCGTCGACCTTCTGCTCCAGGGCAGCCTCCTCATTCCGAGGATCGATCTGCTGCGGGTCCTTGGCCACGTCCACCAGCAAAGCCCTGTGGGCTGAAGCCGCCTGGGCAGCGACCAGCGACAGCCTCGGTACTTTGGTGTGACTGAAAGCGGTTATATTCACAGGCTCAATGTTCGAGCGGACATCGATGGTGTGGTTCTCCGTCCTGTGGGTATAACCGTCCCCGGCCTCGACATTGAACTTCCATTTCCCGGGCGTCAGGAGCTGCACCCTCAGTTCGTAGAGCTTATCCGGCGCAATATCGGTGATCCTGACGCTTCCGCTCCGTCCGTCAGGACTGTAGAGGTTAAGGGCGGTGTAGCTAGCGCTTCGATCAAGGTTCCAGGATATGTTGGCCCTTCCCGAGTAGATCCAGGAGGGGTAAGTTAGATTGATTACCGGCCATTCGTCCCCGTTCTCCAGGGTATGGTTGTAAGAAAATCCCTCGTAGGCTGCTGTGGCCCCAGTGTCCAGGCGCTGTTTCCAGCCGGAGTCCATGGGATACAAGAGCTCAACCTCCATGTTCAGGCTGGCAGACTTTCCTGGATCAAGCCTGTGCAGGTTCCACCTGAGCGAAGATCCATTGAGGAAAGCGCTTGTAGCATCGGATGGCTGCCCGGAATAAGGATCAGTGACATTAACCTCGCCCAGGCTTGGTCTGGGCCATTTGATGAGCCTGCCCAGGGGGAATATGTCCAGCAGGCGCACATCCTTCAGCTCCTCCGTGCCGCTGTTGGTAAGGGTCACATTGAGCCTGACAATCTCGCCCATCTCCTCGGCCGGTATCTGGCTGGGGCTCGCTTCCATTCTGACCAGAAGATCCTCTATGAGTGTGCGCTCAACCGCCGGGTTGGGCGCAGGCGGCAGCAGCGAGAGATCATGGGAATTGGTCATGACCACCATGGTCGGGCTCTCGCCCCTTTCCTCCATCTCCTTGATCAGGAATTGACTGCTGCCGTCCAGGAGGGTGAGGTCCATCTCGCTCAGATTCTGTCTCGCCTTCTCTGAAATGGGTCCCACGATCACTGCCTTCTGGGCCCCCAGGCGCTTCAGAGCCGAAGCTGTCTCCTCTGGCAGCTCTTTGTCCACGAAGAGGAGCGGCCAGTTGAGATAAGATGCAATTGGTGCAGCTGAAAGTGCCGCGCTGTAGTTCTCTCCCACGATAACCGCTCCGGGCGAACTCTTCCAGTGCAAGCTCAGCTTCTGGGCCATCTCAAAGCTGTTGTTGGCTAAGAGCACAGAGTCGCTCTTCCAGGAGATGTTGCCTATGGCCAGGGATCTTCCGCCCAGCTGCAGCAGCAGCCAGCGCGCCGCTGATGAGGGAGGCTCAAGCTCCGACCAGAGGGGAGTGTAGACGACATTGTACTCGAAGGCCACACCTTTTGCTCCGGCTTTGGTTAGGTCCTCGATATACCTCACTGCGCCCTCTACATTCTGGGTGGAGAGGACATAGCCCACGTAGTCATCGCTCAGCCTGACATAGATTGGCTTTCCGCTAACGCCAAAAGCCAGCTGCATGTCCTGAGCCGAGAGGGGCGATATCAGGGAGAAATCCGCCACCTTAGTCATCTCGGCGAAGTTATATCCCTGGCTGCGATCGACGGGGTTGTCAAGGGCCACTCCCAGCATCACAGGACCCAGGTCTGTAGTTATATTTCGGGCATCTTTCACGATCTGAAGAATCTGTTCCTGCCTCCACTGATTCCATCTTTCCTGGTTATAGCTGTTGGCATTGACCTTGGTGATGTCGATGCCCGTATCTTTGTAGAACATCTCCTTGCAGATGTCGCAGAAGCAGTAGTTCTCATCCTGGAAGCCGAATCTGTAAAGCACGACGCCGTCGGCCTTGTAATCATCGATCAGTGTCTCGATCTGGCTGTAGAGATGATCCCTCACCTCCGGATTCACAGGACAGAAGTAGCTGGCGTTGCCTCCTGTATCGGGATTGGGTACCTGCAGCCAGCTTCGATCTATCTTGGAATCATCTGCATTCGGGCTCACCAGGCCAGCCTCGGCCAGCAGCGCTGTCTTGGCCTCAGTTACGGCCTTTATTTCTACCGCGGGAGGCTCGGGAACCCTTGGCAGCTCCAGAGAAACTGTAACATAAGCCTTCAGGCTGTCCTTGTGAGCCGCCTCGACCAGGGCCTTGACCTTGTCTCCTTCTCCATGGACGACAATGGCGGATATATTGGCGGTCTTGAAGGTATCTAAGATGGCAGAGACACCATATTTATCGAGATCGCTCTGCTCGATCCAGCCGTTTCGTTCTCCGGCATCGACTTCCTTAGGAAGGATCAAGAGAGGCTTTACTTTGGTGTAGTTGTCCTCTGACCAAATGGCCAAGGGAGTAGCAGCAACGGAAGCGTGCCAGTCGTCTGCACCAACCAATATCAAATCCTCCACTTCGCCCTTTACTCCTCTCTGCAGCGGAGCTTCCGCTGCTGCCAAAAACGCTGCACTAGATAGAACAGCTATGAATAGTAGTACCAAGAGATGCCTCACTGTGTCACCTCTTCCATAGAGACGCCTGCCTCTTGCAGCGCTCTTGTCGTCTCCTCTCCAATCTCCCCCACCCTCAAAGCTTTGGAGAGGGTGACATTGCGTTTAGTCAATTCTTTTATCGCGGCTTTAGCCGCCTCGGTTACGCTGCCCTCGCACACCACCAGAGGCAGGCCCCCCATCTTGGCCACCTGGTAGGCCCTGAAGATATGCACAGGCTTGGGGCTGGATAAGACCACCGCAGAGGTCCCGTTCTGCCACATCTCCGCCGCGAAGAGCCAGCATTCTTCGCAAAGGCTCTCTCCCTGGATGCGCTTGATTTCGATGCCCGCCAGGGATTTTTCAGCATCTGCGGAGACGATGGATTGGTTGCCCAATATCACGACTCTGGTGAAATCCTGCAGAAACTCCTGGTCTTTATCCCTGAGCTTGCCTGGAGGCACGGTGATGATCGCCAGAGTCTTGTTATCGGGAGTGCAGAGGGATGCTACAGTGCTATAGAGGAAATCATCTCCCGTCAGCACTGCCACTCCTTCCGGCGGCACCACTTTGATGGAGGCCATCTCTTCAGGCATGGGAATGCCGTTGGAGTCCACAAGCTTGAAGATGATTTGATAATTCCCCGGCCGAGATGCCAGCATAGTGAAGTTGGCTACTCCCAGCTTATCCGGAGTGACCTCTACTACCTGAGACATCGGTATGGCCATGATCTCCGGCGGCGTGACCAATCCGATCAGTACTTTCTCCCTGACCTCAAGCATGATGCCAAAGGAGCCCTTGTAGGTCTTGTTGGCCACCATCCGATCCGGGACTTCGATATCGGTGGTATAGCCCCTTACTGCCATTCCGAACTCGACGTCGGCGTCGACGGAGACATTCTTGGACCGGTTGCCGAGTGATACCGCTGTGACAGTGATGTCGCCTTTCTTGCCCGGCTTAGAGGTTTGAATATTCAGCTTCATGGAGTGGGTTACTCCAGGGTCTAAAGGCAAGTCGTGGGGCAGAGAAAGCTCTTTATCTCCCTCCTGCAGTGTGACGGTCCAGCCTTCAGGCAAAGGTGATGTATCAATTAAGGCCACGTCTCTGAACACTCCAAGATTTTTTATCGCCAGATCGAATTGAGCAATATCATCTGCCTTGGCTGAGATCGAGGCAGACTTAGCATCATTAATGGTCATGCTGAGGCCATAGCTCTCCTTCCCAACGATATTCAGGTTAAATTCTATTCGTATGGGCATGGAGGGGGGAGTGCTATCCAATAAATATATAAATCCGGTGTAGGACCCTGGCCTGGTCTCCGGAGGGATGGCGAAGAAGATTTTTATCTCTGCTTCCTCCTGAGGCTGGAGCGCCTTTTCTTCCGGCATGCCCAGGAAGATGAAGTCCTTGGCACTTCCACTCATCCGAGTGCCTGTGATCTCGAAGATGGGCGCATCACCAACATTGGTCACCTTGAGAGTTCTCTCCTCCACATCGCCAGGATGGAGCACAATGTCGAACCTTTCCTTATCTGGTGCCAGCTGGGCAGCGCCCGCACTGGTCAGCAGGAGTAGAATAACGATCGGATATATTAGCCTCATCTAACACCACGCCATAGCATGTGCCGGATTTTTTCACAGTTATTTTTTCTACTTATAAACCCTGTCCCCAAGCGATAAATAAATTTGGTTGCTACAAGGACAAGCTAGTTTATATCTGTTATGTCCAAACCTAAAAGCAAGGTGTTTCCTTGGACCGCGAGAAAGCCTATCTGATGGCCACGCCCTTCAAGAAGCGCGGCAAGAAGAGCCTCAAGATCAGCGACTTCATCTTCGCTCTATCCCTCGATCTGAAGTGGGGGCCGCCGGAGAAGGTGCGCGCTCTGCTTAGGGAGGCGGAGGCGGAGGGCATGGTGAGAATGGAAGGAGATATGGTGCACGCCACCTTCGATGCCGAGGCAGTGGATGTTCCTCTGGGCTTCAAGCCCTCCACCGAAGAAGGGATTCTGGATCGGAGCATACGGCTCATCACCTCTCAGACGGGCATGAGCAGAAAAGAGGTGATAGCTTTAGCCAATGAAAAGCAGGACTCGCTGAAGAAGCTGGTGGAGCTGGATGCCGTGGTTCTCCTGGTAGCCCGTGAAATGGGCATAGATGTGAGCGACCTGGCCCAAGAAGCCTATGAGAACCTGCGGGCCAGGGGCAGGGAAGAAAAGAGCACCTGAAGGGCAATGGATTTATCTGGATAAACTGATTTTGGAAGCTGGTCGGATATCGCGGCTGATAGACGAGTTCGACATCGATCAAGAGAGCGCGGAGATCTTCGCTTGCGGTTGGTTTGCAGGCAAGTACGCCGGCGTATCCGAGGTCTTCAATGTGGTGCAGAGGGAGATCGACGAGATGGAGAAGGACCAGGCGGGGAGGGCAGAGAAGGAGAACTAGTACCCGCCTCCGGATGGTTATGCTTGACGGCTTGCTTTATTTCATTCTTTGATGGATCTGCCTGTGGCTTATTGGGTTGATATATTGGGTTGATATCTTCACGGGAATTTTTCATTTCCATTCCTTCCTTGCACATAGTTGATCCGAATCGACAAAGCCAGGAGCTTGGGACTGGAACAAGAGCATCTTGAGCGCGGCTGGGATCGTAAGCCTGGAATCGTAAGCTTAATCTCTTAGGGACAGGACAGGGCAATTATGGCCCCCAGGGTTCTGTTCACGACCGTTTACAGAAAGGGCTCCGAGCCCTACGACTACATCGGAGCCAATACGAGATCATGGTTCAGATTCTACTGGCCCCGCATCCAGTCCTTCGGCCTGCGATTCCTGAAGCAGAACATCCCGGAGCTGGAGATCCTGGAGTTTCCCACCTGGGATGAGTACCAGAAGAAGCTGCAGGAGGGCTGGGATGTGGTGGGGCTCTCATTTTACCTGAGCGAGACCCACGAGGCACTGGAGATGGTCGAAGCCGCCCGCGCCGCCCAGGTGGGCGAAGTTTGGGCCGGAAACTACGGTGCTTTAACCACGGAGATACAAAGCAAATTCGACAAGATCTTTGTGGGCTACTCCGAAGATCAGCTTGCTCCCTTTTTTGGCCGTCAGATCAAGGACATAATTCACCCGCCACTCATCGAGTACCTGAACACGCCCTTCAAGATCAAGCTGAACATCTACGGCGTGCTCTTCACCACGCGCGGATGTCCGGTGGGCTGCAATTTCTGCCAGACGCCCGTGTTCTGCAGCAAGCCCAATATCATCTCGCTGCAGAGTATCGAAAGGGTTCTGGCCTACTACAAAGAGAACGGCATAAACGTGGTCCTGATTGAGGACGAGAACTTCGGCTGCAACCGCCGCCACGCGGACCAAGTCGTCGAGCTGCTTGATAAGTACGAGATGGTCTGGGGATGCATGGCGCGTGCTGATTATCTGCGCAAGAAGATCGATGAGTGGGCGGATATGAGAAAGAAAAATGGCAAGCGTGTAGCAGGCTTCGGGGGCGCGGCCATCGGCATCGAGAACCTGCATCAGGAGCGTCTGGACATTATCAAGAAGAAGGAAGGCACAGAGGACATTCTGGAGACCATTCGCAAGCTGCAAGAGCACGGCCTAGGCACAGTGGGCTATTACATGATCGGCTTTGAGGATGACACCCGAGAGTCGCTCCGCGAGGACATCCCCAAGCTTGCGGCCCTGAAATTGGACATCACCCAGATCTGCGTGATCACGCCCCTGCCGCAAACGCCCCTTTGCCAGGAGATCGAGGAGAAGTTCGGCATCTGGGATCACGACTATCATCATTACGATGGCAAGCACATGGTCTGGAACCATCCTAAAATCAAGCCTGGGGAATTTTTGGACATTCTGGACTGGTCCTTCAAGCAGGTTTATCCCTGGAGTGCGCCGCTGCGCACGTCCGCGCGGGTGTGGGGGAACGCTTACCGTTACGGGGGCTGGGCAGGAGTGAAGGAGGTCGCAGCCTATATCAGCCGGGCGAATAAATTCGACTGGAGCCAGGGGCCCAGGCTGCTGAAAGTCTAGCGAAAGACGGGGAGCTAAAGCCAAGGCATGAAGGTACTACTATTATCCTCGCCCGTGGTCCAGCCGGACTTCGATCGCATCGCCCGCCTGCCAAACCTGGGGCTGGTCTCGCTGGCAGCGCACGTGGACGACTTCTGCATCGTCCATGTGGCCGACATCCACGGCATGAAGAATCACCGCGACTACGTTCGCAGGGTTGTCAAAGGCTATGACCTGGTGGGCCTGACGGCCATGAGCTTCCAGTATCAGGAGGCTCTCGCCCTGGCGGGCATCGCCAAATCTGCAGGCGCGGAGACGGTCTTCGGAGGCTACCATCCCACCCTGGCCTGCGAGGAGATCGGCGAGTCGGCTGACGCGAAGCTGATCGACTACATCGTGCGCGGCGAAGGCGAGGCCACCTTCCGCGAACTCGTAAAGGCCAAACTGGAAGGCCGGAGCCAAAAGGAGGTCCTGGGCCTCTCCCATCATGATGGCGAAAGAATGGTGCATAATCCCCCCCGGCCGCTGCTGAAGACCGAGGAGATAAAGATGCCCCTGCGTGACGCCCGGCTGATCAAGAAGGGCTTCACCAGCTTCGAGATACCCATCGACTCCGTCGAGACCAGCCGCGGCTGCACCCAGGGCTGCAAGTTCTGCTCCATCAATCTCATGTACGGTCGCCACTTCCGACGCTTTGCCATCGAGCGGGTCATAGCCGACATCCGGGACGCAGAGGCCCACGGTGCTGGCTCCATCTTCTTCCCGGACGATAACATTACGTTAGACGTTAAAAGGCTGGAGCGGCTCTGCGAGGCCATCATCGAGGCGGGCCTCACCCACCTGCGCTACAAGACCCAGGCCTCCGCCTCCGGCATCGCCTCCAGCAAGCAGCTCGTGGACAAGATGGGCGAGGCGGGCTTTGACGGCGTCTTCCTGGGCGTGGAGAGCGTCAACAAGCGCAATCTGCAGTTCCTGGGCAAGGGCAGGATGTCCGACGATGCCGAGAAGGCTGTGCATTATTTACATGATAATAATATTATAGTTTCTACTGGCTTAATTGGCGGCAACCCGGATGACGACCGGGAGGAGATGTGGGAGAACTTCCGGCTGGCGCGCAGGCTTAAGGTGGACTTCCCGATCTTCTACATCAGCACACCCTATCCCAAGACGCAGATGCGCGCTGAGCTGGAGGAGATGGGGCTGGTCACCAATAATGACTTCACCAAGTACGACGGGCTGCATGCGAATTTGCGGACGAAGCACCTCAGCGACAAGGAAGTAGCGTACATCACCTGGGAGATGAATGCCCGCTACTACGATTACCTGTGGCTGCGATACAACAAGGTGAAGCGGCTCTATCCGAGGTGGTTTGCCAGGGAGATGCTGAGGCTTGCGCCCTTCTATGCCAAACGCAAGCTGGCGCTGGCCCTGGGCATGCGCACGCGCCAGGATTTCTTCAGAGAGGATCTGGAGAGCGGGGAGCTGTGCAAGGGAGTAGTATAGATCTTTACTGCCAAAACGTTTAGAGGAACTTATCGACAACTGCTATTAGTGGGGTGACCTGCAAATGAGTTCAAACGATGATTTGGTTTTCATTCAGAGGAAGATCGATCCAGAAAGCTTTCTAATAGATTCTTCGAAGGATGTCCCAGGGTCGTTTTATCTGTATATAAACCCAGAAAACCGAAATTGGTTTTGGTATCCTATTCTTCAATTTTCGGAAAACTACTTCTTACAATCGCCTGATTACGTTGCATCATGGGACTCTAATTTTGCTGACAAGCACACATCTATTAGGTGCATCGAAATCGAGGAACTCAGAATAGGAACCAAAGGTCTTGGTGGGCTAACTCCGACTGCAGGAGATTATATTTTCCTCGCCAGAAAACTCAGAAGAGGAGCCAAAGGACTTAGAGTTGATAAGGACAAGATACTTTTTAGAAGCGAAATAGAATTAAAATTCGAAAAAGGCAGAAGGAAATATGTCCCTGATGCAGTTAGCAGGCTAAACTGTATTTACTTAGCAGATAACGAAACTACTTTACGTAAGATGTTTTTCGAGCATTTTCGAACGGATTACGTTTTTAAGGTAAAGATACGCCAGCGGATGAATTGCAGCAAAGTAGACGTCGACTGGTACCACAGATATTGGGATACACATTCTGCCTCGTCAGATGATGAGGATTATTGGGGCATTGATAAGGAAGAATATATAAAAAAGTATTGGTTATCATGCCCCTGTGATGAGAATGCCAAAAATTGGGAATATCTGGTTGATGGTTTGGTAGGATTGGAGAATCCACAAGATATAAAACGAATTCATTGGTCATCGGTTAAGACCACAATTCCTCCCTGAACCGTGTCCTATTCACATGGGGATCAAGCGCCTGACTTTGATAAACATCGTAGTCAGTTAAGAACGTCCG
>Ga0315280_10008502_pt1 | contig 13414 bp, 14 predicted proteins | sample YL17G06_40_MG_FD_203697 | JGI IMG/M metagenome (GOLD analysis project Ga0315280, IMG submission 203697) | Sediment microbial communities from Yellowstone Lake, YNP, Wyoming, USA - YL17G06_40 | ecosystem: Environmental > Aquatic > Freshwater > Lake > Sediment | place: USA: Wyoming | collected...
ACTCTCAAGTTCAGCTACTACTGATATCTTGAATGCTCGGTCGTAGCGCCGCCTCGTCTTTTTCATGTACTTCCCTCCATGAGTTGATGTTGCTTAACTCATTGTCCACTCGGAGGGGTTCACTCCATAGCCATTCTTAACATTAACGATAAATTTGCAGGCAGCCTTGTAGCAGGCCGCCAAACTGTCGAAAGCTACTCTGCATAGGGAATAATCTTGTAGATCTTTCCAGTCTCGCCCTTTGGCCCCGCATTCTCCGATGTTATGAGGTAAAGCTCGCCACTGTCATCCTGACCCAGAGAGCGGATGTAGGCATTGACCCGACCATTGGCAACCCTGATCTCCTTTACTTCCCAAAGACCTTTCTGCGAGGGCCTGGCCATGAGCAGGGTTCCATCTCCCCTGGCAAAGCCGCTGGACCAGTCTGCGAAGATATAGCTTCCGTCTAATTCGGGAAGTGCCTTGCCCTTGTAGATGTAGCCGCCCACAACCACAGTGCGACCATCATGACCGTACTCGATGATCGGATCGATGAGCGGTTCGTCTCGTCTTCCTCTATCAGGGCAGCTGGCCAAAGGCTCATTGGGATTGTTCGGATTGAAGCAATGCGTTCCTTCCCGGATGTTCCAGCCATAGTTGCCGCCTTTAGTCACGACGTCCACCTCCTCCCACAGGTTCTGACCCGCATCCGAGACGAACAGCCTGCCCTCATCGTCAAAGGAGATTCTCCAGGGATTTCTAAAGCCGAAAGCCCAGATCTCAGGCCGATAGCCGGCCACTCCGACGAAGGGGTTGTCTGCAGGGATGACGTAGGCTGCGCTGGCGTTGTTCACATCGATGCGCAGGATCTTGCCGAGCATGGTAGAGGTGTTCTGGCCGTTGCCCTCGGGAGCATGGCCCGCGCCCACGTCATTGGCACCGCCCCCATCCCCCAGCGGCAGGTAGAGGTATCCGTCCGGACCGAAGGCAATGGTGCCGCCGTTGTGGTTCATCTGGGGCTTGTCCACCTGCAGCAGCACCTTCTCTGAGCTCATGTTCACTTTATTTGGGTCTTCCTTCGAGACTGTGAACTCCGATAGATGGTTGGTACAGCTCCAGCCCTGCGGTGCCGCGGAGCGCAAGGGCGCGCTGTAAAACACGAAGATCCGTCCATTTCGCGCAAAATCGGGATGGAAGGCCAGGCCCAGAAGACCGCGTTCGTCATAGCTCGGCGATATATCCACCATGCGGTCCCTGATGTCCAGAAACGGCTCTTCGATCTGCTTCCCATCGGAGGTGATGATCTTGGCTAGGCCCGTCTGGTCCACAACGAACATTCGGCCTGTACCGTCATGGGAGCTGACGAATTCCATGGGCGCGGCAAAGCCCTCCGCCAGCAGCTTCAGCCCCGCAATGGAAGCACCCTGATCGGCGGCATTGGATGAAGCGTTCCCAGATTGCTCCGCGACTACCACCACCTCGCCAACCATGGAGGGGTGGTTTTGGCACTGGTACTGGTAGGTTCCCGGCCGGGAAAAGGTCTGATTGAACTCTTCGCCGGTGGCCAGGTTCCCGGAGTTGAACTCTCCGTTGGTGGCGGTCACGGTGTGCTCCGCAGGGTCTTCATTGATCCAGGTGACCACAGTTCCGGGAGTTATGGTGATCGAGCTGGGTTGATATGAAAAATTCTTGATCTCGACCACCCTTGTCTGCGATTTTTCCAGGCAGCAAGATATGCTAGTTGCCACTAAAAGCAGCAACAAAAGCAAGAACAACTTGAGCTTCTTCATCCACATCATCTCCAATCCTTCTAGAGAAAGACTGAGATGACAGTAGTTGTGTTCGTTTTATGATAAATAATTTCTTAAATATGCTCTATTCGGCGGTGCGAAAGAATCTAGGGTTAAATAAGCAAGGCGAGCTCGGCCAAGGACTCCAGCTCCAGATCGGGAGTCACTCCAGAATGCGCCGCCAGATCAGCGCGATACTTCCCGGTCTTTACCAGGATTCCCTTCATTCCCATGGCTTGAGCTCCGAGCACATCGGTCAGAATGTCGTCTCCGATCATAGCAGCATCCTTTGGCCTTTTGCCCATGTCTTTCAAAGCCAGCTCGAAGAATTGCCGGGAGGGCTTGCCCATGACCTCCGCCTTCTTTCCCGTGGCATACTCGAGGGCGGCAACGAAGGGACCTGTGGACAGAACCAGGCCTTCGGACTCCCTCCAGTACCTGTCCATCTCCAGGGCCAGGATCTCTGCGCCATCCAGGATCAGCCGGAGGGCCTTGTTCAGCCGCTCGAAGGTGAAGTCTCTCCCGGCGTCGCCCACCACTACGAAGTCGACGTCCTCTTCGGCAATGCTGATCTCTGCATTCTCGAAATCCCTCTGCACATCTCCTGTTGCCAGCAAATAGCATCTCATCTTCCCCAATTCTTTCATGCGCTCGATGGCCGCCAGAGGAGGGGTGAAGATATACTCTGCAGGCACGTCATACCCCAGGCCCTTCAGGCGCTCTGCGACAGAGCTTCGACACCTGCGGGTGGAGTTGGAGACGAACCGATAGCCATATCCGCGATCTTCCAGCATCTTCAGGCACTCTCTGGCTCCCGGAACGGGGCTCTTTCCCACGTAAAGCACTCCGTCCAGGTCGATGAGAAATGCCTGCATTCCAGATTGCATCTTGGGCAGCATTCAGGATGCATCTATGGTCTCGGATCGCATATCAAGCGATCGGACCTGGGCGCTCAGTTCACCAATCCCGTCCTTGGCTGTGGCAACATCGGACTCCTCTCATGCCGCCTATCTTCGCAAGGGCGAGGCGCACATTGATAAGGACGGAGTGCATCATCATCAATCAAAGCAATGTACGATCATCTCCTCAAGGCGGGGGCATGGGCTCTGATGGCCCTCGCAGTCATGGGCGCGGTCTGCTCTGCCGCCCAGTTCAATGCCACCACCTATCATCTGGGCGAGAGAGACGTAGAGGTCACTTTGCCGGTAAATGCCAGCAAGTTGAATCTCACTCTGCCTGAGAAGGCGGAGGATATCGCCCTTCTTGACGAAAACGGCCACAGGGTGGCATTGAACAGCAGCTACCTCTACTGGCAGGGAAACCATATCTACAGCCTGAGCTTTGAGCGGCACGTCTCAGGAGATCTGATCTATACTATGCCTCAGCAAGGCCAGCAATTCATTCTTCCTCTCAAGGATAGCGGCCCGGTGCGCATAATTCTGCCGCAGGGATATACTACAGGCGATCGCACCCTGGGAATTGCCAGGCCCTCTCCGGACGAATTACATGCCGATGAGGCCGGAACCATTCTCATCTGGCACAACACCTCTGGGATTCAGTACCTGGAGGTAAGCTACTACCGGAGTAACGCCCCCCAGGCATTGATGATGATCTTCGGCATCCTGGCCTTGGCAGCCATTGCCTTGCTGGTCGAGTACTACATCAGCATAAGACGGCTTCGGTCTCTCCGAAAAGATGAGGAAATTCGAGGATGAATCATGAACAGAGCAAAGGCCGTTTGCGATCGCGTTTATATTGTGGGGGGCCCGGGCCTGTCTGCCCCCGAAGATGCTTTCGTTTATCTTGTGGATGCAGAAAGCGAGCTGGTGGCAATCGACGCCGGAGTCGGATACGGTATTGGCAGAATAGAAGACAACATCAGGTCGCTGGGCTTTGAGCCCGCGCAGATCTGGCATGTCGTGGCAACGCACTGTCACATCGATCACATCGGAGGCCTAGCCGCCCTGAAAGAGCGTTACGGCTCGAAGATAATAGCTCACGAGCCAGACCAAAAGGGAATCGAGGGCGAGAATAACGATCTGACCGCGGCCAGCATGTACGGCGTGGCCTATCGGCCCGTCAAGGTCGATATTCTTCTGAAGGGCGATCTGGAGAAACTCGCCTTGGGCGATCTGGATTTCCACTTCCTGCACACGCCCGGACATACGCCGGGGAGCTTCTCCGTCTACGTCGATCTCCCGGACGGTCGCGTCCTATTCGGCCAGGACATTCATGGCCCGTTCTCTCCTGCCTGGGGCTCGAATCTAGCAGAGTGGCGAGAGTCCATGCAAAAGCTGCTCTCTTTGCGAGCGGACATCCTCTGCGAAGGCCATGCGGGCGTCTTCCGGGGCGAGAAGATCAGAGAGTACATCGAATTATATTTGGGGCGGTACAGCTCGGGCATGAGACTTTAGACGGAAAGGGCCTCAATCTTGATAATCTCCTTTCCAAAGACAGAGATTTTCCTCTCCAGGAAGTGGCCAGCCGTCCAGATGTTGGTCCTGGCGTGCATGGATATTTCTCTGGCGGTGTAGCTCCCACCGGCCAGGGCAAGGTAGGGAATCAGCTGGTCTGCCAGATGGACGTCCACGGCTGCGCCAAACCTAAGCTCGGAGATAATCTCCCCAGCCGCCTTTTTCCCAACGGTCTCCGCCGGCAGCCCCCTCTTTCCAAGAGCGCTCCCGCCCTTGTGGCCGGACCAGAGGGTTATGCCGCTGCCCGTGGATGGGGCCGCCAAAGATTCAACGGCTATCTCGCTCTTGAAGCCTGCCTGCTGCAGAGCCAAAGACGCCGCCTCTGCCTGCCGCTTTGCCACGTGCTCAGGCAGGTTGGAGGAGTGAGAGATTCCTACAACAGGCGCAGCCTGAGCCTTGAGGTGGGCAGGCCCAAGCTTAGCGGGCTCGACCTGCAAGAGCACCAAGCCCTGGCCGCGGGGGTAATATCCTCTTTGCCCAAGCTCCAGGCATATTCTTGTCCCGAAGCCTTCCAATGCGGGCAGAAAGACGTGTCTGAAATAATCCACAGTGGGAGACCACTGAACATCCGTTCCGCCATGCACTTCCAAGGAGACCGAGCTATCGGCCTTGAGCAGTGCAGGCAGAAGACACTGCATGAGAAGAGTGACGCTCCCTGCCGTTCCGATCTCAACCTTGTAGCGGCCGCCGCGAACTTCTCCCGGCTCGAAGACGATCTCCGAGGATCCGGGCCGAGCGCCTGAAGTCTTGGCATTGCAGATTCTGGCCAGGGCCAATATAGCCTGAGCATGCTGGGGAGCCAGGCCGGGCTTGGGCCGGGCCTGCCTGATATTTTTTATGTGGACCGGCTTTCCCGTTACCGCGGACAGCGCCACGGTCGTCCTCACGATCTGGCCGCCGCCCTCTCCATGAGAGCCATCTATCTCAATCATGGGACTGCTTTCTGTGAGTCGGCGGCAAAATACCGGAATATCGGCTTACTGTTGCCTATTTCCACAGCTAATCCTGCATGGTCCCTCGGCATCATATTCATGCCCAAGAAATGATGGGCTACTACTTCATCGTTGTCATCTGCCGCGGCTGGCCGTGGGGCTGATTTTAGCTCTGCACGCCGGATCATGACATCCCGATCTGAACCCTTGAGGATGGATTCAGTTGACCAGTATCCATAAGACTCTGCCCTCGAAGGTTCTGAGAAGAGCTCTTGATATCAGAGATATAGCCAGGGAAAGAGTCTCGGGAGGACCTGGGAAGGATAAAATGCAGGGAGGGCAGGCGAAGTAATTAACCCTGCTTGAATTGTACTTTTTCATTCAATATTGCCTGCACTACTGACAGCGCCAGTGCCATCCTATTGAGCGACTGCATTGCGAGCATCACCCTCTCGACAGGATCTCGGCTTTCTTGGAGTCATATTCCGCCTGGATGATCAGACCGGTGTCGAGCATATCTTTTGCAAGCTTCAGCTTTTGGATTCTATCCTTCATATCCTGCAAGCATTCCGGTCTTTCCAAATCTCCCAGCTTTCTGGGAAGAATCAAACGGCGCTCGCTGCATCCCAAGACCTCCGGTGTCATGACTCTCAGTTCCCCTAAGAGCCTGGTAAGATCTGAACTTGATTCGTCCATTATCATCTTCATGATCTGGCTCCTCTTATTTATTATTAGTATGTTATGATCTTGCTAAAAAACTTTTTGGTAGTATAAGGAAGACTGAATATGGCCAAGACAGACCATATCATCTCACATCCTGGCTTGCATGCTCTTCTTTAGAAAGACTACAGGCTCTTGGCAGCCTTCGGGCCCAAGAAATGATTCTTCGCCCCATCGCGACGCCCTCGCCATTGAAGCCAAATGCCCCCACCTGGCTTCCCTTTGCCCACCACTTCCCCCTAAAATCGTTGAAAGTAAAAATGGCCTTCGCTCGCCTGCATTAATACTCCCGATGGGCAATGCCCTGCCAAAAGCGGCGGCACTTACCTCACGGCTTCTGCGTACTGGCTGCTGAACTCGTCACACTGGCCGATGATGCGGACGGCGGCCTCTCTCAGAACGACAACGGGATCTGCATCCTTGGTCTTGAGCCGGAAGACGGGATTGTCCATAATGGGAAACTTGGTGTCGTAGGTGGCGATCTCGACCCTCTCATCGGCCAGAAGCTCGGTTCGCAGCAAGTTGAGGATGGTGTGGCCCTCGCCCACGAACTCGATAACGATCTTATCCTCCGTCTTCTCGATGATCTTCAGATTCACTAAACCACTCCCAATCCGTAGGCAGAGCTTATCTTGCGCGTCTCGGTGTTGGCGCAGGAAGGACACACCAGCTTGCCGTCTTTTCGCACCAGGCCGGTCATGCAACGATTGCAGTAGGCCTTGATCACTCCCAGATCCTCATCGCCCGTGGAGAGCCTCATCTGCCTCTCGTCGATGATCTTGGCCTTGAGGATATCGCGAAGAGAGAAGAGGTGACGTAGGTCTTTGACGTAGGAGTTCCTCACATTGGAGATGTGAATAGTGGCCTCCTCGTCCGAGATCGGTCGGTCTTCATGGCCCTTCTTGAAAGCCAGGGAGACTATGACCAGGCTGTCCTTGAGGTCGATAACCTCGCCCACAACGATGTCCCCCTGACAGAGCTTGACGGGGGCATTGGTCTTGGGTATGACATGGGCGGCTCTGGTCTTGGGATCTACCTTGACCAGGCCCGTCGTAGAAGCAAAGATCACTCCTCCCTTGGCGTATGTGCAATCTCCGGGAACAAACTCCTCGGCTGATCCCACTACGTCTCCAGGGAGCACAAAACTACCTTCCATCATTTATTCCTCGATTGACTGATAAAGACTGCTAGTACCATTACTAGCATGTTATTCTATAAAGCTCAACCTCAATGGTCTTGACATCCATGCTATGAAACTCGAAGCATCTCTTCAAGGGAAAGGGAATGCGATAGATCTCCTCAACAATGCAGGGTTCTACAAACCTTCTAATGAAACCTTCGCTTCCCTGATGATGCAGAGAATAGACCGTCCCGGCGATCTCCGTGGCCTTTCGGAGAAAGGCACGATCTCCGGCGCTCGCTTTTTGGGCTCCGAAGGGAGGATTCATGATCACGGTATCGATCCCTTTGAGGACCAGGGAGTGGACGTCACCGCGGATGAAGTCCACATCTGCGCCCAGCTTTTCTGCATTGCATTTCGCAATGGCCAGCGCTCCAGGATCGATCTCCACTCCGATGGACTTCGCGCCCATCAGGGCCGCGCCGATGGCCAGCAGGCCCGTCCCGCAGCCCAGGTCGCAGACTGTGCCCAGATCTTGTCGCAGGTAGGCCAGGAAGAGCATCTCTGCCGCTACTCTGGCAGGCGTGGCATACTGCTCCCGCTGAAAAGAGGGATTCGAGAATCCTTCCAGCTTCTCCAGCATGATCTCCAGCTGCTTTTTCTTCATCCCTATTCCGCAGCTATTGCTCTGAGACTATATCAAATATAGTATTGCCTCAACGGCCAAGAGCATAGTGACCACCAGCGCCAGAGCCTTGAGCAGCTTTATGGCGTTCGCCTGATTGAAGCGGCCCTCTTTGGCCTGATCCTCCCATGCTCGGGCCGGATCTTGGAAAGGCTCGCCGAATGCAGAATCCGTGTCTTCCGAAGCCCCCCCCAGCAAATTGGCATCATCACTCAGCTCTTGCCTCGGGATGGATTCCTCCCCTGTCTTTGGCTTGACGATCTCGACCACCTTCGTCAGGGGCTTTTGCGGATAGAGCTGGATCTGACCATGGCTTTCGCAGGCTATGCTGGCCTTCACAGGAACGAGCCAGCCGTCCTTTGCACTCTCCACCTCTGAGACAAGGATCTCGGACGCCTCTGCTGCATGGTCGGCAAGGATCATCTCTTGGGCTTCTGCCCTATCTTTGGATACCTCCAGAACCGGCCTGTCTGTCTCTGGGATGGGAGCTGGCAGGGGCTCTGCTTCGAGCCCGTCGGTCTCAAGATGCCTGGAGGCTTTGCCCTCATCAGATTTTTTCACAAGGTTCAGGGACTCGTCCCAGGTGTAGATGGCGTCGGCATCATCCAACTCCGAGAGCGTGTTCCTTGCCAAAACCCGGCCGATGAGCAAGAGGGTATCTCTCTCCGGCTTGAAGCTGAGATGGTCTTTATGGATGGATGCCGATTTTGCCTGGCCTGGCCCGTTCTCTGTGCTCGCCAGCTCTTCGATGATCTTTGCCGCCTCGCCGATCTCTTCAGCGCTCTGCAGTCCCGGGTCTCTCTCCATAACTATAAATCGCTTCTCTGCCCGGCGCAGGTCAGCGGCTGCAGCCATCAGCTTCTCGCCTGGATCTCCTCTGTTTCTCTTTGCCTCGATGCTCGCGCTCAAGTTGCGCAGGGCATCGCAGAGACATCCATTGGCCTCTCCTGAGGCGCAGGCTCCGCCCATGAGATACTGGGCGGAGTTGGTGACGGCCTTGGTCAGCCGCCAGGGCTCATCACCGAGAAGACCCAATGACCAGGCCCCTTTCATGCCAGCGAGTGTCCTTTTCAGCTTCTCAATCTCGGCCTTCGTCCGTCCTTCAGAGTTCGCTGCCGCAATATCCAGCGCGGCAAGAGCCCTCTCTGCCAGGGCCACAGCCTCTTCATCGGAGACATCGCCTGAAAGCTTGGCCAGATAGGATCGGCATCTAGCGATTCCCGCGGCCACCTTGAGCTCGGGCAGATCGACCTTTAGCGAAGATGCCAGCTCCAGGTATCGATCAGAGGCGCGAGCGTAGTACTTGGATGCCACCTTTGCCGACCGGTCGGATGCGACGTTCTCTGCACCAGCATCTTCCGCTTGCTGCAGGCAATCCCTCCCCAGAGCGCTGTAAGTTGCAGCCAGGCTGGAAAGGGCATTCTGATAAGCGGGATGAGTTCCCCTGGGAAGCAGCCGAACCGCCCTCTCCAGGGATTCGCGGGCGGCAGTCGCCTCGCCCATATCCAGGTACGTTCTTCCCAGGTCGGAGAGCACAATTCCAGCGCTCTGGCAGAGGCCCTGTTCATTGAAGAGGGACAGGCTCTGGTTGAAGCAGCCGAGGGCTTTGTCCCAGTCCTTTCTCTGGGCGGCAATCCTTCCCAGCCGGTCCAGGACCCAGGCGGCGCTCTTCTTGTCACCCAGCTTCTGGAAGTCCTTCAGGCTTATCTCAAAAAATCTTGCAGCCAGCTCTCTCTCGCCCATCTCCGCATAGATCCTGCCGAGGCTGCCATTCATTTGGGCCATGCCCTGGTCGTCTCCTTTCTCCTCGAAGATCTTCAGGCTGCGATAGCAGTGCTTTATGGCCCTGTCCCAGTCCTTGCCCAGCCGGTAGGCAGAGCCCAGGTTTCCCAGGACGTGCGCCAGACCGCTGCGGTCTCCAACATCTTCAAAGCCATTGGCAGCTTTCCGGTAATAGACGGCCGCCCTAGCCAGATCTCCCTGACGGGCGTAGGTCTGTCCCAGATTATTGAGCAGAACCGGCCGGAGGATCCGATCGCCGCTCAGGGAAAGGGCCTTGTTGTAGCACTTTATGGCCAGGCCGTAGAGCCCTGCTTTGCGGCAGATATCTCCCAATCGCTTGATCTCGTAGACATCCTGGAGGCGGTCTGCCAGCTTCTGGCAGACATCCTCATCGATCCTTCCCTTCTTGGAGCTGTCCAGCAGTGTGTTCATCAGATCGGGACAGCTCCCTCCGATAGCCCTGGAATTGATGTTTTGGAGCCCATCCCCTCCCTTGGAGAATGACGAATAAATCTCCTGGAGAACGACTAATTGATCCATGGATTATAAGATAACTTATATCTTTATATAGTTTTGGAATATCTCGAATTTTGAAAATTTTATGTTAGACTCATAGTTATCGATCTCCTGAAATCCCCTTGAAGAAGCCTTTTATATCTTGGCCGTGAGCAGTTTTAGGAGATTCGCTAGAATGGAGTTTACTGCACAGGAAAAATACGAGTTCAAGCGTCTTCTCGACGACCTTCGGAGCAAGACCGGCAGGGGAACGGAGCTCATCTCTCTCTACATTCCTCCTGACAAGCAGATCTCTGATGTCATGTCCCAGTTGCGGGAGGAGTACGGACAGGCAGCCAACATCAAGTCCAGGGTCACCCGACTCAGCGTACAGGGGTCCCTGGAGTCCGCCATGGCCAGGCTCAAGCTGATCCCCAAGCCGCCAGCAAACGGCGTGGTCATCTTCATCGGCAGCGTGGACGTCGGCGCCAACAGGACCGAGATGTACAGCACCGCCCTGGAGCCTCCTGACCCCATTGTCACCTACAGATATCATTGCGATTCCTCTTTCCTGCTCGGGCCCCTGGAGGAGATGCTGGCCGACAAGAAGACCTTTGGGCTCATCGTCCTGGACAGGCGCGAGGCGGCCATCGGAGTTCTGAGAGGAAAATATGTCGAACCCCTGAAGCACCTCACCTCCACGGTGCCAGGCAAGCAGAGGAAAGGCGGCCAGTCCAGCCACAGGTTTCAGCAGCTGCGTCTGATCGCCATCCATGACTTTTATGGCAGGATCGGAGAGTCTGCTAATGATGCTTTTCTGGCCATCGACCCTAAGGATCTGCAGGGCATCCTGATCGGCGGGCCCTCGCCCACCAAGGAGGAGTTTGTAGAGGGCGGCTTTCTGCACCACGAACTGCAGCGTAAGGTGCTGGACGCCCTGGATGTCTCCTACACCGATGAGTCCGGCCTGTACGAGCTGGTGGACGCCGCCCAGGACCGGCTTCTGGACCTGGAGGTGACGCAGGATAAATTGGTCATGCGCCGCTTCATGAAGGAGCTGGTGAGCGATAAAGGGCTGGCAGCTTACGGAGAGAAGGAGGTTCGCCACAATCTGGAGCTAGGCGCGGTGGAAGTTCTTCTTCTCTCGGAAGACCTGCGCAAGACGCGAGCCAAGATAGTCTGCACCAATCGCAGCTGCGACTTCACCGAGAGCCAGACCCGCTCCGGCGCGTCTGCGCCCTTAGGCAACTGCCTAAAATGCGGCAGCCCACTCTCCATCGCCGGAGAGGAGGACATAGTCTTTGATCTATCCAAGCTGGCTGACCAGAGCGGTGCCCAGGTCAAGATAATCTCCTCGGAGTTTGAGGAGGGAGCGCAGCTTTACAAGGCCTTCGGTGGGATAGCAGCCATCCTCAGATACAAGACCAGCCACGTCTAGGAGCGATGAGAACGATCGAGGTCTCTGTGTACACTTCCGTCAGGCCGACGGAGCGTGTGGAGAAGGTTGTCTCGGCCATGGAGAAGATCTTTCCCGGGCTGATTATGGACATTCGAGATGACAGGATCGAGGCCTATGATGGGCCTGATGCCCTGCAGACCTTCCACAAGCTCCTGAGAGAGCAGCGGATTTTGGATACGGCTCGATCCGTCATGCGGGCGAGCCGCGTCGGCGACGCCGTCCAGTTCCGCCTCAACAAGCAGGCAGCCTTCATGGGCAAGGTCAGCTTTCCGCCCGATGAGGAGACTTTAGGCTCTTTACATGTCCAGATCAAAGGCGGCAAGCGCATTGTGGACTGGCTGGCCCCGAAAACGGAAAACGGCATACCTATCGAGGAGATCGACCTGCAGGAGGCGGAGCAGGAGTGATTTTGCGTGTTTAGCTTCTCCTCCAGCAAGCTCGTGGACAGACCCTTCGACTGGGCATATCAGCTGGATGACCTGGGCTACACTGGCTGGGAGATCGTAAACGAAGGAAGACAGAAGCTCACAGTGGAGAACCTGGTAGATGCCAAGCAGATTGCCCAGACCACCAATCTTACTATCACCATCCATTTGCCTTATTCCGATTTAAATCTGGCAAGCCTGAACCAGCCCATCTGGGATGAGACCGTCCGGCAGATGAAGAGCTGCCTCGACCTGGCCAGCAGCTTCGCGCGCCTGGCCGTCGTGCATCCGGGACATCTGTCGCCGCTGGGGGTGCAGATGCCCGACGCTGCCTGGACGCAGAACATCCTGGGGCTGCGGGAGATCTGCGATCATGCCGAGGACCTGGACATGAGGATCGCTGTGGAGAACATGGTGAACATGCCTGCCCTGCTGGGCCGAAGGCCCGAGGAGATCAGGGGAATAATCGAGACGGTGGATCGAGAGAACCTGGGCTTCATCCTGGACGTGGGCCACGCCAACACCAACGGCAACGTGGAGAAGTTTTTGGAGCTGAAGGATATGGTCATCCATGCCCACGTCCACGACAACCACGGCGAGAGGGATGAGCATCTGCCCGTCGGCAATGGCACTGTGCCCTGGAGCAAGGTTGCTGCGGCCTTAAAGGATTACAGGGGCCGCATAGTCACGGAGTCTCGCTCTCTGGAAGAAGGCCAGAGGTCTCTGCGCCGCCTCAAAAAATTCATGAAGCTGGAGCGATCATAATCCCCTGCATTATGTCGACCTTCGAAAATCTCACCATGCGCATGCTGGCCAGCTTTGATGCGAAAGACCGCGCTCGGGAGGAGTCCTTTCGCCGCTCACGGGAGGTAGTACGCCTCTGCTCCTCAGCCATCAGGTCCGTGCACCGGGGGGAGCTGACGGTGGCAGAGAGGCAAATGGGCGAGGCAGCCTCCGGCCTGGAGGATATCCGGGAGATCCTGAAAGATCACCAGGACGTGCGATACGCAGGCTTTGTGGACGGAGCGGAGCAGGAGTACGCCGAGGCGCGCCATGTCTACTCCATCATCACCAGGCACGAGACCCTGACGCCGGAGGAGATCGGCGTGGAGCTGGTGAACTATTTGGCGGGTCTGGGAGACGCCACTGGCGAGCTTCGGCGTCATATTTTGGACCTGATTCGCACTGGCCATGCGGAGGAGGGCGAGCACTTCCTGGAGGTAATGGAGGAGATCTACAATCTGCTGATGCTCTTCGATTATCCGGAGGCCGTCACCAGAGGCCTGCGCCGCAAGAGCGACCTGGCCAGGTCGATGCTGGAGAGGACACGCGGCGATCTTACCAATGCCTTGGAGCTGGGCAAAGTTGAAGCCTCGCTTCGCCATCTCGATGGCAAGCTTAAAGAGTGAACTCCTCCCACGCCCTAAAGGGCGGGGCTTCCCTGCTGCTTCTTCGTTTTTACGCCGTCATAGCCCTCTGGCATCGGGGCGCGTTTTGCGGGAATTTTCGGTTTCCGTTTCATTGGCCCAAACTTACATCAGATTCACGATGCA
>Ga0315280_10008503_pt1 | contig 13414 bp, 6 predicted proteins | sample YL17G06_40_MG_FD_203697 | JGI IMG/M metagenome (GOLD analysis project Ga0315280, IMG submission 203697) | Sediment microbial communities from Yellowstone Lake, YNP, Wyoming, USA - YL17G06_40 | ecosystem: Environmental > Aquatic > Freshwater > Lake > Sediment | place: USA: Wyoming | collected...
GGACAGCGCGTAAAGTGCGCCCACGGCGGAGAATTCCAGAAAATGCAAGTGTGTGAGATTATCTTCACCCCCTCCGACGATGGCTGCATCGATGATGCCATTCCTGATCATCTGGATGGCGCTGTGAAGTGCGACCAGTGAGGTCGCGCAGGCTGCGGAGACAGAATAGCTGGGCCCCATGAAGCCATACCGGTTGCAGATGAAGCCGGCCGCAGCACAGTTGAGTCTGCCCAGGAGTGTGGTGTCGTCCGGGGCCATGCGTCCGGACTTCACCTCCTGTTCGATGGCGCTCGCCTGATCCGGCGTGAGGTAAACGGCCCTTTTGATAGCAGCGAGGATGTCGTAAACGTATGCCCTGATGATGATATTGGTGAGGGTCCCCGCCGCCTCTCCCGAGTTCTGGGAGATGAGGACCGCGATTCGCTCGCGTGGGATGTCTGACTCCAGGATGCCAGATGCCCGGATGGCCCTGTCCGCCAGCCACATGGTAATCCTTGTGGCCTCGGTCATGGTCCGGAAATCATGGGGAGGAATCCCGAGTTCATTGCGCGAGATATGAAAGTCTAAGAAGGCGCCCACCTTACAGTAGGTCTTGTCCGGAACCTGCGGCCGCGGATCATAAAAAAGCGCGTGATCCCACCGCGAAGGCGGAACCAATGTAATCCCGCTCTTCATGGCCAGGCTTGCAGCCCAGATCTCCTCCGGACTCTTCCCCAGGGCATTGAGCAGACTCATCCCAGTGATGGCCACCCTTTCACGATCGTCTCTGTGGGGGGCGACTCGCTTCAGTCCACGGCCGACCCCGGAGGATGCAGTTTCCATAGGTAGCGATGCGTTGGGTGGGGAGGCGGGCTGATGCAGCAAAAGAGGGCCTTCGGCTAGCTCGCGGTGAAAGGACTGCACCTTCTGGACCTTATTGATGAGGCCGGCGCAGGCCCCACTCATGAATTGCCCGCGCTCCAGACAAGCCCGCTCATCCAGAGGTGCTCCATCCGGCCTGTCCATGCCTCGGGCCGCAGCAAAGAGGCTCCCCGCGGCCATCTCCTCCATTCTCGCCCGGAAGGAGGGCTCGTCTTGGTGGCCTGCTGCAAACTCCCTCTCCAGGGATAAAATAGCTTCCACTCTCGGGGTCCTCAAGGACCGCACCCGGAGTCCGGTGTCCTGGCCTGAAACGACTGTTCCCCCCGGAGGCGATTTCAGAATCATCCGCTGATAGAGCGCCGTCAAGGCGCCTGTTTCAGCGATCTCCTGGGTGGCCAGATAGGCGGTGCCCATCTGGATGGCGTCCGCGCCGAGCATGGTGGCCATGAATGCTGTCTCCCGATTGAAGATTCCCCCTGCAAGGATCACGCGACAGTTTTGGAACAGGGTGGGCTTGCGCCGTTTGAGATCCAATGCCATTTGAGCAAGGGTGAGTGTGCTATGTTGCCCCACGTGGCCGCCGGCCTCATACCCCTCGCAGACCACGTATCGGACGCCCGCTTCAAGGACAAGCCTCAACAGCGCCTCATCAGGAGCGATATAAATAACCTCCATGCCACGTTCTATCAATTCTCTTAAGGGGGAGAGATCGCCTCCTGCGATCACTACAAAACGGGGTCTATGTTTCTTTATCCAGGCCAGATGCATCTCCCTAAAAGGGTTCTCTGCCAAAGAGACGACATTCACTGCATAAGGGCGCCCTCTCATGAACTCCGGCAGGCGTCCCAGCCTCCGGTCAAGGGCCTCCGCGTCCATCAGGCCAAGTGCGATGGTCGGCAATCCACCGGCATCGGCAACTCTTGAGGCAAACTCCGGGACATCTGTGATCCAGGACATGGCCCCCTGGATAAAGGGATATTTGGTTCCCATCTCTCTGGCTACAGGGCTGTTTAAAAAGCAATCCTTTTTCGCCTCAGATAGGTGACACAAGTTTCGAATCTCACCCATGAAGGCTTTCACGGCCTCCTCGGTTCCGGCCCCAAAACGCTCAACGAACGACCAAGCAAAGGCAACCTCCACACCCAGAGGGATGACCTCGTCCTGGCTGAAATGGCTCTCCAGAGGGTGGAGGGCCCTTGAATGTACTTGGCCTACGAAGGAACGCCGGCTTTCCTCCGTGATCTCTGCTCCGTACAGCGAGTCCTCGAACGTCTTGATCTCCTTGAACGCAAGAGAGTTTCCCTTGTTGAAAAGGCGACAGGGAACCTGCAGGCCCAGGCCAAGCAGATCGGTAGAGTCCAGACGGAGGTTGGAGAGCCGCTGGCGCTGGAGATCATCAATGGCAACCAGGTCTGTCAACCAATGGACGCTCTCGAAGACGATCCCCGCCGCCCCTGTGGACAGGAATGCCGCTGCCGCCTCAGGGGTGAAGACGCCTCCCCAGATGAGGATGTCCAGAGACCTCGATGGGGTGCGCAGCATTTCCTTGACCGCTGGATAGAGCACCAGAGTCGTCTCGCCGCTCACGAATCCGGAGGCCTCGCATCCTTTCAGGGCGATGCGCCCGATTCCCGAGCGATCCTTCACAACCGTTGCCAGGAAATCCAGGTCCCCGGTGATGGGAAAGCAACGGTGGTTTTCCGACAATTCCCTCAATCTCTGCAAAAAGGTAGAAGGATCTCCTTGAAAAAACTGCGGGTGGCATTCTACCCAGATGTCGTGGGCCCCTATTTCCTTCAGCAACCGCCCCAAAGATGGATCCATCAAGGTAGGGATAGAAATCTTGATATCCCTAACGTGGCCAGCAGGATCGGCCTTTCGTAAGAAAGAACGCAGCCCTTCCACCCCCATCATGGAAAAATCGAAGATGGCTCTGCTCCCTGTTCGCTGAGCCATTTGAATCACTGATGGGATGATCTCCTCAGGCCGCCAGACGAAAGCGATGATAGGAACACGATGCTCAGCCACTATGTCAGACCTCTGCTTCAACGCCATAAGTTCACTTTTTAATGGCCATTTGCCAGTGGGCTCAATCCCACCCGATACGGCCAAGTATCAGCCCGATCGTCACCGCTTCAAAGCCAGGTACCACTTCGTGACATCACTCCCGATTCCTAACCGGGCAAGCTGGCGCAGATCCACATCCAGAACGTCGGGCGTGCTGTACTCCAGTACGCGGTATTGGGGATCCGTCCAAACACGCCGCATCCGACCCAAAACCTTCGTTTCCGGCGGCCAGGTGAGGCGAATGCGGTGGATCAGGTTGATGCCCGCGAGCGCCGCTGTTTCTATCACCATATCGGTGCAGTTCTTGCTCCTCACGCCGAACTGGTCGTACTTCCGGTGCATCACGTATTCATAGATCAATTGATACCGTCGCCGGGTAATCGGCATTCGCCAGACAAACGTGGGGGGGCGATTGGGCTTGCCGATCTGGAGTTGGCCATCGGACATCATCTGCCAAAAATAAGCGATAGCATTGGGATCCCTATGCCGAACCCTCTGAAGCATGCCCACATGGTAACGCGGCTTCGCTTGCCCGAGGTCACCGGTGTGGCCGAATTCCAGACGATCCTGGGGACTTTCCAGGATGAGCCAACTATGCCCCCAAGGACGCTGCCAAATTGAGAAGAGATACGACGTCGTGCTGCTGTAGTCCCAATTGGCAGCTTCGTTCAGGATATAGAGGTAATATCCCTCGTCCCCCACGGGCGTTCCGGTGGCGGGATCCAGGTCCGCATCGGGGGCAAAACGGCACACAATCTCGATGACCTGGGCACTCCAGCCATCGGGTTGCGTCGGAACGCAGAGCCTGGGCGTTCGATGGGCGCATCTGACCGCAACCCCCGCCAGCCATCTCATCACCACGAGGAGACGCGCTCGATATCCTCGTTCGTTCGCTTCGATATTCATAGAGACTTTCTGAATATGCGATATTTCTTGTATTTTTTTGCGCCTGCTTCCTCTATCAATGAGTTGATTGACTCGTTGTCCTCCAGGGTCCAGCCCACTTCTAAATAATGATATTTCTCTTTTTTCCTCACAACCTCATAGATGTGGTGGAAGGCTAACATGGGGAGTCCCAGTTGCCGGTACTTCTCCTTGATCCCGAACATCAGCAACCGCAATCCGTTGATCTCCCGCCGATACATGAGGAACTTCAGCAAACCCGTCAGACCGATCCGCCCGTTGAGACGCTTGAGCAAAGAGTTAATGTCAGGAAAGATCACACAGAACGCCGCAGGTTCATCCTCATAATAGATGAAGAAAACTAAGTCCGGATCCACGAATTTCATCACGTTCTTTTGAATGTCCCGCATCTCATTATCGCTCAGGGGGACGAAACCCCAGTTACTGGACCAGGATGCATTGTATATCTCCTTGATCAGAGCAAACTCAGAGTCCGCATCCTTTGGACGAGAGAGCCTGATGTGAATACCTCTTTTTTGGGTGATCCGTTCAGCAAGACGATCCATCCACTCGGGAAGCCGGTAATCGCCATCTATCAGGAAAGCCAGCAGGTCCTTTTCTTTGGTGAAGCCGCACGATTCGACCAACCCTGGGTAGTACTCTGGGTTGTAGGCCATCATCAAGGTAGGCGGATAATTGAATCCCTCAATGAGCAGCCCCAACTCGTAATTGATAGACGGGTTGAGCGGGCCTCTGATGAAGGTCATCCCCTTCTGGTGAACCCACGACTCCACGGAAGAAAAGAGGGCTGCCGCGGCCTCCGGATCGTCAGTACATTCGAAGAATCCCCAAATGCCCATCTTTTCGCCGTGGAACTGGTTATAATGGCGATCTATGATGCCCGCGATCCTTCCCAACGTCTCCGAACCACGTCTGGCCAGAAAGAGGATGCGTTCGGAAAACTCCCAGAAAGGGTGTCTGCGGGGGTCCAACAACCGGCGAACCTCCTTCTTAAAAGGGGGGACCCAGTTGGGGTATTCAGCATAGATCCTCCATGGCAGGTCAATGAAGTCCTTTAGTTCCGATCGTCCTTCTACAGTAATGATCTCCATGCCGGCCATGATTGTTCCCCTCGAGAGGTTATCACCGAAACATTATAAATACGGCAGCTGCAGCCTGCTGTATGATCTTAATTAGCATTTTTTGCCAGGATTGCCAATATCTTCTCGATCTATTGCTGGTTCGAAAAATCCAAAGGAACATTCATTCGTATGATGACCAGAATCATAGAAATAGTAACTGCAAACGGGTTGCCAACAACCGGAAAAAACCCGAAGTTTGGAATCATCCTTGAATAACGCGGGATTAGATTAATAGGAGAGAACAGTAGAGAAGTATTAAACTATTTGTTTTGCCTCAATATTTGGTGGAACCTCAATATATTGAGGGATATATTGAGGAGAGCCAGACAGCTATCTGTTCAAAGCCCCTTGAAGGATTAGCTGACTTTCTTGGTCCTGTCTCTTGTAGGTGAGATATTCTTCCTTTTCCATTTCGAAAAGCTGTCTCTTCTATCGAGCTGTCAAATCATACCATTGACTCATTTGTTTCTCAAGTCGTTGTTCAACAGGGATCTTCAGTGTATCCATGTATGCAAGAATCGTAAGATAATAGCGCAGCACATTACCTTCGACTGCGCCCCTTAGACCACCCACATAAACAGGATTACCGTCGCTATCCGTACCGATTACACTGAAACCGATCCTACCGCCACCGAATATTGAGAAGTAGCTTTTCATAAGCAAATATCCCAAGCGACTGTAACGATAAGAATACCTTAAATGAATAAATGTCCTGTCTTTGTCTAATGGTATCACCTCAAATCCGAACTGGTGATCCTTTGTCCTAAAGGGCCCCTTACGTGCGGCCAGTGAAATAGCAAAAAATCCGGGCTGTTGCGCAATGACGCGGTATTTGAAATTCATTTGATAGGCGTCCTCTTCGCCTGATCGAAAGGCAACAGAAAATGACAGTATTCTGTCTCGGAAATTATCCTACTTTGAAATTAACACGACTGTCTTTTAGTTTCTCTTTCTTTTCAGGTGCAAGGGATTTGGGTTCAATGATGAATATTCTTTCGGGTTGGATCCCCGCCTTTACGATACTCTCTTTAACCTTCTGGGCCCTTTGAGAAGCCAGCGTTCTCAGGTCACTCTCTTTGACCTCGATATAGGTCAGCATCAATTTTTCCATTTCAGGGGCAGGGATGTCTTTTGCCATACCCAAAATATTTTTTGGCTTGGGGAACTTCTCCTCTTTATAGGCCCGCTTCAAGTATTTTTGGTATTCCTGGGGTTCGATTTTGACCTCATCGACAGGTACTACGGGTTCTCTTTTTTTCACCATCTCCTTTAGTTTCTGTGTTTTCAGTCTCCTCTGAAAGAGGAATTGTTTCAGCCCCTCTCTGTCTCTGTCAAGATCCACATGGCCTTCGATATTCAGTTTGAGGGCAGGCCGATCGGTAAGGGCCTTGATCAGGGTATCGATTTTTTTCAGATTCGGCTCTGTAATCGTGGCAACCCCATAATCGAACTCGATATAACTTAATTCTTCACCTCCACCAAAGACCGCGCCGAGAAGGGCAAAAGGCGAGGTCGCAGCCTTTGCAAGCAGGTTGACAATGATCCTCAGAATGATTCCCCACACGCTGAATTTCGGATCATCGAGGCTCCCCGAGACAGGAATGTCGAGATTAATTTCTCCTTTTCTGTCTTTGAGAAGGGCAATGGCCAGTTTTACAGGAAGCTTGGTGGCATTGGGACTTTCTACTTTATCCCCGAGCGTAAGCTGATCGAAAAAGATTTTATTTTTGGCATCGAGTTTTCTGTGGTCGATGAGGTATTTAAGCTCCATCGTGACCTTTCCTTTTTCGATTGTGTAGCCGACATATTTTCCAGAATATGGAGTCAAGGGACTGAGCTCGATATCCTTAAATTTGACATCGAGATCCATGAAGAAATCCTTTTTCAAGGGATTGATCTTGCCGGTGATTTCAACCGGAGCGCCACCGCCCAGCTTCCCCCTGAGTTCCACTTCTCCCACCTTTGTTTCTTCGGAGGTGAGCCCTGATATTCTTCCCCCAAGCTCTATCATATCGGCTGAGTAGTTTGGCTTAATATAGTGGTCTGTAAACTTAATCTCTCCACCCTGAAAGGTAACCTTCTCAATTTTTATATCCGTACTGGCCTCTTGATTCTTCGTGGGCGGAGATTCTTTCTTTTGTGGCTGAGGAGCTGTCGGGGCTTCTTTCTTCTGCCCTTCCTTTTCAAAGACTTCTTGAAGGTTCAAGGATCCATCAGGGTGCAGGATTAAACGAGCGTAGAAATTGGTGAGTGCGATCCCATTGATGTGGATATAGAGAGGGTTATAGCCAATATCGACATCATTCAGCGCAAGAGATTCCCACTTCAAAAGATCCTCGGCATTAACCTTGTCGATGGATGCGAAATTCGCGAGAGAGGAGTCTCCATTATAGGTCAATTGAACTCCTTTCCCCTCCTGCTCACTGAATAAGAGGTTGCCGGCGGTCGAAAAACTGCCATCGTCAACGATGATCTTCACTCGATCTGTGAAATAAGGCTGCAGTGATCTAATGTCAATGTCTTGCAACCCCACCTTCAAGTTTCCAAAGATGGGATTGATGCCGATCGGTCCGTTGGCTGAAACCGTTCCTTTCTGATTAAGTCGGAGAACAAGAGAGGCATTACCTCTCTGCCCCTTCGCCGTCGAGAGGTTCTCTGCTTTTAGATTAATCTCGTCAGCGACCAGAGTGATGGGATCGGCGGTCGTCCGGTCTTCCACCTTGATCGTGTACTGATCTAACGAAACCTTTCCTGCCTTCACCAGCCAAGGTTTTTCGGGTAGTTTTTCTTGAGGTTTAAGTGATTCAGGAAATAGGGTCTGAAGATTGAGTTTCCCGTTACTATACCGCCTGACGAGAACAGAACCTTTCTGGGCAGAAACATCTCCAATTGAAAGCTCCTTGTTTGTCAAATCCAAGCCGGTATTCTTAATCGAAAAGTTCGGAAGGTTGATAAAGTTCTCCCCCTCCTCCCTTTTTTTCAACCTTAAGGTCTTTAACGATATGGATAGATCCGAGAGCTTTGTTACAGTATCTTTGTCTGTTTTTCTGTATTGATAATTAGTAAAAAAATCGAGATCTCCCTCTTCGATATTAAAGAGGATGCTGTCTTGATAATAAGGGGCGTATTTGTTTAAGACGAGATGCTTGACCTCTAAGGAACCTTCGATTCTCAAAGGGTCAATACCAATCGTATTCTTGGTGGAGAGGGTGCCTGTCTGGTCCAATAGGAAAGAGAGAGATAATTTTCCCGAAGCATTTTTTGCTGTAGAGATATTTTCACCGCGGAACGTTATCTTTTCTCCTGTGAGAGTGGTGGGTGGGGAGGGACTTTGGTCCCCCATTTTGATCGTATATTGGTCGACGGAAAACTTGTTCAGGGCCACAATCCATTTCTTCTCATTTCTCTTTCCTTTGTCTTGAACAGGGGATTCTTCTTTGGTCGGGGAAGGAGGGAAAAGTTTCTGGAGGTCAAATTCCCCATTTTTAAAACGGTTAAGAGTCAGCATTCCTTTTTCTGTCGAAAAAGTACCGATGGTCAATTTTTTCTGGGTGACATCCACGAGGGTGTCTTTAACCGAAAGGGCCGGTATTTTTAAAAAGTCCTCTTTTTCATCCTGTCTCTTAAGCCTTAACGAATTCAGAATCACGGACAGCCCTGAGAGAGAGATTTCCGGCTCTTTCTCTCCTTTGGCATATCTGTAACGGGTAGAAAAATCGAGGCGACCCTCCTCAAGGTTGAATAGAATTTGGTCCTGATAATAGGGTGAATATTTCTTCAAACGAACAGACTTGATCTCCAATCCACCTTCGGCCACTAAAGGGTCGACAGAAAGTTCACCCTCAAGCTTGATATTCTCTTTGACCTCGGATGTGATCGAGAGGGCATAGACTGTTTTCTTGTCCTTCCCGTTGCTGAAATGATCGACCTTTAATTCGATCGGAGCCAGGATCGTCTTAAAGGGTTTCTTCCCCGAAAGGTCTGAAAAAGAGATCTTTCCGCCGGTTAACTGCATCTCATCAACATCGATGGACAGGTTAGCTTGATCTTCCTTCTTTTTGGGCGCAGGAGAAGGCTGGGCCTCTCTCTTTTCAAGAAGAAGGGATTCGATATTCAGAGCTCCTTTAGAATTTCGCTGTACCTCAAGTTCCGGGGATTGGATGGAGACTTTCGATAGATGAAAGATCTTCTTGAGCGGTTCTGTGGGAGCAATCCCAATCTCGACAAGAGGAAGCTTGAATAAGGGGTTATTCTTTACATCGTCCAAGGCCACTTTTTTCAAGGAGATGTTCCCTGACACTGTCACGGAAGGCCCTTTGTCTTTTTTGTGTTGGATGAACGAAACCTTTGCCTGCGTGTCCAGGTAGGCGGAAACGATTTTAAAATTCAATCTTAAAGGGAAATAGGCAAGATAATAGGGGATATCGAAATCCTTGATGTTGATATCAAATGTTGTTTCAAGGGAATCGGCAAAGGGTTTTGTCTCTCCTTGAATCGCATAGGGGGTCTCATTAACTTTTGCGGAAAAGACAGGGTGAACAAAGATATTGATTTGCGCAGGGACATTGGATAAGAAGGGAAGGCCAATATTCAATTCTCTGACCGTATGTTTCGTCTGTTTCGGTCCATCCCAAAAATCGATGCTTCCGTTTCCTATAGTGATATTGTTAATGGAAAACCTCAGAGATTTTCCTTTCCCTTCTGCCTTCAATTCCGGTTTTGGCTCTTCTTTTTTGATCAGATCAGAAAAATTATAGGATTGGTCCTGATGGCGAACCAAGTTGATAAAAGGTTTTTTCAACCTGATCTCCTTAAAAATCAACGCCTGCCTAATGACAGAAAGAATCTGTAGATTTATATAGAGTTCCTCGAAAGAGACAAAGGCCTGTGAGCTTCCACGGTCCTTCACCATGAAATTCCTTACGGTCGCAGAGAGTGTATAAGGATTGGTCTTTATCTCTTTTATCGTCACTTCGCGGTGAAAACTCTGAGAGAGCTGCTTGACCAATATCGATTTCAAAATGGGAGGTAGGCCAAGAAAACCGAAGATGGTAAAGATTACCAAAAATATTCCCAGGCCAATGAGATATTTCTTCAAACGGCGCATGGACTCCCCCATCTCCAGAAAAAAATCGATGAGTTTGAAAATCCAGTGCATTCCTTACTTCTAATAAAATTTTATTAGATTGCGAATGGGTAAGTCAATGAGAAAATGGGGTGGTTTCCGATGTGAATACGCCCAAATCTATGCCCCTTCGACTAATCATCTAAAGGGTACTTCCCGTGCATAGCCAACGGGAAAGTTGTGGCAATCAAAAATCCGCTTAACATATCCTCTGGAAAGGGTAATCCAATGCCTCTTAGGACAAGGAGAACTAAAATCCCTAATTATTGGAAATTGTTTATAAATGTAGTGGTCTCAAACACGATATACTTCAAACACGATATACTATAGATAAAATAAATTAATCAGCTGGTATTTTTTTAAAAATTCACCCTTTTGTAAAAGGACCTTTTTACCATTTCTGCTGCAACAATATAGAGCACCACAATCATGCCGATGACCAGAAGGATCGTCATGGGCAACGGTTGAAAACCTAAAAGTTCTGCAAGTGGAGTGAAGGGGAAAATGATCGTTACAACAACAATGAGCAGAGTGGCTATCAACAGATACTTCCCGGGTTTACTTCTGAAGAAAGACTTCCGAGTGCGAATAACGAGGACAGTGATCGAAGCTGAAATCACAGACTCGAGAAACCAGCCTGTTCTGAATTGATCCGTCGTGGCTTGGAGGATAAGCAGAAGCACACCAAAGGTAAGATAATCAAATACCGAACTGAGAATACCGAAGGTCAGCATGAAGTTTCGTATGAATTGGATATTCCAGCGTCGAGGTTTCTCAACCAGTTCACGATCGACACTGTCCGTGGCAATGGTCATCTCCGGAAAGTCCGTCAGCAAGTTGGTGAGTAGAATCTGCTTGGGCAGAAGAGGAAGAAAAGGCAAAAAGAGGGAGGCTCCCGCCATGCTGAACATGTTCCCGAAATTGGCGCTCGATGCCATGAACACATACTTCAACGTGTTGGCAAAAGTCATCCTCCCCTCGCGCACACCCTGAACGAGGACATTGAGGTCCTTTTCGAGCAGCACAATGTCAGCCGCCTCTTTGGCAACATCGACCGCGCTATCCACGGAGATGCCGACATCCGCAGTATGAAGTGCCGAAGCGTCATTGATACCATCCCCCATATATCCGACAACATGTCCGGTCTTCTTCAAAGCGAGAATGATACGTTCTTTGTGGTTCGGCTCCACCTCAGCGAAGACATCCACATCATTGACCCGTTTGAGAAGCGCCTCATCACTCATCTGGTGAAGATCTCCACCTGTCAGGATGTGTGGATTCAATAACTTCACCTGTTGACTGACATTGGTGGCAAGCAGCCGGTTGTCTCCGGTGATGATCTTCAATGAAACCCCGAGATGTTTCAGTTCTCTGATGGTCTCGATGATTCCGGGCTTGGGCGGATCAAAGAGAATCAAAAATCCCAAAAATGTCATGTCGGCTTCTTGCTCCCTGGTGATGACCGTGTCGGAGACGGCATCCTTGTAAGCAACCCCCAGGGTGCGAAAGCCTTTACGACTGAACTCTTCAAAGTGCTGCTGGACCTGTCCCTTTACGGTAACGATGTCCACAATCCTTCCTTCAGCAATTTCTGCGGAGGAGCAGACGGCGAGCACATTTGACAGGGCTCCTTTCGTTACCATCAGATGCGTGTCACCCTTTGAGATCAAAATGCTCAATCGCTTGCGGATAAAATCGTAAGGGACTTCATCCAGTTTCTGATACCCTGACAGATCAAATGGGCGATGTTTACGGATCGCTTCATCGATCGGATTCATAAAGCCTGTCTCATAAGATGCATTGAGAAAGGCATAGAGAAGGACTTTTTCACTCTCATGGCCGTCCACACTTAAGGCAGAGTGTAATCTCACCATTCCTTCAGTCAGGGTGCCGGTCTTATCGGAACAGAGCACGTTCATGCTGCCGAAGTTTTCAATCGAGGCCAACCGTTTTACGATGACCTTATTGAGGGCCATCCGCTTAGCACCGTGAGCAAGGTTAATGCTGATGATCGCGGGTAATAGTGTTGGAGTCAGTCCAACCGCAAGCGCCAAGGCAAACAGAAAAGATTCTAATACCGGTCGCGCAAAATAAACATTGATGGCAAAGATGGCGATCACCAGCACCAGTGTGATCTCCATGAGGAGATACCCAAATCGCCTGACACCACGCTCAAACTCTGTCTCCGGGGGTCTGAGTTTCAGCCGTTCGGAAACCTTTCCAAATTCGGTCTCCTTCCCTGTTCGGATGACCACGGCCCTTGCACTCCCGCTGACCACATGGGTTCCCATAAAGAGGGAGTTTGTCCGCTGGCTGAGTGGTGTTTCCGATGGTAAAGTGCCAATCGATTTTTCGACAGGATAGGTTTCACCTGTCAAGGCTGCTTCATCGACAAATAGATCTTTAGATTCCAGAAGAAGACAGTCTCCAGGGACGACATCGCTTGCCTTGATGAACACAATATCCCCCGGGACAACCTCTTCGATGGGAACCTCTTTCGAGTCTCCATCGCGAACCACCGTCGCTTTGATCTGCACGATTGCATACAACTTCTCAACAGCATTGACCGCTCCCCGTTCCTGCCAGAACCCAAGGAAACCGCTGACCAAAACAATCACGAGGATGATCACGGCATCAATGGGATCATGGAGGAAGAAGGATAATCCCGCTGCAAAAATAAGGATGAGAATAATCGGGCTCTTAAATTGAGCTAACAGAAGTGTCAGCGCGTCTGATTTCTTTTTGGGCTTCAGCAGATTGGATCCGTAGTGTAAGAGTCGTTGTTGAACCTCATCGCTCATCAAGCCTTGAGCGGTGGTTTGAAGCTGCTGAAGCAATTCGAGAGAAGGTACGCTCCAAAAAGGAGCTTGGCTGGGGTTCATATCTTATCCAGTCAGCATGTTTCTAAAATTGCCGTCTCATTTAGGTGAAGGCTTAAATCTCAAAACTGATAAACAATAACAACACAAGGTTAAGGTTAAGGTTAAGGTTAAGGTTAAGGTTGAGGTTAAGATTCGAACGAAAACCCAACCCAATCTCAAGAGTTAGAAGAAAATCCTCAGACTTAAACATGTAAGAATCTACGCCTCGTCCGGGACTTCTTCCGGAAGAGGTGGCCCCTTCGGGGCAATCTTCAAATAACCCTCATTAACCTCCCCCTTTGGCAAAGCGGCATTGAGGAGGATTTCCCTGATCTCAAATCCCCCCTCGCCCCCTTTTTCTAAAGGGGGGATAATGGAATTATAGACAAATCGACAATTTTTTGTCGATGTTGATTCACTAAGCGCCTAATTATCCTAAGAGAAGATTTTGAACA
>Ga0315280_10008505_pt1 | contig 13411 bp, 5 predicted proteins | sample YL17G06_40_MG_FD_203697 | JGI IMG/M metagenome (GOLD analysis project Ga0315280, IMG submission 203697) | Sediment microbial communities from Yellowstone Lake, YNP, Wyoming, USA - YL17G06_40 | ecosystem: Environmental > Aquatic > Freshwater > Lake > Sediment | place: USA: Wyoming | collected...
GATTGTGTCAAGGAATCTGTACTAGTTCACTTCATGCGATATACTTTCACTCTTCTTAAAACTTTCAAGAAATCGTGCCGGGGTAAGATACCCTAAACCCTGGTGTGGTCGTTTTCTATTATACACCTCAGAGGTCCATTTCCTTAAAGCAGCTCATTGAGGACCTCCCTTTATTGGGGTGTCAAGGAAGAGATTAGAGGGGGTCCTCTTTAATTTGCAACCCCTACTAAATTTTTACAGTATCCTCATCTCCTCCAGGTTATCCTCATCCTCATAGAAGGCCCAGAACTCCTCCCTGAGGGTGCGGTTCATCCTCTCCGCTTTCCCGTTCAGCTTGGGAGAACAAAGGGGGGAATAATTCTCTGGCAGAAAGGGAGGCGGCGGAGGCAAATGGGTCACTGAAGTCGCAACTGTAAACCATGTCGGAGGCCTTACAGCCCATGAAGGTGTTTCCAGTTTTGAACCTTAAATCTAAGGTATCTACCGGGAGAAGATCACCCGGAAAGTCAACCTTTTAGTCCCCAGGCTTTTTGGTGGCGTAGATCCTCTTCCTTAGAGAATTCCTCACCCAAAGTTTTTTCACTGGCTCCCTGAGGGGATTTCTCCTCCTTTAGTAAATGATGAATCTCCCGCGGTGGAGAGATAAAAGGGGTAATCCTCCTTTTTCAGGGGAAGGGTCGGTTTTTTTCTTACTCCAGAAAGGGTTTTCCTCCCTTAGTTCTCACCCCCGCTAATTACTCGTATCCCCACTGGGAGCCCTCGCCCTTTTAGGAAGTTTTAGGCCTATCTTCCAAGGACTGAAGGTTTTTAGGGTTGTACCTTCTCTTCCATCTGAAGAAGGTAGAGCGGGAGATGCCAAAGTGCATTGAGGTCAAGAAGACTGAGTAATCCTGGGGAAATTCCAGGAACTTCAGACGCACTTTGGCTTCCCTGGAGAGATCCTTAATGGAGGAAAGGAGTTTTAAAGGATAGGGAGCCATCCTTCCTAAGGTTAAGGTGGTACCGGAACCTACTTGCCGTAGACTCCTTCTTTGAATCGAGCTAAGCTTTCTTTCGTTTCGGGGCTCCTTTCTTTTTTTACCAGAGTAGGGTAACCCCGAGCCTTTCTTTGGGTCTACTAGGTGTATCGCATCTATCTAAACTTTTCAGGATCACCAGCCCGGACTTTTGGGATCGGGTTAGGGAGAACGGTAAAGTTGACCAAAAACAAAACCTTTGATTCCATTTTCCGAAAATAAAAATTGAAAGAGGGAGCCAATTGGCTCCCTCTTTCAATTTCAAATCTTAAACTTAGCCTCAGTACACTTTCGGCGGGAAGATCAGCGTGCAACCGCTGACTTTGGCGTAGAACCAGTAGCCCACGAGAGGCTCAAAGGAACCCCCGATGGAAAGCGTATGGTAGGCTCCGCCCTGCCAGTAATAGGCGTAACTGCGGACCCATCCGCGCGTTACAGCCTCAGGCAGGGAAACAGTTTCTGCCCCCTTCCTCACCTGGACGAAGTCCCAGGCTACTGGATAGTAATAAGGGGTGCCGATCAAATTCCAGCCCTGAGAGGTTGAGATCTCTGATGAAGTAAGGTTGGCGGGCCCAGTCAAAGTGTAAGAAGTAGCCCCTGGTACCCAGAGCCAGAATCCTTCCCCGACGCTCAAAGTGGCGTGGTTCTTGTCAAGATACATGTGGTGAATGGGGTCCCAAGTATACAATCTCCACCCAGAGGGCAGCCCGGAGAAGACCGTCAGGGGATTAGGATCGGTGACGATATCCAGAGAGACCAAGTTCCAGCCCTGAGTCAGGTTGAGGGTAATTCTCAGGTAGACATCAAAAGCGTTGCTTTGCCCGATCGCTGCCCCGCTCTGAGCTGTAAGGACTACATCTTCCCAGGGCTCCATAACGGTGATATTTCCCGTCCAGATACCGCTGGTAAAGTTCCCGGTCTCAGATGGCGTCACACCACCAATGTGCTCGATGAAGAGATCAGCCTTTCCGTTAAAGATTGTGGAAAGGTTGCCGTACTGGTCATAGGCGGTGATCGTCACTTCGAAAGGAACTCCCGTAACTTGCGGCGAGGGAATAGTTGACCACACAAACTCTGCCGGAGGCCCGGGGAGCCAGGTCTTTTCCAGGGTGTTGGAAGTTATAGAACCAGCGGTGGCGTAGATGGAATCGGTGTTGTCCCCGGCCATATTGGTGACGGTGTAAGAGTAGGTGGCCACACCTCCTGTGGTGTTAGCGGTGCCGGATTTTCCTTCGCGATCCACCACGAAGTTCACCACTGTGCCATCAGCCACGAAGTTCCCGTACTGGTCCTTGACGGTGGCCGTGAGCACGTGGTCTTCACCTACGGTGTTGGTGTCATGAGCCTGGGTGAGGATGATCTCTGCCGGAGGTCCGGGGAGCCAGGTCTTTTCCAGGGTGTTGGATTCTACCGGTAAACCCGCAGGCGGGTTTAAAGCATAAGCGGTAATCTCATCCACACCCGTGGGGAAGGTAGCCGTGTAGGTGAAAACGGCAAGGCCATCTTCGTTTGTGATTTCCTGGTCCGTTAATTCATGAGCTCCCGTCACGACAAAAACCAGTTCGGCATCAGGAACCGGATTCTCATCAGCATCGAGAGCAAGGGCGGTGACCGAGTGAGGAGTACCCACGACATTGCTGTCGTTCTCCTGGGTGAGAATAATTTCAAAAATCGCTCCAGGGAGAACGGTCAGGCCCGTAGAGTCGGAGAGTCCTGACCAGGAGCCGGTTACAGTGTAATCCCCAACTTTCACCGCATCGAGGACGTTCCCGGCAAACGTTCCGCCCTGAGCGGGATCAATAGTAAAGGTGGCCAGGTCGCTGACGTCCCAGGGGTTTTCCCAGGCATCGTAGGCGGTGAGGGTGTATTCCAGGGTATCATCAGCAGTGATAATGGCATCCTCGGGAGCGATCTCCACCCGCGCAGCGCTGGGGTTGTGCACCACATCGAAGGGGTTGCTTTGCCCGGAGGGGCTGCCAGTGGCGGTGATGATGACTCCGGTTTGCGCCTTGGTAATGGTGACGTTTGTAGTCCCCACCCCGTTGACCAGGTTAATGATCAGCGGGCTAATGGTCCCGGTAGTGTCGGAGAGGAAAGCCGGGTTGGTGTAATCCGCAACAGTGTGCTCATAGAGGTCCTTAGCGGTCACCGTTATCGGGAAAGAAACTCCCGCTACCTGGGGAGAAGAGATGGAAGCAAAGATCAGATGGTGAATATCTCCCCAAGGAGTGGCGCTTACAGGATCTGATTCCGCGCTCTTGTTGCCGTAGATATCCACGGATTTCAATTTGTAGCTGTAGGAGCCGTCAAAGCCGACGGCGCCGGTATCAATGTAAGTGGTGGAGGCGGTCGTGGCGGTTAAGGTGTAAACCCCTCCCACGCTTGTGGCCCTCCAGATCTCGTAGTAGTCCTGATAGGGGTTATCCACTGCGCTCCAGCTAAGGGTCACCTGATTGTGTCCGCCTAAGGCGGTAATTCCTGAGGGAACGGGAGGAACCGGGACTACCTCAAATGCGCAGGTCACGGTCTTTGTACCATAGACAGCCCGTCCCCAGTAGGTTCCATAAGCCCAATCATTCCCCACTGTGAAGGGCAGTGAAAAGCTGGATTCCACTGGTTGGCCGAGAACCGCCTTTAAGCTTCCCTCCGGAGTGACTATAGCCACCGACTTGGCCTGGTTGTCCGGGAATTCCGTCCCGGTGAGCACCCCGCTCATCCCACGGAAGTAGTTCGTGCGATCCACAGTCAACTTCCCGTAAGGGGCCACAGTGAAGGTAGTCTCCGCAGGGTTTCCCAATGTAGGGACAGCCCTCAAGGTATAGGAAGCGTAAGGCCAGCTTGAGCCCACAACAAACGAGGTAGAGAAGCTTCCGGTTTCGTTTGCCTGGATGGTACCGCCGACTACTGCGATGAGGTTGCCATCTTTCCAGATAGAGAGGCTGATGCCTGCCCAGGGTGTGAAGCCGCTCCCTGTGACCAGGACAGTCTCGCCCACTTCATAAATGGGCTTATCGGTGGTGATCGACTCACCAGCCGCCTGTACGGAGCCAATGGGGGCCAGGTAGAACAGCAGCATCGCCAATGCGATCAGCAGGCTGATTGTCTTCTTTATCAAATCAAGGCCCTCCTTTCTTCATCGTTTTCTTACTCCTGTTCCTGTCAAATAACTTTCCCTCCTTTGAATTTCAGGGCGCAGACAGCATTCTCCAGATCATAGTGGCTGCCTCAGCCCTGGTAGCGAGATTCGCCGGGCGAAAGGTTCCGTCGGGGAATCCGTTTACAATTCCTTTGGCCGTCACCGCCCCCACAAATCCTGAGGCGAAGTCGGGAATTTCATCTTTATCGCTGAAAGGAAGGTTCTCAACCGGTTCCAGATTCAAGGCGCGTCCGATCATAGTTACGATCTCGGCCCGGGTAATGTTCCGCTGGGGAGCGAACTCTCCCTGCCCGATTCCCTTCACGATCCCCTTCGCTTGTGCGGTCTCGATGTATGTAAAGCCCCAGAAATCCTGGGGGACATCTGAAAACTGAGGTTGAGGAGGGTTGATAAGCTCAAGGTTCAAGGCCAGAACGAGGATTTTTGTGAACTCCGCCCGCGTTATGGGGTTATCGGGGCGGAAGAGCCCATCGGGATAGCCGTTGATTAAGCCTCTCTGGGCCAAATTCTCGATAAAACCCCGGGCCCAGTGGAAGGAAAGATCGGGGAAAAAGGAAAGAGTGGCGGTAGGGGTGGGTGAAGGAGTGCTCGTAGGCGTAGGAGTGGCGGTAGGGGTGGGAGTTGGCGTAGGAGAAGCGGTAGGAGTGGGCGTGGGCGTTGGCGTAGGTGTAGGTGTAGGAGTAGGAGTGGAAGCAATGTTCACTGCGACCTGAACTCCAGAAGTGGGGTTCTCCACATTGCCGGCCAGGTCAGTGGCCCGGGATTGAACGCGATAGCTCCCGTTCGCAGGGTTCTCCCACAGGTAGGCCCAGTTCAGGGTCCCAGAAGCAGGAATCCATGTGGTTCCCCCGTCCAGGGAAACCTCCACCAGGCGCAGCCCCTGATTATCGGTGGCAGTGCCCGAAATGAGAATGGGAGCGGAAGTAAGAAATTCATTGTTCTGAGGTTGAAGAATCTGGGAAGTAGGGGGAAGGGAATCGCTGATCGTTCCCACGTAGAAGTCCACCTGGCCCTGCACGCCAGCCGCTCCCACAGTTACCCGATAGGACCCTGAGGGGGCGCTTGAGGGAAGAGGACAGAGACTCTGGAAAGACCCATCCTTATCCGTGGTAGCCTGATCCACAAAAAGGATTCCCCCCTGGTTTTCTACCGTAACTGAGACAGCATAGAAAGGCGCCGGCTTCCCATCCTGGGTGAGCTGGCCAGAGATCACGACCGTTTCTCCTGCCTGATAAACGGGCTTATCAGTGTGAACGGAGAGAAGATATTGCGCAGCCTGACCAAAAGCAGGAACAAGGGCAAAAATCAAAATAAGCGCTATTAGCAGGAATCCCTTGAGCTTCAAACCATTCTCCTTTCTTTCAACGGGAATCCGCTTGGGCGGGCATTGCCCGCCCAAGCGGAATAAATTCTATACCCTACGGGTTCACCGTGACAGTAAAGGACCAGGGGACCGCTATGGGGGTTCCTCCAGTGTTCACCCAGACGTAGGCGTACCCAGTGTAGGTGCCTGCGCTGAGGCCGCTGCAGAGGATGTAAGCCTCACCGGTCTGCCCGGCTGCCAAACCGCCAAGTCCGCCCGCACCGATGTAGTTGCTGTTAATCACCACGGGGATGAAGGTCGTGGCCACCACGCCCGTGTAGGTATTCTCGATCTCAACCTTGACGTAGAAGGGCTGTCCAGCGGTGGGGTTGGTGATCAGGTTCCAGGCAGCGTCAAGGAAGGTCACGCTGAGGATTTTGATCTTGTAGTTGTACATGCTGAAGTAAACGGTGGCAGTTTTGGTAGTGACGCCATCGGTGAGCTGGAGCACAGCATAGTAGCCAGAACCGGCAAAGGCCTGTCCCTCAGCGGGAGCCCAGGAGCCGTTGTAGGCGGTTCCGGTGGCAGCAGGAAGCGTTCCAATCTCCACACCGGAGGGATTGTAGACCTTTCCGCTCCAGTTCCCAGCCAGGGGGCTGGTAGCCGAAATCTGGATGGGCCTCCAGGCGGCGATGTCCTCGGTAGGAGTTGCCGTGAGGTTCTCGATGTTCAGGGTCAGGGCAGTCCAGGTGTAGGTGGCGGTTCCGGTCTTTCCGTCAACGGTGGCAGAAATGTGGGCCACACCGGCTCCGGTCACAGTGATGGTGAACTGGGCCTTGCCCAAGATGTCCGTGGTGGCGTTGATCGCGGTGATGGTGCCGAAGTCAGTTACAGGAGTGACAGACTTGTTGGGGATGCCGTTTCCGAGCTGATCAGTAACGATCACGGTAAAGTTCAGGGAGGGGGCAGAGGGGAAGTTCAGGGTGGAGGTGGCAGGGTCAATTACGACCTGTGTGGTGATCGCAGCCTGAGCAGCGGGGTCAATCACCCAGTGCCTGGTGTCGCCTGACTCGGGACGAGGGGCCAAGGGCCAGACTTCAGCCGCTGAGAGGCTGGCTGCATCGTAGAACTTGTTGTTCCAGGTCCCGTCAGGAGCAAGGTAGAAGTAGAAGTCGGAAACCGGGAGATAGCCCGCAGGAACAAAAGTCTCGCTTACCTTGTACCAGGTGGTAGCGGAGTTGGTTACGGGGAGCAAGCCGCTTAACACCATACCGGTAGCCGTGCTGCTGGTAACAGTAACTTTCCAGTCCGTCCGACTCAAGTTGGTGAAGGTGAAAATGGCTCCGGGCAGGTTCTGGTAACAGTAGGTGAGCTTGTAGAATTCCACCTGGCCGCGGTAGTCGTAGAGCTTCTTTCCATCCTCCGTAAAGAGGGCGGGGTAAACGTAGTCCAGTTCATGGGTCGAGCTGATGGTCATATCCACGTAGAATTTTTCGTCCCAGGTTCCAGAAGGTGGGATATAGAAGTAGAAGTCGGGGACAGGCATGAAGCCAGCAGGCGGCGTTATTTCGCTCACTTTGTACCACTCAGTGGTGGTGCCCACGGTGAGGTTCTTGAACTCCACCAGGCCCGTGGCGCTGGAGGTGGCGATGATCTCTTGAGAAGTGGTCTGGTTCACGGCCTTGAAGACGACGCCCGAGGCCACAGTGGGAGTTCCTGCTCCGCCAATGGGGAGAGGACGGTCCCATTTGAACTTCCAGAAGTAGACGTAGCCCTGGGGGATGGTCCGGGTCGGGGTGTTGGAGATGTACTTGGTGTACAGGGTACCCGATCCATTCCAGAAGCCGATATCAGGAACCGTGAAGGTGTCCACTTTAACGCTGGTTCCTTCGCCCACGTAACCGGAGGGAACGATCTCGTAGACGTCGTAAGTGCCGGCAGGGAGGTGATACCAGATGGCGGCGCCGTAGGTGTCGGTCGTTACAAGGTAACCACTACTATCTCCAATGTGTGCGTTACTTGGATCGCCATAGTAATAGGTACCGGTTTCGGTCTTCAGGTAGAACGGGACACCGGTCAAGGTCTTGGTGTAATCGTTGTTCTCGACCTTGATCAGCTTGTAGCCGTAGTCCCTCCATTCCTTGGTGGCGGTCTGAGTGGAAGGAGGCGGGTAGTTCACATCAAGGACAGCGTCCGAATAGTGGACAAAGGCCGTGATGCTGTCAAAGAGAGGGGCGATGTGATAGGAGGGGGTGCCGGTGATATCAAGGTAGTACTCCAGGTAGGACTTCCCGTCAGCGTCAGTGTAGGTGGTAGCCTTGAGGGGAGTTGTCCCATCTTGCACTGTAGCACCGTCCACATAGCGATCGGAGACCTTGCGCTGGAAGGGGTCTGTCCAGGTAATGGTCCAGTCCACTTTCACATTCCCCAGCGTGGTCTCGTGCCATTCGCCGTTCCAGTAGTACTTACCCCAGACCTCTACATTGAGTGTGTGCTTGTTCAGGGTGGTGTCAGTGGTGACTTCATTGAATTTGTAGGTGGGAGTAAGGCTGAAGTGGTCGATTAGGGCGAAGATCTTGGCCACCTGGTAGCGGGTCACGGTGTTGGTGCGGAGAGAGTTGAACTTGGTGAGGTCATATCCGGACCCGGACCAATTGTTTTCGTAAATGTTCCCATTAGACGGATCGAAGTTCACTTCCATGTAGAACTTGCGCGGGTCCTTGCTATAGAAGGTGATGGTGGCGGAACCCGTGGAGTCGAGGTAGCCGGAGAAGGTGAAGCTGTAGTTGAAGTCGGTCTCAGGGCCAGGTGGGAAGTAATAGGTGTTAATGTTGCTATTGACTGTAAGGGTTCCTGAACCCTGGAAGCCGGTGATCTTCACCAGTCCGAAGCCGTCCGCGGAGTAGAGTTGCCCCGTGAAGTGCTGGAAGGGAGCTCCCTTGAGGTTCACGTTGTGGTTGCTACCGATGACGTTGATCTCCTCAAGCGGCGTCACGGAATACTCATGCGCCCAGAATTTATCAAACCAATTACTTCCAGAAAAGCCGTAACTAGGAGTTACGCTCGAGACTCTGTAGTGGTCCCAGCCACCATCGATGGCCTCAAGATTAACAGTCACTGTGCCCGTGCCCTGGAAGGTGACGTACCGGGTTATAGTCTCGGAGTTGTGATAGACGACCTCAATTGTGCCAGTGAAGGTGGTGCCAGTATAAACCTGACCGAACTGATCCAGGAGCTTAATCACAATGGGGTGTTTGTCGCCCACCATGTTGTAGGCCGGCGAGGTGGTGGTGACAGTGTAACCGGAGGGAGTACGTGCTTCCCAGGTCTTAGTCACGGTGTTCGTGGTAAAGGTATAGTCGCCCAGTTTAGTCACCGTAATATTGTCGGTTCCGTCTGTAGTGGCGGTGTTGGTGTAGGAGAAGGTAGCGGTCCCGGTAGCATCGGTAGACTTGGTGACCGTTTGAGTGTTCTTCCCGGAAACGGAGAAGACGATCGGAGTGCCTGTAGGTGGGTAGCGCCCGAACTGGTCAGTGCAGGTGGCAGTGACCAGGTGTGTGTTACCGGGAGGGGTCAGGGGGTTGGTGTCCGTGAGGGGAGTGAGGGCGATGGTGAATGTGGGGGTGTAGGTCCAGGTCTTGTAGACGGTCTTTGAGCCCAGGTCATCCACGGTAACGCTGATGGTGTCGGTGAAGGAATAGACACCGTTGGGATTGCTGTTACTCGGATCCGTGGATGTGTAAGTGAAGGTGTAGGTACCTGTAGCGGTTATATTCACATTCGTAGTGGCAGCAACCGTATTGAACCCGGTCACAGCAACGGTAACAGTGGTTGCGTCGATGGGGTCACCGAACTGATCCTTGACCACAATGGTGATGGTATGGGTATCGGCGCCAGTGGTAAGCGTGTTCGTTGAGGTCTGGGGAAGGACGGTGAAGTCGTGAGGAGCGCGATCTTCCCAGGTCTTGGTAACGGCATCAGAAATGACATCACCCTCGGAGATTCCTCCGCTTGTATCTGCGTCGATGAAACCATAAATCTTATATGTTCCAGGCACTGCGGGAACATCGACTCCGTAAACCACAGTAGCGGTGTAAACGCCTGTGCTGGTCCAAGTAGCGGCAATGCTTGGGCTAATTACGACGCTTGTAGCGGTAGCAACAGCCACATTATTTGTCGGGGTTGCCAGTGTGCCACCGAATGTAGTGTAGATCGTCACGACATGGGTGGGCGAGTCCACGGGGTTCAGATCACTGGTTGGAGAGACCGTGACCGACCATGTAGTGACGTTCGCGGTGGGCTCTGGAGCAGCGGTCGCCATCGGCAGCGTGAAGAGCGAGAAGACCATGGCCACGGTGAGTAAGCCTACGAGATACTTTCTCGCAAGGTCAAATTTCAACATTCTCTTACCTCCTTCTTTTCTATTTTAAAACCTTTTCTTCCCACTTTGCCGCTCTAAACGCCGGTGTAGGTGAGAAGGAAGTCGTTGCCAGAGGAGGTGTCGCCGAAGGGATCCACGTGAACTGTACGGCTGGGAGGGGTTGAGGGGTTCCATGCTCCACCAGGAGGTAAAGGATAATCCCCGGGGTCCACGGTGATCGTCACATCGTAGAAGCCATCGAACTCATGGGTCCAGGTATAGGAACCATCTTCAGCCGTTTCCACCGTCTCCTCATGGCCATTCCAGGAAAAAGTCACAATGGCAGCAGCGAAGGGGCCTGCTTCTCCGCCTTCAGGACCAACGGTCACCACTCCGGAGATGGTCCAGGGAGCGGGATTGAAGGCCACGGTGAAGGTCCAGGCGTAGTTCAGGGATTGAGTCCCACCGGTAGCGGCATCGTAGCCAGTGGCGTTGGCCAGGTAAAGGCCATTGCCCAGAGGCCGTGCAGGAGTGAAGACGACGGTGTCGTTGGGATAGGCCTTGCTCGTAAAGCTTACGGCCCCAGAGACCCACTCATGAGCGGAAGTGTTGTAAACCCAGAGCGTGGAGCGAGAGGTGTCCAGGGACTGGTTGAACTGCTTCCAGACAACTTCCACAGGAAGCTGGGAGATGGCTCCGCTTGTCGGGATCTCATCAACGTTCGCCAGCTGACCGCCCAGAAGCGGACGGATGACGATGAACTTGACGACGGGGACTTTCTGGCCGTTGACCAGCATCCAGTCGCACATATACGGGTTGGCGGACTCAGCGGCGGGCCGGAAGAAGACCTGGACGAACTGCTCGCGCTGGAGGTCGGCCATCTTCTTGATCAGGATGTTGCCGTCGGGAGTGGGAACATTGGGAGCGGGCAGGGTGGCATCGTAGATCACAGTGCCGGTCTGGATTGTGCCGTTGGGCCAGGGAATGGTGACTAAGTCCTTAGCAGCCAGCCAGGGCGTGGTGATGGAGCTCTCGGAAATGGAGCTCGGCTTCCAGTAGGACTGCGGGAAGTTCCAGACAAGCTGGGTGCGGTTCACATCCTCAAGGGAGAAGGTGGTGCCGTCGAAGACCGGTCCGATCTCGTCAATGATGCCCTCGGTGTTGTAGGCCTGGATCTTACCAGGGTTGGTGGCCAGCTCCTGGAAGACGTAGTTGCCGTCTGCGTCCTTGGTAATCTTGATCACATCGCGGACCAGGTTCTGGAGCTCAGACCAAGTCTGATAGGCAGAATTATAGTGGAGCACCGGGAAAGCACGGTCAACCACGGTCTTTGTGCCGCGGTTATGATCGTTGTAGTAGCTAAACTTAGCAATAATAGCCTTATCCGGAAGGGTTCCAGAGTATGGCATCCATGTGTAGGGGGAAGTCGGATCGGGCTTGTCATAAACCTGAATATAGCCGGAGACCGTAATAGCAACCTCAGTCAGCGGGTAGTTCACCACGGAGCCGTCGCCCTTCATCACATCGATGGAGAGGTGGTAGCCAGCGGAATCCTGGTTCATGTTCACACGGGTGACCATGCCGTAATCCTCAAAGGCAGCCGCAGCAGCAGCGCCGCCCATAGCCATTAAGCGCACTTTTCCGTCCTTGTTTAAAACGATATCCACGGTTTGTCCGAGCCAGTCCTCGCGCTCATTCCAGAGGTTGTTGAAGACCAGTTCGTCTCCAGTCTCGGAGAAGAAGGTGGCGCCGGACTCTACTCCGCCTACCTGTCCCACAGGAGCAGTGGGCTCTTCTTTGGTTCCGGTGGTGGAGGCAGCGATCACAGGAGCCTCGCCGCGGCCGGGGAAGAGCACTTCGTAGGTCTTGGCACCGACCTTGATAGAGGTTATCCAGTCATTGCCCCACTGGTCCTTGGTGCGGTAGATATCCGCTAGGGTGCCGGACTGCACAACCTCGTTGCCCTCGTAGTGGATGACGGAGAAGGTATTCTCGCCATCTAAGTTTTTAACTGGCGCCAGGCGCACGGTGCCCACGGGGTAGTAGGCACTATAGAACCAGTCTAAAGCGGAGAAGCCCATAAGGAGCGGGGTATACCAGTTCCAGTTGGTATACTCGCCGCCGCCTAAAACGAACTTGGCGTCGTCTTCCACGATGCAGTCCAGGGTGTCGGCGTTGGTAGGATAGGGGGTTTCGATCCTGTGGTTGAAGGTGTTGTCGTCGGTGTAAGAGAAGCCCAATGTACCGAAATCCACCACACGGCCCCATTTGTCGTAAGAAGCGGCGTTGGCTTCGTAGGGATTAACATCCTTGATGATGTGGCCGGGCCAGACCTTGGCCAGAATGGCGTAAGTGCGGGAGGGAGCGGTGATCGAAGCGTAGAGGTGGCCCTCGTAGTCCTTATAGGTGTCGATTTCCTGCACGCCGCGGACGATGGAAATGTCAGCGTCCTTGACCAGCATCACGTTGGGGTTCTCGATATAGACGTCCTCGAGGAAAATGACGGCGCGGGGATCAATGGAGAGGTTGGAGGAGGTCTTGGCAGCGACCGCTGGGTCAGCCTGGTAAACGCGCAGCTTCAAATCAGTGAAGATCTCACCCACGGTCTTTCCAGGGAACCAGTAACCTGTCTTTACATCGGGAACTCTGTTGGCAGCTACTTTGTAGTTCTCAACTAAATTGCTCAGGACGCGCACGTACCAGAGCTTGGACGGGTTGGCATAGGGATCCTGGCCGATTTTGGGCTCGGGACCCTCGTAGATCACGCGCAGGGGCTTGCCAATCAGGGTGGTCAAATCGGCGGGTTTGCCGGAGACCCAGATGGAGGCAGCTGGAATATCGTAGAGACGATGAACGGCCTTGAAGTCTTTAGGGTATGTAAGGTCGTGCGCGGCAGCATAAGCTGTCGGGTCCTCAAAGCAGGGAATAAAGACCTCTTCGTTGGCCACAACGGTGGTCCAGCCCTCGAAGAGCTCGAGCTGGCTGGAGCCAGCGTAGGCGTCGTAGGGCGGGGCGTTGGTAACGATGGTCTCCATCTCGTGGAAGCCCAGATTGCCGGCCAGGGTCATTCCCGTAGGATAGTAGAAGGCACCGGGAACCGGTCCCTGAGACATCCACTCATAGGGCCCCAGGCAGTAAACAAAGAGGGAGTTGTAGGTCATAATCGCCAGGTCGCCACGGGAAGCAGGGGAAGAGGCATTGAAGGCGGTCACTCCGGTGAGGATGCCATCCGGGAGAACAAGATCCGGATCATGCACGTTCATACCGTATCCGGAAGGGTCGCCCATAGCCACGGCCATCTTCACGAAGTTGGCGAACCAGTCCTCAGTTCCGCCACCGGGGGTAACAGGGGTGATGTACTGGGTGTAGCCCAGCATGCGGACGAGCATGGTCACGGCCTCGGCGTAGGTGACGTTGGAATCCGGACGGAAGGTGCCATCCGGGTAGCCTTTGATGATGCCGAAGGCGGTGCCGGCGTTAATGTAGCCGGCAGCCCAGTGGTCCACTGGCGTGTCGGGATACTTAGTGGCGCCCTTGAACCCGGAAACATACTTCTCAAAGTTCAGGGCACGAAG
>Ga0315280_10008507_pt1 | contig 13410 bp, 5 predicted proteins | sample YL17G06_40_MG_FD_203697 | JGI IMG/M metagenome (GOLD analysis project Ga0315280, IMG submission 203697) | Sediment microbial communities from Yellowstone Lake, YNP, Wyoming, USA - YL17G06_40 | ecosystem: Environmental > Aquatic > Freshwater > Lake > Sediment | place: USA: Wyoming | collected...
CTGGCGAGACACCCAGCGAGAAGTTCGTCACGGTGATCTGGACATCGGTCGCCGACGAGAACGCGACCCCGTTGTTGCTGGCCGACACGCTGAGCTTCGTCGTCCCGAACCCGCAGTTCAGGGTGGAGCCGGGCGCCGTGCCGCACCCTCCTGTCCAGTTCAGCGCCGTCAGGGGGCACTGGTTGGGATCCGAGAAGCCGATTTGCGCCGCCGACAGGCTCGCGCCGAGCGGCGTGTTCCCGCTCACGGTGAGGTTGGTGGTCCCTGCGAACACGGGGAGCGTCTTCTGAACGGAGGCCAGGGCGTCGGCGCGCCCGAATCCGAACGTGTTGTCGGGGACGGGACTGGAGAGGCCCACGGCATTGGCCAGGATCAGAGTGCGCAGGGTGCTGCGCGCCGTCACGGTGTCCACCGAGCCGTTCGTGCCGTTGACTAGGCAGGGCGCGGCCTGCAGGAGCAGGGCCGCGATGCCCGCGACGTGCGGGACGGCTGCGGAGGTGCCGAAAAACGGGTTGTCGAAGTCGCCTGAGCCCGTCACCGACACGCCATCGATCCCCGCGAGGTCTGGCTTCGTGCGGCCGTCGAGCGTCGGGCCCCGGCTGCTGAAGAACTCGATCGTCGAGTTGCTCCTGTCGTTGCAGGACTCGTCGGGCGTCGAGGCTGGGAACACCCCCGACGCCGCGGCCGACGCCGAGCAGATCGCGCCGACGGCGACGACACTGACCGGCGAGCCGCCGGCGTCGCTCTGCGCCGCGACGCTGCGGGTAGCCGTGTTGTAGTTGTGCCGCTCGTGCCGGCCCGGCGCCAGGAGACGCGGCCCGGCCAGGGCGCACTCCGGCGCGAAGGAGAAGAGGTTGAGCTGCTTTGGCTGGGTCTTGTCCTGGACGTTCTGAATGACGATGCGAAAGAAGTCCTGGTTGCCGGTGTTGACGTAGTCGATCGCCTCCGCCGGGTCCTGCGTGCCGTTCTGAGGGTCGGTGCTGCTGGCCACCACGCGGCCCGTGCTCTGCTGGACCAGGTAGAGGTCGTAGTTGTCGGTGGCCGCTCCGAACGGATCGTCCCAGGTGAGGAAGATCACCGCCTCGCCATTCTTCGGCAGCAGGATCACGTTGTAGGGCTCGGGGCCCAGGCCCAGCACGTCCGTGGTGTCGGCGGTCTGCTGGAACAGGTGCAGGTGCCCGGAATTGGTGATGCCGCCGATCGTGGTGCCGTCGACCGCCGAGTCGACGTAGGTACCGATGGAGTGCTCGTCGGCGGCGTTGCCCGCCGCGGTGAAGTACGCGCGGATCCGGTTCGACGGGTTGTTGAGCGCGCTGGCCGTGCCGCTCGAGACCGGGCTCGTGCCGTCGTTGGCCTCGCCGTAGAAGCTCAGATCGTCCATGACCACGTCGTTCGACGCGGCCAGGTAGTTGACGGCCTGCGTGAAGGCCATGTCCGTGTCGGCGTTGGCAAACGCCAACTGCGCGCCGGGAGCCAGGTCGTGGACGATTTCCAGCAGCGCCGTGCCCTCTGCGCCTGCGCCGGGGAAGCCGCACGGCGGGCTCGGGGGAGGGAGGCCCTCCAGGTCGCCGTTCGCCTGGAACGATCGTCCCGTGATACTGCCGCTCGAGGAGGTCAACACCCCGCTGGCGTTTCGCGTGCCGGTGGCCGCGGGAAGGTCGCCGGTCGAGATGGGCCCTCCCGAGGCGCCGCTGCACGTGGTGCAGCCGGTGGCGAACACCCCTTTGAGGCCGTCGGACACCACGCCCACGCGCACGCCGGTGCCGTCGAGCGAGAGCTGCTTGCGCACGGCGTCGGCGTGCAGGATCGTGTCGCCCTCGGTGGTGACCGAACCGACTCGGTGGACGGCGTATGTTGGCAGCCGGATGAAGGTGACGAACGGCAGCCCGGCGACCGACTGGAGGCGGGTGACGGGGATGCGCGCCTGCACGCGGCGGTGCGCGGGGTCGGAGATCTCGATCGTCACGCCGCCGTCCCGGAGCTGTGCCAGGTTGTCGTCGGTGACGGCGCTCATCAGGATGTAGACCTGCACCTCGCTGTTCGAGTTGATGCGCAACCGGCGCGTGTGGACCGCGTCTCGCACGGACCGGGGCAGTGCGTCCATCGAGAGCGCCGGGGCCTGGCCGGCACGCTGCTGGGCGACCAGTCCTTGCTCCTGCGGAACCGCGCGAGCCAGATCCGCGAGCACGCCCGTGAGCTTCGGTGTTGCTGCCGGGCTGCTGGCATCACGGCCCTGGATCCCGGAGAGCAGTGGCAGTGCGACGAGCGCCGCGGCCAGCGACACACTGCGCCAGCCACCATGAGGATTGCGGGCAGCGTACATGGCGACTTCCTCCGACGACAGGATGCCCCAGATGATCTCGATTATGCGCCAGGTTCCGGCGCCATCCAAAACCGGCGCATCGACGCGAACCCCGGCACCATCAAGGCCAAGATTGCCGTGGCGTTCCGAGCGCGCCAGACAGACGCTCCGGGACGCTACAGTCGCACCGGCGCCCGTGGGGCGACTGCCAGGTTCGGATGACGCAGGTGAAAGTCGGTCGCCTGCTGATAGCGGTGCGCGAGCAGTGCCGTCTGAGCGTCCTTGAAGAGGCCCCCGACGAAGCAGATCGTCGTCGGGGTGCCCTTGTCCGTGAAGCCGTTGGGCACGACCACGCAGGGGTGACCGGTCAGGTTGGTGAGCATCAGCACCGCGTCGCTCAGGGAAGGCGCGACGAACACGTCGACGTTCTGCATCACCTCCGCCATCTTGCCGAGCAGGATGGTGCGAGCGCGGTTCGCTTGGATGTACTCGACTGCCGGGATCAGGCGCGAGTGGCGCAGGTTGTTCGGCCTGTCGCCTTTGCCTTGCCTCGCCAGAAGATCAGCCTGCCCACTGAGAACCAGCTCGTCGAACGCCGCGCCGGTCTCGGCATCCATGATCAGACGCAGGGCCTGCACCGGGAACTCCGGCATCTCGATCGGCACCAGATCCACTCCGAGCCGGCCGAGCGCCTTGAGCGTGTCCTCATCGCTCGCCTTGCCGCGATAGTCCCTCGCAAACGCGCTTTTCACGTAACCGACGCGCAACCTGGCGACGCTCACGTCTGAATCCCAGTCGAACGGGACGCTCCGGACCGTCTGGTCCTTGCCATCCGGTCCCCGGATCGCGTGCAGGACGATGACGCAGTCCTCCACGCTGCGACAGATCGGGCCGAGCTTGTCCATCGTCCACGCCAGCACCATCGCGCCGTGGCGGCTGACGGTGCCGAAGGTCGGTCGCAGACCCGTCGCCCCGCAGCGGTCGCATGGCAGGACGATGCTGCCCCTTGTGTCGCTGCCGATCGAAAAGGCCACCAGACCCGCGGCCGTCGCGGCCGCCGGACCGGCAGACGACCCGCTCGCGCCTTCCTCCAGGTTCCACGGGTTGCGGGTCATCCCTCCGAACCACGTCTCGCCGCGCGCGGTCTCGCCCAGGGACAGTTTGGCCACCAGGACGGCTCCGGCCTCCTGGAGGCGCGTCACGACGGTGGCGTCCTCATGGATCACCTGGTCCTTGTATGGCGCGGCTCCCCACGTTGTCCGGTACTCCTTGACCGACAGGAGGTCCTTCGCGCCCCAGGGAATGCCATGAAGCGGACCGCGGTACGTGCCGCTGGCGATCTCGTGGTCGGCTCGTCTCGCCTGCTTCATGGCCAGATCCTCGCAGAGCGTGATCACGCACTGCAGGGCCGGGTCGTACTTCTTCAGCCGGCTCAGATACATCGTGGTGAGGTCCACCGAGCTGACCAGCCGCCTCCGAATCAGCTCGGAGAGCTGCGTGACCGGCAGGAACGCCAGTTCCTCGAGATCCTTCGGGACAGGGGGGACGACCGGCCGGGTGAGCCTGAGGCTGCGTTGCGCCTGTTCCACCTTGACCTCGATGCCCGGCACGACCGGATCGAAGTGGTAGGCCGGCGGTACCTGGTTGGGAATCTTGAGCTTCCGGAGCGCCTTGTACCGTTCGAGATTCTCGTTGACGCCGTCGACCATCAGCTCGCGCTGCGTGTCGGTGAACTCCAGGCCGGCAAGCTTCTCGGCCTCCGCAATCATCGCGGTGCTGATCTTCTTCTCCGTCGCCGTCTGCGCGCGCAGCCGCGGACCGATCGAGCCACCCAGGCCCAGCACCGAGAAGAGTTCCAGAAACCCGCGACGGCCGAGCAGGCCGGGGCGCGTCGAGCCAGACGTCGATCCAGCGTCAGAACGAGACGAGCCCGATTGGTTCGACTGTCTCGTGGTTCGCATCCGTCGAGCCCTCCCTCTGCTTCGTCGATGTCGCGCTCGAGAGACAGTCGCCACCGGCACACCGAGCCTGGCGGCAACGTCTGCGGGCGGGCTCCTTGTTCGTGCCTTCGGGTTCGGAGACCACCAACGATCCATTCAACGCCGGTCTGCGGGGTGCTCGGCGGGTTGCTTGACCACCGTGCCCGCCTTCATCACGAACCGAACATCCTGGAGAAGCTTGACGTTGCGCAGGGGGTTGCCGGCAACAGCCACCAGATCCGCCGCGTACCCCTTCTTGACGGCGCCGATCTCGTTCTGCAGGCGGAGCAGCTCGGCCGCCACGGACGTTGCTGCCTGGATGGCGCGCATCGGCTCCATGCCCGCCTGCACCATCAGGTCGAACTCCTCGGCGTTGGTCCCGTGCACGACGCGGCCCGCATCGGTGCCGAACGCGATCTTCACGCCCATGCGAAGCGCTCTTTGGAACGTCTCCCTGTGCCGGGCCATCACGCGCCGCACGAAGTCCTCGGGATAGCCGGCCAGCGCATGGGTCGGCCTCATGTTCGAGAACGTGGGACACCAGTACACGCCGCGTTCCACCATCAGCTTGAGCGTCTCGTCGTCGAGGAGCATGCCGTGCTCGACCGACCGGACCCCGCCCCGCACGGCGGCCTTCGCTCCATCGCCGCCGTAGGCGTGGGTCGCCACGTCCTTGCGCCAGCGCCGCGCTTCCTCGACGACCGCGCGCAGCTGCGCCTCGTTGAACTGCGAGAGCGGCTCGAGCGTCTTCTGATCGATCTGCCTGAGGGTGCTCGTCGCGTAGATCTTGATCCAGTCGGCGCCGTACTTCACCTGACGCCGGACTTCCCGGACCATCTCGTCGGCGGTGTCCGTCATCGCCGCCACCTGGGGCAGGCGGCTGTCGATCTCGGGCGCGAGGCCGACCAGGTTCATGTGGCCGCCGGTGATCGACAACGCCCTGGTGGCGACGAACAGCCGCGGCCCGGGGATCAATCCCTGCCGGATCGCGTCGCGAACCGCCACGTCCGCGAACTGGGCGCCCTCTGAATCCGTGTCGCGGAGCGTCGTGAATCCGGCGTCGAGGCTGGCGCGGGCGGCCGCGGCGCCCTGCAGGGCGCGGAAGGCGATCGACTTCGTCAGCACCGGATCCTTCCCGTCCTGGGGCGCGAAGCAGACGTGCGTGTGCGCGTCGATGAGGCCCGGCAACACCGTATAGGCCGACAGATCGATCACGCGCGCGCCGGCAGGCGGATTGAGGTCACGGCCGACACCCGTGATGCGGTCGCCTTCTATCAGGATGACGCCGTGCAACACCGGCTGCGGGCTCACGCCGTCGATCAGGCGGCCGGCACGGATAGCGACTGGTGGCGGCTGGGGCACGCGAACTGACCGTCTTTTCATGGGCTCCTCAGAAGGGAAGAAGGGGAGGAGGGAAGAAGGCAGGAGGGGACGCGCTTCTTCCCTCTTCCCTTTTCCTTATTCTCCTCTCCTCCTCTCCTCCCCTCCTCCTCTCCTCCACAAAGAACCGATCCCCGTCTGTCTGGACTGCAAGCCGGGACGACGTGCACTCGGCGGCGCCGCTCGCCCTTCGGCCTAGCGTTGCGCCGTGATGGTCTCCAGCCCGTGCGCGCGCGGTCCCGTTTCGACCCGGCGCAGCACGAATGCAAACAGCACCCCGAGCACCGCCAGGGTCGTGAACATCCACATGCCCGGATGGTAGCCCGCCGGGTTGGCCGCGCTCGCGAGCCAACGGTCGTTCGACCAGCCGATCAGCAGGTTGACGAGGACGAGCCCGATCTGCTGGATCGCATCCACCACCGCACTGGCAAACCCAAGGCGAGCGCGGGGGACGACGAAGACGATGGACATCCACAGCACGGCCGGCACCAGCGCAAACGCGATACCCATCATCGCCATCGGGACCACAGGCGAGATGTCCGTGTACGCCAGCATGAGGAACACGGGGATGAGCAGCAGCGACCCCACCATCATGAACAGCGAGCGCTTGCCGCAGCGGTCGACGAGGTACCCGAACACCGGCATGCCCATCATGGAGAACAACGGCTCCATGCCGATGAGCAGCGATGCAGCCTGCGGCGTCACCCGGTGCGCGTCGATCAGATATTTCTGTCCGAATGTCTGGAATGGGAAGATGCAGCCGTAGAAGGTGATGCACAGCGCCGCGAGCAGCCAGAACGACCGGTTGAATCTGAACACATCGCGGAAGGCGAGCCTCGCTTTGTGCTCCGGCACGCTCAGCTCAAAGCGCTTCTCCCCCCGCCAGTCGAGGATCCAGTACAGGAAAGCCCCCGTGAGACAGAGGCCACCGAATCCCACCGAGATGAGCAGCGGCCACTGCCAGTAGGCGTACGCGCGATGCGCCCACGTCGGGGACGTCTGGGCGCTGAGTGACCCCAGCCTGGCAAACGAGGTCCTGACCCCGAACGCCAGACTCAGCTCGCCGCGGAAGAACCAGCGCGCGATCGCCACGTGCGTCGCCATCGCGAACGATTCGGCACCGATCCCCAGGATCAAGCGGCCGGACGCCATGACCCCGATCCGCGGACTGAGGGCCGTGACAACAAGACCCGCGAAGACGAGCAAGCTGAAGAACAACAACGATTTCTTCGCGCCGAACCGGTCGATGATGAACCCGGCAGCCAGCAGGATGAAGACGTTCGGAAGGCTGTAGGACGCCTGCAGCAGCCCGATCTCGGAATCGGAGAAGCGCAGTTGCCGGCTGAGGAGCGGCGCAAGGGGCCCGATCGCATCGAATGCGTAGTAGGTGCCGTACATCGCGATGCCCATTGCGAGGAGCACGGCCCAGCGGTACGCGCGACCCGGCGCAGGTTTTGTAGCCATGACCTCGGTCATCGAACGCCTCCTCTCGCGCCTTCTGCCCGGCCCGGCACGATCAGCTAGCGACCGACGGCCCCGGCGTCCGGGGCGCTGCCGCCCGCCGCGGCGGGCAGCCCTTTCTTGACTACTTCGTCGAGCTGACGCACCTGCTCCGCGACACCAGCCGACAGCTCCTCGAACACGGCGTACATCTGCCGGGTCGGTCTGGCGTCGGCCTGGCCCACGGCGCCCGACAGCGCAGCCAGCCTGTTGTTCAGTGCCTTGGGCGGGAGGACATGGGGGCTGGGGCCGGGAAGGCGCGTCAACGCCCCCTCGATCGCCTGCAGCTTCGCCCCGGCGCTCGCCACCGCGGCATCGCTGCCGGCGGCGTGCTGCGCCTCCAGCTGCTGGCGCGCGTTGCGCAGCCGCTCGACGGCGTCGGTCACCTCCGACAGCCGGTTGCGAATCTGGACCATGAGCTCGAATTGCGCGACCAGGTCGTCGTCGGTGGCCGCAATCCGCGGGTCTCTCTGGATTTCGAACGACCGCTCGTACTGCTGTCCCCCCACTGACAACCGCGCGCTGTAGCGGCCGGGCGGCGCCACCGGTGCCAGTGCGCGCGGGTACTCCGCCGAGACGAATCCGGCTGGCGCCGGAATCTCCCGCGCGCCCGGATAGCGCATGTCCCAGACGAACCGGTTCATCCCCGTCTCGGCCGGCAGCCAGGTGCTGTCCTTCGCCTCGCTTGAGAACTGCTTGATGACCTGGCCCTTGCCGTCCACGATCGCCAGCGTCACCGCGCCCGGCGGCTGCTTCAGGTAGTAGTCGATCGTCACGCCCCCAGGTGGGTTCTCGCCCGCGTTGAGGAAGAACCGTCTCACCCGGCCGTCCAGACCTCGCCGATCCTCATAGGCGACGATGTCCCCGGAACGGGCGAACTGGATGCCTGGACGGAACGGCCGCCTCGGCGACAGGACCTGCACGGGCAGGTAGCGGTCGGTCGGCGCGATGTCGAACAGGTGCGCCGAGGTCGCCGCCACCTCGCGCGTGATCTGTCGGAGCGCCGTCAGGTTGTCCAGGACCCAGAAGCCCCGGCCGTGCGTCGCCAGGACCAGGTCGTTGTTCTTGACCAGCATGTACTGGGCCGCGACCGCCGGCAGGTTGCGCTGCAGCGACTGCCAGGATGCGCCCGCATCGAAGGAGACGTACACCCCCGTCTCCGTGCCGGCATACAGCAGTCCCGGTCGGACCGGATCTTCACGAATGACGCGCGCGAAATCCTCGTCGCGAATCCCGTTCGTGATCTTCTGCCAAGTGTGGCCGTAGTCCGTGGTCTTGTAGAAGTAGGGAGCCCGGTCGCTCACCCGATAGCGGTGAGCCGCCAGATACACCGTCCCGCGCGCGTGCGGGGACACCTCGATGGTGCTGATCGTCGTCCACTCGGGCAGCTCCTTCGGCGAGACGTTCTCCCACGTCTTGCCACCGTCCCTGGTCATCTGCACCGTGCTGTCGTCGGTGCCGACCCACAGCTCGCCTTTCTCGAGCGGCGACTCCGCCAGCGCCTGCGCCAGGCTCACCCAGTACAGTGAGGACCACATCGATGTGATGGGCGTGCCGGCGACCTTCTGCATCTTGTCCACGCGGTTGCGCGTGATGTCCGGGCTGATGGTCTCCCAGGAGTTGCCTTCATCGGTCGTTCGGAAGACCCGGTTGCCGGCCGTGTACAGGATGTTGGGATCGTGAGGCGACAGCAGGAGCGGGAACGTGTAGTAGAAGCGGTACTTCACGTCCTTGGGCGGCATGGTGAACTGGTCGTCGGGCCAGACGCTGACGTTCGGGGCCTGTCCCGTCCGCCGGTCGTAGCGATCGATGCCGGCGCGATCGGCGGCGTACACGACGCTGCCATCCGGCTTGACCGCCGTCTGCCCGCCCTCGCCGCCGGGAATCGCCTCGTTGTCCATCCACGCGATGGCGCCGCCGTCGGTCCGGCTCGGCGTCGCGACGTGCGTGCTGTCGTTCTGGGCGGCGTACACCCGGTACGGCACTTGATCGTCGATGGCGAGGCCGAATAGGCAGGCGGTCGGCTGATTGTGCAGCGTCGACCACGAGGCGGCGCCGTTCAGCGTGACGGTGGCGCCGCCGTCGCTCCCCTCGATCATCCGCCGCGCGTTCCGCGGATCGATCCACAGGGCGTGATGGTCGCCGTGCTCCATCGGCAGCGCCGTGAACGTCTTGCCGCCGTCGGTCGACTTCTGGAGCTCGTAGGTCGGGATGTAGACGGTGTCCGGATCCTGCGTGTCGGCCACGATGTGCATATACGACGAGGCCCAGCGCCGCAGCACGCGGGTGTCGTTGATGCGCTGCCAGGTCTTGCCGCTGTCGTCCGAGCGGAACAGGGCACCATCTTCCGCCTCGACGAGCGCCCAGACGCGGCTCGGACGCGGCGGCGATACCGCGATCCCGATCTTCCCGATGACGCCTTTCGGCAGACCAGGGTTGCGGGTGATGTCCGTCCACGTGTCGCCGCCGTCGGTCGACTTGTACAAGCCGCTGTCGGGCCCGCCGCTGACGTCGTCCCACGGCAGACGCTGCAGCTGATCGAGCGAGGCGTACAACACGTTCGGGTTCGTCGGGTCGATAGAGAGGTCGACCGCGCTCGCCCGCTCGCTCTTGTACAGCACGCGTTGCCAGGTCTGGCCGCCGTCCTTCGTGCGGTAGACGCCCCGCTCGGGATTGGTCCCGAAGATGTCGCCCACGGCCGCCACGTACACGACGTCGGGGTTCTTGGCATGAATGCGGATCTTCGCGATGTGCCGGGTTTCCTTGAGGCCCACGTGGGTCCACGTCTGGCCGCCGTCGATCGACTTGTAGACCCCGTCGCCTGGTGTGATGTCCTGCCGGGTGATCGCTTCGCCCATGCCGACGTACACGACCGCAGGGTTCGACAACGACACGTCAATTGCCCCGACCGGCGCCGTCCTGAAGAAGCCGTCGGAGACGTTGCGCCAGTAGGTGCCGGCGTCGACAGTCTTCCACACGCCGCCGTGACTCGAGCCGAAGTAGAAGACGAGCGGATCCTGCGGGTCTCCCACGACCGCGCTCGTTCGGCCGCCTCGAGGCGGGCCAAGCGGCCGCCACTCCAGCGCGGCCAAAAAGCTCGGATCCACGCTCGGATAGGCGGCTGCGCGGGCCGCAGCGCCCGAGCCGCCATCTCTCGTTCGCCCAGAGCAGCCCCACAGCGCACCGACGAGCAGACACATCGCCGGGATCAACGCCACGCCGACTCTGCCAATCCTCTTCTTCTTCATGGCACGCTCCCGTCGTCACCGTGCATCCCGCAGACGAAGGTCGAGATGAGAGGTTCGATGCGGATTGATGCGAGACCCGCCTAGCGGTGCGCCGTAATGGTCTCCAACCCGTGCGCGCGAGGTCCCGTTTCGACCCGGCGCAGCAGGAGTGCCAGCGACACCGCGATCACGGCGATAACTGTGAACATCCACATCCCCGCCCGGTAGCCCGCCGGGTTCGCCGCGCTCGCGAGCCAACGATCGTTCGACCAGCCGATCATCACGTTGACGCCGACGAGCCCGGTCTGCTGGATCGCGTCCATCAGGCCATTGGCGAACCCAAGGCGAGATGGGGAGACGATGTAGGCGAGGGACGGCCACAGCACGGCCGGCACCAGGGCGAACGCCACGCCCATGATCGCCATCGGGACCGCAGGCCGGACGTCCGTGTACGCCAGCATGAGGAACACGGGGATGAGCAACAACGACCCGAACATCATGAAGAGCGAGCGCTTGCCTCTGCGGTCGACCAGGTGGCCGAACAGCGGCATGCCCACCATGGAGAAGAACGGCAGCATGCCCACGAGCAGCGACGCGGCCTGCGGCGTCTCGCTCCGCGTGTCGATCAGGAGTTTCTGTCCGAACGTCTGGAACGGGAAGATGCAGCCGTAGAAGGCGACGCACAGGGCCGCGAGCAGCCAGAACGACCGATCGAAGCTGACGATCTCGCGGAAGGCGAATCTCTCCTCGTGTGCTGCGACGCCCAGCTCATAGCGCCGCTCCGCCCGCGACGCGAGGATCCAGTACAGAACAGCGCCGATGACGCAAGACGTGCCGAGCCCGGCCGCGATGAGCAGCGGCCACTGCCAGTAGATGTAGGCGCCACGCGCCCACGTTGGGGACGTCTGCGCGCTGAGGGACCCGAAGCGCATGACCGAGCCCCTGACCGCAGTGCCCAGGCTCAGCTCGCCCCGCAGGAACCAGTGCGCAACCGCCACGTTCGTCGTGATTGCCAGTGCCTCGGCACCGGTCCCGACGATAAAGCGGCCGGTGGCCATGACCGCGATCCGAGGGCTGAGCGCCGTCACCACGAGACCCACGAAGACCATCACGCCGAAGAGCACCATCGACTTCTTCGTGCCAATCCGGTCGATGATGATGCCGCCGACGAGCATCGTGACGATGTTCGGGAGGTGGTAGATCGCCTGCAGCAGCCCGATCTCCGAATCCGAGAAGTGCAACTGCCGGCTGAGCAGCGGGGCGAGCGGGCCGATGCAATCGAAGGCGTAGTAGCTGCCGTACACCGCGACGCTCATCGCCGCGAGCACGACCCAGCGGTATGCGCGAGGCGGCTCAGGTTTTGCGACCATGAGAGGGTCCGGTCGGGTGTCGGTCATCGACAGCCTCCTCGGGAGAACGAGGCGCACGCCTTCCTGAGCGCTCTCCTCGCACACGAACCCTCTTGCGGCATCCAGACCTTCCGCCGCGTCTCGTGTGCGCCTTCTGCCCGGTCCGGCACGGTCAGCTAGCGACCGGCGGCCCCGGCGTCCGGGCCGCTGCCGCTCGTCAGAGCGGGCAGGTCTTACTTGATCGCTTCGTCGAGCTGACGCACCTGCTCCGCCACACCAGCGGACAGCTCCTCGAACACGGCGTACATCTGCCGAGTCGGTCTCGCATCGGCTTGTCCCACGGCGCCCGAGAGCGCCGCCAGCCGGTTGTTCAACGCCTTCTGCGGGAGCTTCATCGGATTCACGGCGGGGAGGAGGCGCGTCAGCGCACCCTCGATCGCGCCGAGTTTCTCCTTGACGCTCGCCGCTCTGGCATCGGCAGGGGCACGCTGCTCCAACTGCTGACGCGCCGTGCGCAGCCGGTGAACCGCGTCGGTCACCTCCGACAGGCGGTCACGGATCTGGACCATCAGCTCGAACTGCGCGCGGAGGTCATCGTCGGTGGCCGCAATCCGCGGGTCTCTCTGGATTTTGAACGACCGCTCGTACTGCTGTCCCCCCGCTGACAACCGCGCGCTGTAGCGGCCGGGCAGCGCCACGGGCGCCTGCGCGCGGCCGTACTCCGCGGACACGAACCCCGCTGGCGGCGGAATCTCCCGCGCGCCCGGATAGCGCATGTCCCAGACGAACCGGTTCATCCCCGCCTCGGCCGGCAGCCAGGTGCTGTCCTTCGCCTGGTTCGAGAACTGCTTGATCACCTGACCCTTGCCGTCCACGATCGTCAGCGTCACCGCCCCCGACGGCTGCTTGAGGTAGTAGTCGATCGTCACCCCATCGGGTGGGTTCTCGCCCGCGTTGAGGAAGACCCGCCGGACCCGGCCATCGGGACCTTGCCGGTCCTCGTACGCGACGATGTCGCCGGAACGGGCGAACTGGATGCCCGGACGAAACGCCCGCCGTGGCAACAGGCCCTGCACGGGGAGGTAGCGGTCGGTCGGCGCGATGTCGAACAGGTGCGCCGAGGTCGCCGTCACCTCGCGTGTGATCTGGCGCAGTGCCGTCAGGTTGTCCAGGATCCAGAAGCCACGGCCGTGCGCCGCCACGACCAAGTCGTTGTGCTTCACCAGCATGTACCGCGCCGCGACCGCCGGCAGGTTGCGCTGGAGCGACTGCCAGGACGCGCCGGCATCGAAGGAGACATACACCCCCGTTTCCGTTCCGGCGTACAGCAAACCCGGCCGGACCGGGTCTTCGCGAATCGCCCACGCGAAGTCCTCGTCGCGAATCCCGTTCGTGATCTTCTGCCAGGTGCGGCCGTAGTCCGTCGTCTTGAAGAAGTAGGGCGTCCGGTCGCTGACCCGATACCGATGTGCCGCCAGATACACCGTCCCGCGCGCGTGGGGGGACACCTCGATGGTGGCGATCGTCGTCCACTCGGGCAGGTCTTTCGGCGAGACGTTCTCCCAGGTCTTCCCACCGTCCCTCGTCATCTGCACGGTGCTGTCGTCGGTGCCGGCCCACAGCTCGCCCTTCTGGAGCGGTGACTCCGCCAGCGCTTGCGCCAGCGAGACCCA
>Ga0315280_10008508_pt1 | contig 13409 bp, 11 predicted proteins | sample YL17G06_40_MG_FD_203697 | JGI IMG/M metagenome (GOLD analysis project Ga0315280, IMG submission 203697) | Sediment microbial communities from Yellowstone Lake, YNP, Wyoming, USA - YL17G06_40 | ecosystem: Environmental > Aquatic > Freshwater > Lake > Sediment | place: USA: Wyoming | collected...
CGAATCCACCTGACACCTCTCTCACTCAGAAGTGCCAAGGTGGGTTCGCGGCTCAACAGACTTCTAGCCAAAAACAAGCCAAACACAGACACGTCAACTCAAACAATTTCCGACCAAGCTGGCGCGGGCTCGTTCGATGTTCACGGGTGCATTTTTGTAGCAGAAGCGTCGGTATCAGTCTGATGCGACTCGGCTTAGATTGAAGTTGGATGATAATGGATACAACAGAGCCTGAGACGTACATAAGAAACTGGTTATCCACACTTAACAAAGACGATTATAGGGACTCGATTGATCAATTGGAGCCCATCATTCAACAATGGAAGAAGATACGTAAGAAGCTTTCATTCGACCTTGTGCAGGACTTCAACCGTATCAAGTCACTTACATTCAGAGAAGAGTTCCTGAAGAGATACGATTATCCTCATAGTGCTGAAATCTTTGATGCAATGGACAACATGTTGTCTCGTCTTACTCACACCGACAAGAGGCTTGAATGGGGAGCTTTGTTCAATAGATTGTTCAGCAATACTGGCATGTTAAGAAACGTCACCAACACACACAGGATACTAGTGAGTCTGAAGCGCGCGAGAGAGAGGCTGGCTGGGAACGAAAACGGATTCTACATCATATGCTTCTCACTTCAGTTGGCAATGGAAGGGATTTATGATGACATCGTTAGATTTGTCTATGTTACTGAGCAGGTTATCAAGGGTGAGCCGGTTGACCCAGATAAGATTGAACACACAGAAATCGGCGATATAAGGGCTCAAATAGAAATGCCCCAGAAAGAAATCCTCGACGTATGGGACGACGCTCATCACATAAGAAACGCGATAGCTCACGCCAGATTCCGCTACGATCAAAATGACAAGAAGATGACGTTCATTGATGTTAATCCTAAGAACCTCAAAGATGTCTTCAGTAAGACTCTCAGCATAGAAGAAACCCAAGAAATCGTAAACAAAATTGCGGTGATCGAGGCTGCATTTACCGACCTTTTTGCATTACTGGAAATATACTCCACCTTGCTTACTCCACCTGACGAAATACATACTCAGCCCTCAACTACTTAGGCTTCGGCATACGCGCGCAGTGAGCCGTACTCTTTTGATACCGGCGCTGTTCATTCCTTGGGTCAACATATCGTCTGCGTCTCTGAAGCACCTCTCAAAGGAAAAGGAATGCTCTTTCAAAACCAATTCCCCCATTAAGTCTCGTCATTCTCCTCCAATGCTTTTGTCTGTAGCAGTCAGCGCGCGTTTGAACTGCCTGCCCCTTTCCTATTGCTTTCTAGCCTCGATTTCCAGCAGTTCCTTCTCTTCCATAACCCGGCTCCCCCCTTCAAGCAAGAGTCTAGCCCTGAAGTGTATTTGAGGTTGACTAGTTTCGTGCGCGAGATTTCTTTGTCAGCGCATCAGTGACCGAGGAGACTAGCTTCTGGTAGAGATGTTCGTAAACGATCTCAGCTATCTCATAGCAGAAATCAAAATGCTGTTTCTTGATTCTTATTCCCCTCCATTGTCTCCAGTATCTACCAGGATGAATTACGTTTCGCATTTCCCGCACAACATCGGCAAAGTAGGCAACATCCTTGTTCTTCAGAGCCTTGTCAGGCGTTAAGCCTGACGCACGAGCACCCATACCTATCGGCAACTTCGAAGGAACCCATTTGAGTTCTCTAGCCAGCCCAAGCAGGTCGAAGAGCCCCCATTCCTCCAACGGCTTGCCCTTCAGCCTCCTGTAAATCACTGCCCTTCGAACTTGACTGGGATAGCACATTGCCGTCGCGAGCAACCCTGCCTCCAGCGCTGCACCAAGCACAACGCAGCCCGACAGATAGGCTCTTGACTTCTCACATCTGTCTGCCTGACTCTTGTAGACATCTACGATTTGTAGAAGAGCGTCAAATCTGTCATTCATACGATTCTCCGTCTCCGTGCCAAGAGAAATGGTAGGATGTTTGCTTATCATTTTCCTCGATGTGATCACGACTTAGCGCACGCGCTCTTAAGGTAAGCTGGACCCGTGAGCGGTCCTCTTCACATTTCCTAACAGTTCCACCACATCGCTGTTCGCTATTTGAATCAAGTATTCGTCACTCGAAATGAACAAGGATAGAATCGAATTCACTTCATCATCTATCATCTTGATATACTGCGGAAAGTAGGATCTGGTAACGACATCTATGTTGTAGCGAGACATGCCAGCCTTTGATTTTGAATATCTAGTACTTCTAAGTATGATTCGTGATCGTTCTCTCAGCTTGATCATTCCTTTCTTACTGGTTGCTTCATATATTAATCCATCCAGCACGATTGCCAGAAAAAGGAAAACGACGTCTCTGCCAGACGAGTTATCTCTCATCTTTTCCTGCCGTTGATTTATGTCATAAGCTGCGTACTTCATTAGCTGATTCGATGCTTCGAAGATTTCTCTTTCCGAGGATTCTCCTCTTCCAGACGAGTCACCGCGAAGCTTCACCTCTGCATAGGTGTAGGCGATTCTACTGGGGGTGTTGTAATGCAAATCGAAGGGTAGCGGTAAGCGGTCCAAGAACTTCTTCTTTCCTTTTGACCAAGCCTCAAGGAAGTCTGTGGTCTGGTCCTGACCAAATCCAAGTCGCTCAAGTCTTGGACGGGTGAAGAAGACCCACGCATGTGTGTTGCTCTTTTTACACTCAAGGACGATGTCCGTAGAAACAAGTATGTTGGTCTTTTCACTGATCTGCGCTTTCACGTTCTTATGACTTGCATAGATGTCAATTTCTCTCGTTTTATTCTCATCTTCATCTAGGTATGGCTGATTGTTGAAAACGTGCCAATTCTGATCCAGCAGTTCTGAAATCTCAATCTCAAGAGGATAACCTGTCCTTTGGATTTCATCTACTAAGTGATCTTCCATCGTTCTTGCCTTCTCAGGCATATGTTTTCACCGTAAAATCCAGTACGACAAAGCGAGTTTCGACGCACAGTCCTTCTATTTGGCAGCCCTTCACTTTAGCCTTCCTAGTCCTCTGACTTCGCGTGCGCGCGCCAACTAGTGAAAAAGGGAATATAAGTCATCCACGTTGATGCGTATCGATAGACATTGTTGCCTCATGTTGTCAAGTCAACCAGGCTTTACTTCAGCACTCCGCCCCTTGCACTCTCTCCACTCTTCAACCGCCTTCTCCCACTTGAACCCGGCGTTCTTCGTCAATTCCTTTGTAGTCAGCTTGTACAATGTCAGCGCGCATCATAGTCAGGCTAAAGGCTATGCCCTCTTTCTTTTGCTCTCCTACTCAGATTTTCGAGGCTTGTAGGTTCCAAGAACCAATAGGGAGCAATTATGTTTCCATTCTCATCCTTGGATTCCGGCACATATGTAGAACAGAATGGCAGCAATTGATGGTCTCTTCCGTAGACATCAATCAGAGTTACGTTTGCCTGCATTCTGAGTCTGTGCGTATTTGCTTTTTTCACTACCTTGCTTGCAATGACAAAGTTGCCAATAATCTTCGTTGCGGGATTGAGATGCCATTCCGTGTCTCCGGAATAGTATCCGTGCTTGTCGTCGATTTCCTCTATCAGTTTGTCGCCAACGAACGCTCTAACCTTGACCTTGGCTTTCACAGGTGGAAAGTTGCCGTGGTTAGTCAAGATGAAACCGACATGGGGCAACCCCTCGATATGTCGAACAAATTCAGCAAGAACAGGTGGGACAAGATGGCGAGTATGCTGCTCATAGACTTGATCTCTGCGCTTCCTCAGCTCTTCTGCTCTTACCTTCAATCCCTTGGGATGCTTGGGATCGTAGTGTCCAATCGTGCCGTGACAATCAAAGCATAGAGGTATGGCACTGCGGATATCGTTGCTGTCTTCCTCTCCGGGTATGTGAGCAATCTCAATGTTCAGACCACATGGTTTTCCACACAAGCAACAATGCCGAGCACTCCAGAGAAGGCATCTGACCTTGTCTTCCTCGGAGAACTCGCCCTTTTTGCTTCCCATATCCCCTCAGGTGTCTAGTCTCAGCTTTCGGACTAATTTAGAGTTATGATTGGTTCGATCATTGATGCCCTTCTCGGTTATCCTTTCCCACTTTCGGTAGATTTGCATATTCTGCACTGATGAGACCAGAGAGCGACCAGCACGCTGGCTAAGCCGTTACACCCGGTAGTGGCTTCCTTGAGGACGTGATACTTTAGCGCGCGCGCTTATGCACATCTAACCCACAAACAAGAGCGCTCATAGTATGGACTGAGCGCTCTCGCCTAACAAACGTTCTTCCCATACCATCGCGCTAGTGTAGTACTGACTTGCACAAGCCGCTTCTTCAGCTGGTCAAGTCCGCGAAGGATCTGCTGGTGCTGCTCTGTCCTAGGCTCCATGCCCCTTCTCATAATGATCATCCTATCTTGTCAACCTTTCTTCTTATGAAACTGATGCCTGCCGTGCCGTTCCCAAAATTCCTTTACATGAACCCTCTTCGATACGGAACGACTACTCAGCTAGAGCAGCGACCCGCCCCTTACCATATACGAACGCATCATAAGCCAGCTTCGTTCTCTCTCTGTAGTTCCTATCTCTGTCTAGGGCATATCCTCTTCCTACTCCTGAGGCTATGACACCTAGTCCGACCTTCTCCATTTCACGATTCAATTCTTCCAACATCATAGGTGCAGAACCGGGAGTTGTACTTCTGCCGTCGAAGATCACATGAACGCATACTTGGTGTAGCCCTTGCTCTTCTGCAAGTCTCAGCAAGGCCAGAGCGTAGTCCACTGATCCATGTGAACTCATCTTCGAGAGCAACACGATCAAATGGAGCGTAGATCGCTTATTTCTCGATTTGTGCATGGCTTCTATGAAGACCTCATTCTTTCGGAAGGATCCGTCTCGGAAGGCATTGTCTATTCTCAAGTCATCTTGAAGCACTATTCTACCAGCTGCCATATTCATGTGACCAGACTCAGAGTTTCCCATCTTCCAATCCTGTAGTCCGACAGCTCCTCCTGAGGCTTTGAGCGTCGTGAAGGAACATTTCTCTCTCAACCAATCCCACACAGGAGTGTGACCTGCATAGATAGGGTTCGTTTCATCGTTCCTTCCGATGCCCCAGCCGTCCATGACGACCAATAGAGCCTTTCCTACAGATCTGTCCATAGCAGGATGCTTGATCAAGCTCCTGGAGGTCATGGCCTGAGGCTTCTCCATTCTCATCATCTCCAGAACCGTGGGAGCCACACTGCCGAGTTCTCTACCCTCCTCCAGCTCATAGTGTCGAACAGCACCGCTTTCAGCTGTGAATTCCCCTGGAAAACTAGGTAGAGGATCAAAGATGATGAACGGGACGGGGTTTGCTGTGTGTCCTACGTTGATGGTTCCATCTTCCTTAACTGTCTCTTCAAGAACTCCGTGATCGGCTGTGACTATGGAAACATAGTCTGCCTTAGCGGCGGCCAACAAAAGCTTTCCCAAATGCTTGTCAACCGCTTCTGCGCACCTTATCCTCGCATTCTTATCGTCTATATGCCCGACTATGTCCCCGTTCGCGAAGTTGACAACAACGAAATCATAGTTGCGCGTTAGAATCGCTTTAACCGCTTCTTCAGTGACACCGGAAATGCTCTGCTCCGGGGCTTCCCTTACAGGGATCCCTTTGCGCGAGGGAACCACAACATCATCCTCGCCTGGGAATGGTCTATTGTTTCTTCCGTTGAAGAAGAATGTGACATGAGCAAACTTCTCTGACTCCGCGATCCGGAGCTGCTTCAATCCTCTCTTGCTGATGACCTCGCCCAAAGTATCTTCCAACTTCATTATAGGAAACGCAACTGGAAGCCCAGCGAACATCTCGTGGTAGAACGTCAGTGTGACCACGCTAAGATCTTTGAATTCCTTCTTCGGAAATTCATTGAAGCTTGGATCTACGAATGCCCTTGTTAGCTGAATTTCTCTCTCCCCTCGGCGGAGGCAGAAGATGACTATATCTCCGTCGCCTATTCGGCCAACCGGCTCCTTACGCTGACTAACTACAACAATCGGCTCGAGAAAGTAGTCCGTCTGCCCTTCGTCATAGAGCTGCTTCACAACCATTGCGACGGCCAGTCCACCACGATTCGTCTGGGTACTCGTTATTACCACCTCCAACACTCACTCGGCAGACATGGAACTTGCATTATTGCAGCGCTAAATCTGAATCTGGCTACCGTCGCTTTTTCCGTTCTTCAAATCGTTCCTGAGCGAGTTCTACGACTTTTCTTATGGCGTCTTCCAGCTTTGCGTCTCCCCCGACTGTAACAGCGGTGTTGTTTACGTATACCACATCGAGTCCTTGTTGGACCGCCATGCGTGTGGCCACGTCTACAGAAGCAGCCTTGAATTCGGTAACCAACATATCTGCTTTCGGCAGATATTTCTCCAAATCCTCCTTCAACTTGGGGCGATTACTTAGCCAGGGTGAGAAACCCACGACCTTACAGCGATAGTTCTTCTCCAAGTATGGTGCAAGCACACTCTCTATGGCTGACGCGGGGGCCACGGAGGTGAACACAACGTTTCTTCCCTTCACGTTCCCTAGGGGTTGGGGACGAAGAACTACGCGTACCACGGTTGCATCTTCTTTGACTTCTCTGATCGCCTGCTCTGTCTTGCCTGCCAGATCTCTGACTGTTTCCTCGCACATGGTCATAATAATCAGATCTGAGATCTGTATTCGGTACGGCCCGAAGAATTCGGTTATAGAGGAGAGTTGTTGGTCAGCCCTGATCACCAATTCGCTACAGTCATTGAGCACGGCTGGAACTGTTGTTCCACTTCCCTCAACGATTACAAGGTCGCAGGGTAGACTGTTGGCAAGCTTGACTCCTTCAACCTCTGTTGAATAGTACGGCTTTCCAACCATTCCTCCGCCGCACCTTCTCGCGCCCACCGTTGGGATTCTTGCTATCAATGCTTCTTGGTAGTAGTCTGACGCCGCGTGCTTTCCTTTGTCGGCTTCTCCCAGCAGGAATTCGGGTGTAAGAGGAAGCTTGTCACCTTCTAGGATCGTCACCTCTTCGGGGCCTCCTCTGGCCGCTTTCACCACGCAAGGCCTTAGCCGCATGGACTTTACAGTCATAGCTGTGGCTGTTGAGATTGCAGTCTTCCCGACACGTTTTCCTAAACCAATGATCTTGATTGATGGATGACTACATACGTCGCTGAAAGGAATCGGTGAGAATGTGAAGTCGGCTCCCTCATATGTCACTCCTTCCGCCACGATTGCTGACGCTATTCGCAGTCTCTTCTGATTGTTGACAACTGGTTCATCGGAAAGATCTACAACTACGTCGGGTTTGTAGAGACGGACTGCCTTCACGATGTCTCTGATAGGGGGAGAAGCTGAGGAAGCGGGTAGAACGACGGGGATTGGCAACCCTCTTTGAACATCTTGAGGTGTTCCTATCTTCTCGGTGCCGCCTATCAGGACCGCTGCTATGACCTTCCGGCCACTCGTCGAATTGATGTATTCGAGTGCACCACGTGTAACGGGAACATAGTGTTCTCCGTCGACTAGTGCCAGCACTTTCTGCATCGCTTATTTCAGCCGCTTCTTCCCTGACCCCAGCTGTTGAATAAGTCTTGCTGAGTAGTCGAAGTCTGCCTTGGCCGTTCCCACGGGATCTGAGGAAAAGAACCCTTCGATGACCACTTTCCCGTCGTATTCTTCTTCAATAAGAGTCTGGAAGATTCTCGCGAGGTCTATTGTTCCTTTTCCGAGAGGGAGATGGGTCGGCGCCGAACCATTGTTGTCGCTGATATGAATGTGGCCGAGAATACCTAGACACTCCCTAAGGAATCCTACCGGATCAGCGACAGTGTTTGCATGTGCAACATCTACAAGCCCCACCAGTCTAGGAGAGTTCATTTCTTTTATCAGGGTTCTTAGATCATTTGGAGTCGTGATCACTTCTCTCGGCCTTTGCTCCATGTTCTCCAAAGCTAGAACAAGTCCTCTCGAATCGGCACTCTCCACCAACTCGCGCAATGCGTCCATGAGAATGCTCCGTGTCTCTTGCCCCTCGCCTTTGCTCGATGATGTTCTGCCGGGATGGATGGCGACCAGTCCAGCCTCAATGTCTGCGGCTAGGTCGATGGATTCTTTGACAAGGTCAATCGAGATCTTTCGTATGAAGGGGTTGAGACTGGAGATGTTTAGATCCCAAGAGGTTGCGTGGAGAGTGGGCTCAACGTCCATGTTAACAAGGAGGTTCCGGAGGAGCACTCTATCGTTCTTGGATAGTTGGGATGGAACAAGGTGGGGAGGTTCTGCCCACAGCTCTATGCAGCGATACCCTATCTCGGCGAGTTTCTGAATGCTTTTTTCAAGAGAGAGATTCCAGAGCAGCCGATGGGAGGCGCCTATCTGCAATATTGTCAGCTCTATCAGACCGAGAAGAGAAGGTTTCGCTCTAGAGATAGATACGCTGTCTCTCCCGTTTGAAATATCTGTCTTGGGCTGGTTTGCACCCTAAGCTCGTGCTCATTAATGGAAACTCGATAGTCCACGACGTTTCCCAGGTAGACGGCTCTCTTGATCGTGCCTTTGACTGCCTCTTTGACCGGCGAGCCGGAGATCTCTATGTCTTCTGGTCTCACGGATAGGATTGCATCCTCTTTTCCACTGATATCCATCCTGCATGAAAGAGTCTGCCCTCCTGGGAGTTCGACTTCGCACCCTTTCTCGTGTCTGCTTACAATTTCCACGGGAACCAGATTGGTTAAGCCGATGAAGCCGGCAACGAATGAGTCGCTCGGAGTCTCATAGATATCTCGAGGAGTACCGATCTGTCGAGACGCCCCTTTATCCATCACAAGTATTCGATTGGACATGGCCATGGATTCGGCTTGGTCGTGGGTCACGTAGATGATTGTGAGCCCGGTCCTTGCCTGTAGATCCTTGATCTCAAATCTCATCTCTTCTCTCAGTTTAGCATCTAGGTTGCTCAGAGGCTCATCCAGGAGCATAACCTCCGGGTTCATCACAAGAGCCCGAGCCAAGGCGACTCTCTGTTGTTGGCCTCCTGACAGCTCACTGGGATATCTTTCCGCGAGCCCTTGCAGTCTTACCAGCTCAAGGGTATGATTCACCTGTTCTTGAATCTCGTTTCTGCTCTTCTTCTTTATCTTCAGAGGATATGCAATGTTCTGGAACACAGTCATGTGAGGCCAGACTGCGTAGTTCTGGAAGACCATTCCAATATTGCGTCGTTCGGGAGATACAATCAATTTCTCTGAAACTGAGGTCACAAGATCGTTGCCAATGTAAATTGATCCAGCGTCTGGCACCTCTAGTCCGGCTATGCAACGAAGAAGAGTGCTCTTTCCACATCCACTTGGTCCCAGGAAGCTGAAGAACTCCCCGTCACGAATAGAAACGCTCACATCGTTGACTGCAAAAACTTTCCCGTATTTCTTTGTGAGGTTTTTCACTCTTACCTTTTCAACTTGGGACACGTTCAACCCACCCTTTTATTCTCCAGATCAAATGATCTCCAACTAACGCTATTCCCAACACTATGCAGGCCAATGCGGCTGCAATCTCCTTGTAACCTGCATCCTGCAATTCAAAGGTCGCAACACCTACCGTTTCTGTGCCCCCAGACCAAAGTAGAACGGAGATCGTCAATTCCCTGAACGCGGGCATGAACACCAAAATCCACCCAGCAAGCATCCCAGGCCTCAAGAGTGGCAGAACTACATCTTTGAAGGCATCAATCCATGATGCACCGGAAGTTCTCGCAGCCTCCTCAAGGGAATCGTCGATTTGGTGGAGTGTTGCGTTTGTCGACCTGATTGAAGAGGGAAGGTAACGCATGAGGTAAGCCATCAACATGATCCAGATTGTTCCATAGAGGACTATGGGGCCCACCGACCACGCCAAGATCATAGACACCCCAATAACAATTCCTGGAATCGCATATGGAATCGTTCCAACGGCATCAAGGATACCCGAACCAGGCACCCTAGCTTTGACTTTCATGTAAGATATTACGGCGCCCAGCAACATAGCTATCGTCGCCGCAGCACCTGCAAGAAACAGACTGTTCAAAATCGCCCGTTGAGTCATCGGAAACTCGAAAAGGATGTAAAGAAAATACTTCACAGTGAAGTTTTCAGGAACAAGAGGTGCGCCCACATACTTCGTCGAGGCAGTCACAAAAACGGCAAACAAAGGCAGGATCACAACAAGACAAACGAACACCCAAGCGCCTATCGTCAAAGCGGGCTTCCAGACGCCCAAGCGAGCGATTCTGGGCTGAATTGCCTTCCCGGAAATCACAGTATAGCTCCGTCTCCCCAAGATCCATCTTTGAGCGAATAACGCGAGAATAGTGAGAGCAATCAAGAAAATGGACAGCGCGATGGCTGCCGGTATGTCCGGTACGTGAAGGAGTCGGTAGATCACTGTTGGAAGAACGAAGAAACGCGCCCTCATGCCAAGCATGGCCGGAATCCCAAAATTCTCTATTGTTCCAATGAAGGCCAGTATCCCTCCGGCAACAATCGCCGGAGCAACAAGCGGAAGAGTAATGGTTCGCATCGTTCTGAACACACTGGCTCCCGCGATCCTCGCAGACTCCTCTAGTGTCGGATCCATCCGATCCAGAGCTCCCACGACATTGATGAAAACAAACGGATAGTAATGGACTGCCAACACAAGAACTACTCCCGAAGGCGAGTAGACATTGAAGATCTCTCGTTCAGTTCCTGTGATGAACTCAAGAAGCTGATTGGCCAATCCCGCTGGGCCGAACAGTCGAATCCATGCCATTGCGCCTACGAACGGCGGGATTGAGAAGGGGATCATGAACAGTGTTCTAAGGTGACTCTTGTTGCCGATGTCTGTTCGAGATGTTAACCATGCTAGGCAGGTTCCGATAATCACACAAAGCAAAGTGACAGTGGCTGAAACCCAGATGGAATTGTATATTGCTTCAAAGTTTCCTTCAATCGAGAAGGCGCGCACATAGTTTTGAAGAGAGAACGTCCCTGCCACGAGAAAACTGCGAATGAATAGCAGAACGGTTGGATAGATCGTTATGACTATGACGGCCACGAGTGCAGCTGCCATAACCGCGAACTTCGCATCAAGAATCCGAACGACGGACATCTTCATACAGGCCACAGAAGCCTCAAGAAAAAGAGGGAGATCATGCTAGCGAAGCATGATCTTATCGAATTCAGAGAGCATATTCTCACTATTGTCCGCGATCCATCTGTAGGGAATGCTGATGGCCTTGACATCTTTTGGATTGGGCAGGCCAGCCGGGCCAGTCACGTCTCCCCTGATAGGCATTAGGTTCTCCTTTACCATGAACTCTTGGCCTCTCTTTGAAAGAGTGTAGTCAACGAATGTTTTCGCAGCATCAGCGTTCTTTGAGGTAGAAAGAATGGCGACTGGGCTAGGGATAGAGAAGGCGCCTTCCTTCGGCCAAATAAACTCTATCGGTGCTCCTTTGGCTTTCTCTCCGAGCGCTATGTAGTCCAAAGTCATACCTACGTCCACTTCTCCAGCTACGACAGCTGCGGCGGCCTCAGAGTTTCCACGAACAACCATGACCCCGGCCTTGCGCATATCCTTGAAGAAATCCCATCCCCAACTGTTCGCCACAGTCCCTACAACGATCACCGCGGCCCCTGAGTAAGCTGGGTTTGGCATACAGGCTCGTTTTCCGAATTTCTGAAGATCATACCAGCTCGTTGGGGGAGTCTTGACCAGTTTTGTATTGTATGCGATGATCATGTTGATCAATCGGGCGCCAGTCCAGTATCCATCGGGATCTTTCATCGCTGCCGGTACGTTTTCTGCTTCAGGTGACTTGTACTTCATCAACAGTCCTTGTTCAATCATCTTGTAGTACACGGATGCGTCTGCAATCCAGAGGACATCGGCTTTTATGGCTCCTGCTTCCTTCTCAGCCCAAATCTTGGTCATAACCTCTGTGCTACCAGATCTGAAGAGCTCAACCTTCGCGTCCGGGTACGCCTTTTGGAAGTCATTCACAATCGCTGTGGCCGTTGCCATCGGCACTGATGTGTACAGGTTGACTACTCCTTTGACTTGCCTTTGAGGCTGGAGAAAATAGTACGTTGCGGCAGCTACTGCTCCTACAACAATAACCGCCAAGATCACTGCATATATTTTCGAGATCGCTTTTCTGGATGTCAAAAGTCGCAATTTTCTTCGCCAAATGGGTCTTTGTGCCTTCCTATTTAAGAGTAGTGCACATAGATCCTTCTTGTCATCCCAGTCAACACCTGTGTTCAGAACTTTTGAATTTTTCAGTTCTCACAGTCGAGCTCATGTTAGGATCAACAGAAGCCAAGCGACTAGCAACCCTGCAAGGGGGGCTATAATCCATCCGAGGACGACCCGCAGGACTATGCGTCTGTTCATGATCACAATATCCTTCGCTTGTCCTATTCCTACTATGCCTCCAATCACCGCCTGAGTTATGGAAACAGGGATTCCAAGCTGTGTGAAGAGATGAACCGTCAGGGCGCCACCAAGTTGGGCTGCGAGCGCAGCCGCACCAGCCAGTGCCAAGATCCTCTCGCTGACCGTGCTTGTCACTCCGTAGCCAAATAGATACATACCGACAACGGCTGCTGCTGACAGGCATGCTGAGAATAGGGGTGCTGGGCCTATTGAGAACTGCGAGATTCCATAGACCAATCCGACCCCGTTTGCACCGAGAGCATAACCCACATAGAAGGATCCGGCAAGAGTGATTGCTGCGTACATCCTTGCGCGTTGAAATATGTTTCCGATTCTTGCGCTTGTTTGCTTAACGAAACGATAGACCACGACTGAGAGAGCTGCGGCAACTAGAGGTGTTGCAGCCCATGAGCCTCCAACAAGAGCAAGAAATCTCCAGTTCACGCCCCTCTCAAGAAGTCCCATGGGGAGAGCTGCTCCAACCATAACTTGCGTCAGGGACAGAGGCAACCGCAGAGCCGTGGCTACAAACATTACAGCGAGGGTCGCCAGTAGCAGTATGATCGTAGCTTTGTCGCTTTGGCCGGCAAGTATGCCTCCATAGATAGCGTTGGAGAGCTTTTCTCCCTCAATCACTGATCCAAGAATTACTCCAACGCCACCAACTGTTGCCAGAGTCCAATATTCCACAGATAAGATGCCCGCGCTCGTCCTAACGCAAGCAGATGCGTTGTTAGCTCCGAGAATGACACAGACTAGCAGCGCGGCCAACAGAGAGAAAAGGACCAGTGGGTGCACACGTTACTCCGCCTTTGCGATTATCGCCAAGAGGGTTTCTGCTGAGTCTTCAGCGGCATCAGCTATGAGATCCAGCGATGAAATGAATTCCTTGATCTGTAGAAGAGTCAGCAAATCAACATCGGACTTTTGAGCGTAAAGAC
>Ga0315280_10008509_pt1 | contig 13409 bp, 13 predicted proteins | sample YL17G06_40_MG_FD_203697 | JGI IMG/M metagenome (GOLD analysis project Ga0315280, IMG submission 203697) | Sediment microbial communities from Yellowstone Lake, YNP, Wyoming, USA - YL17G06_40 | ecosystem: Environmental > Aquatic > Freshwater > Lake > Sediment | place: USA: Wyoming | collected...
ATATTTGGCGGATTGTTCATCGCAATCGGATTACCAGACCAGGCCGACGAGAGCCCCCAGCCGTCTAAAATAATTAGGACTATTGGTTTATAGGTAATCTGCCCCTCCGCTCCTGAGTCCTGCTCCCGCGAAGGCGGGAAGGGAGCTCAGGAAGTCCGCCGTAGAGCGCAATGGTCGTACAGGACCTGCCTTTGCCGCAGGCAGGCGCAGTCCGTTGACCAGTAAGCTCGTAGGCGGGCAAATTTAATTTTTCCTATCCTATTAGGCTTTTCCCTGTCATCTCCTTGGGTGCCTCCAGATTCATAATTTTTAAAATTGTGGGGGCGACATCCGAAAGACTTAGACCGTGATTTTCGACCTTGAGAGGACTTTGGAAGGCCGGATTATCCGAGAGAATAATAAAAGGCACGGGATTAATCGTGTGTTCAGTATCGGGCTCGCCGGTATGAGTGTTAATCATTTGTTCCGCATTACCATGGTCAGCGGTGACCAGAATTGTGAATTTGCACTTCAGGGCTTTTTTGACTACCTTACCGAGACAAATGTCCACTACTTCGCAGGCCTTAATCGTCGCTTTAAGATTGCCGGTGTGGCCGACCATATCGGGATTGGCAAAATTTAAAACAACGAAATTATAGCTGGAGATTTGGGAAATTAGGGCCTCGGTTACCTGGGGAGCACTCATTTCTGGTTTAAGATCATAGGTGGCGACTTTGGGCGAATGGATAAGTTGACGATTTTCGAGCGCGTAAGGTTCGTCGCGGCCACCGTTGAAAAAATAGGTGACATGAGCGTATTTTTCCGTCTCAGCGATATGAAATTGTTTTAATGAGTGGTTGGAGATGACTTTTGCCAGAGAATTCAAAATATCGACGTGACGAAAGACGACTTTCACTGGTAATCGTTCTTCATATTCTTCATGGAAAGCAAAGGTGGCAAAATAAAGATTTTGTAAGAAAACTCTTCGTTTGAAACCGGAAAAATCTTTTTGGACAATGGTTCGAGTCAATTCCCGGGTGCGATCGGCTCTGAAGTTAAAAAAGATTAAAGCATCGTTATTTTTAATGGGGATAAATTCTCCGCCTTTGGCAATGATGGCAGTCGGAGGGATAAATTCGTCATATTTCCCTTCGCGGTAATATTGAGAAATTGCTTTTTCAGCGCTTTCGGATTTCTGGCCAATGCCGGCGACAAGTAGGTCGTAAACCTGGCGAATGCGCTCCCAACGGTTATCGCGATCCATAGCAAAGTAGCGGCCGGAAATCGAAGCAATTTTACCGATGCCGACTTGTCTGATTTTTTCGGCGAGGGCATCCAGATACGACAGGGCTTTCATCGGATTTGTATCTCGACCGTCGGTAAAAACATGGATATAAACGCGATCAAAGTTCTGACTTTTGATTAATTCGAGCAAGGCAAAAAGGTGACTAAGATGCGAATGAACTCCACCATCAGAGACTAAGCCTAAGAGATGAAGGTTGCTCTGGAAGGCCTTGGCATGATTAATCGCCCCCAAGAGGACTTCATTCTTAAAGAAACTGCCATCTTCGATCGTTTCCGTTATGCCGGGTAAGTTTTGACGAACAATTTGGCCTGAGCCCAAATTCAGGTGACCAACCTCGGAATTACCGGGTTCATGCCGGGGTAGACCAACCGCTTCTTCGGCGGCTTTAAGGACCGTATGGGGAAATTTGCGCCAATAATTGTCCATATTAGGAGTTTCAGCCATTTCAACGGCATTACCACCCCAGGGAGAGGAATATCCCCAACCATCTAAGATAATAAGAGTCACTTTCTGTAGTTCGTCCATTAAATTGCCTTTCTTAAACTTTGACCCGCCATCCCGGGCGGTTTAGCGATCCCCAAAACATCCAAGCAGGTCGTGGTTATATCAGCCAAAACGCCGACCGGCGGGGTGGCGGCCAAGTTAATTTTATAATTAAGATCAACGGTTAAGGGCTTGGGTAATCTTTTTTCGGGCAAGGCCAAAATCAGGGGCACGGGATTGGTGGTATGTTCCTTATTGGGTTCTTTGGTTTGTAAATTAATCATTTCTTCAGCATTGCCGTGATCAGCAGTGATAATTAGATTCGCTCCGGCTGATAAAACGTTATGGGAGATTTGACCAAGGCAAGCGTCAACCGTGGCAATCGCCTGCTCGGTAACGGTCAAAATCCCGGTGTGACCGACCATGTCCGGGTTGGCAAAATTTAAAACTGTAAAAATGGGTTTTTCCGCCTCGAAACTGGCCAAAAATTTATTGGCAACTTCTTGAGCTGACATCTCGGGCTTTAGGTCATAAGTTGCTACCTTGGGCGAGGGGACTAAGATTCTTTTTTCGCCCGGAAATTCCTTTTCCTGACCGGCGTTGAAAAAATAGGTCACGTGCGGATATTTTTCTGTTTCTGCCAGATGGAGCTGACTAAATTTGTTCTCGGAAATCAGCTGGGCAAGGGAACTTTTGACTTTTTCGGCAAAAAAGGCGACTTTGACATTCGGGGATGGCTCATGGCCGTAACTGGTAAAAGAAACAAAATAAAAATCTTTTAAAACATTTTGGCGGGGGAAATTCTTAAAATCATGGTTGATAATCGCTTGTGAAAACTCTCTGGCGCGGTCCGAACGATAATTGAAAAAGATAATCGAATCTCCATCCTTAATTCGCGGACAGTCGCTCATGGCGATTGGCTCAATAAATTCGTCGGTTTTACCAGCAGCATATGCCGAATTGATCGCTTCTTCGGCACTGGCTTTTTGGACCCCTTGCTCAAACATGGCGGCATAGGCTTTTTGGACCCGGTCCCAGCGCTTATCCCGGTCCATGGCAAAATAACGGCCCATGAGCGTGGCGATTTTACCTACCCCGGTTTGGCGGCATTTTTCCAAGATGCTCTCTAAATCATTTAACGCGACTTTGGCTGGGGTGTCGCGACCATCAGTAATCATGTGGATAAAAACCTGGTTGACTTTTTCGCGAGCGGCCAAATCGAGAAGGGCAAAAAGATGGCCAAGATGCGAATGAACGCCGCCAGCGGAAGCCAAACCAATTAAATGCAGATTGGACTGCTTTTGGCGAGTCCATTGGAAGGCTTTGAGTAATTCTTGATTGGCAAAAAAGGAGCCGTCTTTGATGGATTTGTCTATCCGCGGCAAGTCTTGCATAATAATCCGGCCAGTGCCTAAATTTAGGTGTCCCACTTCGGAATTGCCCATTTCGCCCCAAGAAAGACCAACTTCTTCGCCCGAGGCATGGAGCGAGGTATGGGGAAAAAAGCTCATTAATTGATCAAAATTGGGCGTCGCCACCGTCAAAGTCGCGTTGCCTTCTTGACTGGGGCTCAGGCCCCAACCATCCAAAATGATTAAAACCAACGGGTTCATAGTCTCCTTTTAGAGTTCGCCCTCAATCTCTTTTAATCTTTGATATTTTAAAATCCTTTCCCGGGGAATCGGGGCGCCAGATTTTAAGAAGTCAGCGGCCACGGCCACGGCTAAATCAGCGATAAAGGTATCTTGAGTTTCACCCGACCGATGGGAAACAATACATTTGTATTTGGCTTTTTTGGCTAAAGCCACCACCGCCAAAGCCTCAGTCAAGGTGCCGGCTTGATTGACTTTGATGATGATGCCATTGGCAACCAGACTATTGATGCCTTTCTGGAGTAAATTCTTGTGGGTCGCAAAAAGGTCGTCCCCAATAAGCAAATAATCCTTGCCCGTCTCTTGAAGCTCTATTTTTAACTGGGCAAATTTTTCCCACTCATTTTCGGCAAAAGGATCTTCCAAAGAGTAAATGGGGTATTTTTTAAAAAGATTTAAAACTTCCGCGGGGGTCAGCCGGCAATTGTTGCCGGCAATATCGAGACCCAAACGAAGTTCTTGACCAATTTGAAGGCCGGCCTCGGCAATGGCCGCAAGAATAATTTCAAGGGCATCCTCATCATATTGAAGCTCGGGCGAAAACGCCCCTTCCAAACCTATGGAATAAGGGACGCGGCGTTTTTTTAAGATTTTCTCGATTTGGTGCCAGACTTTCCGACCCTGTTCCATTTGGCCGATGAGCAAAAATTCCTGAATGCACAAGTTGTTTTTTGCGTGCTTACCGCCGCAAATTCCGACCATCATCGGCAGGGGCAGAGACGGTTCAAGCTCGGTGCCGGCAATTTTATTGAATAATTTATTTAGATACCAAAACAAAGGCATTTTTGAGGCCAGGGCCGCGACCCGAGCCGATGCCAAAGAAACGGCTAAAATCGCATTGGCGCCTAAGCGAGATTCATTGGTCGTGCCGTCCAAAGCCAGCATCAACTGATCAATTTTCTCTTGATTTTGGGAATCTTGGCCGATGATTTTGGGCGCAATGAGATGATTAATATTATTGACGGCGAGTTCCGGCTTGACCGGAACCGCTTCATTTTTGCCAGCTGAGGTGCCTGAGGGAACCGAATCAGTCGCCAAGAGGCCGTCGTCAGTGCGGATTTTGACCTCAACCGTGGCCACACCCCGAGAGTCGAGGATTTGGCGGCCCTCAACCTCCTTGATAATACTCACTTTTCCTCCACGGGTTTACCCTGAGCCATGTCGAAGGGCTTTTCGGCTAATTTTTCGCGTAAAAATTTGATGACTTCAATTGGATTGGGCTCAACATTGTTTAAAATCGCCAAATAGTAAGAGAAATAATCGCCAAAATGAACGGCTTGGAGAATCTCGGCAAGTGGTGTTGGCGCGGGCTCAAACATCATTGAATCGCAGGCAATCCGGCGCTGCTGGAGAATTTGCAGAGTAATATTGGCGCGCAACCGATTGCGAGGACAGTCAAATTTTGACTGCAACATAATCACAAAAATTTTGGTCCGTAAATCCTTGGGAAACTGAAGTCCAGCCAAGGCATTGTGATTAAGCTCGGGAATGATTTCAAAATAGGAAGCGGCTTTGGCGTTTTCATTAACGTCACCTTTCCAGCGCCGGGCAACGCCGGACAAAACGCCTGCCCCATAAATTATTGGCAAGAAACCCTCGGTTTTTTGAGCTAAAAGTTTGGCATTGTTGTAACCTGTTGGCATATTGGCATCAATTTTTTTCTGAAGACCCCGAACTAAGATAATTGCTTCTTTGACATCCTCGTCAGAAATCTCCAAGAGGTCCAACTTTTTTAAGATGGCCACGATGGTCATAAAAAGGTAACCAAAAGCGGCTCTGGGCTGGGCGCCGTAATTAATCTTGTAATGAAAGGTTTTGTATTTGCGAGAAAGCACTTCGAGCTCGCCGCCGGATGAAAAAGTGATGATTTTGTCGGTTTTGATGGCTGCGCGCTTTAAGGCATCAAGCGGCTCTTCGGTGTTGCCGGAATAGCTGGAAATGATGACTAAAGTATCTTTGTTCACCCAGCCTGGCAGGCCATAATCCCGCCAACTGATAATGGGAATTTTGGCGTCTTGGGCCATCGAGGCGGCAATTTCGCCATTGATGGCCGAGCCGCCCATGCCGCAAATTAAGATGCTTTTGGCTTGGATAAAGCGGGCGGGTAAAGCCAGTTTGCTCCATTCGGCCCAGCAACGTTCGACTTGCTCCGGAAACTCCTGAATGTTTTGTAAGAGGTTATCAGAATCGAGGCGTTTAATTTCCTCAATATTATCAATATTAGCCATCTTTTTCCTTTCGTTTGATTTTATTTAGTGGCTTGATTTAAGTATACAATAATTTTTGTTTTACGCAAAAGATACGAAAAAGCCCGGAATGACTTCCGGACTTAGGAGAGTTTTGTCAATATTGAAATACGCCTAAGTTTGGGAGGAGCAGAATCCAGAAGCATAGACTCGAATACTTCTGGGTAAGGGAAAGTTGTAATAAGGCCGATTGATTGGACAAAGAATGAACTCGATGCTCGGCCCCAGATCGTGGTCTTCCGGGTGGTATTCGACACCATTAATCTCGTGAACTTCCAGATGAGCCATCAAAGCTTTATGAACAGCCTTGTGTCCATTGTTGACGATGGACAATGAGTGCACTGAAACCGACATTGGCGCTGAGCGATGGGTGAATACATGGAGCATCAGTTCGACCCCCTTATCAAGATTCCGGATAACAAACGAATACGACCCCTTATTTAAACTGGAGCTAACAGGTTTCAGAATATCAAGTGCCCGATCGACGTCAAAGACTATTTGCTGAGGAGCTTGTTGACGTGCTTGCGTGCCCCACCACAACAGTCTCATCTTGTCCTCCCGGTGTGTTTGATTTCCGCCCCAGACCTGTTCGGTGCTATCCTAAGTCTATCTTAGAACTCTAAAAAATGTCAACTGAAAAATGTCCGAGGTCCCGCCTTCATCCTTACTGTAAAAGGGACTACGTCCTCTACTTACAGTGCGGATTTCGGACGGGCAAGCGGACTGGGCTTTTTCTAAAATGCCGCGGGAGAGAGTCGAACTCTCATGAGCTTGCGCTCACAGGTTTTTGAGACCTGCGTGTCTGCCATTCCACCACCGCGGCATAAATTATTTATACCATAAACTATCTTTATTTTCAATTGGTAATAAGATAAAATATTAATATGGGCCTGTAGTTCAGTGGTAGAGCGCTACACCTGCCCCGTTAAATAATTTGAGGGCTCATAGCTCATTTGGTAGAGCGCCACATTCGCATTGTGGAGGTGGAGGGTTCGAATCCCTCTGAGTCCAAATGATTTATTTAACGGGGTGAACATTGAGGAAGTCGGCGGCTTGCCCCGCATATGACCCCAGTAGTATTCGCTACGCTCAACTACGGGGCAAGCGCACTTTTGCAGCCTGCCCCGTGACGAACGCAGTGAGTTTTACGGGGTAAGGAATTATGCTGGGGTTCAAATCCGCCCAGGTCAATTTTTTTTGACTTTATTAACACTATATGATATCATTTGATCAGAAATGACGTCTCTGGAGGTAGAGCGGTGACCAGTCACGTGAATGACGTAAGCTACTACAAGTCATTAGTAAATCTTGCCCATAGAGCCCTCAATGAAACATTAGAACATACCGAGGCCGACGAAGAACACCGTGGCGGTTTCCTCTGTATCTTAACCCCAGGTATGCCTGCTCCGGATCTAGTCACCTGGATCGGTGAATGCCCTTGGCACCGAGCCGAGCGCCGGTTCAGACTTTCTCAAGAAAAAGCTACACGGCTGGCAGCTCATCCTGATCATTTCAGCAGCTGGCAAAGCCGCAACCCCGACAAAGATCAGTGGGGCGGCGCCATCCGCACTCGAGGACCGATAGTATCTTTTTCTGGCTTGCCAGAGAAGGCTGACGAGGCCATCTGTCTTGCCACTGCCTGGCGTTGTGGCCTGATAGACACAGTGACAATCGACGAGCTCGTCAAGGTCAGTGACAACGAGGTTTACCGTAGCTGGGAGGCTGGAAACCTTGACCCACGAACCTTAGCCTCTGATGATATTGATGAGATCGTTCGGAGAGCGCGCACTTCTGATATGATCTGATTCATTCATTTTCCCGCCCCGGCACTTCGCCGCGGCGGTTTTGCTTAAAATCACTCCAAAGCGTATAATGTAGAAAAGATGTTAATTTTAACTCAATCGGAGGGGCATTGGGCAGTATTTTAGATGAAAATGATCTAAAAGCGATCTTTGGGGAAGAGAAAGAAAAAGCGCCTGAGCCCATTATTGAAGTTACCCCCGAACCTCTTCCGGAGGTGGCCGAGCCCAAAGTTCCAGAGAAAGTTTACGCGCCAGCCAAATTTACCTGGCAAACGTTAGTTAAATTTTTGAGCATATTCTTAGGTATTTTTATAGTCTCCTATTTTAGCATCAATGAGCCGGCGATCGCCAAAAAAATGCGTTATTCATGGGATGTTTCCCTTCTAAGACGGACCTATTCCAAAGTAGTGCCGACGCCCACTGCCGAGCCCTTTAATGCCGCTTCTCGGGCAAGTTTAGTTATCCCCAAAATTGGGGTTGATGCCCCGATTGCCTGGAATGTTCAAGAAGCGGATTTAAAGGATAAGCTCCTTGAAAGCGTGGCTCATTCTCAAGGAACAGCGCTTCCGGGCGTTCGCGGTAATATCTTTATTACCGGCCATTCCTCTTATTATGCCTGGGTCGACTCTCCTTACAAAGATGTTTTTGCCCTTTTAGATAAACTTAGCCCGGGTGATAAGATCTATATTAAGTACGATTCAAAGGTCTTTACTTACGAGGTCTCTGGTTCAAAAATTGTGGCTGCCAATGATAGCGAGGTGATGAATCAGGGAGAAAACTACATCCTAACTTTAATGACTTGTGTGCCGATCGGGACTAACCTTAATCGACTGATTGTGACCAGTAATCAAATCAGTAGTTCGGCCTCGATTTAGCGGATGGCCTTAGCCATTATTTTGCCCTCGTCAAGATAAATAATCGTGTGACCGTTATCTCGGAAAGTGAAAACCGTGGGTTCATAAGAATTCAAACTAAAAAGTAAGATATTATTCGAAGCGTCAAGGTCGAAAATTCTAATCTCATTTTGGATCTGGCAAACAAAATGCTCGTCATCGGGAAAGATGCTGGCCGCGAGAATTTCATCGTCAAACCGTGTGAGCAACCCTCCTTGCCAATATAGTTCTTTTTGGCGAATTTCCAAATCGAGACTGGCGGTTTGATATTCACTGAGAATCTTTTGGGCCGTCAAACCGCCGGGTAGGTCGATTGGAGATGGGTTATCATAAAAAAGAAGGATATTGCTTGAATTTGCCGCCTTACCCGGTTCGACACTTAAAACTTTTTGCCAAGAATGATAGCCCTCTCGAGTAACACTCACGTCATAAGTCCCGGGCGTTTGATTGGCCAATTTTTCAGGAAAACCCACCAGATACTTCTGATTAAGTTTAATTTGAACGTCTTTGGGCTCACCGTCGAGAATAATCATTCCGGTTTTTTGAATCCGCCAATAGTGCCAAATAAGCTGATAACCGTTGGCTTTGAGGATGATTAAAGAGGCGAAGAAAAGAAAAGAAATTACCAGTAAAGCCCAAAAAACTAAAGCAAGTAATTTTTTACGAAACCAAAGCTTTCGACTCATAGGGACTTCTTAACCTTGAAAAATGAACGTTTCTCATTTATACTTGAGCTATCCAATAAGATAATAACTCAATCTTAAACCAGATTCAAGCCGGTTGGAGGTCAAAATCGCTAAATTCGTAATTGATGGCGGAGGCCAACTCAAAGGGGAAATTAGGGTTTTAGGAGCCAAAAATGCGGCCATGAAAATGATGGCGGCCAGCATTTTAATTAAGGATAAGGTTTTACTCGAAAATGTCCCCGATATTTTAGACATTACTAAAATTTCAGAGATTTTAATAAAAATGGGAGCGAAAATCGAAAGAAAAATCCATCAACTTTTAATTGATACCAACACGCTTTCTCAAACTGAGCCGGATCCTCATCTTGTCAAAGAATTCCGGGCCTCGGTCGTGCTGATCGGCCCCTTGTTAGCCCGTTTTGGCCAGGTGAAAATTTCCCATCCCGGAGGCGATAAAATCGGCCGCCGGCCGATTGACCGGCACATTAAGGCTTTTCAAGACCTGGGAATTAACGTTCGCGAAGACAGTGGCGGTTATTTATTCCAAAAAACCGATAAACTAAAGACTTTGGTTCGTTTTGAGAAAATTTCCGTGACTGCGACCGAAAACATCTTACTTTTCGCCTGCGGCCAAAACCAGCCAATCGTAATTGAGAATGCCGCGATTGAGCCAGAAATCATTGACCTTTGCCAATTCTTAAAAAAAGCCGGCGCGAAAATTGCCATAAATGGCCGCCAGATTATTGCCTGTGCCAACAATTTGAAAGCCGTCCGACATCAAGTAATTCCTGATCGCCTGGAAGCTGGGACATATGCGGTGATGGCCGCGGCCACGAAAAGCGAACTTAAAATCACTCAGCTTATTCCTCAACATCTTGGAGCATTCTTAGCAAAACTCAAGGTGATTGGCGTAAAATTTGAAATTGGCCCTGATTTCCTCTATATTAAAAAGCCAGAAAACCTTGGCGCCACAAAGATTAAGACCGCCGAATATCCTGGACTGGCGACTGATTGGCAACCGTCATTGGGATTGCTTTTAACTCAAGCAAAGGGCACCAGTCGAATCGAGGAAAATATTTTTGAAAACCGACTCGGCTACCTCGAGGAATTACAAAAAATGGGCGCCAAGATTAAACTAATCAATAATCACGTGGCGGAAATTGAGGGTCCCACGAAACTTTCTGGCGCCAACATTGCCAGTTTAGATATTCGCGCCGGCGCCACCTTAATTATTGCCGGTTTGATTGCCAAAGGCAGAACCCAAATTTCGCAGGCGGAAAATATTGATCGGGGCTATGAAAAAATTGAAGAACGCCTCCAAAAATTAGGGGCAAAAATTAGAAGGATTCCATGATTTTAAGACGGGTCGGGATTGATTTAGGAACCAATAATCTTTTAGTTTATATTCCCGGTAAGGGAATTGTGATAAATGAGCCCTCGGTGGTGGCCTTAGAAGTCGCTACCAATAAAGTAATGGCCATCGGCTCGGAGGCGCGGGAAATGCTTGGCAAAACCCCGGATAGCATCATTGCCGCCCATCCTCTCAAAGATGGCGTGATTGCCAATTTTGGGGTGGCCAAAGCCATGATTCGGCATTATCTAAATCGGCTCTCGGGCTCAATTCGGCTCTTAAAGCCGGAGGTAATGATTTCCGTACCGGCTGGCGCCACTTCGACGGAAAGACGGGCAGTCACGGACGCGGCTTTACAGGCCGGCGCCAAAGGCGCTTATTTAATCAAAAAACCGGTGGCTGCGGCCTTGGGCGCCGGTATTCCGATTGCCTCGCCCTCTGGCAACCTAATTATTGATATTGGCGCCGGTACCTCAGAGGTAGCGGTGATTGCTTTGGGCGATATCATTGCCTCAAGCTCTGTCCGAGTGGGCGGCAATAAATTTGATGAAGCTATCATCAGTCAAATCCGGAAAAAGCACAATTTGGTGATCGGCCAACCGACGGCTGAAGCCGTTAAAACAAAAATCGGTTCGGCCTTGCCGATGAAAAAAGAACTTTCAATGGAGGTTTCCGGTTGCGACTCGATCAGTGGCATGCCGGAAAGCATGATGGTTTCTTCGTCAGACATTACTTCGGCCTTGCGCGAGCCGATTAACGAAATTATTGCCTCCTTAAAAAGCGTCTTGCAAAAAACCCCGCCCGAACTGGCTGCGGATATTATGGATAAGGGAATAGTGATGACTGGCGGTGGTTCCGAACTCCGGGGTATTGATAAATTGCTCACTAAAATTACCGGGGTTCCTTGTCAGACCGCTGAAGATCCGATGCTTTGTGTCGCCAAAGGCACCGGGGTGGCGATTGACAACCTCGACGCCTTTAAAAAATCAGTCTTGTGGCTAAGATGATATTTAAATAAAATCTTAAAAATTAAAAATAAAAAAATTAATAACATCTTTTACATTTAATATTTAATTTATTATTTTGAAACTATGCTCATTGGCATTGATGCCTCGCGTACGGCCAAACAACTTAAAACCGGGACCGAAACTTATTCGACTGAACTGATTAAAGCTTTAGCCAAAATCGATCGCCAGAACGATTATCTTTTATATACGCCGGCCGCCATTGCGGATAAACTCCCCGGTTTGGGAAAAAACTTTGGTTATAAGATTATGCCCTTTGGCAAACTCTGGACCCAAATCCGGCTTTCATGGGAATTTTTAATCCATAAAAAACCGGACGTTCTTTTTGTGCCGGCGCACACCTTGCCCTTGGTCCATCCGGCAAAAACCGTGGTTACTTTGCATGATTTAGGTTTTAAACATTTTGGAGAACTCTATTCGCCAATTGATTTAATTTATCACAATTGGGCGATGGGGCATTCAATCAAACACGCCAGCCAGATTATCGCGATCTCCGAATTTACCAAAAAAGATATTATGGAATATTTTGTCGTTGATCCGGCAAAAATTACGGTCATTTACGAGGGTTATGATGAAGAAGTTTTTCGACCGCTAAAAGATAAAAAACCTCACGCAAAACCATATATTTTATTCATTGGTCGTTTGGAAGAAAAGAAAAACATTGTTGGCATGCTCCGGGCTTACGCGATTTTAAGAAAAGAAAAGAAAATTATGCACCAGTTTGTTTTGGCCGGCTCACACGGATTCGGTTATGAAAAGATTGAATCGGAATTGGCTAAATTGTCTGAGGATATTAGAAAAGATATTATTTTGCCGGGCTATGTTTCCCAGGAAAAATACATTGAACTCCTAAAATCTGCCGACATTTTGTTTTTTTGCACGTTCTTTGAAGGTTTTGGTTTGCCGCCGCTCGAGGCAATGGCCTGCGGCGTACCGGTGGTCGCTTCCAACCGCACCGCGATTCCTGAGGTGTGCGGCAAAGCGGCGTTATTGGTAGATCCGACCAAACCCCTGGAGATGGCTTTTGCTTTAAGTAAAGTTATCAATAACCTCGGCTTTCGCAACGCCCTTATCTCTAAAGGTTTGGCGCGCGCCTCTTTGTTTTCTTGGCGCAAAACTGCGGAAAAAACCTTGGCCGTTCTCGAGTCTCTTTGAAATAATTGCAATATTTATTATTTTTTAGTATAGTTGATCTATCCGAAGCAATGGAGGTGGCTGATGCTCTTCCTGAAGCTTTTGGTCCCTGCAGACAATGTTGATCGCGGAAATAAGACCAACGACGATCTCAATGATCCTGATCTCATTAAAGGGATTGATGGAGATATTGCCAAAGCGATCGAGGCAGCTGGAATCAGCACCGGCCACTATCGTCTTTATGTAATTCCCACCATCTCGCGCAACGGCATGATATTGGAAGTTTGCGGTGCCGGCTGTCATCCTGACCTTGAGAAAGCCCTTGAACCGTTACGAGAGCGCCTGGAAATCGTCATCTTCCCAGACCGGGTCCGTTATATCCCAATGAAGGTCTAACGTCCTATCGGACTTTTCAATCCACACCGACTGGTATCAGTCGGTGTTTTCGTCTCTGTGGTATAATTAGCTAAAGGAGGTCAAATGAAACCATTAGGCGATGTTTTCATTGTTTTGTCGATTATTGCCGTAATTTTATCAATTATCGGCGCCCTCGGCACTGACTTGTGGCTGGCATCAACCCAATGGGTTTTGGTAGGAGCGGTGCTTTCGATCTGGGCAGTTTACGTGAAAATAAGAGATTAGAGATTAGTAGGTTAGGTCTTTAAATATTCACAATCATGTGGTATTGTTTAGTGTAAGTATTTTTGTATTTTTGTATGATTTTGTATTTTGTAGTTATTAATTATGAAGAGAAATATTTTAGACGTTAAAATTGATTCGATAACTTTTTCCGAAGCGATTCGGAAAATCGATAAATTAATTGTCGCCGGCAAACCCTCACAAGTCGTCACT
>Ga0315280_10008512_pt1 | contig 13406 bp, 10 predicted proteins | sample YL17G06_40_MG_FD_203697 | JGI IMG/M metagenome (GOLD analysis project Ga0315280, IMG submission 203697) | Sediment microbial communities from Yellowstone Lake, YNP, Wyoming, USA - YL17G06_40 | ecosystem: Environmental > Aquatic > Freshwater > Lake > Sediment | place: USA: Wyoming | collected...
GACCGGCCGCTGGGGACAGTTACCTATTTCCCCAAGGGTTTCTGCTGCCCCCTTCGGTTCTTTGCGGGAAATAGGTAACTGTCCCCAATGCTCCGGGGTGACATCACCCGCCGGGCGAGCGGGTTATGCTCGCTACGCATAATCTGGGTACGACGTATTTTCGCATGAGGCAAAGGGGCTCCGTCATTTGGCTGTAAATCCGCGCGAAGCATCAGCATCATTGCGGCCGCAACTGCGGCTTCACCGTGCGCTCGAGCATCCGCTGCCGCCGCAGGGACCGCTGCCGCCGGGCTTCAGCTTGCGCCCGTACGCGCCGGGCGACGAAGCCGCCTGGGCGCGGCTGCTGCACGAGAACCGCGAGCTCGGCGACTGGGACGAGGCCCGCGTGCGCGAGATGCTTGCGCGCGACGACCCCAAGGTGTTGGCCGAGGGCACCTTCTTCATCACGCGCAACGGCGAGCTGGTGGCAACGGCGTGCACCGTGCGCCATCGTTCCGATAGGCCCGACCGCGAGCTGCTCGAAATCGGGTGGGTCGGTGTGGCGCGCTCGGCGCGAGGGCGTCGCCTGGCCTACATACTCTCTCGCCACCTCCTGGCTTACTGGCAGGCGCGGGCCGTGGGCGATGTATACATCCTCACGGACGACTGGCGGCTTGCAGCGATTGTCACCTATCTCCGGCTCGGGTTTCGCCCCGAGATCACCCACCCCAGTCACGTCGAGCGCTGGCGCAAGCTGGCGATGGGCTTCGAGGGCGAGCTGAGAGCGTGGGCGATGCCCGCTGAGAGCGACCGCACGCAGGCGGGACAGTCCCCGTGACGCCAACGGGCGCCGTCGCCCCGTAGGGGCAAGGCGGCTAAGCCTTCGGCCGCCGTGGCGGCAGGCGGGGCCTGCCTAGCCACATGCCTTGCCCCTACCTGCGGACTCTCCCCACCTGCGCCGCCCGACAACCAGCTTCGGGTGGGTAAGACATTACTGTCAGCGGTGGTGGCGAGGCGGCCGGGTCCGCGGCTGCCTTCGTCCGCGGACGCGAATCATAATCATGTGGACGCGCAAAGCGAAGCTGCTGGCGGTGGTCTCGGTCGCGTTCTACGTCGTCGCCTTGGTGAACGACGAATTCGCCGCCTATGTTCTGTTCTGGGCGAGCGCTTGCCTGCTCGCTGCGGCGTATGTTTACGCCCGGCGCTCGCTGCGCGGGGTGGCGGTGACGCGGCGCCTGGCCGGCAACCGCATCTTCCAGAATGAGCCCCTGGGCATGACTATGGCACTGCGGCACCCGCCCGGGGCCTCGCAGGTGTTTGTGGTCAAAGACCCCATCATCAGTCTCACCCGGCAGAGCGCCGAGGCGCCCGACTATGCCATCCAGGCCCAGCCAGAGGCGTCTGAGACGACGTTCGAGCGCGCAATCACTTTTCCGCTGCGCGGCCACTATCGCCTGGGGCCGGTGGCGCTCCAGGGCTCTGATCCGATGGGTCTTTTCCTGCGCGCCCGGGACTCGGGCCAGGCGACCGAGGTCATCGTCTATCCGCGGCCGCTGCCCATCGCCAACCTCTACCTTCAGGGTCTGTCATCGTATCGGCTGAGCGAGCTGCGCACCGCGCCGCTGGCGGGCGCGACCCAGGAGTTCTACGGTATCCGCCCCTATCAATACGGCGACGACTTGCGCCGCATCCACTGGAAATCCACCGCCCGCACCGGCCGCCTCACGATCAAGGAGTACGAGCAGCGCGTCTCCACCTCCGGCGTCATCGTGCTCGACCTGTGCCGCGCCGCGCATCGCGGCGAGGGCGCCCAGTCCAGCCTCGAATACGCCGTCACCATTGCCGCGTCGCTTGCGCAGCATATCGCCGGCATGGGCAACTCGCTGAGCATCATATCGACCAATGCCGAAGGCTTTCTCCTGCCTCTGGACCGCGGCGAGCATCAGCTGCACAAGGCGCTCGAGCACCTCGCGGTCGCCCGCGCCGACGGCGCGGCGGACTTCGCCTCCGCGCTTGGCGCGCGGCTGGCGCAGATACCGCCGGCGGCGACGGTTTTCATCATCACGCCCTCCGTCGATCCGCACCTCACCTACCCGCTGCTCATGCTGCGCGCGGCGGGCGCGCATGTCACCGCGGTGCTGATCGCGGCGCACACTTTCGCCGACCGGCCCGATCCGCAGGCCGAGGCAGCATACGGCAGCCTCCTCTCCGCGGCCTTCGGCGCCGCCAACGCCGTCTGCCCGGTGCGCCGCGGAGACGACATAGCATTCGCTCTCGGAGCCGCCAGGCTATGGCTATGACCCGCAGCGAGATAGAGACTGCGAGCCGCGCGGTGGACACGCCGGGCCGGCTCGCGACGAGCCAGGCCAGGCTGTGGCTTGCTTACGCCGCCTCCGCGCTCGTCACCATCGCCGCGATCTTCTCGGCGTGGCCGCTTTACCTGCTGTCATTCTTCCCCTACCTGGCGCTGTCGCTGGTTATCGTTGGCACCCCCACCAGCATGTACCTGCGCGCCATCGGTGCCGGCAGGCGCCTGCTCAACATCACCATCGTCGGCCTCAGCATCATCTTCCTGTACAACATGCTCGAGCGCATGCCGCTCCAGGCCGCCGGCTCCAACCTCCTCCAGGTCGCGTTGTCGGTTGACGACCAGCAAGCGATCGCCTTCGTCATTCACATGTTCGTCACCGTCGCCATGTTCCGCAGCTTCTCCCTGCTCACCGACCGCGACCTGACGCTGACCATCGTTCCCGCGCTCAGCACCATCCTGCTCTCATCAATTACCGTTGCTGGCGCCTGGGTCGTCGTCTCGCTGCTGTTATTCCTGCTGGGCGCGCTCTACCTGCTGGCTTTCGATCACCAGGAGTCGCTCGGACGCCAGGTCCAGGGTCGCCGCCTGCTGGCGCCCGGACCGCGCAGGTCGCTGCTCGCAGCTTCGATCGCCGGCATGTGGCTGATATGCGTGCCGCTGACCTTCGCTGCTGCGGTCATCTTCGGCTACATCAACCTGCCGCGGGCGCTCATGATGCGCTACCGCAACTACTTGCCTTACGCCGCCGTCAATTGGGTGCTGCGCCTCGCCGCCCCGACCTGGATCGAGCCCGTGGGCTCGATCCGGCTCGGCAGCGGCCCGCCACAGCACAACGAGATCATGTTCTGGGTTGACTCGCTCGACAACGCGCTTTGGCGCTGCACCACCCTCGACGTCTATACGCGCCAAGGATGGGCGCGCGCGGGGTGGCCGCGTTACCAGCCGCTGTCGCGACGCGGCCCTGAGTGGCTCGTGCCGCCGCGCGATCCGGGGATCATCGCTGGCTTGCCTGGCGCCAATGTCAGGCAGACCTTCCGCCTCGCCGTGCCCATGCAAGGCCTGCTCGTTGCCGCCTACGAGCCCCGCGCCATCATCGGCCCGGTGATTCGCGCCCGGGTGAGCGACGCCTCGGTGTTGTTGACTAACCTGCCCATGCGCTCGGGCACGGTCTACACCGTCATCTCGCGTCGCAAGCAAGCGCCGGGCGCCGCCGTCTATCGCCGGGGCGTGGAGCTGCCGCCCAACCAGCGCGCGCGCTACCTGGCGCTGCCGACGATGCCGGATCGCACGCGCCGCCTCGCCCTCAGGATAGCGCGACGCGAGCGCGACGACCTGCACCGCGCCCTTGCCCTGCGCGCATACCTGGAGAGCAAGTACGTCTACCGCGAGCGCGTCAAGCCGCCGCCGGACGACGTAGATGCGGTCGACTACTTCCTGTTTCACATGGACGGCGGATACTGCGATTACTTCTCCAGCACGCTGGCGGTGATGGCGCGCATCAACGGCATCCCCGCGCGCGTCGTTACCGGCTTTCGCAGCGACGAGGAGGACGAGAAGACCGGCCAGTGGGTCGTGCGGCAGAAACACGCGCACAGTTGGGTCGAGGTCTTTCTCCGCAGCTATGGCTGGCTCGAGCTAGATCCCAGTCCGTCGCCCGGACAGCGAGCATCATTAGTGGAGCAGATGCAGAAGGGCTTGGCCAGGGCGGGGCGGCTCATCAAGCAAGCAGCGGCGGCGCCATTCCGCGCGCTGCTTGCGACTCCGGGATGGTGGTGGAAGTCGGCGGTGGCCTTGGCGGCGCTGGCCTTGACCGCGATGGGCATCGGCTATCTGCGCCGCGACAAAGCGCCGCCGCTGCCGCGCGGCAGCGACGCGGACCAGTTATCCGACTACATCAGGCTCGCCTACCGTCGCATGTGCCGGTGGCTGGTGAAATGGGGCTTGCCTAAGCCCTCGGGCGCCACCGCCAGCGAGTATGGGCTGCGGCTGGCGCGCGCGCTGGGCCCAAACGCGGAGCCCATGCGCCGGGTCATCGGCGCATATCTCGCCGCCGAGTACAGCGGGCGACAGATCCAGCCTGCGCAGGCGCGTGACGTCGCCCAGCGCCTGCAGGCAATGCTAGCGATGCGCAAGGCGCTGCTGCGCCGAAATAGCACCCGGGAGATCCATGACCACTGACCTGCCGCCTGATGTCGCCAGCCTCGGGCGCGGCGTTCGTGTCGAGCTGCCGCGACTGCGCGCGCCGATCGCGCTGCTGGTTGACGACCCCATGCCGCGGCTCAACCCGCTCTACTATCATCGCAAGTTCTTCCCTTCGACAGGCTCAGGGCAGGCTCTGCGCGCTGCGCGGCCGCGCACGCGTACCGGGGTGCTGCTGGTGCGCACCATCCCGGCCGCGTTCCTCGAACGCTTCTGCGATGTCGTGCAGGCCGCCGGGGCAAGAGGCAAGTTCTCGGTCGTCCCCGACCCGTTTGGGCTCGGCGAGATCGACCGCGGCTTTCGCGACTGCCCGCGGCGCGACTGCGCTGCGTTCATCGAGACCGTGCGCTCGCGCCTGATGCCGACCTTCGATATAACGCCGGAGATGCTGACCCATGGTCATGCCATCGACCTCGACACGGGGCGCCGGTTGCCCGAAAACGAAGACGCCTGGTCGCGCAAGCAGGGCGTCGAGTCGCTGACGCGTTACCTGGCGCATGCCGCGGCGATCTTGCAGCGAGCGGGGTTGGAGCCCAACGGCTTCACCTCGCCGTGGGCTTTCGGCAGGGGCGTGGAGCACGCATATGCCGAGGCCGCGCTGCGCGCGCAGCAGCAAGTGAACGGGCGCTCGCTCACGTGGTTCTTCCTAGATGCCAGCGAGCGGCGGCGGGTCATGCCGCGCATCATGGTGGTGCGTCGCGCCCGGCGCGAGGCGGTGGTGCACATCGTGGTCGGCGCGTCAGATCACCTGTGGGAGACGCAAGACACGATGCGCGCTGACGAGCCTTACCGGCGCGAGCGGGCGAATCTATTCATCACCGCTTCGGGCGCGGGCAGGATCGGCGAGCTGGTGGAGAGCGGAAGTTTCGTCGGCCTGCTCGCTCACTGGCAGTCGCTCTATTCCAATGGCACCGAGGTGGGGGTGGAGGTGCTCCAGCGGGTGCTGGCGCGAATCAATCGGCTGCTTGGCCGCCGCGTGGCGTGGATGAAATGCAGCGAGATGACACGCTATTACGCCGCCGCGAAGGCCGCGCGCGCTCGCCCAACGCCCGACGGGCTGGTCATCGCGTCGCCATTTGCCTGTCCGGAGTTCACCATCAGCATGTTGGCCTCGCGGCCGCCGGCGGGGTTTGCCGTTGATGGTCGTCGCCTGAAGCGCGCCGAGTCGCCGCGCGCTCTCCGCACCGGCGCCTGGGCCTGGAGCCGGGGCCGGGCTTACCTGTGCTTCGATCTGCGGGGGACCGCCCAGATCATCGCGGAGCGTCCGCGATAGCTCAGGGGTTCGCTGGCGCGGCAGCCCGGAATGTTACGGCGGCGCCGGCCGGCAGCCTGATGGCGTGCCAGCCCTCGGCAATCCCGCCCAGGTCCGATTCGGTCTTGCCGATCGTCCGCCCGTTGAAACGCACCTCGGCTTCGCATCCGCGACATGAGGCGCAGATAGTTCCGGCGGGCAGATACATCCAGTGCGTGACCGCCCTGGATTCCGTTTGCACCGCCCGCAGCTCGACGCCCGCGGGCAGATCGCGTCGCAGCGCCTCCTGCACTCCGACGGCGAACCCGCGGCTCCCGTTGCCCGCGCTGAGCCGCATCGCGTTCGCCAGCATCCGCCCGCCGAATGCCCGCTCCACATAGTTGGCGAATCCCAGGTAGAAATCCATTCCTTTCGTCGAGCGGTCAGTCAGCAATGGCGACGCTGGCCCCTGCTCCAAGAAGAGACCGAGGCACCTGTCGGCCTCGGCGCGCAGCGGAGCCAGCCTCTCGGCGGACAGCCAGTCATGCCCGGGGCTGACGCGCGCCATCGCGAGCCACCGCGACAGCAACTGCTCCCCAAGGCGGCCGTTAGCCCACGGCTCGGGCTCAACGAAGTGGTCAACACCGGGCAAGGCGGCGTGGCCGTATTCGTGCAGCAGCTCGCGTACCCACTCGGCCGGCTCGCGCGCCGTCGCGGCGGCGAATAGGTAGATGTCCGGCCCCCAGCTCTCGGCGCCGGGCTTGCCGCCGTCGGCGATCCAAAGGTGCAAAGCCTTCTGCGGCTGCGATGATGCCCCCAGGTACCCCAGGCACGCGCACGCCGCGCGCAGCAGAATGCCGGCGCACGTGACGCCAAGCTCGCGGCGCGTCTCGCTGCCTGACGAGTTGTGGTGTTCGACCACAGTCAACACCCAGCGATCCGTGGGGCGGTCAAGAAGGTATCCATAGCACGCGCGGTCAAATTGCCAATCGAACCTCGGATCGATCGCGGGGTGGTCAAGCTGATCGGTGACGATGAGCAATGCCTGGCATGCGCCGCGCCCGCTGCGCGGGCACCCGGCGGCGCGATCATCGAGCGGCTCGACGGTGATCGGGCTCTTCTCCAGGGGGATCGCGTCCGCGTCGCGCCGCGCCATTGAATCGGGCGGACCGGCGGCAAGCAGTCGGGCCAGGTACTTCTCATCGTCGGGGTCGCGCGAAATCAATGCCGCGGCGGCGGCATCGTCGATCGCCTTCTCGCGCAGGCCCTTCTCCGTATACAGCCGGCTCAGCCAGCGATAAGCGAGCGCCAGGCCCGGGTCTTGCGTGACCGCTTGCTCGAGGCCCGCGATTGCCCCGTCGCGGTCGCCCCGCGCCGCGGCCGCTCGCGCCTGCGCCAGCGCCACCCCCGGATCGGCGGCTGCGGGACACACCCCTACCGGCCATGCAACCACCGCGACCAGGGCGAGCAGAGGGCTAAGCCGGTGCGCGAGGCAGCGATGCCAGCCGAGGATCACCGCATTCAGCCTCGTGCGAGAATGGGGAAGGCAAGGCCATCGCGCGCGAGGGCGAGCAGGCACTCGCGGGGAGCTGAGGGCGGCAGCAGGTCGAGCTCGGCCATCGCCTGTTGGCAGAAGCCCTGGGCGCGATTCACGGCATAGCCGATGCCGCCGGCGTCGGCGACGACGCGGCGTACTCGCGCCAGGTCCAAGTCGGCGCCCGCACCGCCGTCAAGGCAGGCAAGCAGCTCCTTGCGCTGCGTCGCCGAGCCCTCGCGCAGCGCGTAGATCAAGGGCATGGTGATCTGGCCCTGCGCCAGGTCACGCGCCACGGGCTTGCCCATCTCCTGCGCGGTGCCGGTGAGGTCGAGCAGGTCATCGGCAATCTGGTAAGCGATGCCGAAGCGCCGGCCAAACGCATCGACCGCCTGCTGCTCGCGCCGGCCCCCGCCGGCAAGGGCGGCGCCAAGCCGGCAACTTGTCGCGAACAGCGATGCGGTCTTGGCGGACACGATCTCCAGGTATTGCGTCTCGCTCAGCTCGGGCCCGGCGAGCATGATCTCCTGGATCTGACCCCGACACATCTCCAGCGCCGTCTCGGCGATCTCGGTCATGACATAGGCGTCGCCGCTCTGGGTCAGCCGCTTGAAGGCCCCGGCGAGCAGATGATCGCCCAGCAGCACGGCCATCTTATTGCCCCACAGCATCCGCGCGGAGGGCGACCCGCGGCGCGCCTCGGCCTCGTCGATCACATCGTCGTGCACCAGCGACACGCCATGCAGCACCTCGATCACCGCCGCCGCCATGATACAGCGCGAGCCGTCCCCCCCGAACGCGCGCGCCGCCAGCAGCATCAAGCCCGGCCGCAGGCGCTTGCCCACGCTGCTGGCGACGTGACGCGCCGCCTTATCCACCGGGCCGCAATCGCTGGCCGCGATCGCCGCCATCTCGGCCGACACCTGCTCGAGCTGCGGCGCGATCTCCGGGCACAGTGTCTCCAGCGCTATCATAAGCAAGCGGCGGAGGCGACACCCCATCTTCGGCGATCGGCGCTGCCTCCGCCGCGGCTATTATAGGATGCGCCACCCGCAGTGTCAATTCGGCGCCGGTGGCCGCACCGTGACAAGCGGCCCACGCGCCCTGGCCGTGCCCCTAACGAGGGCGGCTATGGTCACCGCGGGCAGGAGGCGCCAGCCTCGCTGCGCAGAACAATACCCCCATGAGAAGCGACGCCTTCGCCGCCGAAGACACCGAGGAGCTGGTCTCATTCTGGAACCGCAGCTTCTTCACCCAGCGCCTGTTCGTGCCCATGACGCCCGATACGTTTCGCGCGCGCGTCATCGGCCGGTCGGCGTTTCGCCCCGAGGCGCTGCGCATCGCGCGCGAGGGCGACCGCATCGCCGGCATCGGCCACGGTTGTCGCAAGGGCGGCGAGGCGTTCCTGTCGCTGCTCTATGTCGCCCCACAGTTTCGCCGCCAAGGCATCGGCGCGCGTCTGCTCGACGAGCTGAACGAATGGTGGGGCGCGGTGTCGTCGGTGCGTGCGGGCGCGGTCATATTCGATCCCATCTACGGCGTGGATTTCGATGATCGCCGCGCCTGGGGCGGCCCGCGCATGCCTTTCTGGGGCGCCAGCGAGGGCCTGGCCGCGCTGGCAAGCGACCTGGAGACGCGCAACTTCATGCTCAAGCGCGGTTTCGTCCCGGATGACGCCGACTACTCGATGATCGTTAGCGGACTGCGCCGTCGCGATGAAGGCAGTCTCAATCGCCGCGAGCAGTTTGCGGTCGGGCGCAGCCGATACGAGATACGGGCGGTGGACAACGCGTCGTATCGTCAGCAGTCATATCGCTACGAGGTGCCGCATCGCTGCGTGCAGCTGTGGGGCGATGGGCGACCCATGGGCGAATGCCTCTGGTTTGCGTTCAACCAGGACCTGGCCATCATCTACGACTACAGTCTCGACGCCGAGGCGCGAGGCAAGGGCCTGGGCCGCGCGGTGCTGCTGCGCGCCCTCGCCGATATTAAGGACGCCGGCCTGGATCGCTGCGACCTGACCACCGGCTCGCGCCGTAACGCGCGCGCGATCAAGATCTACCGCATGGCCGGCTTCCGCGTCGACGAGGTCTGGCAGCCCTATTCGCGCGGCCAGTCCTGACCGGGGCGGGCGCGCAGCGGTGCGCCCTACGCTATGAACATCCTCTTGATCGCCATTGACACGCTGCGCGCCGATCATCTCGGCTGCTACGGCTATCACCGCGCCACTAGCCCCAACCTCGACGCCCTCGCCACCCAGGGCGTGCTCTTCGAGAAGCTCTACGCCCCCGCGCTGCCGACCCAGCCCTCCTATACCACCACCTACACCGGGCAGTACCCCATCACCCACGGCATCGTCAGCCACGGCGGCAACGCGGCGCTCTCCGAGCAAGCGCCCTTCCTGCCGGAGTTGCTCCAGAGCGCCGGCTATACGACCTGCGCCGTTGACAGCCTGCGCGCGATGCAGCCCTGGTTCGGCCGCGGCTACGAGTTCTACATCGACCCCAGCGGCCGCCTGGCTCATCGCCACGCCGCGACCTGCGAGCAGCTCAACCAGCGCGCCATTCCCTGGCTGCGCCAGCACGCCGACGAGAGGTTCTTTCTCTTCATTCACTACTGGGAGCCCCATACGCCCTATCTGCCGCCGCACAAGTATCGCGGCCGGTTCTACCATGGCGATCCCACTGCCGGCCCCGATACCCTGGCGGGGCTGCGCAAGCAGCCTTTCGGCGAATGGTGGCTCAGCAGTTGGTTCAACGAGTTCCCGCAGCCGCTGCGCGACGCCGAGTACATCGTTGCCATGTACGATGGCGAGGTTCGCTATGCCGACGACGGAGTAGGGGAGGTGCTCGACGCCCTCGACAGCGCCGGCATCGCGAATGACACCCTGGTCATCGTCTTCTCCGATCACGGCGAGAATATGTACCATCACGGCGTCTTCTTCGACCATCACGGATTGTACGAGGGCGCGCTCCACTGCCCGCTCATTGTGCGCTGGCCCGGGCGCGCGCCCGCCGGCCGGCGGGTGCCTCATCTCGTGCAGCATGTTGATCTTGCGCCGACGATCCTATCCGCTTGTGGGGTTGGCATCCCCCCACCAATGGAGGGCAACGACATCTCGCCGCTGGCGACGGGCGATTCCGATGCGCCGCTCTATGACCGCCTGATAACCCAGGAGTGCTCCTGGCAGGCCAAGTGGGCGCTGCGCACTGACGAATACAAGCTCATCGTATCGCGCGAGCAGGGGCGGGACTTGCACGGCATGCCGCCGCGCGAGCTTTATCATCTGCCCTCCGATCCGTGCGAGCTGAGTAATCTCGCCCAGGAGCGCCCCGGCGTTGTCGCCGCGATGGAAGCCGAGCTCGAGAACTGGATCGCGCGCATGATGCGCAAGAACGGCCTCACCCAGGATCCGCTGATCGCGCAGGGCATCACGTTAGGCAAGCGCTGGCATGATTGGGTCAAGGAGCGCGGGTACTGGTAGAAGCGTCGCCTGCCCGCGCGATCTCGCATTGTAGGGCGGGGCTTCCCTTCGACTGCGCTCAGAGCTTGCCCTGAGCGAAGCCGAAGGGGCAGGCTCTAGCCCCGCCGAATTCGGCGCGTGGCTAGGCCCAAAGGGCCGCCATGGCGGCTTCGTGTAGCCACGTGTGAACGCGCGCCCTACATTAGGCGCGGGGTCGCCTTTGGTCTCCGAAGCCTTGGCGAAGGAGGCCGACCCCGCGTAACAGAGGAGAAGACCGAAATGGTCGTGGTCACCGTCACCCCCGGCAACTGCAACTTTGCCGCTCGCATCGAGGCGGCGCCGGATGCCGAAGGCAACCTGCGCGTCAGCGTCGCCTCGCAGTGCCCGCGCGTGCGGGAGTTCGCGGCGGCAATCGCCTCGCTGAGCGCCACCTGCGCCGCGGGCTGGAAATGCGCCGAGTTCTTCGTCTACGGCCCGGCGGCCAGAGCGAATCTGCACCCGGCTTGCCCGGTTCCGGTAAGCGTTCTCAAGGCACTGGAGGTCGCGGCCGGCCTGGCCCTGCCGCAGGATGTCGCACTTCATTTCGAGAAGTAGGACAGGCAAGAATTGGCGTCAGGGCGGCCGTTGCACAATTCCGCTCGGAGGCGTCCGGCGCCCGAGCCTGTCATTCAGCGCGCAGCGCGCAGCGAAGCTTGCCCGCCCCAGGTGGGAATCTCGGCACCGCTCAAGCGTCTCTTCTTCCGTCATGCAGCAACCGCTAGGGCGGCCCGCTCTGCGCGCCCCTGCAATAGGTGAGGTGGATTATGTCGCACATGACCCGTCGTGATTTCCTGTGCAGCGCTTTGGGCGCCGCGGCCACTGCGTTGATCTCCGGCAGCGCCGTCGCCCATGTCTTCGACCAGCCGCCGCCGGGCGTCAAGGAGGTCACCGGCGGGCGCACCACTACGCTCCCCACGCGCATCCTCGGTCGCACCGGCGAGCGCGTCTCGATGCTTGGCCTGGGGGGCGAGAACGGCCTGCGCAAGCTCGAGCCGGCGGCAATCCCCGAAGCTATCATCAACACCGCCCTCGACCAGGGCATTACCTATTGCGACTGCGCGCGCGAGTACGAGGATGCCGAGATCAACTATGGCCGTTACCTCGGCAAGCGCCGCAGCAAGGTTTTCCTGGCGACCAAGGTCACCGCGCGCGGCTACACCGACGCCCGGCGCTCGATCGAGACCAGCTTGCGCAACCTGCAAACCGATCACGTGGACCTGCTCAACGTGCATCACGTGCAGAGCCTCGACGACGTCGACCTCATCACCGCCAAAGATGGCTGTCTCAAGGCATTGACCGAGGCGCGCGAGCAGGGCCTCGCGCGGCACCTCGGCTGCACCGGGCATCGCGATCCCGAGGCGCTGATGGAGCTGCTGCGGCGCTGCGATTTCGACACCATCTTCATGCCCATGAACGCTGCCGGCCCGCACTACATGCCATTCCAGGGGCCGCTGCTCGACCTGGCGGTCGCGCGTCACATGGGCATTCTCACTATGAAGACGCTGGGGCGGGGCACGCTCGTTCGCGGCGAGCACGCCATCAGCATTCAGGATTGCATCAACTACACGCTGACGCTGCCGGTAACGACGGCGGTCATCGGCATCACGCGCGCCGAGGAGATCCCGCAGTTGGTGCAGGCCGTGCGCAGCTTCAAGCCGCTTTCGGCCTCCGAGGTGGCGGCGCTGGTCGAGCGCACCAAGCCGTTCGAGCGTATCGCCAACTTCTACAAGGCCGACTCCGGCGCGCCCTGGCCCGACCGGTGATGGCGCTGGCGATTGATATACGCGCCGTGTGGCGCGGGTTCATATCCCCGCCGGTTGTGTGAGCGTCCGCCAGCGGGGTATGACCATCTTTCGTTGAGGTGGCAAGACTGCTGCTCAACCCCTCTCCCTCTCGGAGGGCAACTTCGCCCACCGTAGGGGCAAGGCATGCCTTGCCCCTACATCGACGTCGGCCAAGGCGGGAGAGGTGGGGTGAGGTCTACCCGCCGGAGGCGGGGTGCGGACACAGTATTTCACCCCCACCTTCGTCCTCCCCCTGAAAGGGGGAGGGGTCAGTTCGCGATCCCAACCTCTCGCGGTCACACCTCTGCCCGGGGGTATGACCGTTTTTCGTTGGTCAGGCTGCCAGGGGCAGGTGGTCACATCGGCGCTCCCAGCGATCGTTGAGTATATCCAGACGCAGGTGCAGGATGGCGCGCATGCCCGGCGCCTTCCACCGCGCGCTCTTGCGTTTGAAGCGCAGGGTCACTACATTTTTGCATCCTCCTTCAACCACTCCCGAACCGATCGGCCAGCCCGCCGCCCGAAACAGCGGATAGCGCACCCGTGCCTGGTGGGTCTCCAGGTAGTTGGCGGTCTTGCGCAGCACTGCGTCGGGATCAGCCACCGTCTGCGCCAACTCGCGCAGCTCTTCCTCCAGCCCTTCGGAATGCCCGCGCCGCAGTTCGCCCTTCCAGCGCTTCACCAGCGCCGCCGTCTCCGCAGCGCCGTCACCATGCACCGCCCGTCCCGCCGCCCACAGGTGCTCGCAGGCGTGATACCAATCCAGAATCTCGACCGGCCGCGACAACACCGTGCCCGCAAGCTCCCAGATCCACGGCGCGCCATCGGCAACTACAGCTATCGCCTTGGCCGTGGGCGCCCCCCGC
>Ga0315280_10008513_pt1 | contig 13405 bp, 8 predicted proteins | sample YL17G06_40_MG_FD_203697 | JGI IMG/M metagenome (GOLD analysis project Ga0315280, IMG submission 203697) | Sediment microbial communities from Yellowstone Lake, YNP, Wyoming, USA - YL17G06_40 | ecosystem: Environmental > Aquatic > Freshwater > Lake > Sediment | place: USA: Wyoming | collected...
AACTCGCAGGCATTCCCCCTGCTCCGCGCGGAATCCCGCAGATAGAAGTTACATTTGATATTGACGCTAACGGAATTCTCAACGTCTCCGCAAAAGACCTCGGCACAGGAAAAGAGCAGTCAATAAAGATTATCGCTTCAAGCGGACTCTCCAGAAATGAGGTGGAGAAGATGCGCCGCGAAGCGGAAGTCAGCGCAGAAGACGACAGAAAAAAACGAGACCTCGTGGATGCGAGAAACCGCGCTGATAACGTCGCTTACCAGACAGAAAAACAGTTGAGAGAGTTCGGCGATAAACTGAGCGAATCTGACAGACAGGAGATTCAGTCCCACGTTGACAGACTCCGCGACCTCGCAAAAAGCGGCGCAAAAGACGAGATTGAACGCGAAATAAAGACGCTTGAACAGTCGTTCCAGAAATTCCACAAAGCGGCTGAAGAGATGTACCGAAGAGCATCTGAACAGCGCGGCGCAAGCGGCGGTCCCGGTCCCTACGGAACAGGCACAAGCGGCGATGGCGGCGCAGAACGCAAAAAATCAGGCGACGATGTCATAGACGCAGACTTTGAAGTCAAAGGCGGCTGAGGCGGCAAGTAACAGCCCCGCGCCGCTCAGCGCGGGGGTGGGAAGTTTTTTAGCCGGCGAGTTTACTCGCCGCTGCCCTTTCCGCCGGAAATTCCTCCGCGTCTCCTCAAACGCCATGCGAGCCGAAAACAGGCAAAAGATTTTCTGAACTGGCGAAATCGGCGTAAGGGTTTTTGTAACGAAAAATCAGGGTTTTCCCCAATTGCACTGACCACCGCAGTGTTGTATACTTCTTTCACGTGTTTTAGCGTCTTTGGAGAAACTTTGACAAGAGAGGGGGGTGTGTGATGTGTAAGACGCTTGCGCCTGTTCTGGTTTTTTGTCTCTTATTTCTTTTGGCTGCTTCGCCTTACAGTCAGGACACTGTAACGCTCACAATCAGGTCTCAATACGGTTCGCCAGACCCGTCAGTGGGAAAACATTCGTATCCGAAAGACACTGTAATCATCGCCAACTGCGGACCCACACCTGTCTCTGGCGGCACAGGTATCCAATACCTCAGCACAGGCTGGACAGGGACAGGGTCAGTGCCCGCTTCAGGCAGCACAACCTCGGTCACATTCACAATAACCGTCAACTCGAAACTGACCTGGAACTGGCAGACCCAGTATCTCTTCACCGCCATAGTCAGCCCGCTTGACGCTGAAGTTCAAGGTTGTTATGTCACACCTCCTTCAGGTTGGTATGATGAACGAGTTACACTCACAGTTGAGGCACACGCGAACCCGGGATGGACATTCAGTTATTGGTTAGGCGCTTTGAGAGAGAGTACAAACCCGCAGAACCTGGTTTTGCGCTGTCCAGAAACTGTTACCGCAAATTACACCCAATTGCCAGTGATACCAAGGTTTTTGACCTTACCGTTTACAGATGCAGATATAAAAGTTCAGCAGGGCTGGATTTATACTTGGAACTCTAAAAAGCCTCACCATGGGATTGATTACATAAAGGGCACCATTGATAAATCGGATACTTGGCAATCTTTTGATGTTCTTGCAGCAGCGGACGGATGGGCTATGCAGTCAGAGCAACCAGGGAGCACTGGCGTATATGGCACATTTGTGTTTATTCGGCACGACGAGAAGGACCAGGCAGGCGACGACTATTTCACATTGTATGCCCACTTAGCAAGTGTTTCCGGAGGAATCCCTTATCAAGGCAGGCACAACATAAATTACAACTACAATGACTCCACCAAATGGAAGTATGTAACGAGAGGAGAGGTAATAGGCACGGCCGGCAACATTGGCGCCTCAGACACAGGAATTCACCTGCACTTTGAAGTGCAAGCGGGGGGATATACCCTCGGCAGGACAGACCCATACGATTTATACAACACCAGGGATTTCTATCCAGACCCAAGAGGGAATCACCCGGATAACTACAAAGGTTGCGGTCCAAACTACCTTTGGACAACAGACCCGCCCACAAGCGCTACAATCTATGTTGATGGAGCAAATGGAAGCGACACAAATAATGGTCTGAGTTGGGGAACTGCGGTAAAAACCATTCAGAGAGGGCTTGACCTTGCGGGAAACACAGGCTGGACGGTTCTCGTCGCGGACGGAACTTGTACTGGAACAGGCAACAAGGATTTGGATTTCAATGGTAAAGCGATACGTTTGACATCAGTGGGCGGCGCGGCGAACTGTATTATTGATTGCCAGAATTCCGGCAGAGGATTTTATTTCCACAGCGGCGAGACGAACGACGCAATTGTCCAAGGATTTACCATCCAAAACGGCAGCGTTGTTGGAATGGACGGCGGCGGCGGCGTTTTCTGTGAGGACTCCTCCAGCCCGACATTTGCCAACTGCACCATCTTGGACAGCACGGCGAACTACGGCGGCGGCGTTGACTGCTACTCCTCCAGCCCGACATTCACCAACTGCACCATCTCGGGTAACTCGGCGAACTTCTACGGCGGCGGCGTTGGCTGCTGGTACTCCTCCAGCCCGACATTCACCAACTGCACCATCTCGGGCAACTCGGCAACGGGCACCTCGTCGCCTTACGGCAACGACGGCGGCGGCGTTTGGTGCATGTGGTCCTCCAGGCCGACATTCACCAACTGCACCATCTCGGGCAACTCGGCGAGGCAAGGCGGCGGCGTTTACTGCCAAGTCTCCGGCAGCCCGACATTCCGAAACAGCATTATCTGGGGCAATACTGCCCCAAGCGGAAATCAGATATATGTATATTTCGACGCCTCCGTCACCCTCTCATACTGCTGTTACGCGAACGGCACAAATGATGTAGCAGGCAGTGGCACTGTAACTCCTGACAACTGCATCAACACTAACCCTCTGTTCGTGGGAGGTGGGGATTATCATCTGCAGGCGACTTCGCCGTGCATAGACATAGGGAACAATTCTTACGTGCCTGCTGGTGTCACAATTGATTTGGATGGCAATCCGCGGATTCTTGACGGTGATAATAACGGCATAGCAACCGTTGACCTCGGCGCATACGAATATCAGCCGTGATTCAGTAGCGAGGGGTGAGCAGCGAGGGATGGGGGAAGAAAGTATGAAGTATGAAGCCGCGGGTTTCAACCCGCGGGTAATTCCAAAGCCGTCCCGTTCATCGGGACGGTTGAACGCTATGGCGGCGAGTAAACTCGCCGGCTAAACTATTGCCCCCGGACTGAAGTCCGGGGCTTGCCATCGTGGTTATTATTCGCGCGAGGGAGAGGTAATTATCTCCCCGCGCTTACGCACGGGGCTTCAGGGGGGATATTATAGAAATCCTGTAAATTGGAAGGGGCTAAAATCGCGTAATGGCAATTCAGGATTAGGGTTACTAAAAATGGCAATTTACAGGATTCTTACAGGCGTGAGGCGTGAGGGATGAGGCCTGAGGAATGAAGGGAATATTCCTCTTAAGCCTCGCTGCTCAAGCCTCGAGTCTCAAGTCTCAAGCCTGCCTCGCTTCCAGAGATACTCTTTGAGCCAGCAGTAAAGAACCGGCGTGATAAAGAGAGTAATCAGTTCTATCGTCATCCCGCTGACAAGCGGTATAGCCATTGGAATCATCACATCAGCGCCTTTTCCCGTTGAGGTAAGAACAGGCAACAGAGCAAGCACAGTCGTCGCCGTCGTCATAAGACAGGGACGAACGCGTTTCTTTCCGCCTTCAATGACCAGATTGCGGATGTCTTTTATTGAGCCTACGCGTCTGGTCCGGAACATCTGAGTCAGATAGGTTGCGATTACAACGGCGTCGTCTGTTGCGAGACCGAATAGCGCGATGAATCCCACCCACACAGCGATGCTCAAGTTGTATCCGTGCAGATGGAAGAGGTCGCGAAATGAATGCCCGAAGATGTCAAAGTTCATAAACCAGGGCTGCCAGACAAGCCAGAGTCCGATAAACCCTCCAGCCCAGACAACGGCGATTTCAATGAATATCAGCGCGCTGATAGGCACAGACCTGAACTGGAAATAAAGGATAAGAAATATGATAAGGAGACTGAGCGGCAGGATGACTGCGAAACGCTTTTGAAAGTTCAACTGGTTCTGATATGTGCCGGCAAACGTGTAATTGGTATGGGGGGGAAGGAGAAGTTCACGGCTGTCTGTTTTACTTTTCAGATAATTTTGCGCTGCTTCCACGACCTCAACTTCCGCATATTCGGGGCGTTTGTCAAACAGGACGTATGAAACGAGGAAGGTGTCTTCGCTTTTTATCTCTTCGGGACCGGGAGTGTAATCAATCTTCGCAAGTTGGAGAAGAGGAATCTGAACGTTCCCGCTGCCTGGAACGCTTACGCGCCCTATCGCTTCTACAGAGTCGCGGAGTTCGCGCTGGTAGCGGACGCGAACGGGGTAGCGTTCTCTTCCTTCCACTGTGGTTGTGGCGCGCATACCGCCGATTGCGATTTCAATCACATCCTGCACATCGCGAATGTTTACCCCGTATCGGGCGATTTTTTCGCGGTCAATTTCTATTTCAATGTAGGGTTTGCCAATGACGCGGTCGGGAATCACCGATTCTGGATTGACTCCGGGAACATCCTTCAGCAGTTGCGCGATTTCATAGCCGACCTGCTCCATCTCTTTCAGATTTCGTCCGCGGATTTTTACGCCCATCGGGGCGCGCATACCAGATTGGAGCATAACAATTCGCGCGGCGATTGGCTGCAATTTCGGTGCTGAAGTGCTGCCGGGAATATCAGCGGCTTTCAATATTTCGTTCCAGATGTCGTCTGTAGAGCGTATGTGGTCGCGCCACAATCGTTGAGGGGTGCCGGTTTGCGGGTCGGGCAGACCATATTCCGGCTTATATGTTATGACAGTCTCAATCATTGATATTGGGGCGGGGTCTAAAGGGGTTTCTGCACGTCCGATTTTGCCGACCACGCTTTCAATCTCAGGAATCGCGCGTATCGCGATGTCCTGTTTTTGCAGAATATCAAACGCTTCTCCGATGGATGCGTGCGGCATAGTTGCGGGCATAAAAAGAAAGGCGCCTTCATCAAGTGAAGGCATAAATTCTCTGCCGAGCCCCGGGAACCCGTGTTGAGCCGCAACCCATAAAGTTGTGCTACGAACCTTCTCCTGGGAAACGCCTAACTTTCCGAGGTTGGCGGGAATCCAGCCAAAGACACTGCTGAAACCGAGCCAGACAACCAGCCCGAGCACAACCATTGCGGCAGGCAGGGAAAGGAAAGCAACTTTGTGGCGAAGAAGAACACTGAGGATGTTTGGATACCAGGTTATGAATATAAGGCGCGAAGAAGCCCAGACAATATTTATCCCGAAGACGAAAATAATGTTTTTCCAAAGGCTTGTCCCCAGTCCGAGCGGCATCCACTGGGATGTCAGAAGTGCAAGCACAAAGACCGCTGCGGCGACCCCGGTTATAAAGGGCATTCTTTTGAGAAATCTTGCGGGAATCTTTGCCTCAAACAACAAATAGATGCCGACGAGAATAAGCGCCGCTCCAGCCCAGCGGGAAATCCAGAAAGTTGCTACGATGCCGAGCGCAATGAGCGCGCCATAAGCGACGGTCTTTGCCCCAACTCTTATATTTCGTCTGGTGAACATAATATGCGCGAACGCGGGGAGGACGGTTAGTGCGATAAAAACCGAGGCAAAAAGGGCGAATGTCTTGGTATAAGCGAGCGGTTTGAACAGTTTGCCTTCCGGTCCGGTAAGTGCGAAGATGGGAAGAAACGAGACAAGCGTTGTGGCGATAGCAGTAACTACCGCGCTTCCGACTTCGCTTGCCGCGCGGTAAATCACTTCCAGCGGGTTCTCATCCGGTCTGGCTTCGCTGAAATGGCGGACGATATTTTCAGTAAGAATTATTCCCATATCCACCATTGAACCGATTGCGATTGCGATTCCGCCGAGACTCATAATGTTGGAATCCACTTTCAGAACTTTCATCAGAATGAAGGCGACGAGGACGGCAATCGGGAGGTTAGCGCAGATAAGAATGTTTGAACGGAAGTGGTTCAGAAGGAGAAATACTACAAAGCAGGTGATAAGGATTTCCTGAATCAGCGCTTCGTTGAGCGTGTGAAGTGTTTCGTTTATCAGTTGTGTGCGGTCGTAGAAAGGGACGATGCGAACCTGAGAGATTGTTCCATCGGGCAGTGTTTTTTGCGGTAGTCCAACTTGAATCTCTTTTATCTTCTCTTTTACTCTCTGGATAACTGCGAGCGGGTTTTCGCCGTGGCGAACAACTACGACCCCGCCAACCGCTTCAGCGCCTTCCTTATCAAGGAGTCCGCGCCGCAGCGCAGGTCCAAGACTTACTGTTCCCACGTTCTTTATGTAAATCGGAACGCCATCTGTCGTCTTGACAGGGATATTTTCTATATCGGAGAGGGTCTTCAAGAAGCCTTTGCTGCGGATAACGTACTCAACGCCGTTGAATTCAATAGTCTCTGCTCCGACATCAATATTCGCTTTGCTGACAGCGGTGAAGATGTCTTGCAGCATAACGCTATGGGCGCGCATCGCGTCCGGGTTCACATCAACTTGATATTCTTTCACATACCCGCCGACCGAGGCGACCTCGCTGACGCCTTCGGTGGATTGCAACGCATATCGGATGTACCAGTCCTGAATTGAACGGAGTTCCTGGAGGTCAAAACCCTTTCCCTCTACCGTGTACCAGAAGATTTGTCCGAGAGCCGTTGCATCAGGACCGAGCGCAGGAATAACGCCTTCCGGAAGGTTTTGCTGCGCTACGTTCAGCCGTTCAAGCAGGCGCGAACGAGCCCAGTAAAAATCTACATCTTCGCGAAATATCACATACACTGTGGAAAAGCCAAACATTGATGCGGCGCGGATAGTCTTGACGCCCGGGATTCCCTGAAGTGTGGCTGTGAGGGGGTAAGTGACCTGGTCTTCCACATCCTGCGGAGAGCGACCCGGCCATTCCGTGAATACTATCTGCTGGTTTTCTCCGATGTCAGGAATCGCATCTACAGGGATTGGGTCTCTGGGGAGATTCTTGATGCCAGAGTCAAACGGCATCACATAAAGACCCCCGCCTACCATAACGGCGAGAAGCAAAAACACAATGAGTTTGTTTTCCAGACAGAAGCGGATGACCTTGTTTATTATGCCCTTGACTTCAGGTTTCCCGAGAGGAGACAGCATTTCGCTCATTTCTTCTCTCCGGGCTCGGCTGGTTTGAATTCCTGTTTTATCTCTCCGCAGGTGGGCATACTCTTTCCAAAGTATGGATTGCGAATCTCCTTTCCCTTCTGCAGCCAGATAGCGCCTTTTCCGTCAAACGCCATAGGACAGAACGCTTCAAAAATAGAGGAATCGGACTTGTGGCCGAATGCCTTCAAATATTCGCTCATTGTGTTGGAGAGTTTTTCAAACAGTTTGCGCTGCTCTGCTATGTCCTTTGGCGGCTCTGAAGGAATCGCCTCAAGCATCATTCCCGCGAGATGACCCGCGTGCCCCGACAGTTTCTTTTTTGCAGCATCCAGTTTTTCACGCAAGGCTTTTGTCTGCTCACCTGCTTTCGCGGAATCGTCTGATGCGAGCGCTTCGCCAAGCGAGAGATACTCTTCAATAGCCGGTTGCATATCATCGTATGGAGGAGAACTTGCGGGCTTCTCCTGCGCAACCGGTGCAACAGATTGACCGGGTGCTTGAACGCCGTGTTGGTGAACAGGCGCAGCGCCGCCTTCCTGACTCATCATACTTGGCTTTGCCTGAATCTGAAGCGAGGCGTCAATTTTGAAATTGCCGCGCGTAACCACTTGCTCACCCTCATTCAGCCCTGAAACGACAACGTAATAGTCGCCCGCGCGCGAACCGAGTTCAACTTCGCGCCCCGTATAAGAGACTTCATCGCCTTTTCGCTCCTCAACATATACAATGGCGCGTGCGCCAGTCAGAAGCGGCGCAGTTACAGGGATGCTGAGAACCTTCTTTGCAGGCGCTTCCGTCTTTGCAAAGCCCAGCGACTGGGCCTCTACAAGGTTCATTCCGCAGATGTCGCAGGTTCCCGCAGAGTCTTTTACCACTTCAGGGTGCATCGGGCACATCCATTTTCCTGCGAGGTCAGGCTCTTTGACCTGACCGCTTTCGGTGAGGGTTACAGCAACTTTCGCGCGAACAAACATACCCGGTTTCAGGCGCTTGCCAGGATTGGGAATATTGACACGTACCTTGACAGTCCTGGTCGCCTCGTTCACAACCGGCGCAATGAACGCGATTCGTCCCTTGAACACTTCGCCCGGATAAGAATCTGTGCCAAACTCCACAGTCTGCCCGTATCGCAGCCAGCCGAGGTCAATCTCATAAGCGTCAAGAAGTGCCCAGACTGTGCTCAAATCAGCGATGGTAAATAGCCGTTCGCCAGTCATAACGAACTTTCCCTCAAACGCTTCTTTGTTTATGACAGTGCCGCCGATAGGGGCGTAAATTGTGGTATGGTCGTCGGTCTTCCCGCTTTTTTCCAGTTCTTCCATCTGGGCAGGGAGAATTCCTAACAACTCCAGTTTCTTCTTCACCGACTCTTTCACGGCTTGCGCTGATGACACTGCCTCAGGGTCGCTGCCTGATTTGGTTGCCTGCCAGCGTTTGTATGCAATCAGGTACTCTTCCTGCGCGGTGCGAAGGTCAGGGCTGTAGATGGAAACGAGGTGGTCGCCCTTCTTCACAGGTATTCCAGTATAGTTGACAAACAGTTTGTCAATTCTGCCGGCAACCCAGGCAGATACGTATGCGAGGCGCATTTCGTCATAGTCTATCTTTCCGACCATCCGGACAGTGACACTGAGCGGGCGAAACTCAACAGGACTTGTTTCAATTTCCGCGAGTTCCCGCGCCGTCCTGGATAGAACCAGATAAGGACCTTCGTGCTCAACGCTTGATGACGATTCATAAACAGGTATGAGGTCCATAAAGCAAATCGGGCATTTGCCCTTGTGCGGCATATGTATTTGCGGATGCATAGAGCAGGTCCAGTACAGTATCTTTCGCGTCTCTGTGGATTGCTCTGAACTTACTGGAGCCGCTTTGTGCCCTGAAGCCACAAAATAGCCGATGACAAAAAAAGCAATCGCAAGCGGCACAAGTGCGATGAACAGCGCTTTGCTTTTACCACGAGAACCGTTTCTCTGCGCCTGACCGGAAGATTCTCCTTGAGCAGATGCTTGCTCGTTGCTCATTTTTTTCTCTCTTTTTGAATTTCTGGACTTTGCGCCTCTTCCGGCAAAAGAAGGCTTTTCACTCCTTCAGGCCAGCGCCCCAGAATTGCGAAAGACATTTCTGCCAGCACCATCTCCCGCTGTCCAGCCGCCATAACATAACTCATCTGGTAATCAAGAAGGTTCTTCTGAGTCTCCAGCAAATCAGTGAAGTCAGAGACACCTGCGGTGTATCCCGCCCGGGCAGACTCTAACGCCGCTTTCGCTTTCGGAATTATCTTCTCACTGTAAAGTTTGACATTGCGGTCAGCATCACGCCACGCAAACATCGTATCAGCGAACATAACAGCAAGGTCAAGTTCTTCAGAGGCAAGTTTAGCGCGCGCAGATTGGAGTTCTGCACCTCCGCGTGCGATTTCAGCGGCAATCTTGTCGCGCCAGACAGGCAGTGTCACTCCGAAAGTTGGCATCCAGGAAAGCGGATTTGTCCGCAAATTGACGCCTATTCCGCCGGAAAAATCCGGCACTGACGCCTTCCTCGCAAGTTGGAAAAGCGCAATCGCTTCTTTCACTTCACTCTGCATCGCTTGCAGCCGTGGGTTATTGGCAAACGCGACTTCCATAAGGGACTGTTCGGTAAAATCCGTCTTGCCCTGCTCAAAACGCGGCACTATCTGTATGAGCGCCTCTTCGGGTTTCAAGCCGAGAGCGTTGCGAAATCTTGCGTTCAAGGTTTCTCGCGAGTCCTGGAAGTTGGCAAGTTGTGCGTTTATTTTGTCGCGCTCTATCTGCGCGCGAAGTAGATCCTGTTGAGCGGCTTTTCCAGTTGCGACTCGCGCGCGCGCGAGTTGTTCCAGGTCATCAAGCAGAGTCAGGGTCTCGCGCGTCAGGCGGATATTTTCTTCAAGCACCCATATCTGGTAATAGACTCTTTTTACCGCCAGCGCTGTTGACAGGAGTTCGTTTTCAAATAGTGACCTTTTCTTCAGGGAATCTGCGTATGCGGCTTCGGCGCGCAGGGCGAGTTTGCCGGGACCGGGAATGCTTTCCATCGGGTCGGTCATAATTGCTGGAGTGAGTGCTTCCACACTATGCGTAATTTCTGCGCTGAAGGATAGCATAGGCTCGGGCAGGGAGCGCTCCACAGTAATCGCTTCAACAGAGGCTTTCCATTCATAAAACGCCGATTCCGCTTTTGGGTTATTCAAAAGTGCGAACTCAATTATCTCTTTCAGGCTTGAATCCCCGGTAAGAGTCGGGAGTTCCGGCTTCTGCCCTGCGGGGCGGTAGGCAGACTCTGCCGCCTTTATATCTTCCCTCGCACGCAACTCGTCCGGAGTCGCGGTGCCAGAACAGCCCGCCAGAAGCGTCCCGAACGCGCAAAGGAAAAGAGAGTGAAACAGTCCGCTCCTCATATATTTACCCCACCTCATCACCGCCCGGGATAGAATAGTTCTCTGTATAAAGCGTTATTCTATGGAATACGCAGGCGCTCCTGATTTCGCTATTTATAGGGCTCAAATTTGTCTTTGGGCACGCCGCATTCGGGACAGACCCAATCATCCGGAACATCTTCCCATACTGTGCCTGGCTCAACGCCATTGGCGGGGTCGCCTTTTTCAGGGTCGTAGATGTAGCCGCAGACAGTGCATAACCATTTCTGCATATTGAAATCCTCACTTTCACCAGTTTGTCGCCGGAATATCCTTCCCGGCTATGGTCATTCAGACTCCGACACTGACCAACATTTGAGGGCAAAACCATCTCCTCCCTGAATTATAGCAAAGTCTATACCAACCGGAAATGATTGAGATTGCGGAGCGGTTACTGTTGCGATTGGCTGCGGTTCGGCGAGTTGTGCGTAGCCAAAAACTACAACTGTCGTTTCTGAGGTATGCCGAATCGCTTCATCTTTTTGTAGAGGGCTGATGAGAATATTCCGAGTTTTCTTGAAGCCGCTGTTTTGTTCCAATTTGACTCCTCAAGCGCCCTGAGCACTGTTCGCTTTTCAATCTCCTTGAGGTTGAGTGTCCCGGATTGAATCTCCTGAAGTAGCGGTCCTGAAGCGCCTGAAATGGGATAAGGCAGGTCACTCTTTTTCAATCTCTCTTCCCTGGCAAGGATAACTGCGCGCTCAATACAGTTTTCCAGTTCTCTAACATTACCGGGCCAGGTATGGCGGTTCAAAGAGTCCAGCGCTTCAGGCGAAAAGCCGCTGATATTCTTGTTGTGCCTGGCACAAAAGGATTGCAGAAAACTCTCTGCGAGGAAAGTTATGTCCTCTGCGCGCTCTATAAGAGTGGGGACATTGATTCGGATGATGTTGAGCCGGTAGAAGAGGTCTTCCCGGAGTTTGCCTTCTTTGACCGCTTGCTCAGGGTCGCGGTTGGTGGCGCAGACTATTCTAACATCCACACTGATGGGTTTATCGCCTCCCACTCTCTCAAATTCGCTGCCTTGCAGGACGCGCAAGAGTTTTGCCTGGACGTGCGCACCCATCTCCACTATCTCGTCAAGGAACAGTGTGCCGCCATCGGCGCGTTCAAATTTGCCTGCTCTTTGCCTGTCAGCGCCGGTGAACGCACCCTTCTCGTGACCAAAAAGTTCGCTTTCAAGCAATGTCTCGGTCAGTGCTGCGCAGTTCACTCTAACGAGTGCTCCGCCAGCGCGCCTGCTTTCGTAGTGAAGCGCATCTGCGACAAGTTCCTTGCCAGTTCCTGTCTGACCTGTGACAAGCACTGTGGAGTCTGTGTTTGCCACCTCAAGAATCATTTCCCGCACTGCTTCTATTTTCTTACTGCGACCCAATATTCTGCCTATACCGTGTTCAAAGGAGAGTTTTTGTCTTAGCGCGTCACGTTCTTTGAGAGCGCGGGCGTGCTCCAGCGCCTTCTCCACCTCAACGAGGAGGGTTTCAACTGAAAGGGGTTTCTCAAGATAGTGAAACGCACCTCTGCGCATTGCCTCTACGGCGGTGCTGACACTGGCGTGCGCAGTTATTACGAGCACAGGGCAGTTGGGGTAGAGATTTCGCGCGCGCTCGACCATCTCCAGTCCATCTGCGCCGGGGAGGCGAAGGTCAGTAATCACGAGGGAGAATTCGCTCTTTCTCAGTAAAGCGGTGCCGTTCTCGGCGGTTGTTGCGCGGACTGTGTTGTAGCCCTCGTCCTGGAGAGCGCCTGACAACTGCTCAAGGACCAGCGGGTCATCCTCAACAAGCAATATGCGTGCATTCTTCACAACAATCACCGCGAATCACAAGGTCTCTGCTAAGATTGCTCAGCGCAGACAGGAAACCTTATGATAACTTCAACACCGCAGTCCTTGCCTGACTGTAGTGCGATACTACCTGAGTGCAATTCTATTATTCTTCGCGCAATGGAAAGGTCCAGGTCACGCGCCTGAATAGCGCCGACCGAAAACGGCTTGTTCAGCAGCAGTTTCATTCTCTCAATATCTGCGCTCGTCTTGGTATCTGTTAGAGATACCTCTACGTTCTGTCTGCCATAGGTTCTGGTAACAACAGTCAGGCTTCCAGAAGGCGGCAAAGCGTCCAGGGCGTTCGCTATCAGGTTGAGGAAAGCCCTTTTCAGGAACTCAGCATCAGCAAATATTTCGGGGAGGTCTGCAGCCAATTCTCGGCGCACCTCTATGCCCTGGGTATGCGTCCTGCTTGATGTAGATGCCAAGACCCACGCAAGGATTTTGTTGACGTTGACGGGCTTACGCTCAAGTTTGGGCGCTATCACGATGTCAACGACCCTGTCAATCGTATCACTAAAAGCGCTGATTGAATCACAGAGATGTTCCGCGATAGTGAGGGTTTTCTCCTGCCCACCGGAATCTTTCAGTAACTTCCTTAGCCTGGTCGCAGCCAACATCATTCCCGCCAGAGAGTTCTTCAATTTATGCGCAATATGGGTGCCCAACTCACTGAGAGCGATGGTTTCTTCAATTCGCCGCTGATTCTCCTCATACCCTTCGTCATTCATTTGATAGTGCCTCATAGAGAACCGATTACGCTGTTCAAATAATACTCTGCCCGGGTTCTGATGTCAATCTGATTGTCCTTCTCAGGGTAACGTCCTGGGGTGTGGTGTGCGCCAGAGTTTTGATTGTATGAAAGTGCGGCGAGTAAACTCGCCGGCTGAACCGGGAACGCGGCGAGTGACCTGCGTAAGACTGACCACGG